>Ga0299915_10000148_pt1 | contig 52890 bp, 47 predicted proteins | sample RVTome_13_FD_200263 | JGI IMG/M metagenome (GOLD analysis project Ga0299915, IMG submission 200263) | Soil microbial communities from uranium-contaminated site in the Upper Colorado River Basin, Wyoming, United States - RVT92D227 (version 2) ...
AGATGCCGAGCAGCGAGTTCGAGCCCCACAGCACGCCGCCCGGTCCGGTGATCATCTCGACGCGCTTGACGAGCTCCATCGGCTGCACGCGGGTCGCCGAGGGCACGTTGACGAATGGATCGAACAGCGAGACGCCGTCGTGGAGGAACTGCACGGCCTGGACCTGACCGCGCACGACCGGGGTATGGAACGTCGAGTGATAGAGCCCGACGCGCGTCCAGCCGGGCACGGTGTCGTACAGCTCCTCGAGGTTCTGGAACTGGCGATCACGGATCTCGTCGGCGGTGACGACCGTGACGATCGTGGGCGCCTCCTGCACGGTGGTGACTCCCTTCGCGGCGCTCTGCACGATGTTCGCGAGATCGAGCGCCTCGTCCTCCATCGGCGTGGTCGCATCGCCTTGCTCGATCACCACGACGGGCACCTCGACGTCGGTGACGCTCTGCGCGTGGGCCGTGCCGGTGACCGCGAGCACGGCGAGGATCACGACGCGCGTCACGGCGCACCGCCTTGCTGCGCCTTGATGAAGTCGATGCGCTCGTTCGCGACGTCGGCCGGATTGGAAGTTCCGAGCGGGCGATCCGAGCCGAGGCCGACCGCCTGGAGCTGCTGCACCGTCACGCCTTGCGACGCCAGGTAGTCGAGGATCGACCGGGCGCGCTGCTGCGCGAGCGTCTTGTCCTGCTTCTTCTGCGCGGCGATCCGCGCGGCGCCGGTTGCTTTCGTGCCGAGCGCGACGTGGACCTCGACCCGGATCGTGAGCCGCTTCGCCTTGATGATCGCGGCGACCTGATCGAGCAGGCGCTTGGCCTGCGCGGTGAGCACCGCGTTGTTGCGGCCGAACGCGACCGAGGCGCCCTTCAGATCGATGCGGTCGGGGCGCTCCTCGGGTCCGGCGGTGCCGCGCACGTCGGGGCAGCCATCGTCATCGTCGACGCCGTTGACCGTCTCGGCGTCGTTCGGGCACTTGTCGCGCGCGTCCGCGAAGCCATCGCCATCGTTGTCGTCGTCGGGACAGCCATCCTCGTCCTCGAAGCCGTCCTTGTCCTCGGCTGCATCGGCGCAGCGATCGGCGGTGTCGAAGATGCCGTCCTTGTCGTTGTCGGGCTCGGCGCAGCCATCGCCGTCCTGGAAGCCGTCCTTGTCCTCGGGCTCGTTCGCACAGCCGTCGTCGGTGTCGGCGAGGCCATCCCCGTCGTTGTCGAGATCCGCGCAGCCGTCCTCGTCCTGGAAGCCATCCTTGTCCTCGGACTCGTCGCGACAACCGTCGACCCCATCGGGGATGCCGTCGCCGTCGCGATCGTTGCGGCCCGGGGCGGCGGCGCCGGCGGGTTGCGGTGCCCAGACGAGCCCGGTCGTGATGCGAAAGTCGTCGCCGCGCGCGCCGAGCTGGCCGGTACCGACCATGACGTTCGCGGTGACGTCGGCCGAGACGCGCAGCATCGCGCCGAGCGTGACGAGCGTGGTGAGATCGCCTTGCTTCGCGTCGCCGAAGTAGTCGGCGTTCTTGATCGACGAGCAGCGCTGACCGTCGAAGCGCCGGCAATCGCCCCACGCCAGCGAGTCCGGCAGCGGTACGAACACCTGCGCCTCGGCCGCGACGAACGCACGTGGCGCGAGCTCGAACACCCCACCGATCCCGGCGACGACCTCGCTCCCGATGTCGAGGAACACCTTCGAATCGGCATCGGTCGCGAGCGGATCCATCGTGTCGAAGCTCTCGAGGACGCTGCGCTGGCGAATCCGCAGGCCGGCATTCGCGACGATCCGGGTCGCGCGAAGCCGGTCCGGCCGCCACTCCATGGCGAGCTTGGGCTCGAACACGAGGTTGCGATCGCCGAGCAGCATCTCGTCCTCGCCGAACGGCAGGAACACCGAGCCGATCGCGGTGACCGCGAGCGCCGGCCTCGCGAGCAGCGCGACCTTGAGGCCGAGCCGACCGTCGAGCGGACCGGCGAGCCCGTCGCCGAGGTAGGAGGTGCTGTCGTCGGGATTCGCCGACGGATCGATGTTCGAGATCCGGCGCAGCGCGATCAAGCCGGTCGACCGCGCGGCGGTGCCTCCGCTCGTGTAGCGGCCGCGCACGCCGTAGCCGTCGTCGGTGCGCGTGCGGTAGGCCGCGACGTTGAACCCGATCGCGACTCGATCGGTCAGCGTCATGCCGAACGCCATGTCGAGCGTGACGAGGTAGTCGAGGATGCGATCGTCGCCGGTATCCGCCAGCGCGCCGCCGATCCCGGGAACCGCGACACGGATGGGGGACTTCGCGTAGCCGACGAGCAGCTTGAGCGAGAGGTCCCGCTTCGGCAGGAGCCGCGCGCCCTCGACGGCGAACACGCCGTTCGCGTCGTACGAGCTGCGGAACAGGGCGCCATCGATCCCGCTCGTCGGATCGGCCGAGGCCACACCCCCTGAGAGGAGGACCGCGACGACGAGCGTACGGCCGGTGACTAGAGCGGACACGTCATGCCGGTCGCGTTGACGGGACGGAACACCTGGACAAACAGGATGAACGGCAGCGACACGCCGGCGTGCGCGCTCCACTTGCACTCGACGGGGAGCGGCCCCGGCGCCGCGGTGTAGCCCTCGCCGAGCATCGCGTTGGTCACCAGCACGGTGCCATTCGCGCCGGTCGCGGAGGTCGCGGGATCGACCGTGGTGCGCATCGCCTGCGTCGCGACGAAGTAGTGATCGTCGGCCGCGATCGGCTGGCCGTTGCGCGTGATCGTCACGCCGGCCTGGTTGGTGAGCCCGGTGCTCATCGCGCGGAAGATCCCGACGAACATGCCGCCGCTGATCGGCGGTCCACCGGAGGCGGTCCACGCGGTCGTCGTCGAATTCTTCGCGATGAAGCCCTCGAAGTCCTTCAGCGCGAGCCCGGCGACCTTCGGCGTCGAGAGCCCGATCGCGTTCGTGGTGCCGGCGGGTCCCTGCATCGCGGGGTTCGCGTCGTCGATGCCGAGGCCGACGAACGGGCTGGTCGCCGGCAGCACGGTGATGTCGATGTCGGGCACCTTGTAGCGACCGCAGTCGTCGAGGTAGATCGGGCCGGTGACGAGGACGGCGCCGGGATCCATCGGGTTCATCGCGAACTTCACCGCGTCGACGGCGCGGATGCCGATCGAGCACGCGCCGGTCGCCGTCGGTGCCGCGCACCGAACGCACTGCGCCCCCGGATCGGAGAACGGGGCGCCGGTCTCGAGATCGTGGAGCTGGCCACAGATCGTCTGCTTGCCGGTCTCCGGCGGGGGACACGCGAACCCGGCGCCGGTCCCGATGCACGTCGTCACGCCGGTGCTGTTGTCGACCTCACCGTCGGTGCTGTCGTCGTCGCACACGGTGGGCGGAAAAGTCGGCACGCACTGGCCGGCCTCGAGCTCGGTGAAGGGGCCGCACGCCGCGGACCCGATCGAGTCCCCCGCGACGCACTTGCCGTCCTTCTCGATGGTGCCTTCGCCGCAGTCGACGGTCTTGCAGCCCTCGAGCACGAGGAGCGACAGCGGCACGAGCGCGATCATGAGGATGCGGTGCATGACTGCTCCTTAGAAGTGAACGTCGTCCTCGCCGAGATCGGCGAAGATCGCCAGCTCGGCGGTGATGAGGCCCGGCAACAGCGGACTCTCCATGTGAACATGACGGACACCGCGCGGACCGTCGGTGGGGAGCCCGGTGAGGAACAGCGTGCCGGCGTCGTCGACACCGTCGGTGTGGATCGAGATCGCGTACTCGTCGATCGTCGCGAGCGCCTCGTCGACGAAGAACTGGGCCCCGCCGACGGGCGCCGGGAACACCGGGTTGACCCCGACGACCATGCCGAACGTCGTGCCGTTGAGCGGCGCGGTCAGGATGCGGTCGGTGCCCTCGAACAGCGTCGGGTTGGCCTTCCACGTGGCCTGACAGATCGCGAGGCGCCGCGCGTTGTCATCCTCGTCGGTGCACGTCGGCGGCGGAAGCCCGGAGCCGTCGCAGTCGGCATCGACCGCCGGATACGTGACCTCCGAGGCCGACGACACGACCTTGATCGCGTTGGTCCCACCGAGTGCCGCGACGTTCGACATCCGTTGCACCGCGGTCGCCGCATCGATCTTCTGCTGCTCGGTCGCGCCCGGTGGTGGCATCGAGATGTCGTCGATGCCGGTATCGCGGGCGACCGCCCTGCCGAACTCGCTGACGTGGATCCCCGGGAACCGGACGTTGTCTCCGAGATCGATGAAGCAGGGAGAGTTGAGGTCGACGATCTTGTGGATCTCGAAGCGCTGGATCTCGAACAGCACGTCGCGGTCGTCGAGCTGATCGATCGCGAAGATCCGGAAGTGGACGTTCGCCGGCAGCTCGCGCGCCCCGGGCGTCTGACCTTGCGAGGCCTGCACGGGTGTACCCGGCGACAGATCGATCTGGATGTTCGATCCACGAAATCCGTCGACGCAGCCCGCGAACACGATCGCCGGCAAGATGTAGATGACCCGACGCACCCTCGCGAAAAATCATAGGAGCCGGGGCGACGGAAGTCTAGAAGCGGCCCCGATGGTGTGGCGAGGGTGACGAAAGTCGCTACCAGGCGAGCCTCAGTCCTTGAAGGCGCGGTACGTGAAGCTGACGAACGGAACCCCCATCGGGAGCCCGTCGTTGCTGCAGTCCGCGCAGATCGGCTTCGCGAACCCGAGGTCGACACCGATCTCCTTCGAGGTGAACCGGATGCCGTACCAGCCGAGGAAGCCATTGGCGGTCTCGTCGATCTCGCCGACGATGAACGCGGTATCGGCCTCGAGGACGGCCTTCACGCGCTTGCCGAGCCGGAGGGTCAGAGCCGCCGACCCGACGAACGGGACCGACGATTCGTCCTCGTTGGCGAAGCCGGCACCGAGGTAGCCGGTCAGGTGCGAGTGGCAGTCGTCGTCGATACACAAGGTCACCGCACCGCCGACGTTGCCCACCGTGAGCGAGAAGCGATTGCCGTCGATGCTGTTGGAGCCGCGCTCGCTGGTGTGCAGCACCGCGAGCTGGAGCGCTCCACGCAGGTTGCCGGACTTGATGACCTGCAGCTTGGCGCTGAGGATCCCGAAGAACGGCATGTCCTCGACGATCGGCAACAGCGTGGTCGCGCTGATCGAGAGCTGGTCGGTGATCGCATAGCTGCCCGAGACCATGAGCAGCTCGAAGTCGGAGAACGACCACGTGCCCGCCGGTGGGGTCAGCGCCGTCGGGGTCAGCCAGTTGCGGCCGGAGTTCGCATCCTCGACGACGCCCAGATCGACCGTCGAGACCGGCGGCGGTTGCACCACGGCGACCGTCGGCGGTGGGAGCACGCCCGGCGGCGGAGGCGGCGAAGGCGGCGCTGGTTCCGGGGCCGGTGACGGCGGCTCGACCGGCGGCTCCGCACCGGGCTGAGCATTCGCGACCGTCGTCAACCCCACCAACATCGCGACGAGCTGTAGGCGCATCGGACAACACTACACAAACTCGATGGCAGCCGTCAGTCAAAGGGCGCGTCGGTGCCACCATCTGCCGCGTCGATCACATCCACGCCACCATCGGGTCCCGGCTCGCAGCGGAACCGGTCGACGTTGCAGACCTCGCCCTGCGCCCGGAAGCAGTCCTCGTCGCCGCGGCACGTGTTCTCGGGTGGCCCGTCGGTGAACAGGGCACACGCCCCGGCGGCGAACAGCGCGACGATCACGACGAGCCTCACCACGTCGCTTGCCCCGTGACCATGGCACCGCCGGAGATCGGCGCGATCGCGAACTCCGGCGCGTCATCACTCGGCGTGCGACCGCGATACAGGAAGTAGCCGCCGATCCCGCCGGTGATCAGCGCGGCCGCGTACGACAGGTTCGAGATCGTCCGCCACGTGTTCGCGCGCGATCGTGCGTCCTCGAAGTCGGCGCGCGTGCGGAGCGGCGAGGTCGTGTCACCCGGCGGGCGCGCGATCTCGATGCGCAGGATGTCGCGCGCATCCTCGGCTGCATTGCGCGAGGCGTAGAAGGTCACGATGCCGAGCACCGCGAGCGCCGCGCCACCTCCGACGAGCATGACGCCGCGCCGCCGCTGCGACTCGCGCGGGCCCGTATCGACGAACGCCGGCGTGACCGGGGTCTCGTAGTCGGCCGTGATCGCGATGCGCCGCCGCCACGGATCCTTGGTGGGCTCGCGCACCTCGACGACATGGATGCCCGGCGCGAGCTCGACGCGATCGCCCTGGAGGACCACGAGGACCCCATCCACTTCGATCTGTCGGGTCGGCGCCCCGGGTGGAACCACGAGCCACCCGGTCTTCGGCTTGATCGGGGTCGTCGTCGGTTCGGCGCCCGGCTCGAGATCGACGATCACGTCGGTGACGATCCCCGGCAGTGCGTCGATGTCGATGCGCGCGGTCAGATAGCCATGCTTCTCGATATCGATCGCGAGCCGGCCCGGGGTGATCGGCCTCGGCGAGATCGGCGTCCCGCCATAGGTCAGCCCGCGGATCTTCACCGTCGCGCTGGGAATGTTCGTCGTCACCGAGAGCGCGGCGCCCTCGCCGAGCTCGCCACCGCGATACGCCGCGCGACCCGCCGAGGCGCGGCAGTCATCGTGGAGCTTGCGGGTATCGGCGAGCTCTTGCGACACCGGGTTGAGCTTGAGGGCCGCGCGCGCCGCCGCGATGCAGTCGTCCCACCGCTGCTGCGCCTGCGCCACCGCCGCGAGGAACCGGTGCGGTCCGGCGAGCCTCGGATCGAGCTGCTTCGCCTTCTCGAGGTGCGCGCGCGCCTCGTTGTAGTTGCCGAGCCGGAACGCGTCGACGCCGGCCTGAAACTCGCGCGTCAGCTCGGTGGACGGGTTCTGCGCGCTCGCGATCCCGGTCAGGCCAAGCACGGTGATGACGACGAGCCAGCGCATCGCATCCACGGTAGCGCGATCGCCGAACCAGTGTCGAATCAGCTGCGCATCAACGACGGGCCCTTCGCCGTGCGCACACGCCCGGTGGGTACGTAGCGCACGCGTCGTAGGCGAGCCGGCCTGCGCGGAATCTCCACGATCCCTCGACGTGGACTGGATGCGCGATGCACCGAGCCTCGACACGCGGGTGGTTGACTCGGGACAGGAGGTTCTTCGATGTCCCTTGCTACCGAGCTCTCACCCCCGACGATCCCGACGATCGCCACCCACCCCATGCTCGGCCTCGCGCTCGCCGCTGCGGGGCCCGTCGCGATCGGCGGGATCCTCGCCGCGCGCGCCGAGCTGCTCTCGCCGCTCGCCGCGGCGCCCGCGATCATCTTCGGGGTCGTCGCCGCGACCAGCCCCGCGCTCTACATCGCGATCGCCGCGACCGGGGATGCGCCGCCGCTGTCCAGGGTCGCGCGCGCGCTCGGCGTGGCACTCGGAGCGTTCGGCATCGCGCTGGCCGGGCTCGTGCTGCCGGCCGCATTCATCTCGCTGTCGTCGGTCGCGGCCCTCACCACCGTCGTGGTGTGCAGCTGCGCGCTCGGCTTCGCGGCGATGCTCGCGCTGCGCCGACTGTCGAGCGAGCTCGGGACGCGCACGCTGTCGGCCGGCGTCGTGTTCGTCGTGTGGGCGATCACGACGTTCGTGATCGCGGGACGCCTGTGGTGGGACCTCGCGTCGGAGGTGCTGCTGTGATCGGCACGACGGAGGTGTCCTCGACCACGCGAGTGTCGCTCGGCACGATCGATCTCCTGCTGCGCGATCGCGGCGTCATGCTCGCGCGAATTCGCTCGGGGAACGTCGCCGAGATCCTGCGGACGATGATCGCGACGATCGCGGTGGCGATGGCGATCGTCGGTGCCGCGCTCGGCAGCTACCGGGGCGAGGAACAGATCCTCTACGCGGCGATCAAGCTGCCACTCGTGTTGCTCGGCACCGCCGCGCTCTCGGCTCCGGCCCTGACGGCGATCGGGGCCGCGGTCGGACGGCGTGCTCGGCTGGCGCACGACCTCGCGCTCGTGATGTCGGCGCTCGCGTTCGGGGCCCTGCTGCTCGCGGCGTGCACCCCGCTCATCATGCTCGGGCGCGCGATCGACCTGTCGTATCACCAGATGATCCTCTCGACGGTCGTGATGTTCGCGATCGCCGGCTTCGCGAGCCTGCGCATGGTGATCCACGCGCTCGCACTCGAGCAAGGACCGGGGTGGCGCAGCGCGATCGCCGGGCTGTGCACGGTGTTCGTGTTCGTCGGCGGTCAGCTCGCCTGGTCGCTCCGGCCCTACCTCGTGCGGCCGCGCGCGCAGGACGTGCCGTTCGTTCGCGAGGTCGAGGGCAGCTTGTTCGACGCGATCACCGGCGCCGCGCAGTCGGCACGCGGCGTGTACAGGCGGGACGAGGCGCCGCTGCCGGAGGGGTACTGATGATGCTCGGCACGCTCGGCGTTGGCTATGTCGGCGTCGGGATCGCGATCGCGATCGTGGTCGCGATCACGCGCGGCACGCCGACGGTCGCGGACACGCTGCTGCTCGTCGGCATGTGGCCGCTGTGGGGACCACTCGCGCTCGCGCGGAGCGAGACCGATCACCGCGAGCAGGAGCTGCTCGGCGCCCTCGCGCGCGCGCAGGCCTCGCCGCTCGCGAGCGTGTTGCCCGACGCCGAGAGCGCCCGCGTGCTCGCGTCGAGGCTGCGCGAGGCGAGCCTGCGGCTCGTCGATCTCGACGCGGTGCTCGCGAGGCCCGACTTCGATCCGGCCGCCGTCGAGCAGCGAGCGCGCGAGCTCACCGCGCGGGGGGCGATGGCCGCGGCCGCGACGACGCAGCTGCGGCTCCGCACGCTCGGCCAGCTCCGCACGTTGCGCGAACGCTACCGCAGCGAGCTCGACGAGGTGGGCGAGCTGGTCGCACAGCTCGTCACCCAGGCCGAGCTGGTACGCCTCCAGCCGTCGATCGCGCACGCCTCGGGCGAGCTCGTGCGCGAGCTGGTGTCCCGGGTCGAGGGCCTCGGTGACCTGTTCGCGTACCAGCACGCGCTCGAGCACGGTGACGTGGAATATGACGCCGCCGAGAACCGTTCGACTTCGGCATGACGTCTGTCCTCGTGGTCGACGACGACGCGCACATCCGCGAGGTCGCACGGTTCGCGCTGGCAAAGGCCGGCTACGCGGTCGAGCTCGCGAGTGATGGCGCGCACGCGTTCGAGCGGCTGGAGCGCGGCGGGATCGACCTCGTCGTGCTCGACGTCCTCATGCCCGAGCTCGACGGGCTCGCGCTGTGCCGCCGGTTGCAGCGCAGGGTGCCGATCGTGTTCCTGTCGTCCCGTGGCGAGGAGGCCGATCGCGTGCTCGGCCTCGACCTCGGTGCCGACGATTACCTGACCAAGCCGTTCTCGCCTCGCGAGCTGGTCGCCCGCGTCGCGGCCGTGCTCCGCCGCAGCAAGCCCGAGCCCGTGCAGGCCCCGCGCCCGATGCTGGCGATCGGCGCCGTCTCGATCGATCGCGATCGTCACGAGGTCCGGGTCGGCGAGGCACCCCTGTGCGTCACCGCCACCGAGCTGCGCCTGCTGTCGACGCTCGCGCTGCAACCCGGGCGCGTGCTGTCGCGCGGCCAGCTGATCGCCACCGTGTACGGCGACGATCACCACATCAGCGAGCGCACGATCGACACCCACGTCCGCAACCTGCGCGCGAAGCTCGCGGCAGCGGGTGCCGACGTGATCGAGACGGTCCACGGTGTCGGCTATCGCTGCGGTTAGGCGGTTCCTCCGCCACGTCGCGCGGATCCGCTACCGGCTGTTGCTGGTCAACCTGATCGCCGCGGCGGTGCCGATCGTCGGCATCTCGTTCGCCGAGATGCACGAGCAGCAGCTGCTCGGTGGGCTCGAGGGCGACATGATCCACCAGGCACAGCTGGTGCGCGCCGTCGTCCTCGACAGCACGCTGCCGCTTCCGAGTCGCGAACGTTCGCTCGCCCGTGCCGCCCGTGACACGCGGATGCGGATCCGCCTGCTCGACGCCACCGGGACCGTCGTCGCCGATTCGCACCGCGCCGGCGCACCTGAGGGCGCCGAGCGGCCGGTGCCGTACCTGCTCGGTGGCGAGTCACCCTCGCATCCTGCGGAGGTGCCGAAGCCGGTCAGTGTTGCCGAACGTAGCGAGGTGAAGGCCGCGCTCGCCGGCCGCTACGGCTCGGCCACGCGGCTGTGGGAGGCGCAGGAGCGCGTGTACCTGTTCGTCGCGCTGCCGATCCTGCGGAACGGCCACGTCGAGGGCGTCGTGTACATCACGCGCTCCACGCACGACATCAAGCTCCAGCTGTATCGGCTCCGCACGTGGCTGTCGCGGCTGCTCGTCGGCACGCTCGTCAGCACCGCGCTGCTCGCGCTCCTCCTCGCGACCACGATCGCGCGCCCCCTCGGCCGGCTCACTCGCCGTGCCCAGCGGATCGCCGCGCGTCAGCCCGCCGATGCCCGCGATCGCTTGACCGAGCGCGCCGACGAGATCGGCCAGCTCGCGCGTGCCGTCGAGGCGATGACCGAGGAGCTCGAGCGCCGCGCTCGCGAGGCGCGCACGCTCGCCGCCGACATCAGCCACGAGTTCAAGACGCCGCTCACCGGGATCCGCGGCGCGGCCGAGCTGCTTCGCGATGGCGCCGACGACGAACCCGAGGCACGCGATCGGTTCCTCGCGATGATCATCGACGACACCGCGCGGCTCGATCGGGTGGTGTCGCGGCTGCTCGAGCTCGCCTGCGTCGATGACGATCGCGGCGTCGCGTTGCCGGTGGACCTCGCAGCCCTCACCGCGAGCTGTGCGCGGCGGCCGTGGCCGGTTGCCGTCGCGGTCACCACGATCGGCGACCCCGTGGTCTCGGGGCGCGCGAGCCAGCTCACCGCCGCGATCGAGAACCTCGTCGGCAACGCGACCCAGCACGCCGAGCTCGAGACGCCGGTGCAGGTCGTCGTCGAGCGACGAGACGCCGCCACGCGCATCACGGTGTCGAACCACGGCCCGGCGCTCTCGGCCGCCGCGCAGCGCAAGGTCTGGGACCGCTTCTACTCGACGCGCATCGCGTCGGGTGGCTCGGGGCTCGGGCTCGCGATCGTGCGCTCGGTCGCGCTGGCGCACGGCGGCGGTGTCGGCGTGCACTGTGCGGACGGCGTGACCGCGTTCTGGTTCGAAGTCAGGGTGGCCTCTTAGCCGAGCTGCGATATGGTAGCCGCGTGCCCTGCTGGTCGGCGCTCGTCGCGCTCGCGTTGATCGCGTGTCGCAACGACCCGAGCGGCGCCGAGCTCGATCGGCTACGTGCCGAGGCGATCGCCGCGAACGCCGAGCTGAAGGCGAAGATCCCGGACGAGACCGAGGGCTACACGCTCACGGTGAGCGGTCAGATCCGCAAGCCCGGCGCAAAGCTGCACTGGACCGATCTCCAGCAGCTCGGCAAGACCCACGTCAAGACCATCAACATCCAGAACGCCGACAAGAAGGCGCCCACCGACTTCCGCGGGCTCCTCGTGCGCGACGTGCTCGAGCGGTTCGACGCCGCGCCGGAGGCGACCGAGGCGACGTTCGTCGCGATCGATGGCTTTCGCGCCACGGTCCAGATCGTCGACGCGAGGACGTATCGCATGCTGCTCGCGATCGAGGCGGACGGCGAGCCGATCAACCGCACGAGCGGCGGGCCGATCTTTCTCGTCCATCCGTTCAGCGAGAACGGTGCAGATCTGACGTCGAAGTACCCCGATCGGTTCTGGGCGTTCTACGTCACGCACGTCGTCGTCGGAACCGAGGAGCCTCGGCTGGCGATCGACGGCCACGTCCTCGATCGCGCCGCGCTCGACAAGCTCGCACCGACGACCCTCGACGGTGCGATCGGCTGGAAGGTCGACTGGCCGGCCGGTAGCGTGCACCTGCGCGGTGTCGCGCTCGTCGATGCGATCGCGGCCGCCGGCGTGAAGTTGCCGGCGAGCGGCCGCATCGTGATCCGCGGCAAGGCCCCGATCCACAGCGATCCCGCGAAGCCGATCTCGATCGCGATCACCGATCTCGGTCGCTGCAAGCCGGTCCTCGCGCTGCGCTGGGGTCCCGACGAGCAGCCGATCTCCGCGAAGCTCGGCGGCCCCATCGCCCTGGCGGTCACGCCATGCGGCGAGGCCAACGAGAAGCTGTGGATCACGTTCGTCGAGCAGATCATCGTGGAGCCCATGTGAAGCTCTCGCGAAGGCTGCACCTGTACGTCCGGTCGATCGCGATGCGGCTCGTGGGGCTGACCGCGCTGGTCATCGTGGCGACGATCGCGCTCATGGTCTGGCAGTGGACCTCGACGCAGCGCGAGCTCCTCTACTCCGAGAAGCGGGCGGCGGCCGAGGGCACCGCGAGCGCGATCGCGCACACCGTGATGAACGAGCTCGACGACGCGAACTGGAAGCAGGTCTCCAACAACATCTTCCTCGTGATGCGCGACGATCCGGCGATCGCGTACATCGTGATCCACTCGGATCGCTTCAACCAGAAGATCGTCGCCGCGGCGCCGAGCGAGCTCGTCGACCAGTTCATCCCCGACGTCACGCCGCTGGCGGTCACGCGCTCCGCGGTGATCGCTCAGCAGAAGCTCGTGGCGGAGGCTCCGCTGCTGCGCGATGTCGCGATCCGGCAGGACAAGCAGCGCGACGCACCCACGATCCGCGCGCACCGCGGCGAGCCGCTGATCGAGGTGGCGGTTCCGATCCGGACGTTGAACGGACACAAGATCGGCGTCGTGCGCGTCGGGATGTCGCTCGCGATCCTCGACCGTGCGGTTGCCGCGGCGGTGCGCAAGGCGATCACGTTCGGCGGCCTGGCCCTCGTCATCGCGCTGCTGGGCGCGTTCATCGTCGCGCGCCGGCTCTCGAGGCCGATCCAGCTGCTCGCGAACGATGCCCAGACGATCGCCGCAGGCCACCTCTCGCACCGATCCTCGATCCGGCGCCGCGACGAGCTCGGTGCGCTCGCGAAGGCCTTCAACGAGATGGCCACCGATCTCGAGGCGAGCTTCGGCAAGCTGCGCAAGACGAACGCCACGTTCGAGCGCTTCGTGCCACGCAAGTTCCTCAACGTGATCGCGCCGGAGGGCATCGAGAACATCGTCGTCGGCACCGGTGCGCCCCACCGCCTGACCGTGCTGTTCACCGATCTGCGTGGGTTCACGGCGTTCTCCGAGGACCTGTCCCCGATCGACGTCTTCCACCTGCTCAACGAATACCTCGCGCGCATGGGCGGCGTGATCGACGACCAGGGCGGGTTCGTGGACAAGTACATCGGCGACGCGATCATGGCCCTGTTCGACGACGAGCACACCGACGGGGTCCTGCGCGCGGTCATGGGCATGCGCGCGGCCCTGCGCTCGTTCAACGCCGATCGCGCGACCCGCGGCTTCCCCGCGGTCGACGCGGGCATCGGCGTCCACGGCGGCGAGGTCGTGATGGGGACGATCGGCTTCGCCTCGAAGATCGAATCGACGGTCATCGGCGATGCCGTCAACGTCGCGTCGCGCGTCGAATCGATGACGAAGGAGCGCGGGGTCTACGTCCTCGTCACCGGCGAGATCGTCGCGCGCCTCGAGGATCCCTCGGCATTCCCGCTGCGGGTCGTCCAGCTGGGCGTCGTGGTTCGCGGGCGCGACGAGCCGATCGATCTGTACACGCTCGACGATGCTCCGGCGGCGCTCGCCCCCGGACCGTCCTAGCGAACGGCCCGCAGCACGACGCCGTCGTCGGACAGCGCACCGTTCACGGCGAGGCGAGCGGCGATGAACGGCTCGGTCGCCGCGATCATCTCGGCGAGCTGCGGGTGCCCGGCGAAGTGCAGCCGCCCGAGCACGTCGGCGAGCCGGCGCGCGCCGTCCGGCGCGGGAACCGAGATCGCGACGTGCTCGAGCGTGACCGTGAAGCCCGCGATCTCGAGCCGGGTCGCCGCTCCGGCGAGGAGCCAGCCGTGATGCGCCGGCGGCAAGCCCGCGATCGCGGCCTCGCGGTTGTAGACCTCGACGAGCTCGTTGCCGGGCGCGGCCTGCACGAGCACGACGCGACGGCGAGCCACGCGGGCGAGCTCGTCGACGGCGCGCATCGGATCGTCGGTGTACTGCAACACCCACGTCGCGATCGAGGCATCGCACGCGTGGTCGGCAAGCGGCAGGGCCTCGGCGCGCCCGGGCCTCGCGGTGATCCCCGGCGGCAGGTGCGCGCGTTGTTCCTCGACCGGCTCGATCACGAGCACCGGCATGCGCTGCGCGATCGCCTGTGTGATGAGGCCCGTCCCGCCTCCGACATCGACCACGTCGCTCGAATCGGCGAGCGCTTCGAGCAGAACCGCGATCTCGGTCTCGGTCGCGAGCAGCGCCGCGAATTCGCGCCACGCCGCCGGATCGAGCCGCTCCGGGCCCCAGAACGGCGCGGGCATGTCGGCCGGCGCGCACAGTGGGTGACGGCGCCAGTCGATCAGTCGTCCTCGCCGGGGACGGGCGCTTCGATGTAGCTCTGGATCGACTTGTCGCCGACGAAGTCATTGACCCACTGCGCGAGGGTCATGTCCTGGGCCTGGATGTCGGAGCCGGCGAAGTTGAGGAGCGTGGTGCAGTGGCTGTCGTTGATGTCGCGAAAGTACGGGAGGAAGTAGAACAGGTTCTCGCGGGTGGCGTAGGTATTGACGAGGAGCTGCGTGTCGGCGTCCCACATCCGCATGACCTCGTCCTTCGGCGGGAAGTTGTAGAAGCGCTCGTAGGAGTACAGCGAGAAGTTGAAGTCGCGACGGAAGTACGTGGTGGCGAGTCGATCGCCGGGGAACTCGTCGGCGAGCGTGGTGTTGATCGAGCCCATGTCGTCGAGCGTGAAGTTCGGTGGCATCTGCGACTTCAAGGAGTCGAGGTCCCACGCGCTGCGGATCATCGAGTGCAGCGGTTGCGAGAAGCCGCTCGACGGGAAGACCGGGCCCGAGTCGTCGAGCAGGTAGCCCTGCTTGACCGCGCGAATGCCGCTGCGGAGGAAGCGATAGTTGACGAGCGCGCCGACGCCGCCTGCCGAGCAGCCGGTGACGAGCAGCTTGGGGACGTGCGTGAACTCGCCGTCGATCCACGACACGACCTTCTGCACGCCGGCGTGACCGTCGTGATGGAAGGTGACCTCGGGATCGGTGGGAGTGCCCTGGTAGGTGACTGTCTTGTTGCCGGTGTGGACGTCGCCGGTGCAGTACGGGACGTAGACCATGTTCCAGTCGCGCGACGGGTTCGTGTCGTCGAAGCGCGACAGGAACGGCGAGATGAACGGCGCGAGCTCGTGATGATCGTCGGGGATGCCGTCGATGTTCGCGGCGCCGCGGATGCCGTTCTTGCCGGTGCAGCTCTCGTAGTCCCAGCACGCTCCGCCCGGCTCGAACACGACGACGAGGTTGTCGCTCTTGTCGGAGAAGTTGACGAAGATCTTGTACTGGCTGTTGTTGCCGCACACCGCGCCCGGTGGCTCGATCTTGATCCAGCTCTCGTAGAGATCGCGAGGAGGGTTCTGGATCGGTTCCTCGCCGGGGACACTGTCCCCACAACCAGCGACGACCACGACGAGCGCGAGCAAACGTGACATGGGTGTCACATTATGTGAGAGCGCTGGCGCGATCCACTAAGAAGGTGGCGTACGAGCGGAAGTGGCGAGCCTGAGCTCGAGATCCCGAAGCTCGCGGATCGGGATGGCACGGCGATCGCGCTCGGAGACCGGCGGCCCCTCGAGCCACGGGGACGGCAGGATCGAATACGCGTGGGTACCCGCAAGTGACGCGACTTCGGAGCGCCAGCCAGCCCACCTCGATCCGTCGTAGAACTTGTCGAGATCGCCGGTGAACGCCCAGTGCAACCACTCGGTGTAGCCGAGCTGGGTGTCTTCCCACGACAGCCGGTCGGGCGCGAAGTAGCTGACGTTGCCGCGCACGCCGCCGAGCGCACCGACGTCGACCGCGAACAGCCCGCCGATCACGTCATCGGCCACGAACATCGCGCCCGGTAGAAAAGCGTCGCCCGGATCACAGGGCAGCCCGTTCCAGCCGGCGATCGTGCGAGCGAGCCGGGTGCTTCCGGCGCCGAGCACGCGGATCCAGCCGTCATCGATGAAGACCCCGCCGGTCTCGTAGGCGATCGCGCCGAGCGGCGACCGCGTGGTGACCTGCAGCGCCACGAGCGAGACCTCGCCATGATCCGGCGCGCACCCCAGGATCTCGACGCGGCGCGGGTTGCCGTCGAGCCATGATCGGATCATCGGCATTGCCGATTCATTGCTGACGAGCTCGCGCGCCGACTTCGACCTCACCTCGCTATTTCACCACATCACATACGCGATAAGGTCCTCGTGACATGCCGCACCTCGCTCGTTTCCTGATCGCCTGCGCGATCGCCGCCTGTGCGGATCCCGCGCGCCCACCACCCAGCAATCCGAGCGAGCCCACGACACCGGCCGTCGAGCCGACGCCCGCACCGGTCGCGCAGCCGGTGATGATCAAGCGCGTCGTGATCTCCAGTGCGAGAAAGTCGGGGACCTATGTCGTGACCACCGGTCCCGACGGCACGATCAAGACGAGCCTGTTCGTGCTGCAGAATGGACGAGGCCCGAAGGTCGAGGCGACGCAGCGCCTCGCGGCCGATGGGACGCTCGCGTCGTTCAGCGCGACCGGCCAGCACGAGATGAGCACGAAGGTCGCCGAGACGTTCACGCGCGAAGGCGATCTCGCACGCTGAAAGAGCGAGGAGGAGTCCGGCAGCCGGACGGTGAAGGGCCCGGCGATGTTCGTGAACCAGTGATCGAGACCAACCAAGCAGGGGGGAACGCGTGAGACGGAGAACCAAGATCCTGGCTACGATCGGACCGGCCTCGAGGGAACCCGCGGTGCTCGATGCGTTGATCGCGGTCGGGCTCGATGCCGTGCGGCTCAACTTCTCGCACGGCACCCACGAGGCCCACGCCGAGACGTTCCGTCGCGTTCGCGAGGCGGCGGCCCGGCACGACCGCGAGATCGCGATCCTTCAAGATCTGCAGGGGCCGAAGATCCGGCTCGGCAAGATCGGGGGCGAGCTGCACGTCGAGCCGGGCACGTCGCTCATCATCACGACGCGCGACATCGTCGGCAAGCCTGGCATCGTTCCGTCGGACTATCCGTTTCTGCCGACCGATGTCTCGATCGGCATGAAGATCCTGCTGGACGAAGGTCGCGTCTCCGTCGTCGTGCGCAGCGTCGAAGGCAACGACGTCATCACCGAGGTGATCGACGGCGGCGTGCTCGTGTCGAACAAGGGCCTGAGCGTGCCGGGTGCGACGCTGACGGCCGCCGCGATGACCGACAAGGACCGCCTCGACGTCAAGTTCGGGCTCGACCTCGGCGTCGACTACGTCGCGCTGTCGTTCGTGCGCAGGCCAAGCGATGTCGAGGAGCTGCGCCGCGTGATGGTCGAGCACGGCCGGGTCGTTCCGATCATCGCGAAGATCGAGAAGCCGCAGGCCGTGGACGCGATCGACGAGATCGTCGCGATCGCCGATGGCGTGATGGTCGCCCGCGGTGACCTCGCGATCGAATCGACGCTCGAGATGATCCCCGCACACCAGAAGAAGATCATCGAGCGCGCGAACCGTGCCGGCAAGCTCGTGGTGACCGCGACGCAGATGCTCGAGTCGATGACCGACAATCCGCTGCCGACGCGCGCCGAGGTCACCGACGTCGCGAACGCCGTGCTCGACGGTACCGACGTGGTGATGCTCTCGGGCGAGACCGCGGTCGGCAAGTACCCCGTGGAGTCCGTGCGCCGGATGGGCTCGATCGCCGAGGTTGCCGAGGACACGCTCTATCCCTTCGAGCGCGCGGTGCGGCCGCCACCCGATCCGAGAGATCACGACGCGTTCGCTCGAGTGAACGCACGGATCGCGGCGCAAGCTGCGCGCGAGACCAAGGCCTCGGCGATCATCGTGTTCACCGATTCCGGCGCCACCGCCGGGCGGCTCTCCGACGAGCGGCCCCATGCACCGATCCTCGCGTTCACGCGCAAGCACGCGACGCTGCGCCGGCTGGGCCTGTACTGGGGCGTCCATCCGTTCTCGATGGCGACCTCCGCGTCGGCAGCGGAGCTCACGAAACAGGCCGAGGAGTTCGTCGTCCAGCAGCGCTGGGCTACCTCCGGTGACACCATCGTGTTCGTCTTCGGCGCCAAGCTGGTGCCGGGTGCCGATCACTCGGTCGGCCTGCGCCGGATTCCATGACGATCGACGGGCGGCACGCTACTGCGTGGGGTCGTCGCGGCCGCTGCCCTTGTTGCGATCGAACTTGTCCCAGACGTTGACGCCGCCGGTGCCGCCGTTGGACCCGGTGTTCGGGCGCTTGCCGGTGTTGCTGCCGTTGTGCGGAGTCTCGACGGTGTGTGCCTTCACCGCGACCGTGAACTCGCGCGGCGCGGGATCCGCGGTCTGCACCTTGAGCCGCAGCGTGCCACCGCGCGCCGAGAGCGCCGCGTGCTCGTCGGTCGCGAGGCGGGCGAACGTGGTCGCATCGGTGACGTCGCGGCCATCGATCGCGAGCACGATGTACTGCTCCGTGACCCCGGCGGTCTGGAGCGGGCCATCCCGCATCGAGAGGATGACCGCGCCGCGCTCGACCCTGGGATAGCGCCAGCCGATCAGTGGGAACGCGACGACGACGGTCGCGCCGAGCGCGGTGGTCGATTGCGTGTAGGCCTCGACGAGCTTCGCGAGCTCGGTCGCGCCGAGCGAGACCTGCGCGAACGCGAGGAAGCGCTTGCCGTCGGCGCCGCCGTATTCCTCCCAGTACCGTCCGTTCGGCGTCGCGGGTACGGCACCGGAGCCGGTGGCGCGCAGGGCCTGTGCGACGGCACGGCGGGCCTCGCGGACCTCGCGGCGTGCAGTGGTGCTCGCCGGATCGCGATCGAACGCCGCGAGCTTCGCGTCGCGCGCGGCCGCGTAGATCGGGAGCACCGCCTGCTTCCACTGCGGATCGGCGATGCGAATCGCGACCGCGTTCGCGACCGCATCGAGCGCCGCCTCGGCGGCCTCGTCCTCGGCGTCGTCCTGGCGCGCGACGAGCGACGAGACGCCCGTGCACGAGAGGCCCTTGCTCGCCGTCTCGACGCAGCTCGCCGTCGCGGGCGAGTCCCCGGTGATCCAGGCCGGCCGCACCGCGGCGCTGCGGTTCGTGATCGATCCGGCGGGCGTCGCCGGCGCGGGCTTGTCACCGCTGAACTTCTGGTACGCGATGAACGCCACGGCGCCGAGCACGAGCACGAGCATCGCGGCGAGGACCGGCACGAGCATCGACGAGCGAGCGCGTGGAGGCGCGACCGCCGGCGCGACCTCGGTCGTGTGCTGCGACTTCCTCACCGGAGGCTGCGCGCGCTCGCGCAGGATCCCGATCGACTTCACGAGCTCGGCGCTCGCCGTCGGCTTCGGCAGCCCCGGCAGGATCGTCATCATCGCCTCGCCCGCGACGCACGCCATCACCCCGCCGGCCTTGCACGTACAGCGCAGCTCCGGCGCGGTCGCGAACTTGAGCACCGCGTGATGCTCGCCGACGTCGATCACCTGCCCGCTCGTCGTGCCGCAACCCCGGCACGTGTACGGCAGCGTCAACGTCAGCACCTGCGCCTTCGCGCCGAGATCATCCTTGCTGCACAGCTTCTCGAGCACCGGCGGCGGCACCGCGGCGAGGTAGAGCTGGTCGACGAGCGGCGTCACCATCTGGATGAAGCCGCGCCACTGCGCCGCGCCCGCCGGCTGGATGCGACCGATCGCGCCGAGGTCGATGATCACCGTGCCCTCGAGCCCCTCGGCGAGCTTGTCGCGCGGGAACGAGCCATCGAGATCGCCGGCGAGCTTGAGGAACGTGGTGCGTCCCTCGATCACCTTGTCGACGCGCAGCTTGCGATCGAGATCGCTGACCGCGTAGTCGAGCTTGGTCGCGAGGAAGCTCGCCACGGCGGGCTCGAGCTCGAACTTCTCCTGGCCGATCACGTACGAGAAGAACGTCGCGCCGTCCTCGTCGAAGTACATCGCCTCCTTGCACGACTTGCACGGCCGCTCGGCGAGCTTCATCGTCTTGATCGTCTCGTGGTCCTTGTCGAGCTGCAGCAGCACGCGGTGCTCGGAGTTGCAGTAGTCGCAGCGAAACGGCGCGTAGAAGCTGAACACGCGCCCGCCGCCCGTGAAGTTCGCGACCATGTTGAGCTGGTCGACCACCTTCGACGCGCACTCGATCAGCACCACCGAGCGCACCTGCTTCGCCGCCGTCCCGACGAAGTCGACCCACTCGCGGATTCCGAACGACGAGATCTTCTTCACCGCCCCTAGATCGATCACCAGCACTTCACCGGTGACGCTTTGCCCCAGCTGCTTGCCCTCGAACGACTCGTCGATCGTGCCGCTGAACTTGAGGCACGCGATCGCACCGTCGGCGAACTTCTCGATCGTCAGCTTCGGCGCATCGCCCGGTGACGGTAACTGCGTCGGTACGGCCATCAATGACTCCAGAAGTGCAGCGACTTGGCCTGCGTGCGGAACTCGCGCAGGTTCATGTCGAGCTCGAACATCGCGGTGACCTCGGTGTGGCGACCGGGCGACACATCGAAGATCATCGCAGACGAGGCGTTATGACACACCATCATCCCGAGGCCGGCGCCGCCGCGGGAGTGATCCATCTCGCCGGCGAGCCCGCGCGCGAGCCCGTCGACGACATGCCGCCGCTCGAGCCGCCCGAACGGATCGCGAACTTGCAGCACGAGCCGCGTGCCGTCGGTGCCGAGCCGCACGATCGGCCGCTCGACATCCTCGAGCACGATCTCGGCCTTGCGATCGCTCGCGTACCTGGGCCGGCCGTGGGCGTCGATCGGCGCGCTGTAGACCGCGTTCATGATCAGCTCGTGCGCCAGCTCGCCGAACATCTCGGACACGCGCCTGGGCACCGCGAGCGTGGTCACGAAGTCCTGGATCCGCGCCACCACTGCATCGCGATCCGCCGTCGAGCGAACCTCGAGCTCGATCGTCGTGGCGCCCCAATCGAGGAAGCCGGCGATTCCCGGCGGCGGGCTCGCGGGAGTCCCGAGCCGGCGGGCGACCATCACGACCTCCCACGTGCGCGGCGGCGACTCGAAGTCGCGGCGCCCCAGCACGTGATCGATGCCGGCCGTCTCGACCATATACTTGAGCGAGCGCCGTAGCGGCTCGGCGGTCCACAACACGCCGTGAAGCCCGGGCCGCGCGCGCACCTGCTCGGCCACGAGGTCCCCGTCGAACGCATCGGCGCACAGCACGTCCGCGGCGGCGAGGTTCTCCACCAGCTGCCCGGGTTCTTCGATCGTCAGCGTCGTCGCGCCGGTCGCGGCGAACAGCCGCGCGACCCGCCGGCCAACGAGCTTGTTGCGTTCGAGGATGACCGCGTGCATCACGTGGTCTCCCTCGAAACCACGGGACAAAACTACCACGCCCGCGTCACTGCTCCGGCGGCGTAACTCTGGTGACCTCAGATACGGTTCGTGTACGACGGTCGCCGACGACGTCCCGCGTCGAGCGCCGAACATCGGGCGCGTGACCTGCATGCTACGATCGCCGCCGTGGGGATCCTCGAAGGAGCGGCGATCGTCGTCGCGCTGATCGTCGTCGGGCACGTCGACGCGCAAGCCGACGGCAACAACCCATTGGCAAAGGGAGACGGCAACGGGCACGAGCCGACGAAGGCCGCCGACCAGTCTGGCGCGCTGTTCCACACGGTCATCACCAAGATCCCACGCGCCCAGCTCTCCCAGTTCCTCGTCGCACCGGCGCAGAAGGCCGCGAAGGCCCGCGCCTGGGCGAAGGCGATCCCGATGGTCCAGGCGCTCGTCGTCGCGCGCGGTCCGGGGAGCCCGGAGGCCAGGCAGCTCGCGACGCTGTGGACGCTGGCCGGTCAGAACGAGCAAGCCGCCGACGCCTGGACCGCCTACGCCACGGCGACCACCGACGCGAAGGAGCGCGACGCGGCACTCGCCGAGGCCACCCGGCTCGGCAGCGCGCCCGATCCGTTCGCCGATCGGCTCGTGCTCGCGGTACTCGCCACCGAGGCGAAGCAGGCGTTCACGCTCGGCCGCGCCGCGTTCGCGAAGCAGCAGTACGGCGACGCGCTGGTCTACTTCCACATCGGCCATGCGCTCGCGCCCGAGCTGCCCGGGTTTCTGCGCGAGCTCGGCTCGACCTACGACAAGCTCGGGGCCGCCGCTCCGAAACGCGAGTTCTACCGGCGTTACCTGGTGCAGCGGCCGTTCGGTGCGAACGCGGATGTCGTGCGCGCCGAGCTCGCGAAGGACAAGGACGTGCTCGGCACGCTGGTCGTGTCGTCGAGCCTGCCGTGCACCGAGCTGTGGGTGAATCGCCAGCGCGTCGCCGGCAGAGACCCCGGCGGGCAGGGGATCAACATCAGCGTCGCGCCCGGTGCCTACAAGGGCCTCTGCTTCAACCCGAAATACGAGATGGCCCTGTTCGAGTACGCCACGGTCGAGGCCGGCAAGCCGGCGGCGATGACGTTCCGGTGGGCCATCGTCGAGAACCGCCTCGAGCGCCCGCTCGGCCGGATCGCGCTCGAGAACCCGAAGGCTCCCGGGACGATGATCGATCTCGGCATCACCGCGAAGGACATCGGGGTCGCGGCACCTGCCGACGGCCGCAAGCTCAAGATGATCCTCAAGGACGACTCCGGCATCCGCACCGAGGAGCGCATGGTCTTGATCGAGCCCGGGCAGCGACTCTCGGTTACCTGGTAAGGTCCCCGTCGCGTGAGCTCAGAGCGACCGTCGCAGGAAGGCAAGATGTCTCCCGGCGCACCGACTGATCCGGTGCCGTTCGGACACTATTACCTGCTCGGCCTCATCGCGCGCGGCGGGATGGCCGAGGTCTACCGCGCGAAGCCGCAGGATGGTCAGAAGCGCCTGCTCGCGGTGAAGGTGATGCGGCCGCAGCTCGCGCGCGAGGCCCGCTTCATCGACATGTTCCATCGCGAAGGCAAGCTCGCGATGGTGCTCAAGAACCGCTGCATCGTCGAGACCGTCGAGGTCGGCCAGCACGACGGCCGTCACTTCATCACGATGGAGTACATCGGCGGGCGCGATCTGACGCAGGTGCTCCGGCGCTGCCAGGAGACGCAGCAGCGCATCCCCGTCCCGCATGCCGTCTACATCGCGGCGCGGATCGCCGAGGGCCTTCACTTCGCGCACACGCTCGCGGACAAGGACGGTCGCCCGCTCAACATCGTCAACCGCGATGTCTCGCCGTCGAACGTGCGGATGTCGTACGACGGCGACGTCAAGCTGCTCGACTTCGGCATCGCGCAGGCGCTGATGAAGTTCACGAGCGAGATCGGAATCCTCAAGGGCAAGTTCAGCTACATGTCCCCGGAGCAGATCCGCGGCATGCCGCTCGACGCGCGCACCGACGTGTTCTCCGCCGGCATCATCCTCCACGAGATGCTGACCACGGAGAAGCTGTTCCGCGGCGACACCGAGTTCGCCCTGATGGAGAAGGTGCGCAAGGCCGAGGTGCCGCCGCCGTCGAACTTCAACCGCCGGGTCACCCCCGAGCTCGACGCGATCAGCCTCAAGGCCCTCTCGCGGGACGTCGCCGATCGCTACCAGAGCGCGGCTCAGCTCGCGGCGGATCTCGATGCGCTGATCGCGGGCTATCGCTTCGATCCGAAGGAGCTGCGCCAGTTCATGCGGCAGCTGTTCCGCAAGGAGTACGCGAAGGAGCTCGAGGACACCGAGCTGTCGCTCGATCCGACGTCGGGTGCCTCGATGTCGATGTCGGTGACGCAGCCGCGTCCCGCGACGACCAACGTGCCGAGCATGGCGGAGACCCCTCCACGCAACACGATCCAGGGCATGGGGCGACCGCCGCACAACCCCGGCACAGATCCCGAACATTCCCGGCCGTCCCAGGTTCCTCCCGACGACAACGCCAAGCCACGCGGCTTCTGGGGAACCTTGTTCAAGAAGCGCAAGTAGCGCATGATCTCGAGGATGCCGCCGCCCTCCGCACCTCTGCCGCCGACGACGAGCGACTCGAAACACGCGATGCAGGTCTCGGCCGTCATCTTCGTGTTCTGCGTGCTCCTGAACGTCACGTTCTTCGTGCTGTCGATCTTCTACTTCAACGACAAGCGCGCGGGCTCGGCGCTCATGCAGGTCACGATCAGCGACCAGCAGATCCTCGACACGCGGATCGCGTTCGCCGTCTTCAGCACCACGGTCACCCTCGCGGCGATCGCGCTGATGTTCGCTTCGAAGTGGGTCTCGCACGGGCTCGCCGCGGTGGCCGGGATCGGCTCGCTGATCGCCGCGATCTTCGCGTTCCAGAAGGGCATGCCATCGGTGCTCCCGGTGGCGCTGCTGGTCCTCGGCGGGCTGTTTCCGCTCCTCGTCTGGCGCTCGCTCGAGCACTCGCGTGGCGCCTGGGCTGTCCTCGTCTCGATGTGCTTCGTCTGTGCGCTCGTGCTGCTGTTCGGTGCCCCCAAGCTGCGGACGAACCTCGGCATCGGGCTGTGGACCGCGCTGATCATTCCGGGCCTGCTCACGGTCGCGGCGATCGGGCTCACGATGCAGCGTGCCGCGTATCGCGACAGATCCTGATCACCGGGTGGCGGTCGCGGTCGCCGCGAGGACGAACTGCAGCACCTGCTCGTTCTGTGCGGTGTTCAGGGTCGCCTTGCCGCTCATCCTCGGAATGATCTTCGCCCACTGCGAATCGCTGTAGGCGCCGAGGGCCGGGTACTTGTGGCAACGGTTGCAGTGCTGCAGGAACACCTGCCTGCCCTGCTCGAGCGAGTCGGCGGTCGACGTGGGAAATCGCAGCCGCGCTGCTTCGATCGCGGGTGTCCCGAGTCGGCCGGGTGGCGGCCCCGGCTTGGGATACCCGCATGCAGCAACGGCCAAAACCAGCACGAACGGGCGAAGCATGCGCAGGACGGTACCCACACCGGACCTCTACAGGCAGTGGAGTGACGCAAAGAACTGCGCCTCGATCTCGCGCCACGACTCGACCCGCCGCGACTCGACCTCGAAGCTCGCGACCACCGGCAGCCCGCGGTTGATGAACTGGATCGCGATCGCGCGCCGCGGCGCGATCCACGCCGGGTGGTTGCCGGTCGCCGTCATCACACAAGCGATGTCTTCGGCGGCGTGCGTGGCGACAACCGCGCGGACGGTCTGGCCGCAGACCGAGAGGGTGGGTCCGTTGGCCATGTGCCACGTCGAGTGGTCCGCGCGAAACCCGTCGAGGCTCTCGTCGGGGGCCGTCCGAACGAGCCATCGGGCGCGTTCGTCGCCGCGCTGGACTGCTTGCAGCGCGACGCCGCCGATTTTCCACGGCGTGCGCTCCACCGGCGTGCCGGGAACGCTCGCGAACCCGAGGCCGAGCGCAGGCCAGCTCGCGGCGGTCCACTCGACGGAGCTCACGCGCGGCGAAGGAGTCGACGTTCGCGCCGCACGGGACGCCAGCGGCTCGACTCGCCGCTCGGAGCCGCTACACGCCACCACCGTCAAGATGCCCAGGATCCGCACACCCGAACATGACCCGAGCCACCGTGAGATGCACGGACCTAGCGCGGCGCCGGCGTGCCGAGCAGGTAGATCGCGAACGACGCGAGCCAGTGCTCGCCGGCGTAGTCACCGGTCGCGACGTGAGCGAGGCCTTCGCGCGTGTGGATCGCGGCGGCGGAGGCGAGCGAGGCGCGCAGCGGATCGCTTGCCGGCAACGCGGAGGCGATCGCGCGCAGGCACCAGGCCCTCGACAGATTGAGCCCGTCGAGGTGCGCGAGCTTCGGATCGCCGCGATCGGAGACGATCGCCGGCTTCGCGAGCGAGGCAGGAAGCCCGGTGCGAAAGAACGCGCGGAGCCACGTCGCGAGCTTCACGGGTGACAGGACGCGGCGCATGAGGTCCGCCTCGACGAGCGCCGGCGACAGGAAGTCCTCGCCGCTCGGCTCCCACGCGGCCGGATAGTCGGCGTCGTCGCCGTAGTACGTCGTCGCGCGCTCGACGATCAGCTGCTCGAGCGCGGCGTGCTTGGTGGCGCGCGCGTAGTCGAGCGCGAAGGCGAGCCCGAACGCGGTGTTCGCGTGGACGCCGGTTCGCACGGGATAGGTCTGCTACGGCAGGAACGCGAGGGCACGCGCGGCGACCGCATCGGCGAGCGGCTGCAGGGCAGCGGCCCATCGCTTGCCATCCGGATCGTTCCAGCCGCGCAGCTCGGTGGCGAGCTGGAGCAGCCATGCCCAGCCATAGGGGCGCTCGAATGACTGGCGATCCGGACGCGCGAAGTAGGTGACCTCGAGCTCGACGTTCTTCGCGGTGAGCGTCGCGGCGAGCGTGGTGCGGATCGCGGCGGCTTCGGGCAGCGTCGGGAACGTGCGGAGGATCCGCACGAGCATCCAGTGGCCATGCACCGACGAGTGCCAGTCGAAGCAGCCGTAGAACGCCGGATGGAGCTGCTTCGGGCGCTTGACGTCCGCGGCGTCGTCGATGACGTGCTCGAGCTTGTTCGGCAGCTCCTTGCGCAGACACGCGAGCGGGAGCTTCGCGAGGCGCGAGGCTTGTTCGATCGTCAGGGCGTCGTCGGCGCGGGCATCCGTCATGAGCACGAGCAAGGTCGCGACAGCGATGAGCCGTATCATGCATGGATGATACGGCCGTGCGAAGCTCGCACCGTGACGGACGCGTCGCGCGCGACCCTCGGGCAGCTCGCCGCGGTGTTCCTGCGCCTCGGCACCACGGCGTTCGGCGGTCCGGCGGCGCACATCGCGATGATGGAGGATGAGGTCGTGCGGCGGCGCCACTGGCTGACCCGCGAGCGCTTCCTCGATCTGGTCGGTGCGGCGAACCTGATCCCGGGGCCGAACTCGACCGAGCTCGCGATCCACATCGGCCTCGATCAGCGCGGCTGGCGTGGGTTCCTGGTCGCGGGGCTGTGCTTCATCGTGCCGGCGGTCGTGATCGTGATGGCGCTCGGCTGGGTCTACGTGGAGTACGGAACGCTGCCCGAGGCACAGGCCGTGCTCTACGGCGTGAAGCCGGTGATCCTCGCGGTGATCGCGCAGGCGCTGTGGGGCCTCGGCAAGACGGCGATCAAGACGTGGCAGCTCGGCGTGGTCGCGGTGTTCGCGGCGGCGGCGATCGTCCTCGGCATGAACGAGCTGCTCGTGCTCGTCGTCGCCGGTGCGTTCGCGTGTGCGTTCACGCTCTCGAAGCGACGGCCGCTCGCGGCGGTCGTGCCGGTGGTTCCGGCGGTGATCGCGACCACGGTGCCGTTCAGCCTCGGTGCGCTGTTCGTGTTCTTCGCGAAGGTCGGCGCCGTGCTCTACGGCAGCGGCTACGTATTGATCGCGTTCCTTCGCACCGATCTCGTCGAGCGCTGGGGCTGGCTCACCGAGAACCAGCTGCTCGACGCGATCGCGATCGGCCAGGTCACGCCGGGCCCGGTGTTCACGACCGCGACGTTCGTCGGCTACCTCCTCGACGGTCCGGCGGGTGCGCTCGTCGCCACCGCCGGGATCTTCCTGCCCGCGTTCGTGTTCGTCGCGATCAGTGGACCGCTCGTGCCGCGGATCCGGAGGTCACCGACGGCCGGTGCGTTCCTCGACGGTGTCACCGTCGCGTCGCTCGCGCTCATGGCCTGGGCCGGCGTGGTGCTCGGTCGCGATACGTTCGTCGACGTGCAGACGATCATCGTCGGAGCGATCGCCGCGGTCGTGCTGATCCGCTATCGCATCAACGCGACCTGGTTGATCGCGGGTGGTGCCGTGCTCGGGATCGTCCGTCAGCTGATGAGCTGAGGCTCCGAGTCTCGCTGACGGTCAGTACGCCACGAGCCAGATCCCCATGATCATGACGACGAGCACGCACGCCAGAAGAACCGTGAGCGCCCATTGCCGGCTTCCTTGATCCATTGGTTCATGCGACAGGATGGGGGACATGCGATGCGGTGATGCATCGCGCATTCCGCCGGAGCCCCGCCCAAAAAGGACCTCGCCCCGGGAAGATCACCGATCGTTCGATCAGGGAACGTCGATGATCTTGTGGAGCTGGAGCGACAGCCTCCAGCGCGGGCGGGCCTGGATCATCGCGAGCGTGCGGGCGAGGTTCCGCGGGTACTGCGCATCCATCCACGGCTGCAGGAAGTAGTGCTCGCACCGCCATCGTGCCGCGTAGCGATCGAGCACGGCTTCGTCGACCGTGTCGTCGACAACGACCTTGACCTCGTCGGCCGGGAGGCCCTCGGCGAGCGCGAGACTCGTCGGATGATGCTGTGGCTTCGGCGAGATCGTGAGCCAGTCCACCGGGCCGGCCGGGACGCGTGTCCCGTTGGACTCCATATGGACGCGGAAGCCCGCCCCGCGCACCGCAGCCGACAGCGGGAGGTCCCACTGCAGCGTCGGTTCGCCGCCGGTGACGATGACGTGGTACGTGTGACCGCGATCGAGCTCGCGAAGCCTCGCGACGATCGCGGCGGCCTCGAGGCGCTGCGCACCCTCGGGCGAGAAGTCGGTATCGCAGCCAGAACAATCGAGGTTGCACGCGGCGAACCGCAGGAACACGCACGCGCGTCCGGCGTGCGCGCCCTCGCCTTGCAGCGTGGGCCCGAACATCTCCTTTACGAGGTACGTGCGATCCGACATCGCGACGCGGAGCTATAGCGCCTCTCGAAGGCGCTGCCCAGATCGCCCGACAGCTGATGGCTCGAGCATGACAGAGTCTCGCCATGCGCCTCCTCCTCGCCAGCGCGCTCGCCCTCGCGGCGTGCGGCGCCAAGCACGAGCCCGGCGCCGGCTCTGCGGGGAGCGCACCACCGATCGTCGTCGCCGCTTCACCGGCGGGCCCGGTCGAGTGCACGCAGTTGCCGTTCGCCGAGTCGACACCGGTGCCCGAAGCGTCGGGTGCTGCGTGGATGATGATCGACGGCAAGCTCGCGCTCGTCGTGATCAGCGACAGCGGCAACGACGGCGCGTACGCGATCGTCGATCCCGAGACCGGCGAGACGCGCGAGCAGGGCATGCTCCCACTCGGCGGTAAGGACGACGACCTCGAGGGCGTGGCGATCCGCGGCGGCAAGCTCGTCGCGGTGACGTCGCCGGGATGGATCCTCACGTGGGAACGTAAGGGCAACGGCTTCGTGCTCGTCGACGGCCCGTACCCGCTCGGGCCGATCGATCTACGCGACACCGGCCGCAGCAAGCCTCCGGAGGGTGACGGCATGGTGTGCGCGGCGAAGCACTCGAACTGCGGCCGTAACTACGAGGGGCTCTGCCTCGCGCCCGAACCGACCACCACGCACTGCGTCGGCTTCGTCGCAGCAAAGGCAGACGGTCGCCTGTACTGCGTCGTCGACAAGGCCGGCAGGCTCGCGGTCGAACACGCGGGCGCGATCGAGATCGGCCGCTCCGGCGCGATCGCCGACTGCGCATTCTCCGACGACGGCAAGCTCTACGTCGGCAGCAACTTCTTCGACGCGAGCCAGGTCTACCGCGTCGATGGATGGCAAGCGCCTGCGAGCGCGAAGGTCGAGAAGCTCGCCGAGCTCGGCATCGGATTTCCCGAAACGCTCGCGGCGCGAGGCGACATCATCTATCGCATGTCCGATACCGGCGGTGCGCCGAGCCTGATGGCGCGCTTCCGCTGCGCGGCACCGTGACGTCCCTATCTCCTATCCTATTCTTTTTTTTCAGTTATCAACTTTCCCTTGCCAAATACTTTAACATGTACAAATACTATAACACGTTCAATGTCGCTGCTGGAAGAGCACAAAGCCGAGCGTCGCGGACGGATCCTGGCAGCCGCCCGGAAGCTGGTCGTGACCAAGGGCTACGACGGGCTGACGATGCGCGACCTGGCGCGTGCCGCCCGGGTCTCGGTCCCGACGCTCTACAATCTGTTCGGTAGCAAGGACGCGATCCTCGTCGCCGAGCTCGCGGCTTCGGCCACCCGGCTGGCGGCGCGCATGCCGACCGGTGAGACGAGTTTCTTCGCGCGCGGCACGGCCCTGTTCGAGGCCGGCATGCATCTGATCGAGGAGGCGCCCGAGTTTCATCGCGCCGTGATGCAGATGTTCATGACGTCACCCGAGACCGCGCCGATGCGGCGGCGCGCCGAGGACGGCTACATCGCGCTGATGGCGGGCAATCTCACCGCGGCGAAGGCGGCCGGGCAGCTCGCGGAGTGGGCCGAGCCGGCGATCGTCGCGCGTCACATGTTCGCGCAGTACATGGCGTGCTTCATGGCGTGGGGCATCGGCGAGCTGGATCTCGCCACGTTTCGCGCCGCGGCGCTCTCGGGTATCTGCCACCTCTTGATCGGTGTCGCGCGTGGTCCGTTCGCCGAAGAGGTCGAGGCGCGCATCCGAACACTTCCTCGCGAGTCCTTGCTCCACCACATCACGGAGGATCGTCATGTCACGTCCCGCACCCAGGATTGATGGCGTCGAGCTCGTCGCGCCTGCAGCCGGTCGCAACCTCGCGCCACGCGCGTTCACGTCTCGCGAGATCTTCGACGTCGAGCAGCGCGCGATCTTCGCCAGGTCGTGGGTTCACGTCGCCGATCTGCGTGATGTCCCTGCCCCCGGCGACTTCGTCACGGCGACGATCGGCAAGACGCCGGTGGTCGTGCTGCGCGATCGCAAGACCGGCGAGCTACGCGGCTTCTTGAACGCGTGTCGCCACCGCGGCGCGCAGCTGCTCGACGGCAAGGGCACCTGCGACAAGCAGATCAAGTGCCCGTACCACGCGTGGAGCTACGGCCTCGACGGCAAGCTCCTCGGCATCCCCTACCGCGACGAGTTCGAGCCCGACGTCGCGCAGATGGGCCTCGTTCCCGTGCGCGTCGGCACCGTGGGCCCGCTGATCATGGCGTGCATCGATCCGACCGCGCCCGAGCTGGACGTGTGGGCCGGCGAGTTGCCGGCGGCGATCGCACGGGCCGGTGCCGGATCGTGGGAGTTTGCCTGGGAGCTCACGTACGAGCTCGACGCGAACTGGAAGCTGTTCGTCGAGAACGCGAACGACGGCTACCACGTCCAGTTCGTGCACGACCTCCTCACCGACGCGCTCGTCCCCGACAGCGACGAGACGTTCCTCGAGCCGCACGGCGCCTACACGATGGCGCGCATCAATCCGAGCTACGTCCCGCCGGGCCACGACCCCGCCGAGGCGAAGATCCGGTTCGGCTGCCTCTTCCCGAACTTGATCCCCGTGCTGTCACCGTCGGACCTCACGTACATCCGCGTCGATCCGATCGCGCACGATCGCTTGAAGCTGTTCGTGCGGTCCTATGATCGTCCCGAGCTCGCGCAGCTGCGCGAGTTTCGGCGCGCCGCGTTCGAGCGCACGACGGGCCAGGACATCGGCGTCGTCGAGCGCACGTTTCGCGGCCTGCACGCCGAGGGTCTGCCGGCCGGTGTGCACGCGTCGCGGCTCGAGGCGCGCATCGGTCACCTCGAGGGCATGTGGGCTCGGTCGATGGTGCGCGAGGTCGGCCCCGATCACGCGAGCCAGCGCCTGCTCGCTGTGCGCTGATCACCGACGAAATCGGCCCGGAAACCCATCGTGGCGGGGTCTGTGCCGAAACTTCGCCGTCGGGCGCAGAGGCGCTACGATCCGAACGTGCAGTGTCCGTATTGCAGCAGCGACTCGAGCGTGACCGAGACCCGGGTCACGGCCGATGGCCTGCGGCGCCGGCGTATCTGCAGCGTCTGCAAGCGCCGCTTCACGACCTACGAAAAGCTCGGTGCCCCGGGCCTCAAGGTCAGCAAGCGTGACGGCACGACCGAGCCATTCGATGGCGACAAGCTGCTGCACGCACTGCGTCGCGTCTGCGCGCACCGCACCGGAGTCCGCGACGACGACCTGCGCAGGATCACGCGCGACCTCGAGGCCACGCTCGTCGACAGCGGCCGCAAGTCCGTCGCCTGGAGCGACATCGTCACGCTCGCGCTCGCGCGGCTCGAGAACGTCGACCCGGTCTGTGCGCAGCGCCTCGCGGCGAACTACACCGACGAGACGGGCGAGGTCCGCTTCGGTCGCGGCACCACGAAGCAGCCATCGCCGCAGCTCGGGCTGCCGCTCACCGACGAAGATCCTTAGAACCCGCGGACGGACGTCGGCTCGCGCCCCAGGTACTGGTAGCCAAGGACTCCGCCACCGGCGACGGCGGCGATCCCGACCCAGACGTACCACCGCTCGTACCAGCGCTGGCTGCGCTGCTTCTCGATGATCATGATCGTGCTCGGCTCGACCATGTTGTCGGGGTCGAGCGCGGCCATCACCTTGCGCGTGATCGACGCAGAGGACGCGTCGCCGGCGAGGTCGAGCGGCCTGGACACCTTCTTCGTGGTGATGTCGTAGACGCGGACGGTGACCTGGTTCTCGTTGCCTTCCTCGATCACGAGGAACCGTGTCGCACCGCCGGTCATCGACGACAGGGCCTTGGTCCGCTTGAGGCGGGCCTTGCCCGGAGGTGCCGAGACGGCTGCATCGATGAGCTTGGCCGCGCGATCGTTCTTGCTCTCCTTGTCGAGTGCGATCTCGATCTTCTCGGTCTTGTTCTCCTTGATGTCGACGAGCTCGGCGTACGTGGTGCGCCCCTCGGCGGTGACCATCACGAGGTGGATGCCGACGGGCAGCGTGAGCTTCTCGTTCGTGGCTTGCGCCTTGCCACCATCGATCTGGACCATCGCGGTGTCGGGGTCGGCATCGACGCGCAGCCGGCCGGTCTCGTCCGTCTCCTTGCGCGCCTTCTTGATCAGGGGACGCACGCGCGGACCGGCGAGCTTGGTATCGGGCGTCCACGCCGGGTTGAACCGGATCGCGGCGCGGAACCAGCGAATCGCCTCGTCGGGCTGATCCATGCCGGCGGCGATCAAGGCGCGCCACTGGCTGAGCTCGGCGAGCGCGGGGATCGGGTCGCCGCCGACCGCGCCCTGGAGGATGCGCGTCTCGTCGGACTGGACGATGTCGAGCGCGGTCGCAAAGTCGAGCTTCTGGTACGCGTCCCGGATCGCCTCGATGTCGGCGATGAGCACGTTGCGCCCGTCGAGGCTCGCTTCGAGGCGCTCGGGCAGCTTCATCAGCAAGCCGCGAGAATCGAGCACGCGGCGGATCCGATCGATCTGACCGCGATCCCCTAGCTTCGCGCTCGCGTTGAGGAGCACGAGCTGTTCCTCGCTCTCCGACTCCGCGCCGTTGTCCGGATCTGCGTTCGCGATGGCCGTGAGTGCCAGGTACGCCGGGAGCAGCAACCACACGCGACGCATCAGTTGTCCTCTTCGAGGTTGGCGGTGAGGATCGTGACCTTGCCCGATTCGACCACCGCAGACTTGGTGACGGATTTTCCGATCTCGTCGTTCTGGAAGCGAACCGCGTGGCAGCGTGAACTTCGCCACGGTGGCTTTGCGCTGGCCGGCCACGCTCACGTAGGACCATGGGTCGGAGTTGACGCGCAGGACGCCGGGCTCCTTCTTGCGGACCGCTGCAGCGCGCACCTCGCGGGTCGGGGTCGGAGCCGGAATCTGCGGGGGCGGAACCGTCACCGCGACGGGATCGGGAGACGGCGTGGGCTGATCGGGGAGCGCGATGGGCTCGGCGATCGGCGCCTGGGCCGGCACGCGCTCCACCGGAACGGGCTGGGTGAGCGGTTCGCCGATCAGCTGATCATTCGGTGCGAGCTGGATCACGACCGCGGCGATCGCCCCGATCATCGCAGCGATCGCGAGGACCCCGATCGTCCAGCGAGTCGTGCTGCGAGCCTCGACCTCGACCGCCACGTGATGCGAACCGGTGACCGTGTGGCTGACGCTGGCGAGCTCTTGCCCCGTGCTGGAGATCCTGAACGGTGGCATCGGCGTGCCCTCGCTCCGCAGCATCGGAACCGCCGCGGCCCGCAGCTCTGCGTCGGCGATCGCCTTGGTCCGCCCGCCGGAATCGAGCGGCGAGACCGGCGTCGGCGCGGGGGTACCCACAGCCGTTCGAGCGTTTGGCGTGAGCTCCTTGAGCAGTGACCTCGTCGCGATCGTGACGGGGCGGTCCGTGATCATCGTGCGCGGCTGATGCGTCGCGGTGTGCGGCGAGCCTTCGCGGATCGCCTGCGCGAGATCCGATGCACCCTCGCGCCAGCCATTCGAGAAGCGCTCCTCGACGAGCGCGTCGATCAGCTGCTGCATCCGAGCGTAGCGATCGCGCGGATCGTGCGCGAGCGCGCGCATGCAGATCGCATCGACGCCGTGCGGGATCGACGGCTTGACCACGCGCGGCGGGATCACGCGCATCGGCTCGTTGTCGCGCTCCTCGGCGGTGACTTTCTGGCCGAACGGGTGGGCACCGCAGATGAGCTCGTACAGCACGACGCCGAGCGCGAACACATCGGAGCGCGGCGTGAGCGGCTCACCGCGTGCCTGCTCGGGCGCCATGTACGCCCACTTGCCCTCGACGATGCCGTGACCGCCACCCTCGCGACGCGCGATTCCGAAATCCGCGACGCGGACTTCTCCCGACGTGGTGAGCAGCAAGTTGCTCGGGCTGATGTCCGCGTGGATCACCGCACCCCCCGGTCGCGCATGCGCGAACTCGAGACCGGCGGCGGCGGCCTGCACGATGTACGTCGCCACGCCGACCGGCAGCCCGCGCTGGCCGCGCGACCGGAGCAGCTGGCGAAGGCTCGGGCCGTCGACGAACTCCATGACGAGGAACACGTCATCGCCATCTCGCGCGAGATCGAGGACGCTGACGATGTTGCCGTGCTGCATGCCGACGAGGAGCTTCGCCTCGCCGATCAGCCGCTCGACGAATACGTGGTCGGTCGCGAGCTCGGGGAGCAGGCGCTTGATCGCGACCGGCTTCTGAAACCCGTGGTCGCCGAGCGAGCTCCCCGCGAACACCTCGGCCATGCCGCCGCGACCGAGCAGATCACCGAGGACATAGCGTCCGGCGGCTCGCCTGCCGCTGGCTCCATCGGTCGAGGGGCGCACCCCTCCTATAGCGGTCCCGGCCACGGGCTGGGAGTGGTGCAATCGATGTACCGCAGCCGACCACCCGCAAACGATCGAACAACCTGGATGTTTCGGTCCGGTTACAGATCACAGCAGGCCACACCTACATGGGGGTCGGGGGGCACCCTCACCGAGATGAACCAATTTCCCCCACCCTGACAGCAACGGTGAGTGATCGACTACGCTGCGCCGGGGATGGAACCACCTACAGCCGAAAGTCAGTGCATCTTCGCACCCGGGATCCTGCGTGATCAGGTCGCGATCGTGACCGGCGGCGGGTCCGGGATCGGGCTCGCCACGGCGCGCGAGATGATCCGGCTCGGTGCGCGGGTCGCGATCTGCGGGCGAACCGCTGCCAAGCTGGACTCCGCGCGCGCGGAGCTCGAAGCCGCGGGCGGGACCGTCCTCGCGAAGGCGTGCGATATCCGCGAGCCGGCGCAGGTCGAGGAGCTCGTGCGCGAGGTGCTCGCGACGTGGGGTCGGATCGACATCGTCGTCAACAACGCCGGCGGTCAGTTCCCGTCGCCCGCGCAGCTCATCTCGCCGAACGGCTTCCTCGCCGTCGTGAAGAACAACCTCGTCGGCACGTTCCACGTCTGTCGCGAAGTCGCGAACCAGTGGATGATCCCGCAGAAGCGCGGTCGCATCATCAACGTCATCGCGAACATCTATCGCGGGTTCCCCGGCATGGTTCACACGGGTGCCGCCCGCGCCGGCGTCGAGAACATGACGATGACCCTCGCCGTCGAGTGGGCGCAGTTCGGGATCCTCGTCAACGCCGTCGCACCGGGGGTCATCAAGTCGTCGGGCACCGCGCAGTATCCGCCGCAGATCCTCGAGCGTGCGATCAAGGAGACTCCGCTCAAGCGTGCCGGCACGTGCGAGGAGGTCGCGGCCGCGATCGTCTTCCTCGCCTCTCCCGCCGCCCAGTTCTTCACCGGCACCACGCTCCGGCTCGACGGTGGGCAGGCGCTGTGGGGCCACACCTGGGAGATCCCCGACTGATGGACCTCGGACTCGGAGCGAAGTGTTGCCTCGTCAGCGGTGCCAGCCGCGGTATCGGGCGTTCGATCGCGCTCGCGCTCGCCCGCGAAGGTGCACGCGTCGCCGCCGTCGCGCGCGGCGAGGCCGACCTCGCGGCGCTCTCCCACGAGCTCGCGATCGCGGGCCGTGGATCGCACGCGACGATCATCGCCGACGTCTCGACCGCGGAAGGCGCCGCCGCCGCCGTCGACGGTTGCCTCGCGCGACTCGGCGCGCTCGACGTGGTGGTCGCGGTGGTCGGCAAGTCGTTCGCGCGCGAGGCGTCGCAGATGGACGACGCCGATCTCGCGAAGTCGCTCGAGCTGAACCTGTGGTCGGCCGCGCGCGTCGCGCAACGAGCGGCGATGCATCTGCCCAGAGGTGGATCGATCACGATGATCACGTCGATCTGGGGGCGCGAGGCAGGAGGCGCGCCCGGCTACAACATCGCGAAGGCCGGCGTGATCGCGATGGCGAAGGCCCTCGCCCGCGACTATGCCCCGCGCGGCATTCGCGTGAACACGGTCGCGCCCGGATCGATCATGTTCCCCGGCGGCAGCTGGGAACGTCGGCAGAAGGCCGACCCCGCGGGCATCGCGGAGTTCGTCAAGCGCGAGCTGCCGCTCGGGCGGTTCGGCACGCCCGAGGAGGTCGCCGAGGTCGTCGCGTTCCTCGCGTCGCCGCGCGCGAGCCTGGTCACCGGCGCGTGCATCGCGGTCGACGGCGCGCAATCGCGCTCGTTTTAGTCACACAGCGAGGAATTGATGCGAGATCACCTTGGTTCAGGGCGCGCATGGGGAATCGCAGGCTCGCGGTAATCGTCGTCGTATTGCTCGTCGCTGGGTCCGCATTCTGGTGGTGGCGCAGCCGGCGCACGAGCGACCGCCCTGCGACCTCGAGCGTGACGCAGCCCGCGGGCTCGGGGCAGCAATCGTCGTCGAGCTCGTCCGCGCCGCGCGCTCCCGCGAGCGTCACCGTCACCGTGAGCGACGCGAAGGGGCCGCTCGCCAACGCGACGGTACGGCTCGCGCCCGACGACGGCGAGGTGATCCTCGTGAAGACGAACCCCAGCGGCGTCGCGACCGCGAAGCTCGCACCGGGCGATTACGAGATCAGTGCGTCGGCAGTCGATCACGAACCGGCCGCGCTCCCGACCGAGGAGCTCGCGGCGGGTGAAGACGCGAGGCTCGCACTCACGCTCGTCACCGGCGGGCGCACGTTATCCGGGGTCGTCACCGACGTCAGCGGCGGTCCGATCACCGGCGCGCGGATCGATGCAGCGAAGCTCGGTGGCATGGCGCGACCGGCGACCGCGGTCTCGACGGCGGTGACCGGCGGCGATGGCCGCTATCAGATGACCGTCGCCGAGGGCCAGCTGCTCGTCGCGGCCCGCAGCGCGGACTACTCGTCGCAGTCGCGCTACGTCGACGTCGGGCCGAGCGGCGCGACCGCGGACTTCGCGCTCGTCCCCGGCGGCGTCATCGAGGGCGTGGTGCTCGACGAGAAGACGAAGCAGCCCGTCCCCGGCGCGACGGTGCAGGCGAGCCGCGATAGCGCCGCGATGATGCTCGCCGAGGCCGGAGGGCACAACGTCATCGCGAATCTCGATGGCCGGTTCCGGATCACCGGCTTGCGCCCGGGTGTCTATGACCTCGGGGCACACCACGAGAGTCGCCGCTCGAAGGCCGCGACCGTCGTCGGGCTCGGAGTCGCCGAGCAGATGACCGACGTCCAGATCCTCATCGGGATCGGCTCGGTCGTGCGTGGCAAGGTCGTCGACGAGAACGACGAGCCGGTCGCGAGCGCGAAGGTGTTCTCGATCGGGGAGCGCAACGCGGACGCCACGTCCGATGCCAGGGGCGCGTTCGTGATCGAGGGCATCACCGCCGGAAAGTACGTCCTGCTCGCGAGGAGCGAGACCCACGTCGGCGCGGGCTTCACGACGATCGAGCTGGCGGACAAGGACCTCGACAATGTCGTGGTGCGCGTGCGGCGTGGGATGAAGATCAAGGGGCATGTCGAGCCGCGGCAAGTCGCCGAGGTCGCGTTCGAGGCCGGTGACTCCGAGCTCGCAAGGCCGATGCTGATCGCGCCGATGTCGACCAAGGACGACGGCGAGTTCGAGCTCGCGCCGGTGCTCGTGGGCAAGGCCACGCTCACGGCGCGCTGCGCGAGCGGTGATCAGGGCTCGCTGGAGATCGCGATCGTCGACGGGATGCCCGAGATCGTGGTGAAGGTGACGCCCGGCGCGTCGATCGCGGGGCGAGTGCTCGACGGTGAGGGCAAGCCGGTCGCGGGCGCGAGCGTGATGGCGGTGGCGCAAGGTCCGAGCGAGCGCACGATGATCGTCAACGGCATGGTGACCAGTGGCATCCAGAACGTGACGAACGCAAGCGGTGCGTACGAGCTCAAGGGCCTCACCGCCGGGAGCTACCGGATGAGCGTCCTCGATCGCGGGCGACCGCTGCGGATGCGGAAGCAGACGCCACCGGTCAAGCTCGCTGCCACCGAGAAGAAGACCGGCGTCGATCTCGCGGTCGATCGTCCGAACGGCGTCATCAAGGGAATCGTCACCGGTCCCGACGGCAAGCCGCTGGCCGATGCCTGGGTCTCCGCGCATCAGGATCTCGACTCGATGCTGGAGGGCGCGATGGCCGACCGCGGGCCGAGACCCGAAGGTGACGAGGGCGAGTCGCGGTTCGTCACCGTCGAGTCACGCGACGAGGGAGACGGTGGCAGCGGAGCCAGCGCGATTCCTCCGGCGCTCACCGACGCGCAGGGGCGGTTCGAGATCACCGGGCTCGCGCACACGTCGTACGAAGTGCTCGCCGAGGCGCAGGCCGGCAGGCTCCGCGGGCGCTCCGCCGCGGTCACGCCGGATGCAACCCTCGCGATCCAGGCACTCGGCGTGACGTCGCTGTCGGGCACCGTGCGTGGGGCGCAGGGGCCGGCCGCGCTGTTCACCATCGAGCTCGACGGTCCGACCCGCGCCCAGCGCTCGTTCACCGACGGGATGTTCTCGCTCGGGCGGGTCGATGCCGGCACCTACACCGTCCGGGTCACCTCCCGCGATGGCAACGCCGAGGCGAAGGTCGTCGTCGAGCCGAACAAGGCCGCGACGGTCGACCTCGTGCTGGTCGCGAATGCAGTCGTGATCGGCATGCTGGTCGACGGCGAGGGCAAGCCGGCGCCGAACATCCCGGTCACGGTGATCCCCGATACCGGCGACGGCCAGGTGAAGGTCTCGATCGAGGGCCCTCCGCCGACGAGTGGTCCGGACGGAAAATTCCGCATCGAACACAAGGCCGGGCGCGGAACGCTCGTCGTCTTGACGCCACCACGTCCGATCACGAAGCGGGGCCTTGCCCTCGAAGCCGGCAAGACGCTCGACGTCGGCACGATTCGCGTCGGTGCGGAGCCACCTCCGAAGCCGTGATACGCTGGACGCGATGGGAGCTGATCGGTTGCGCGTGCTGGTGCTCGCGCTCGTTTCGCTCGGGCTGATCGTCGGATCTGCCCTGTTCCTCGACTGGTTCGTCGTCAACCTGGGCGGCCTCGGCTCGCTGATGGGCATCAGCGAGCTCACGATCGATCTACGCGCGGCTCATGCCTGCCGCTCCGATGGGGTGTGCGGCAGCGCGCCGATCTCGATGGCCGGCTTGTACGGGACGATGTCGACGGTGACGCTGTGGACGAGCCTCGCGTTCGCGTTGCTGATCCTGGTGCAAGCCGGTGCGCGGCTGATCACGGACCAGGTGAACGAGTCGTTGAGCAAGGGCGGCTACCTGCTCGGAATAGCCGTGATCATGGTGGCCGGCTCGACCGCCTATTTCTTTCAGCCCGAGGTCCTCGGCCCGGGCGTCGGCGCGCTCGACGAGCTGGGCTCCGCGAGCATCGACCGAACGTGGGGGCCGGCGCTGATGCTGCTCGGCGCCGTCGCGGGGATCGTCACGCTGTACTACTCGATCGCGCGCGACGACCTCGCCTCGGTCACGCCGTACCAGCCGGCGCTCGCGGAGGCTCGAGCGCTGCCGCAGCGCGTCGGCGCGGAAGCCGCCCGCCTGAAGTCGCAACCGCTTCCGAACACGGAGCCCGATCCGGTCGAGCGCCCGACGAGCTCGCAAGCGATCCCTCGGCCGGAGGTGTTACGCGGCAAGCTGCAGTTCGCGGCGCTCGCGGCCGAGGTGACCCGTGGTGGCCTCGACGCGCGGCGCGAGGATGGCTCGACCGCGCTCGTGATCTGGCGCGATGTGGTCGGGGTGGTCGCCCGCCGGCTGCCGCCGGTGTACGAGGGCGCGACGTTCGTCGATGTGGTCTCGACCGCGGGTTCGACGCTGCGGATCTTGCCGTGGACCCGCCTGACCGGCGAGCTCGTGGCCGGTGATGGCGAGCTGCGCGCGCGCGCGTTCGTCGAGCTCGTCAAGTTGCACTGCCCCGAAGCCAAGCTCGATCCCGCGACGCGCGCGTTCCTCGAGCGCCAAGGTCAGGCCGCGCAGCTGCCCGACATGGAGACGCTCGCCGCGCACGACCAGCGCCTCGCGTGAACCGCGGCGCTAGCCGCCGCCGCAGGTCTGGCTGATCAGCGGGGCGCAGGCGGCGGGAAACGACTCGTCCGCGCAGAGCTCGGCATCCGAGAGCGCGCCGAGCGCCTCGGCACAGCTCTCGGCGTTGTCGACCGTGGCGGTGCACGTCGCCGGGAACGTGTTGAAGTCATCGACGCATTCCGCCGCGTCTTCACCACCGACGGTGAGCATCACGCCACCACCGCAATCGACGGTGCGCTCCGGCCCGAGCACGTCGACGATGTAGTCACAGAGGTCCGCGGCCTCCCCGGCGCCGAGGTCCGCGAGCTCCAGGCTACCGTCGACACCGGAGCCGCCGCTACCGCCACCGCAGGCGATCGCGAGACTCGTGCAAAGCACTGCTGATCCGATCCATTTGATCATCTGCATTCTCCTGTGGTTCGTCGATCCGCTACTGGCCGCTACACGATGCGCTGAACAGCGGCGCGCATGCAGCAGGGAGTGCATCGCCTGAACACAGCTCGTCATCCGAGAGCCCGCCGATCGCCTCGGCGCAGGCCTCGGCGTTGCTGACCGTGGCGGTGCACGTCAGCGGGAGCGTATCGAAGTCAGCTTCGCACTCCGCCTGAGTCTGCGCCTCAATCGTGAGCGTACCGTCGGGGCACGCGATCTCGCGCGTCGGGCCGAGCTGGTCGATGACGTAGCCACAGAGGTCGGAGACCTCGTCGGCCTCGAGCTCCACGAGCTCGAGGGTCCCGTCGACCCCGGAGCCGCCGCTACCACCACCGCAGCCAATGGCGAGGCTGGCACAAACACATGCTGATGCGATCCATTTGGAAATGATCATTCGCTATCTCCCTAAGGTAAACGGACGAACCGCGATCCTACACACGTGGAGTGCAGCTGTCATATCCACGCTGCGGCAAGGAGCGGCGCGTCGCATGAGAGTCAGTCACGTGACGGCGGTTGGCGGAAGCCCGATCGCGTCGAGCAACACCGCCGTGTAGGCCTCGACATTCGCCGCGAGCGAGCGGTCCGGCCTTCCTGAAGGATCTTCGTTGCTGCGTCCACGGCTCGTGCGAGCGGAAGTCGCGCGCTCGTGAGCGAGCGCACTGCGGCTTCGAGCACAGCCTCGCGCGCGGATCGCGCACGCGATCGACGCCGTGGCCCATCCCCAGGCGTCTTGCTGCGGTTGTGACGCGCGCGACTTCGGGGTTCTCAGGTCGCGGGCTTGGCGGGCGCGATCCCGTTGGGCTGCGCCGGATCGAACTCGGCCTTCGAGACCGGCAGCCCTCGCAGGACGAGCGTGAGCACGGTCCCGGCGCCCTTGCCGAGATAGGTCCTCGGCAGGAACAGGAAGTAGTTCTTGGTGACGTCTTCCGGCGGTGGCGTGCCATGCGCCTGCGTCCCGGGATTTCCCGTACACATCCGCATCCGCTCACCGGGTTGCAGCACGAAGCCCGGGTCGATGATGCCCAGCAACGACTTCTTCGCCGAGCCCTTGCGGCCGACGGTCATGCCGCAACCGCGCGTGCTGAATGGCGCCTTACCTGCGTTCTCGAGGATCACCCACTCGGCGTTGAGTGCGTCAGCATTCTCGGAAGCTTTGATCTCAACGAACCGGATCGCCATACGGGCGCGGAGCATACACACGTCTGGCGTTGCAATCGGGCGTGAAGCATCGATAATCGCCGCGATGGCCAAAGAGGTGATCCGGGTCGTGGCGGCCGTGATCGAGCACGACGGTCGCTACCTGATCACCCAGCGCAACGCGAATGCCGTACTTCCGCTGCTCTGGGAGTTTCCCGGCGGCCGCGTGGAGCCCGACGAGAGCGAGACGTTCGCCCTGTTGCGCGAGGTCAAGGGCCGGATCGGCGTCGAGGTGATCGTCGGCGCGAAGCTGGGCGAGCACCTCCACGACTACACGACCTATCAGGTCCACCTCACGATGTACTCCTGCAAGCTCCCGGCCGAGGCTCGGCCGTACCCCGCCACCGTCGCGGATCTGCGGTGGGTGACCTCGCGCGAGTTCCTCGACTACGACTTTCCTCCCGCCGACGAGAAGACGATGTCGAAGTTGCTCGGCCTCGTCCGAAACTGATGCATCTACGCAGGCGGCTACGAAGCCTGGGGCTATCAACTGACCTCGGCTTGCTCGAACGGCGCGGCAAGCTCATCGATCGAGGCGATTACGTCGTCGCGGTCACCCCCGACGACCCCGGCTACTACTACGGCAACCTGCTCGTCCTGCCCGCCCCGCCGCAGGTCGGCGAGCTGGCGTACTGGATCCGGCGCTTCGCCGACGAGCTCGGCCGCGATCCCGCGATCCGTCACGTCACGTTTCGCTGGGACGGCATCACCGGTGAGCTCGGTGCGCGCGACGAGCTCGTGGCGGCGGGGTTCACGATCGAGAGCGATCAGGTGATGACGGCACGCGAGCTGGTCGCGCCAATGCCGGCCGAGATCGAGATCCGACCACTCCTGCTCGACGAGGTGCTCGCGATCGCGGAGCTCGGGTTCGCGATCGGCGACCGCCACGACGAGACCTACCGCCGGTTCTTGCAGCGTCGCGCCGCCTGGAAACGCGAGCTCGTCGCGAGCGGCGAGGCACGGTTCTGGGGCGCGTTCGACGCGGGCACCCTCGTCGGCAGCCTCGGACTCGTTCCGCTGGGAGACGTCTTGCGCTACCAGGACGTCCAGACCGCCGTGTCGCACCGCCGGCGCGGAATCGCGAGCGCGCTGCTCGCCGCCGCTGCGCAGGAGGCGCGATCCGGCACGCTCGTGATCGTGGCACTCCCCGATAGCGATGCCGCGCGCGTCTACGAACGCGTCGGATTTCGCGTGGCCGAGCGCACCGCGTCGGCGTGCCGCTATCCGGCCCCGTGAAGCCCGGGATGACTCGCCGCCACTTCAGCCACTCACATCGACGACGACTCTCCGACATGTCCTCCGGAGGACCTCGGCGGACCTCGATCACCCGGATCATTCTTCGTCTATGATGGCTCGCATTCCCGTGTCACGTCCCCTGGTCGTATCGCACCTGCCACTCGCCCTCCTCGTCACCCACGGTCTGCTCGCCTGCAACGGCGGCGACGACGGCGAGCAGCCGGTGTTCCCCGCCGACTACGCAGCCACGTACCAGGAAGTGCGCGGCTGCCGGCTCAGCCTCGAACATGACCTCGTGCGCATGCGAGTGCTCGCCGCGCCCGACGCGCTGACCCCCTACAACGGGCGAACCGCGCCGTTCCCTACCGGGGCGGTCGTCCTCAAGGAGCAGTTCGATTCAGGCGACACCAGCTGCGCGGGCCCGCTCGTGAGCATCACGGTGATGCAGAAGCTCGACGTCGGCTCGTCGCCGGAGACGATCGACTGGCAGTGGCAGACGGCGGACCCGGACCACCGCACGGTACCGTCGGACATCAACCGCTGCACCCAATGTCACCTTGACTGTGGGAAGCCGCCCGACGGCTACGACGGCACCTGCACCGTGCCCTGACCGGTTCGGTCAGTTCACGATGACCGTGGCGCCCGGTTTGACGATCACGGTCGCCGTGTGAGACCGGGCCTCATCGAGCACCGTGACCGTGTGCGTGCCGACCTCGAACACGGCCTTCCGTACTCCACCGGGCTGCAAGCGCTTGCCGGGACCTGCCTCGACGAAGCCGAGCTGGAGTTTCTCGACCGTATCCCGGGCTGCGATCATCACGGTGCGCGACCACCGGGTATTCTCGGGTCCGAAATACTCGACGACATAGGCACCCGGCGCGAGCGTGCAGTCGATCGGCAACGCGACGTCACTGCAATGCGGCGCACCCGAGACGGTGACCTTGCCCTCGAGCGTCGCTTCGATCCGAACGGTCGAGCCCTGGACGAGGTCACCACCTTTCTCGAGCCCGTTGTGGCCGCGACCGGGCGTGAACGGCTCGATGATTAGCGGCACGTGCCTCGGCATGGTCAGCGTGAAGCGCTGGACCTTGTCCGCTTCGACGAACAGCTCGGCCGGCGTGTACGTGTGATCGGTCGTCGCGAGCTGGCCACTCTGGATGATCTCGGCGCCCGGCGGATTCGAGACGAAGCGTACGCGCACGAACGCGTCGGACACCTCGAGCGGATGGAGGAGGCGCTTCACGCTGCCCCGTTGTGGAACTTGCAGGCGCACGGTGGCCGCGCGGTAGCCGGTTCGCGTGAACACGATCGATACGGTCGCACCCGGCAGGAGCGAGGTCAGCGTCAGCGGTGTCGAGCCCATCGGCTTGCCGTCGATCTCGACGGCGGCCCCGGTGGGCTGCGAATCGAGCTCTACCGTCGCGAGGGCCTGGAGCTCGAACGTCACCTCGTTCGCCCCGGCCTGCGGTTGTACGACCGCGTGCTTCGTTTCGTAGCCCTCGAGGCGCGCGGCCACGGGATAGGCACGGTCGATCTCGAGGTCGGCGACGGAGAACGTGCCATCCGTGGCGGTTCCGACCGTGCGGCCCTCGAGCTCGATCGTCGCCCCCTTGGGGATCGTCGTGAACGTGATCTGGGCCGTCGTGGGTCTGCCGCTTCGTTGCCACGCAACTCCGAGCAGCACGATGGCCGCGATCATCACGGCGAGCGCCCCGACCACCCTGCGAGCGCGCGCGACCCGAGCTCGCCTGGTGAGGACCCGACGCGCCGGCCCCGTCGGCACCCGTCCGGCCGCATCGAGCTGCACGAAGAAGCCGAACTGTGCGAGCTGCAGGTTCGGCGCCTCGAGATCGAACACGCAGACGGCCTCGGTCGCGATGGCCGGCAACACGTTGAAGTAGACAGCCGTCGAGGAGCTGACCATCAGGTACAGCCCGAGCCCTGCGCCGCCGGCCTTGCGATCGAACTGCTGCTCGGCGTGGAGGCACTTGTGCAGGTAGCGCAGCACGATCGGGCGCTCGAGCGAACCGAAGGCGTCGCGCACGGAGACGGCGAACTGCTTGCCGTCGTAGGCGTACTCCACGACGACGCTCTGCTCGCTTCGCAACGCGAGCCGCGTCTTCGTCGGGACCCCCGAGAAGATGTGGTTGCCTTGCGCGTCGACCGGCGCGTCGTAGAGCGCGTTCATCAGCAGCTCGTCGATGCACTGCGCGATCGGCTCGCGGTATTTGCGCGGTACTCCGACCTGATCGACAAACTCGGAGACCCGTGACATGCACAGCGACTTCTCCTGGTAGTCGCCGACGGTCTGAGAGTGGATCTGCGTTCCCGACACCATCACCTTGTCGAGACCGAAGGGGTCATCGGTGACGATGCGCATCGCCATCGCGGAGAGCTGGCGGGGGTCGAAGTCCTCCGCGATCATCACGCCGGCGACGCGGTCCGAGGTCAGCATGAGATCGACGACGGCGGCGAGGTTCGAGCGCGGTGACACGGCGATCATCGGGCAGCCTTCGCTCAGGCGCGGCAGGACGCTCGGTGTGAGCTCGCCATCCAGGTGGATCACGCACAGCGCTGCCTGGAGCGGACCCGGCGAGTCCAGGGTCAGATGGAGGTCGACCGCGCCAGCCACCGCGCTCAACGCGTTCGCCAGTTGCTGCCCGAAAGCTCGGTCAGGCGAGACGACAAGGATTCGTCGCGCGAGCGCCGCCATCGTTCTGGCCTAGTTGTACAGGACGAAGTACGTCGCGATGGCGAGCAAGACCGCGATCACGAGGACCGAGATCGAGAACGTCATGATGCCACCTCGCAGCTTGGGCACTTGCCCTGGAGTCTGCTGCGAGGACCTCTTGGACCGTGGAGCGTCCGGTCCTGCCGCGTCACCGGGTTGCATCGTGATGTCCTGCACGGCGGAGAACGGGAACTGGCCCGTGACCTTCCGGAAGGTCTCCGACACATCCACGGGCGCGAGCCCCCTGGACATCGAGATCGAGTGCGGGGTGAGCGAGACCGGGGACTTCGAGTGCGGAGAGATCGAGACCGGCGACTTCTCCTTCGTCGTATTCGAGTTCAGGTCGTCCGTCCTGACGATCTCCTTGACGCTGGGCCTGTCGTGCTGCTCGGGGAACAGCTGCGAGAGGAACCTGGCGATGTTGGCGGCCGAGCTCTCGATCCCGTACTCCCGCGCGATGTCGGTCAGCTCGCTGACGACGTCTTCGCCACGCTGCGGACGGTCATCGGGATTCGAGGAGAGGAGGCTTGCCACGAGCACCGCCAACCGCTCCGGTACCGGAATGATCTCCTGCAGAGGTTGGTAGAGACCGCCCCGGATCTTCTTGACGATCTCCTTCGGCTCGGAACCGCTGAACGGCATCGACCCGGAGCACAGCAGGTACAGGATCACGCCCAGCGAGAACAGATCCGAGCGGTGGTCGATCTGCTGGTTCGTCGTGGCCTCGGGCGACATGTAGAGCCACTTGCCGACGATCAGGGTCTCCGCGTGCTCGGTAACGGCCGACATCGCGACGCCGAAATCGAGCAGCTTGACCGTGCCGTCGTAGCTCAGAATGATGTTGTGCGGTGACACGTCGCGATGGACGACGGACAGCTGCTTCCCGGTCATATCCGCGGACCAGTACGCATGATGAAGCGCCTGCGCGACTTCGCGCACGACGTAGCACGCGTCCCCGAGCGGCATCGTGGTGCGGCTCAGCTTCTTGATGACGTTTCGAAGATCCTTGCCGTGGACGTACTCCATCGCGAGGTACAGCGCTCCCTGTACCTCGCCGACGTCGAGCACCTGCACGATGTTGGGATGCGTGAGGAGCCCGGCGATCTTCGCCTCGTTCAAGAACATGTCGATCGCCAGATGGCGGGTCTCGAGGAGCTTGCGCTGGATCCTCTTCAACGCGACCGGCTTCTCGAAGCCGCCGATGCCGACCTGCTTGGCCAGAAACACCTCGGCCATGCCGCCGGCGGAGAGCCGCCGGACGATCTTGTACTTGCCGAGGATGGTGTCATCGGCGGCGATCGCGACCGTCGCGCCTTCACCGGCCTGCGCGACGTTCGCGTCGGTGAGCGCCCGCGACAAGATCTCGGCGCGCTGTCCGATCATCTTGGCGCTCGCCGGCGGAGCGCTCGTGCTGGCCTTCTGGAGTGGCTTCAGCGTCGGGGCCGGCAACTGGCTTACCGTGCTCCCTCCGCACTTGGTGCAGACATGCGGCTTGAACTGCAGGGGCCAGGTCACCCGCTCGAGGCTCTCGCTCTCGTGTGACGTGCGGCCGCACTCGGTGCAGGCAAACCGGACGAGCACCGACGCAACCGCGATGTTCCGGGCGATCGAGAACGTGTCGCTGGCTGCCGTGAGGAACGACTCGTTCACATCGACCAGCGTGACGGCCGGTACCTGCCCGGCCAGGCTCTTGAGCAACCGTCGCCATTCCTTCTGACCGGCAGGATCGAATCGGTCGACCTCCGCCAGATCGATGACGACCTCGCCCTCGGCTCCGACCAGGAAAGGGCGCGCCCGAAACATCGATCCGATCGTGCCGATGATCCGGAAGTACGTCACGGATCCATGGACGAGCTTGATGATCTTGGGGGGCTTCTCGGCGGCGCTATCCGGCGAGGTGTACAGCCCGTACGTCGCCAGCAGCTGGGCCGCTGCCGGCTGGATGCTGGAGGCCGCGTACTTGCTCACGAACGCGAAGTAGCTCTCCGGCGTCTCGTCGAACTCGAGCTTGCCGCCGCAGCGTGCGCACTCCTTCTCCGGAAGGCCGCCCTTCGCGAGATTGGCGCGCTCCGCGAGCACGTCGATCGGCTCTCCCGATTCCACGCCGCACGAGGGGCACGTGTACGGAGCGACGACCGTCAAGATCTTGCTCGCGCCGCCGAAGTTCAACACCATGTTGAGCTGATCGACGAAGAACGTCGGGCAGCCCAGCAGGTAGAGATCGGTGATGGTCTTGGGCAACGCGTCCATCGCGTTGAGCCATTGCCGCACGCCGAACGAGGTCATCCGGGTCATCCCCGAGACGTTGATGACCACGGTCTTCATCGCTCCGACGTCTCCGAAGCCAAGGAAACGTTCGTCGACCAAACCAGCAACGCTCACGAGCGCCACCTCGTTGGCGGTCACCAGATCGATGGTGGCCTTCAACTGCGCGGTGAGTGGCTTGTTCGTTGGCTTGGTGTGATTCCCCACGTCGTCGCTTCCCCTCTACTCGTTGACGTTCACGATCATCACGGATTTGTTGACGGTTGGTTTGCTCGTCTCCTCGTCTAGCAGTTTCCACCGCCGAACTGGTCGCCCGTGCTCCTTGAAGAACAGGTGAAAGCTGAATGGACGAGGTCCCGAGGACGCACGTTTCGCGATCCCGACCAGAAATTCGGTACTTCGGTTGTTGACGACCGAGACAGCCACGAACGACGCTGCCGAAAAAATCCGCCACAAGCCCAGCCCCGCGCCGCCCATCGTCTCGTCGACCTGGACTCCCATGTCCGTGCGCGCGCAGCGCGTGAGGACCTCGACGAGCCGCGTCCGCGAGAGCGAGCCGAACGGGTCTCGCACGCGCACGATCGCGAGATCATCGCGACAGCCGTAGACCATGTCGCAAGCGCTGTCATCGGGAAGCGAGACATCCTGGGTGCGCGAGACGGGCTGCTCCATGGCACCCGCCGCCACCGGGGCATCGTAGAAGGCGTTCGTCAGCAACTCCTCGGCCGAATCACGGAGGAGCTGGATCGTGCGGGAGCCAACGCCCTTGGAATCCAGGAACTCGCTCATTCGCTCCAGCCGCTCCGCGCGCTTGCTGGCGTGGGCCAGGCGGACGCGCCGGCCAGTCACCGAGGACCCGAGCCAGTCGAGGAGTCTCGGTTGACGGCCGTTGGTGAGCGTCGACATGACGTTGCCGAGATGCTCGACGGCCATCGTGTGCTGGAGCATGGAAGCATTCACGACATGGGATAGCCACGGATGAGAAGGCAGCCAGCCGATCGCGGTCTGCAGCGTGTCGTCGCAGATCGCGACCACCGGACCAGGCGGCGTCAGCACATCCACGGGCACACCGCGCTCGACCGCAGCTCGGTCGAGCGCCGCCATGGTCGAGTTGTCCATGAACGAAACCGTTTTCGAATCGCGCCGCGCGTCCAAAAACTCCTGCGCCGAATTTACGGTGATCGTTTCCAAGGAGAGGACCTTGCGCAGCGCATCCGACAACGGCTCCGACATCCAGAGGATCGATCTCACCGATGAAATCATACCACCGCGTGAGGATCGTCGCGACGTTGCGACCCCTTCTGAGGACGCTCGGCAGGCGTTCGCAGCGGCTCAGCGGCTTGCGGATGCTACAGCGCGCTCTTTCTCCCACAGGTTCCGGGAAATGCGGACGGGGTCGCGAACGATCCCAAGGGGATGATATCTTGCGATCGGTCAGATCGGCGGTTGCAGACTCGCCTCGCGATCTAACCCTCGCGCAAAGAGCAGGGAAATCATGTCCCGAGACCCCAAGGCGTCCATTCCACCTCCCACGACCGCCGGTGTCGATCAGGTGACCGCGGGCGACGCGACACTCGTGAGCGTCTCGGGCCTGGTCGACGAGCGTTTCCATGGCTTCGGAAACGTCGGCTCGATGAAGGCCAGCGGCGTCGAGCTCAAGACGTTGGTCATCAATGTGTCGAAGATGACCCGGATGACGTCGTTCGGCGTGCGGCAGTGGCTCAACGCGATGGACGCGTTGCCCAAGTCCATCACCGATCTCTACCTGCTGGGCTGCCCGACGTTCTTCGTCGATCAGCTCAACATGGTGCTGAACTTCGGCGGCGCGAGCAAGATCCTGACGGTCGTCGCTCCGTACACGTGCCCCTCGTGCGGCGTGGAATCAGGCGAGACGATCGACGTGCTCGCGGAGCGTGCCAGTCTCACGACGGGCGCCGTTCCGGAGAAGGTGTGTGCACGCTGCGGCGAGCGGCTGGAGTTCGACGAGACGCCGGAGAGCTACTTCGCGTTCGTGAACAAGTACGCGGCCTCCAGCATCCAGCCGGCAGCGGCCCAGCTGCTGGCGTCGTATGGCCTGTACACCTCGCAAGACAACGCCGCCGAGAAGCCTCCCAGGATCATCAAGCTCGTCCACGGATCCGTGACGTACTTCCGGATCATCGGCACGATCGGATCGATGTTTCGGGCGCGCCCTTTCCTCGTCGGAGTCGAAGGCGAGGTCGTCATCGATCTGGCGGAGGTCGACCGATTCGATGCTGCGGGTCTCAAAGAATGGCGACGGTTGTTCAAGAGCCTGGCCGCTCAGGTGCCGGCGGTCACGCTGGTCGATGTGAACGAGTCGTTCCTCACGACAGCCAGCGACACGTTCGCGATCGCCCCGAACATCGCGGTCGTGTCGGTGCTCGTTCCGTATGGCTGTATCGAATGCAACCGAACGTCACACGAGAGCGTGTTGATAGTGTGGCCTCTGCAGTTCGGGGCGCATGTCTGCACGACGTGCGGCGGCAAGACTGGAAGCAAGCTGTCGCCCCAGAGATTGGTGCCACTCCAGAAGGCCAGCAGGAGCGCACCGCAGGCGAGCGCCATGATGATCGGACAGCGTGCCGAGATCTTGGCGCGGGCGCTCACCGACGCGAACGTCGCGCAGGCCGGTGAAAGTGCGACCGCCGCGGTCCCTGCCGACGACACCATCCTCGGCAAGTACAAGATCGTTCGACGGCTCTCGGCCGGTGGCATCGTCGAGGAGTTTCTGGCCAAGCAGGTCGGCATCGGCGGCTTCGAGAAGCCCGTCGCGTTGAAGAAGATCCAGCGCAAGCTCGTCGACAGCCATCTGTCGATCGACATGTTCTTGAACAAGGCGAAGATCGCCGGGCGCCTCACGCATCCCAACATCGTGCAGGTGCTCGACGTCGGCGAGGCACAGGGCGATCTGTACCTCGCGATGGAGTACGTCCACGGCAAGGACCTTCGAGACATCATCAAGCGGCTTCAACAGAGCCGCACCATGATGCCGGTCGGAGAGGCCTGTTATGTCGTGCGCGAAGTCGCGCAGGCACTCCATCATGCCTACTGGTCGACGGATATCACCGGCGAGCGGCTGGCCGTCGTCCATCGCGACGTGTCGCCGAACAACATCATCCTGAGCTACGACGGAGCCGTCCGGCTCGATTTCGGCGTCGCGATGTCGGGCGTTGCCGAGCATGCCGAGGCGATGATGGTCGGCAAGTGGCTGTTCATGTCGCCCGAGGACACCTCGAACCAGAAGATCGACCACCGCTCGGATCTGTTCTCGCTGGGCGTGATCTTGTATCTGCTGTGTTCCGGGTCCATGCCGTTCACCGGCTCGGAGCCCAAAAAGATCGTCAAGAAGATCCAGGCCGGCCACAGGCCTCTCCACGAGCTCGTGCCGGTACCGGAGCGGTTGGCGGTGCTCGTGGGACGCCTGCTCTCACCGAACCCGGATGCCCGCCCGCAGCGTGGCCAGGAAGTCGTCGCCGAGCTGACCGAGATCGCTCGGCAACACAGGATCGAGAGCTCGGGCCCGAGCATCGCCAAGCTGCTCGCGCACCTGTTCCCCATCGAGCCGGCCGGCGCATCCGACAACGAGGCGCCCCGCGTCGAGATCGTACGGGCTCCTAGCATGTACGACAGCCAGCCAACCCAGTCATCACCACGGGCGCCGACCACGACGAGCTCGGCCGACATCTCCGTGGCGCTCGCGCCCAGGAATCGGCACGCACCGAACACGTCGCAGCACGACGCCGAATTCTCGACGTCCGTTCCCGCGCCGAACCTCACGATGCCCAGTTCCCGGCCGGTCCTGCCGCCCGCGCCACGGAAGAACGTGTCCGTGTCTGTTCCCCGGATCTCGATCGGGGTGTTCATCACCCTCGCGATCCTGGTCCTGCTCGCCGTGGGGTTGTTTCTGTTCGTGCGTCCCAGCTAATCGACGCCGGGACAGGGTCGAGATTCGAGTAATCGAAGGGATTCCAAGGCGCTGAGCAACGTCGTCCGGCTCGCTACGCGCGGAGCTTGTTGAGAGCGACGAGGGCGTCGGCCAGCCCTTGCTTGGCGCCGAAATCCCGTTGAAATACCTTCCCGAATTGCTCGACGTTGAACGGGACACCTTCGATCTCCGCCATCCGCCCGAGCAGGAATGAGAAGGCCATCTCGTAGGTCTCGAGATCGACGTTGTCCTCGACACGAAGATCGCGTGGCTTGCGCCATTTTTCCTGGATACTGGGCCGCATCTCCCAGCGTTCCATCGCCTCCCAGCGGCCGGCGTTGGCAGACGCGTACATGTTCTTGCGGTCCAGGTAGTCGCGCATCTCGCGGGAGATCCGGATGATCGCTTTTCGGAGCGGCGCGGTGGGCTCGAGGATCCGGTCGATCGAACAACCGCAATCCTCACCATGATCATGGATCTTGTTCAGGAAGTAGCTGTGATCGGTCAGGTGGTCGTTGAGGTCGCGATTGAAGTACGCAGCG
>Ga0299915_10000150_pt1 | contig 52743 bp, 52 predicted proteins | sample RVTome_13_FD_200263 | JGI IMG/M metagenome (GOLD analysis project Ga0299915, IMG submission 200263) | Soil microbial communities from uranium-contaminated site in the Upper Colorado River Basin, Wyoming, United States - RVT92D227 (version 2) ...
CGTTTCTGACCCGTCCCAAAAGAAGGTGCTCAGGCAAGGGCGAACGCGGCTGCAATAGTGGCCGCGGGATCGTGGTCGCCCCAGTTGGCTCCTCTGGGGATGAACGTCTGTTCGTCAGACTCCGGGGCCAGCTCGTGAAAGTCCGATGTCGAATCGTTTGTACGTAGGAAATCTCCCGTATCACGCCACCGAGGATCTCATCCAGCAGCACTTTGCCGCCGCGGGTGAAGTTGCATCGGTGCACCTGATGATCGACCGCATGAGCGGTCAGTCGCGCGGGTTTTGTTTCGTCGAGATGGCGTCGCCCGAGGCGGCCCAGAAGGCGATTGCTGATCTCAACGGCAAGGAGCTCCAAGGACGCTCCCTGCGTGTCGATGTCGCCGAAGAGCGTCGCCCCGGTGGTGGCGGCGGCGGCGGTGGAGATCGTGGTGGCGGTGGTGGCGGCGGCTTCCGCGGCGGTGGCGGCGGCGGCGGTGGCCGCGGCGGCGATCGGCGTGGCGGTCGTTGATGCACGCGGTCGCTGCACGAACCGTTGAATCCCTCCTGCCAGAGGCAGCTGCGATCGGCGAGGCGTGGGCGCAAGAGTGCGCAGTTGATCTGCGTGCCCAGGAGCGCGGCGTCGTCGGTGCATGGCCGGGCACGATCCGCGAAGCGCGGTCACGCGTGCTCGCGCGTCTGCCCGCAGCTCGCACTCGTTCGCGGTCCGAAGCTGGCGCGCTCGACACTGAAACCCTACAGCTCCTCGCGCGCACCGCATACGATGCGGCACGCAAGAGCTGGCAGGCGATCTCGGAGCCAGATCTGGAGCCATGATGAGCGCCGAACCCAAGATTCGCAGTCGCCCTGACAAGATCTTCATCTCGATCGACGAGAGCACCGCGCGTTCGACCCTGTCGTTCGCACCTGCCGACGCTGGCGAGCCGTTCCAGTACGACGATGACAAGTCGGGAACGCGGGCCATGAAGGACGCGCAGACGATCATCTCGAAGTATCCCGGCTGCACGATCAGCGGTCCGCACTTTCACGCCGCGCGTCCGCCGCGCGCGCGACCGCGTCCGCGCAAGCCAGCCTGACGATTGTCCTGAGGGTCGAACGCCGCATGTACGGCCGACCGCTCGTCATCGCGGGACTGCTGCTGGCGGCGTGTACGCGCCGTCCCGCGCCGAAGGATCCGAACGAGCGCGTGCTGTTTCGCGATCTCGAGCGCCAGATCACGGTCAACCAGACGACCGGCTGGGGCGTCGATCGCCTCGAGATCGAGGGCATGCTCGAGACCGCGCTCGAGTCGATGTGCCGGGTCGATCCGCTCGCCCGTCGCGGGCTCCAGATGTGGCTCGACGGCGAGATCACCCGGCGCGGCGGTCCGCTCGAGAGCGCCTGGAAACGGCGCGGCAAGCGGCTGGCGCGCGTCGACGATCTCCTCGTGCTCACGCGGGTGAAGATGTTGCTCGTGCGTGCCGAGGAGATGGCGGGAGATTGCCCGTTCTGGCTCGAGCCCGAGCACGAGTTTCGCGGTCGCCAGATCTCGGAGCGCAGGTTCCAGATCACGTTCGGCGGCGGCGGCAAGGGCATCCTCGTACGTCAGGGCGATAGCGTCGATGTCAGCTTCGGCGGCGCCGGACGCCTGCTGTTCGGCCGCACGTTCATCGGCGGCCACGGGCTCTACAGCGGCATCGAGGCCGGCGGCAGCGCCGCGATCCCGAAGGACGACATGGGCGAGCGGACCTCGCTCGAGCTCACCGCCGATTTTGTCGTTCCCGTCGTCTACCGCCGCACGTTCACGAGCTCGTACGTCGAGCTCGAAGCCGGGTGGCTCGGCCGTTCGACCGAGCGTGACTGGAGCGCGATCGATCACGGCATCCACGTCGGTGCGGCGTTCGGTGCGCGTGCCCTGCGGACCCGATTCTTGTTCCCCGGTGCCGCGCTCGGCATCTCGTGGGAGCGCATCTTCGTCGCCGGTGACGACCTCACGAGCATCAAGATCGGCGCGCGCGTCGCGTTCGACCTCGATCTGTGAGGAGCGGTTCCCGCGGCGAAGCGAGTATCGAAGTTTAGCGGAGTCGATTCGCGGGTTTCACGCTATCCTGCGCGGAGATGCTGCTGACCCGCGAGGAGATGACCTTCGACTTCCAGGGTGCCAAGCTCGATCCGGGCCGGGACCGCGAGCTCCTCGAGTGGATGCTCAACCAGTTCCTCTACGGCGAGGTGACCGGCATCCAGGTGGGGCACTGGCTGTACGACGCCCCCGACTTCGAGGCGGCGAAGTTCCTCGCGCGCCAGTCGCTCGAGGAGATGCAGCACGTCGATAACTTCCTCCGCATCATGGCGATGCTGGGCTGCCAGCCGAAGCCCGCGCACGCCGCGGTCCGCTTCCTCGCGACCGGCATGATGGGCGGCTCGTGGGCCGAGCACGTGGCGCTCGAGATGGCGCAGGGCGAAGGCTTCGTGCTGCAGGCGTTCTATGCGGTGATCGACACGCTCGATCACAAGCCCTCCGTCGACATCCTGCGCCGCGCGGTGAAGCAGGAGGAGCGCCACGTCGAGTTCGGCGAGGACCAGACGAAGAAGGCGATCGAGGGCAAGGGTTGGTTGCGCCGCCGGCTGCTCGGGCTCTCGCTCGTCTCGATGTGGGGCGTGCGCCGGCTCGCGAAGTTCATGGAGAAGCGGCTGCCGAAGGACCACGTGGTCCTCAAGTACCTGCCCGCCTTCCTCGACCACTCGAACGCGATGGCCGCGCTGCGGCTGCGGAGGATCGGGGTGATCGATCGTCCGCTCGAGGAGCTCTCGGGCCTGAAGCGCGCGTTGCTCGTCGCAGAGGCGTACGGCGGCAAGGCGCTCGGCGGCCTCGGATCGATCGTGATGTTTCCACTGCGCCTGTTGCCGTTCTGGCCGAAGAAGAAGCGGCTGACCGATACCTACCTGAGCGACGTGCACATCACCGGCTACCAGCTGCCGGCACCGGATCCGTCCGCGAGCCTTATTTCGGCCCAGGAGCCTTAGCGGGCCCCACCGGCTGCGAGCCGTCGTCGCACGTGATCATCAGCGGCTTCGGCGAGATCAACGCGGTCCCGAACACGGCGGTGGCGAGGTCGCCGTCTTCGATCGCATGCGACAGGTGTCCCTGCACGATCACCCACGTGTTCTCGCCGGCCTTGTCCTTGCGACGCTCGAACACGAAGGTCGCGCGGAAGTGCCCCTTGCCCGCCGCGACGCCGGGCCGCGCCGGCAATCCGGCGGTGACGTTGCCGATCCAGTACGCGATCGACGCCTTGCCGAAGGTGCGTCCGACGACCCCGACGCGGCGATCCTCGAGCTTCATCGGTTCGGTCCCCGGAAGCAGCTTCGCCGCCACGACCTCGGGACCGTGCCACTCGGCGGCGACGTCGACCCCGAGCAGGGTGCCCTCGGGTCCCTGCGCCGCGATCTGGGGCGCCTTGTCGATCGCTCGACGCAGGACGGGGGACAGCACGCGTGACAGGTCATCTGCGAGATCGCGCGATGCCACTGCGGAGGCCATCTCCCGCGGCAACTTCTGGCCCGAGCGCGTGGGCGTCGGCGTGCGACCGAACGAGACATGCTCGAACACCGGCACCCAGCGATCCCCGTCGCGCGCGTACAGCGCCGTGAGCCGGAGCGGGATCACCGCCGTACGGCTACACATCTTGATCCGCCACGAGATCTCGTCGAACACCCACGCTGCACTCTGATCCTTGGACAGGTGGATCTCGAGCCGCTTCGAGCGCGGCTCCGCGGGTGTGCCCGAGTCGACGTCGAGCGGCCACCGGCTCGGTGCGCGGTCGAGCTCGCCTGCGATCAGCACGTCACCGGGACCGACGCCGATCCGCGCCGGTCCGATCTCGGGCGGCAGCATCCCGTTCTCCGACTCGGGTGGCTCGTCGCGCTCGTACGACTTCAGGATGTCGTCTTGCAGCTCGGCGATCAGATCGGCGCGCTGATCGCGCTCGTTCGCGGATACCGGATCCGCGAGCGGAGCGGGCCCTTGCTTCTTCGGCGCCGGGCACGCGACCAGCACGACGATCGATGCGAGCGCGATCCGCCTCACGCGAGCGACCTCGCGTCGGCAGGCGTATCGACATCGCGAATCACGCCTGCATCGTCGACCGCGACCGCCACGATGCTTGCCGTCGCGAGCACCGCCCGCGCGCCACCCGCGCCGCACGCCGCGAGCCGTGGCCACAACGCCCGCGCGATCAGCGGCGGATGTCCGCCTGTGTCGCCGAATCGCGGCTGCGCGACCTCGGCCTCCTCTCGCCGACTTGCTCCGGGTTCGAGCGCGGCGACCAGCGCACGCAGCGTCTCGGGCCTGACGTGTGGATGATCGACCGGCCACAGCCATGCGGCATCGCCGGCTTCGAGTGCCGCGAATCCGAGCGCGACCGAGCTCCCCATGCCACGCGCCGGATCGGGATTGACGACGACGCGCAGCCCGAGCGCCCGCGCGTGCTCGGCGACCGTCTCGCCGAACGGTGGTGCGACGACGACCACGACCTCGACGCATCCCACGTCCCGCGCGCTGCCCGCGATCCGCTCGAGAAATGTCTGATCGCCGATCCTCAGCATCGCCTTCGCGACGCCGCCAAGCCGCGTCCCCGAGCCCGCTGCGAGGATCACCGCGCCGAGCTTCACGTCGATCTCCGTTGCGGGGTCGTTTCGGGTTCTGGATCGCCGGAGTCTGCGACGCGCGCTTCCTCCGCGGAGACCGCGCGCAGCGGGCGCCAGTCACCCGCGCTGGCTGCACCGCGCCGGCGCAGCGCGATCAGCTCCGCCGCGATCGCGACGGCGATCTCCTCCGGCGTCTCGGCGCCGACGTCGAGTCCGATCGGTGCGCGAAGCCTCGCCCACCGTGCCGCGCCGTCCTCTCCGTCGAGCAGCCCCCTGGCCTCGAGTCGCTTGCGAAACCGACCGACCTTGCCGCGACTGCCGATCATCCCGAGGTATCCGAGGTCGTCGCGCACGATCAGCTGCTCGAGCAGCTGCTGATCGATCGCGTGATCGCGCGTCACGATCAGCACGTGATCCTCGCGCGACAACCCACCGAGCTCGCGCTCGACCTCGCGCAGATCGAACGATTCGATGACGCGACTCGCCCACGCCGGAGCATCCCCGATCGCCCCGGTCTCGCCATCGTCGCAGACGATCACCACGTACCCGAGCTGCGCGAGCAACGGGCCCAGGTTCCGCGCGACGTGCCCTAACCCGAACACGATCGCGCGCTCGCCCGCGCCGACCCGCTGGACAAGCGCACCGTCGACGAGCTTCGCGCGATGAGGTGCAGGATCACCCGCGCGCGGTGGCCGTACCACCAGCGGGTCGCCATCGAGCGGCGTGACCAGCACGCGCGTGCCGCGCTCCGCGAGCTGTGCGAGCACCGCACGCGACGGCGCCGCCGGCGTCAGCACGATCTCCATCGAGCCGCCGCAGCACATCGCGAGATCGCGCACCAGGTGCTGGCGCACCACGCGCGCCGCCGCACCCGCCGCTACCTCGCGCGCCGCGGCCACCACGAGCTGCTCGATCTTGCCGCCGCCGATCGTGCCCCACTGCTCGCCATCCTCGGCGACGGCCATGCGCGCTCCGAGGTGTCGCGGCGTCGAGCCGTGCGCGCCGATCACCGATGCGATCGCGACCCCGCGACCTGCGTCGAGCGCACGCAGCGCGGCGGCAAACACGTCGAGGCACACCACGCGACAACCTAACATGCCGCGTGGACCTCGACCCGCGCGAGCCATGCGGACGCGCTACGCTCGGCACCATGGCCCAGCGTCGACGCCTCGCCGAGATCCAGCTCACCGGTGCTCGTGGCGTGATCCGCAGGCTCCTGCTCGGCGCCATCGCGGCGTGCGCCGTCGTCGGGGCCATCGGCTACGTGCTGCCGGCCCACCGCCTCGGTGATGCCGGCACCTACCACACCAACTACGACGACGGCGGCGGCGCTTCGCTGATCGTCTTCGGGGTCGTGTTCGCGAGCTGGCTCGCCATCCGGAACCGGCGCCACGGAGCCGGCTACCTCGCGGGTGTGATCAGCAGCGTCGGCGCGATCCTCGCCGTCCTCCCGGTCCTGCTCGTCCACCTGTTCTCGACCGTCGAGCACGCGATCGGCGAGCACCTGTACGCGAGTGGCGTGCTCGGCCTGTTCTTCCTCGGGCTGGTCACGCTTGTGGCGGAGCCCGTCCTCTACTTCGGGCAGCGCCGTCAGCTCGAGCGCGACGTCGATCCACAGTTTCCGAGCGCGCGCGTCGTCTAACCCCAGCGCTCACTTGTGATGACCCGAGCCCGAGCCCGAGCCCGAGATCTCGACTACATGATCCAATAGCGGAACACGAGGTGAGCCGGTCTCGTCGCTGTCTTGGCGGTTCCAGTCAACACGAGAGCGCTCCGCGTGCTTCGCACGCTGGGCTCGGGCTCGGATCAACCCAACTGAACTTTGGGGATAGTCAGCTACGTCGCAGGCTCATGATGTGCGTGATCAGCTCGCGCAGGCCCGCGCCCTCGGGGAGCTCGGTCAGGAACGCCGGCTTGAAGTCGAGCTCGTCCCACCACGCCTTGATGTTCGCCACCCCCACCGAGGTGGGAAAGCCGCCGAACATCGGGGCGTCGTTCAGCGCATCGCCGACGAACACGTACGGTGACAGATCGTTCGCATCTCCCTTGAGCACCTGACGTACGACGGTCATGCACGCCGAGAGCTTGTCGAAGTGCGGCGGACCGAAGTTGACGTGCACGCTCGATCGCACGGCCGTCAGCCCTGCCTTGCGAATGAGCGCGAGGCACGCCTCGGCGTCCTCCTTCGCGAGCGACGCCTCCTCGTTCCAGTCGATCGCGAGATCGACCTCGCGATACTTCGAGTCACTCGACAACCGTGCGCCCGGCACCTTCGACATCACCTCGACCGCGACGTCGTTCATGCGCCGCCGCCACTCGGGCAGGCTCGCCTGTGGGACCCCGTAGATCTTGTGCAGCCGCCGCCCTTCGCGCACGAACGTGACGCCACCGTTCTCGCTCACCACCACGGGCACCGAGGTCATCTTCATCGCCGCGTGCGCGAACCCGGCCGAGCGCCCGGTCACCATGATGACCGGGATGCCCGACTCGCCGAGCCGCTCGAGTGCGTCATAGGTCGACGCCTCGATCCGGTCCCCCGTCGTCATCGTCCCGTCGACGTCGGAAAACAGCGCGCGTACGGGGCCGCGCAGATCAGTGAGAGGCCGTGTCATCGGTCGCGCGTCATATCATGCGCGCCCTATCACGCGCGCGACCCGAACGTAGCTCAGGCAATCAGCCGCAGCGCGACGTCTTCCGTCGTGCTCACCGACATCGGGGTGCGGATCGAACGATCACGCTGCCGACCGAGCCAGTCCTCGAGGTCCGTGTGGTTGAGCCGAACGATCCCGCCAACCTTGAAGACCGGCAGTGGGTCTCCTGGCTTGCGCGCCATGTAGCGGCACCACCGCTCCGAGCGGCCAAGCGCAGTAGCAATACCCTTCCAGGTCTCGACAAAATTCGACATTTCCATTCCTCCGTTGCCCGAGCCTTTGTGCAGCGGTTATGCCGAGGTCCGACCAGCTCAGTAAGTCTCTGAATCCAAAGGAAGTTAGGGATCATCCCTCCCTCGGTAATCGACGGACCTTTAACACCCGTCACCACCGACCGACGCAAAACCTGACACAGTTGTCGCTAAGTTGCCGCACCGCCACGGCCAGTACTGGCAGATCGCGCCTGCCCCCAGTATCCTCGTCTGACATGCGTGGATTCATGCGGCTTTGTGCCGCGGGTGGGGTCCTCACGTGCGCCATGGTCGCGCACGCCGGTCCCGAGACGTTTCCGCTGTCGAAAGTTCAGCGGGGTCAGACGGGCTACGGGATGTCGACGTTCGCCGGTACCAAACCCGAGCGGTACACGTTCGAGGTCATCTCGGTCGTCCGGAACATGCTGCCGAAACAGGACATCATCCTGTTCAAGTCCGACGATCCGAAAGTCACACCTTCGGGCGTCTGGCGCGGCATGTCGGGCAGCCCGCTCTACATCGACAACAAGCTCGTCTGCGCGGTCTCGTACGCGTGGAGCTTCAACAAGATCGCGATGGGTGGCTGCACGCCGATCGACTACATGAAGACGGACGGCGACACGTTCCGGCGCCGTGCACCGGTCACCAACGGCGCGAACGGCACCAAGATCGTGCAGCCGGTCGCCGCGACGATGGAGGACTGGCGGCGCCTCACGCCGAAGGTCGACGTCGCCGACGCGCTGGCCGCGCTCGGCCCGGCGAACAAGAGCTGGTTGCTCTCGGCGCCGCTCCCGACGCCGTTGCCCAAGCCACCGCAGTACGACGGTCAAACGATGACCGCCTCGGTGCCGCTCGCGGTCGCCGGGTTCTCGGCGCCGGCGTTCAACGTGCTCTCCCAGCTGTTCGCCGACTCCGGCCTCACCCCGGTGCGGGCTGGTGGTACGGCCGGTGGCCCGGCGGAAGAAGGCCCGAAGCAGTTCACCCCGGGCGGCGCGATCGCCGTCGAGTTGATCCGCGGGGACATGGCCGCGGCCGGCACCGGCACCGTCACGCACATGGACGGCTCGAAGGTGCTCGCGTTCGGACATCCGATGTTCGGCAACGGCGAGTGGTACGCCCCGGTGTCCACCGCGTACGTCCACACCGTCATCACCTCGATGCAGAGCGCGTTCGTCGTGGCCTCGCCCAGGCACGAGATCGGCTCGCTCGTACAGGACCGCCAGGCCTCGATCCTGGCCGACACGACGCTGCGCTCGCCGATGATCCCGATCGACATCACCGTCACCACCACCAGCGGCAAGCAGGTGACCAAGGGCGCGTTCCACGCCGAGATCCTCGATAACAAGTTCCTCACGCCCTCCGTCGCGGGTGCGGCGGTCATGAACGCGATCAACTACTACCTCCCCGACCGCGAGCCCGTCACCGCGCGCGTCGAGTCGATGGTGCGGATCAAGGGTAGCGATCCGATCTCGTTCGTCGATTACATGTACTCGAACGACGGCGCCGCCAGCGTGATGGGCACGGTTCGCGGACTGCGCGTGCTGGTGCCGCTGCTGATGAATCCGTACGCGCCGGTCAAGGTCGAGCGCATCGACATCAAGGTCGACCTCCGCTACGAGCTGAACTTCGGCGAGCTCAAGGAGGTCCGCGTGCCGACCGCCGAGCTGGTGCCCGGTCAACGCAACCTGGTCGAGGTCAGGATGACTACGTACGACGGCAAGGACATCATCGAGCAGGTCCCCGTCGACGTTCCGGCGAGCCTCGCGGGTGCGATCGTGCAGCTCGAGGTCACCTCGGGTGACAGCGCGAAGCTCGACGCCGCACCGCCGGTCGATCTGCCGTCGCTGCTCGCCGCGTTCCGCAAGCTCCTGCCGGGCAACGTGTGGGCGGTGACGCTGTATCCCGCGGAGGAGGGAGTCGCGATCGACGGCAAGCTCGTCCGCGACCTACCGGCGACCGCGCACGACAAGCTCCATCCGCAGACTCGGACCCAGCGCGTGCAGGCCTACAAGCCGATCGCGCGCACCGTGGCTCCCGCTACGCGTGTCGTCGACGGAACCTCGTCGATGCTCGTCCGGGTCCGCGCCGCTCGCTAGTTGATCTCATGCTTGGGGGACTCGTGAACAAAGCCATTCGTTTTCGCCGGCCGGCATCCATCGCCCTGGCCGGTGGTCTCATCGCGCTCGCAAGCTCGGCCGGCGCCGTCGTCACCGCGACGTGGACCGTCGAGACCTATCCGCAGTTCGACGCCGGTGACGCGACCAGCGCGTTCATCACCTCGGCCGGTGAGCTGCGTCCCGGGTGGGACACGAAGCGCACCGTGCTCGAGGGCGATGCGGTCTGGGCGTCGTTGCGGCTCGCCGACGGTAGCGTGCTGCTCGGCTCCGATGCCGGCGGCGCGATCTATCGGTTGTCAGGAGATGCCTCGAAGAAGGTCGTCTCGCTGCCCGGTGCGATCGCGGTCGTCTCGCTGACCCAGACCACCGACGGTTCGGTGTGGGCCGGCGCGATGCCCGGCAACAAGGTCTTCAAGATCGACGTCGCCGGTGGCAAGGCGACCGCCGGCCCCGTGCTCAAGGATGTCGAGACCGTGTGGTCGCTCGCCTCGTCGGGGAACACCGTCTACGCCGGCACCGGTCCGTCGGGCAAGCTCTACGCGATCGCGGGCGGCACGGCGCGCGCGGTGTTCGACACCGACGACAAGCGCATCACCGCGATCACCGTGACCACCGACGGCGGCGTCTGGTTCGGCACCAGCGAGCGCGCGGTCGTGTTCCGCTACGACCCGAAGGACGGCAAGGCGCGGGCGATGGCCGACTTTGCCGGTAACGAGGTCTCCGCGCTCGCGCCGTACCGCGATGGCGTCGTTGCCGCGGCCAACGATCTCGCGGACGCGCCCGCCGCGGTCGGCAAGACCACGGCGCAGCTCGAGACCGCCGAGAAGCCAACCGCGGCGAAGGGCCAGGCCACGAAGCTCCCCGACGCCGGCACCAAGCCTGGTGCCGACAAGGATCCGCCACCGGTCACCGACCTCGGCCGCAAGGGCGCGAAGAAGGGCAAGGGCGCGCTGTTCCGGATCGGCTCCGACGGTCGGCTCGATCAGCTGCACGCGCTCACCGCGACCTACTTCACGGCGATCGCCGTCGGCAACGACACCGTCTACGCGGGCGCCGCCGACAAGGGTCGCATCTACATGGTCGACTCCGAGGGCTCGGTCGGTACGGCCTTCGACGTCGACGAGCGCAGCGTCTCGCAGCTGTGGTTCGAGAAGAACCTCCTCGCGTTCGCCACCGACGATGCCGCGGCCGCCTATCGCTCGACCGGCCGCGCCTCGCAGGCCCGCTACGTCTCCGACGTGCTCGACGCCAAGGCCGTCTCGCGCTTCGGCAAGCTCACCTGGTCCTCGCAGGGCAAGATCAAGCTCGAGACGCGCAGCGGCAACACCGCGAAGCCCGGCGTCGGCTGGAGCGAATGGCAGACGCCCGGCCAGATCGTGAAGCTCGGCGGCGGCTCCGACGGCGGAAAGATCGTGAGCCCACCGGGCCGCTACCTGCAGTGGCGGGTCGCGCTCGAAGACGACAACTCGCGCGTCCGCAAGGTCACCGGCTACTACGTGCCGCAGAACCAGGCGACCCAGGTGCAGGAAGCCACCGTCGAGCTCGCCACGACCGAGAAGACGCCGACGCTGAAGGACTCGGCCGCCAAGCCGCGCAGCCCCGTCCTCAAGCTCAAGTGGAAGGTCGAGAACCCCGATTCCGACGTCACGACCTACACGCTCGAGGCGCGCCGCGATGGCGAAGCGAACTGGCGGCCGATCTCGACCGGCAAGGATCCGCTGACCGCGATCACCTGGGACTGGAACACCGAGACCTATCCCGACGGCTGGTATCGCGTCCGGGTCACCGCGTCGGACGCCGCGGCGAACTCGCCGGATCGCGCGCTGACCTCGAGCGCGCTGACGACGATGTTCGCGATCGACAACGCACGTCCCACGATCAATGCCCTGACGGTCACGTACCCGAAGGCGCAGGCCCGCGCGTCCGACGCGATCGGCACGATCAGCGAGATGGCGTTCTCGGTCGACGACGGGCCGTGGCAGCTCGGCACGACCGTGGACGGCCTCTACGACGACTCGACCGAGGACCTTCGCGTCGACCTGCCCGCGAACCTGGCTCGCGGCACGCACACGCTCGCGATGCGCGTCGCCGATGCGTCCGGCAATGTCGGCTCGACCTCGACGACGTTCGTGATCAAGTAGGCCGCGCGCGGATCAAAACGCGCCGGGCTCGAACAGCTCCGCGAAGTCGGTCGCGTCGGTCACCGACGCAAGGACCGGGACGTCGAACAGCTCCTCGACGGAATTGACGGACTTGAGCAGCGAGCTGTGGTTCAGCGCGGTCGCGTTAGGACCGACCTTGACGCCGCAGCCGATCGCGAGGAACGGCATCCGGTTCGTCTCGTTGCCTTCATCCCAGACCACGAACACGTAGCCGTCGTGACCATCGGCGTACTCGATCATCCGTGGCAGATGTAGTGCGGCTCGCTCGGCAGCGCCGGCAGGACATCTCCGAAGTTCGTCGAGTAGGCAGCGCTGCCCATCATCAGCTCGTTGATGTACGGCGCGTAGAAGTCGTTGCCGTAGATCGCGTTCGGCGGCTTGTTCTCCATCGTGACGACGAACACCGTGCGCTTCGCCGGCGCGACATCGGGTTCGGCTGCGGCGTCCGACCCGGCGGCATCGACCGCCACGGTGCGGTTGTCTCGGCACGAGACGAGCACGCACAGCACCGCCGCAGCCTTCATGAGGCGAGGACACCACCGGCGCCCCTGGGACGCACACGTGGAAACGTCACTTGGCCAGCTGTTTCATCGACGTTTCCTCGCCGTATCGCCGAGGAGCATCGACGATCGGGGGCTCGACTCCGCTGGCACTGGTGATCTCGGTCGCCGGACCTGTCAGCCGGCTGTGCCAGTGTCGGACCCGTGGATCTCGGCATCACGACCCCTCCTCACGACGACCTCCCGCCTTCCGCTTCCGACTCCGAGGCGCTGCGCGTGCTCGCTGCTCGCGCAGCGCAACACGGCGCCGACGCGCTCTCCGGCACGCTCGCGCGACACGCACTCGCGATCACGGCCGGCGCCGATTTCGCCGTGTCGCGCGACGCGCTCGACGCGCTGCTTCGGCGACTCGACTCGGCGCGGAGTGGCGAGCTCGTCGTTAGCCGCTCGCACATCGGTCGCTATCGGGTGTCACGGCGTGGATCCCCGCGCCAGAGCTACGAGGTGTGGATCGGCGATCCGACACAGCTCGAAGGCAGCTGCAGCTGTCTCGACTTCGGCAAGGCTTCGCTCGGCGTGTGCAAGCACGTGCTCGTCGCGCTCGAACGACGTCGTATCGCACGACCATCCCTCCGACCGGCGCTGCGCTGGGATCCGATTCGCCCGCTCGGCGGACCGGGAGATTACCTCGCGAGGATCTGGTTCGATCGTCGAGCATCCGCCGCGCTTCGGTCGCGCGCGCTGTTCCAACAGGCTCCTGCCGCATGTCCGATCGATCCGATGCGAATCGCCGATCCCGACACGCGGCTCGCGACGATCGACAAGCTGCTCGGGGCTTGCCGGCGCGATCCGAGCGTGGCCGAGCCGGCGGTCGTTCCGCTGCTCGAACGCGAGCGCGACGTGCTACGCCGCGGTCATGCCGTGGACGCCAACCAGCTCGCTCGGTTGCTTCGCGGCTTGAAGCGCGAGCTCTTCCCGTACCAGCGCGAGGGCGTCGCCCGGTTCCTGGCGAGCGGGCGCCTGCTCCTCGCCGACGACATGGGCCTCGGCAAGACCGCGCAGGCGATCGCGGCGTGTCACGCGCTGTTCGCAGCGGGCAAGATCCGGCGCGCGCTCGTCGTGTTGCCCGCGCCGCTCAAGCCCCAGTGGGAGCGCGAGTGGCGCACGTTCACCGACCTGCCGATCCGAGCTGTCGACGGTCCCCCCGACGAGCGCGCACAGATCTACGAGCGCACCGAGCGTGGCGCCCTGCTCGTAAACTACGAACAGCTGCTACGCGATCTCGCGCTCGTCCAGGCATACGCGCCCGATCTCGTGATCCTCGACGAGGCGCAGCGGATCAAGAACTGGGAGACCAAGACGGCTGGTGTCGTGAAGCAGATCGAAGCCCCATGGCGCCTGGTCCTGACGGGCACGCCGATGGAGAACCGGCTCGACGAGCTCGTCTCGATCATGGAGTGGGTCGACGAGCATGCCCTCGAGCCGCGCTGGCGCCTCCCGAGCTGGCACGCGGTCCGCGTCGACGGGATCCGGGAGGTCACCGGGGCCCGGAACCTGGACACCCTGCGCGCTCGCCTCGCCCCGAGCATGCTCCGCCGTGTCCGCAGGGATGTGCTCTCGCAACTACCGCCGCGCCGCGACATGCGAGTGTCGGTATCGCTCTCCCCCGAGCAACAGGTGGCGCACGACGACCTCGATACGCCGATCGCCCAGATCGTCTCGCGCGCGAGAAACCGCGCGTTGACGCAACCCGAGTTTTTGAAGCTCATGAAGCTGCTCGCGCAGCAGCGCATGATCTGCAATGCACTCGCGCTGCTCGACTTCGACAACCTGTGGCCCTCGCTGGAACGAAGCCGGCGACGCAGCCCGACGCTGCTCGCCGCGCTCGGCAGCCCGAAGCTCCTCGAGTTTCGCGAACGGATCGCGGACCTCGCGGTGACGCAAGGCCGCAAGATCGTCGTATTCAGCCAGTGGCGCCGGATGCTGAAGCTCGCCGCGTGGGTCTCGGGCGACCTCCTCACGCAGGCCGGCGCGCACTCGGTGTTCTTCACCGGCGAGGAATCGCAGCGCCGCCGTACCGAGAACCTCGTCGCGTTTCACGACGACCCGAACGCCCGCATCTTGTTCGCGACCGACGCCGGTGGTGTCGGTCTCAACCTGCAGCGTGCCGCGAGCTGCGTCATCAACCTCGAGCTGCCGTGGAACCCAGCCGTCCTCGAGCAACGCATCGGTCGCATCTATCGGCTCGGCCAGGACCAACCGGTCGAGGTCTACAACCTCGTCGCCACCACCGGCATCGAGCATCGAATCTCCGGTCTGGTCGGCGACAAGCGTGCTCTGTTCACCGGCCTGTTCGACGGCACCAGCGACGAGGTGCCGTTCGACTCGGCCGGCTCGTTCCTGACTCGGGTCCACGAGGTGATCCGTCCCCAGGAATCAGCCGAGCAGGCCGAACAGGCCGAGCCGACCGAGAGCGTGGACACCGAGGTGTTGCGGCTCGACGAAGATGACTCGGAGCCCGAGCCAGCGCCGACACCCACGGACTGCGAGCCCCCGCGGCTGACTCTCGACGTCGCGGACCTGGCCGCGACACTCGCCCAGCTCTCCATCCGGCCGCTCGCGGACGGTCGGATCTCCGTCGAGCTCCCGCGCTCGGCCGCCGCGGCACTGGGCGGACTCCTGCGGGTGCTCGCGTCCGCTGTCGATGGCGCGCCGTCGAATGCGGTCGACTCGTGAGTGATGAACTTCGAACCGCGAGATCACATTACGACCGCACCTCGAGGCGCTCTCGATCGATGACGTACCAGAACCCGATCGCAACCGCGGACGCCTGTCGAGCTCGGGACGATCAGCTGGGCGCCCTCGCGGCCCTGCGACCGCGGGTTGTCTATCGAGCTCGCGAGCGCCAGAGCCTCGCGCGGCTCGCCGACGTGTGGCTCGTGATCCCCGAGGACGCTTCCGCCTCAGCGTGGTTCGACAAGGCACAGGCGCTCGCACAGTTCCTGGCAGTCGTCGCAGGCCACGAACCGCGCGATCTGCCGATGCCCGGATCCTGGGACGACGCGCGGATCGAGGAAGTCGCCACCCGGGCACGTGCATGGTTTGCCTCGGCGCGCCCCTGCAGCGGCGGGCGCGTGTGAGACGCGAGACTCCCAAACGGATCGGCCGCGCGGAGCGCCGACTCCAGGAATGCAGCGAGCCCCGCTTCGACGAAGACGACGATGTCGTGGAGTATGGAGGCGAGCTGATCTACGCGGTCGGCTACACGGAGGGTGGCGCGCCGTATGGGGTGCCAGTCGCCGAGCTGCAGCGCGAAGCCGCACGCGACGCGCGAGGAGCAGGATGGGCCCGTGCGAAGCGCGTGTTGCGCGAGCTGTTCGAGCGCGAGACCGGCGCGAGCGTGGAGATCGGGCCCGTCCGCAAGATCGGCGATGGACTCGCGCGAGAGATCTTCGCCGCCGACGTCGACCTCTCCCCAGATCCGGACCGGCGCTCCAACACCTACGTCGTCGCGCTCCCATGCCCCGACGCGGATCCCGAGCTCGACGAACGCACGAGCACCGAGCTGAGGCTCGTCGCGCGACTTCGCGAGACCGTCCTACCATTTCGCCTCCCCGTGATGGCCGGCGCCTACCCCGACGGCGATCGTCTTGCGCTCGTCCGCCGCTTCGTCGCGGGGATCGAGCTCGACTTGCGCGCAGGCCGGCAGTCACGCGTTCGGCCGTGGGCACTCGTCGCGGAGATCGCCTCTGCGATCCACGGGATCAGCGGGCTGCACGTCGCCGACGTGGTGACCGGGCACGCGACGCGCCTCGATCACGCACGTGCCGCCCTCTCCATCTTCGACGACCTCGAGGTCACCGAGATGAAGGCCGCACGATCATGGGCCGAGGCCCACCTGCCTCCCGCACAGCCAAGCTCGCTGCTCCACGGCGACCTGCTCGGCCAAAACATCCTGCTGTCAGTCGACAAGCCGCCCTGCGTGATCGATTGGGAGTACGCCTGCCGCGGCGATCCGGCGTACGATCTCGCGATCATCACGCGGGCCGTGAGGCGTCCGTTTCAGCTGCACGACGGCTTCGAGCGGCTGCTCGACGTCTACCGCAGTTCCGGGAAATCGCAGGTAACCGCGGCACACGTGCACGTCCACGAGCTGTGTCTCGTCGCTGGCTGGTATCGCGCTGCCCTCACGGGTCGGTCCCGGCACGCGCCGGAGCAGGAGATCGGGCAGATGCGATCGCTGCTTCGCCGACTCGAGTGACGCATGATGCCGGTGATGCGGTCCGTCGATCGTCGTGCCTGGGTAGAGTGTCGACGGGTCTCGAGCCACGCGCGCGTTCAATGGTGCCCAGCGAGAGACGGTGATCAGCCCGACGATGAACACGTCTCGATCGACGGCGCTGACGTGCAGTGACAAGGCGTACACAGACCACAGCCCGCCGGACAGCTGTCCGGTTTCCGCGAGGGCGCAGAGGGTACTGGTCAGCTTCGAGAGCGCGCGCCACCCGATCGCAGATCGAGATCGAGCCAGCCTTCGACGTCTCCCTCGGTCGATCGCGATGCCTTCAACCACGCCTTGAGCTTGGTCGGATCCTGGAACGCTTCGAGATCGCGTCGCGCATCTTGGATGTCTCGAGTCACGCCACGCAGGTCCTCGCGCAAGCATGCCTGCACGCGTGTGGGCGATAGCTTCGCCGACGGAGGAACGTCGAGCTGTAGCCGCCACGGTTCCTCGAGTTCGGAGAGCTCCTGGCGAACCTGTCGGACCTGTTCATCGAGCAGCTTGTTGTAGTGATCGAGCCGATCCTCGGCGAGCGTGTTGATCTGCGCCTGATCGACCTGCTCGAAGGTCAGCTGCAGCTCGAGCAGCGCCAGCAGATCCTTGCGCTCGTAGGCCACGTTGACCTGCTGCATCAGCAAGGTCTTGCGGTCACGCTCATCGGGATCCTGCTCCCGATCGGGATGCAGCGCGACGGCGAGCTTGCGATACACGTCCTGCAGCGCCTTGCCGACCTGCGCGCGTTCGGCGTCCCGTCGGTCCTCGTTCGAGATCTGGCGCGCCGACTTCTTGCGCCGAGCCCGGCGTTCGCCGGCCGCCTGCCGGTGACGCTCGGCGCTTTGCTGTTCCTGAACGAATTGCGCCCTGGCCGCCTGCTCGAGCTCGTCCATCGAGCGAATGTCGGCCTGCGCGAAGTCCATCCCGAACATCTCCTCCATCACCGACTTCATCATCAGCGTGCGCGCGGTCTCCTCGAACGTCGCTTCGGTATCGAAGTCACTGCGGCTGTGGCGGTTATAGATCGCCTTCAGATCGTCTGCCCCACCGGCCGCGAGCACGTCGCGAGCGGTCTCGCAGATCACCGCCTGGAGCCTCTTCCGTTCGGCCTTCGTGAGGCGACGGTCGCCATACATCCGGTCGAGCAAGCGCACGAGGTCGCCCGCCACGTCCCGATGCTCGCCGACCAACCGGTGATACTCGGCGATCCCACGATGAATCTCCGGCATCGCGTCCGACCACGCGCGCAACAACTCTCGATGCTGCGCGATCTTCTTGACCAGGCCGTTGAAGCGTTGTTGCTTCTTGCCGAGGCCGGGGGTGTCACTCTTGGCCTCGATCCGCACGGGCTGCGAAGGCTGGACGAGCATCGCGATCGGTTACAACGCAGGAGGTTCGAGAGCAACGAAGAAACAACGAAACCGGGATCTTCCGATCGAACTGTCCGAGCCCTGCGAAGCGCCAGGCCGATCGCCCGAGCAGGGGGCCTTCCACTGAACGTTCACCGTTTGCCCCTCACGAGACGCCTCCGGGCTCGATGGTAGGTTCGGCGCATGATCACCGATCCCGATCTTCGCGCGATCGAGGACAGCCTGCCGTCGTGGACGCGTGAGTTGCTTCCATGTCTTGGCGTACGGCAGCGTCAGGTGTTCGCGCTCCGCTCGACGGGGCTGACTTTTGACAAGATTGGAGTGCACCTGGGATTCTCGGACGGTCGCGCATCGCAGCTCCACGCCACCGCGGTGGGGGCACTCACGGCGCCGGCGCGACGCGGCGCGCAGCTCACCCTGCACGCGAGTTCGAGAGCAGGCTCCTGATCTGGCCGACGTTCGCCAGGTTCATCCACACCGAGATGGTGAACGCGTTGCCCATGTCCGTCCCGGCCGGGACGTCGATGAAGTCGGTGACGCCATCGAGCTCGAGCGCGCGGCCGATCTGACCCGCCATGGAATTGGCGGGCTCCATCCCCGGCTCGGCGGTGCCATCGCGGTGGCTGGCAGTGGCATCGCGGCAGGACGACGTACCGCAACTTCACCCGGATCCTACCAACACGCTCGTGCGAGCGGTGCAGAAGCCTCGCGGTAGTCGACGTAGCTACTTGCGCCAGAGTGGATAGCGCACGCACTTCTCGAGCAGCGTCTGGTCGGGACGTCGCACGCACAGCTCGAGGTCGCGGCCGATCGCCAGCACCGCATAGTGATGCTCGCGTGCGATCGCGTGCATGCCATCATCGACGGTGCAGCGAGGTCGGCCGGCGATCCCGCAGCGGATGCCGTACAGCGACGCACCGCCGCCGCCGCTCACCACGTAGCGCACGCCGCCCGCCTCGCCGCGCTGGTAGATGTGGTCGTGACCGGAGAGCAGGAGATCGACGTGATGACGCGCGAGGATCGGGACGTAGCGGGCGCGGGCGATCGCGTTGCCGCCGTGATAGCCGCGCGCATACGGACCGTCGTGGGTGAACGCGATGATCGCGCGGACGCCGCGCTTCCGCGTCGCGGCAAGGTCGGCGTCGAGCCACGCTTCCTGGTCGGGCCGATCGTAGGAGTTCGAGTCGAGGAACACGAAGTGAACGTCTGCGACGTCGCGGCTGTACCAGTACGCCAGGGCGGGCCGCCCGGGAGGCCCCGGGGGCAACTCGAACATCTGATCGGTGCCCACGCCGTCGGCACCATCCCATCCAAGGTCGTGATTACCGACCGCGGGGTAGTACGGCACCTGGGCGAGCAGGTCCGTGGTGACCGCGAAGAACCGTTGCCAGTCGGCCTGGTCGGAGCCGTGCAACACCATGTCTCCGGTCACCGCGACGAGGTCGAGGCCCTCGCCGAGCATGTGATCGACGAGCCGGCGATGCATCGCGTGACCGCCTCGCACGTCGCCGTAGACCCCGACGCGAAGCACGGCGCCCGGGCCGGGCGTCGTGTGGAACGCGTAGCGCGGCGAGCGCATCGCTCCTGCATGCACGCGATAGCCGAAGCGCGTATTCGCCGCGAGCCCGGTCAACGCGAACCTGTGGGTGCGACCCGCGGGGCTCGTCTGCTTGCGATCGCTCGCGTCGCCGATGCCCCACTCGAGGACCGCCTCGACGCCCGGGTCGGTCTCCACCGCGATGATCGCCGTGGAGGGGCTCGTGTCGACGAGCAGCGGCCCGCGAACGATGCCGCGATCGCGGCGGCCCACGAGATCCGCGGCGAGCGAGGGAGCGTGCCGGCGCCCCGACGGATGGACCTCGATCGCCAGCGTGTTGTCGCCGATCCGCAGGAGGCCCGGCGCGACGGGCACGTAGAACGTCTCCCACTCCGGGCCGTGTGTCTGCACGCTCAGCGCGGTGGTGCCGCCGCGTGGCAGTGCCTGCCGGACGACCTCGATCCCGTTGAGCCACACCGCGACGCCGTCCTCGTAGTGGAGGCGCAGCTCGAGCATCTCGAGCGCCTGATCCACCGCGGCGAGCGTGAAGGTGGTCACCCCGAACGCGGCGGCGATCCGCTGGCCGTCGGCCGGACGTCCGATCGCGGTGCGATCACCCTCGACCTCGAACGGCCAGCGCGCCGGCTCGGGCACCGGATCGCCGAGCACCGCGACCGGAGCGGCGACGCGCCCGGCGACGACGTCCACGCCGCTGACTGCGAGCGCTCCGACTTGCCGCGGGATCCGCGGCGCGGTGTAGATCTGCCAGCGCCACGGCGCGTTCGGACGAACGAGCTGGGTACCGCGTGCCGGTGGGGGTGCCGGAATCGACGTCTCGTCGGGCTCCGCGAACGCCGAGCCGGCGATCGTACAGAGCACCAGCACGATCACGACACGTTTCACGTGCCGAAACTGTGACCTATGCGCGAGCGCGGCGCTCGGCGGAGACGGCGAGATCGAGCAGGTGCGGCAGCGAGAACGACTCGAGTCGGGCAAGGAAGTCCTTGTCCTTGGTCTTCTTCTCCGCGGTGCCGATCGCTGCGATCAGCTTGTCGCGGTTGCCGTACTTCTGCTTCACCGTCGCGGTCACCCGCGAGAGCCGGAGCAGCTGCGCGTTCGACGCGCGCTTGAGATCCGTCTCGAGAGCGTCGGTGTCCTGGTCGGCACGCGCGATCACCGCGGCGAGCGACTTCGCGAGCGCTTCCTTGGAGCCGTGGTTCTCGAGCACGCGAGCGCGCGGATGGCGCGCCTTCGGTGGAACCGTTGACTTGGCCGCCCTGACCTTGGCGACTTTCGCCACCTTCTTCACGGTCTTCGGCTTCGCCTTGACGCTGATCGTTCTTTTGCTCGCCATCTCGAATACCTAGTTGGTGGGCGGTGGGCCCGTCGGAGGGGGGGAACTCTGCGCGGGCGGCCCCCCTCCGTCAAGCATAGACAACAGGTGATTGACGTCGGCCATGTCGAGCGGCGCCCGGAACCGGACGATGCTGCCGCCACCCTGGATGCCGATCTTGTTGATGATCGTCGCGAGCGCCATCTTCTGAGACGCCATGGCGATCAGCTTCTTCTGCGTGTTCGCAAACGATTCAAGCTGGTTGGCATCCTCAGCCGACGCCATGATCGCGCCGAGCTCGAGGATCGCGCCGTTGCGCGGATCGATCGAGCCGGTGATCGCCGAGGGCCCTGCCTTGAGGCCCGGCAACACGCCCACCAGCCCCTTGCGAACGCGATCGTCGACCCGGCCGACCGCCCAGACCGGCGCGTTCTGGTCGACGAGCTTGAGCCACGCCGCCAGCTCGGGATGATCGAGCGCCTTCTTGTTGGCGCCGATGGCCTCGATGACGAACGGCTCGCTCGTCCCGAGCACCACGGTGTCCGCGCGCGAGAACGCGAAGAACATGATCCGTGCGCCGTCCTTCACCTGATAGACCGTGCGACCTGCGACGGCCCGGCCGGTGACCGAGCCGCCACCCTTGCCGACGAGCTTGCCCACGCAGTCGGAGAGATCGGCTTCGGGGATGTTCCCGGTCGCGATCATCAGGACCGGTCCGGTGCCGGGCCGCCCACCCTGCGGTGTCGGGCCGAGCACGAGCATCACGTGCTTGACCTGCTTGGTGATGTTGATCTTGCAGCCCTCGCGGACCGACTCCCACGCCCTGGAGAGCGTCGCGTCGCGCAGGAGCAGCTGTTCGATCGCGCGCTCGACGATCGGTGAGCCGGCGAGCTTGCCGACGTCCGCACCGATCACGACCTCCGCGCTCGACGGCACGGCGGCCAGGCCGCTGACCTCGGGCGATGGTCCGTTCGGCCCATCGGATTTCTTGCCGCACCCAAATGCACACGCGCCGCTAACGAGCAGCGCCAGGAACCGAGGAGTCGATGGTGCAGTCACGTGGTTGAAACCCGTTACGGGCTGCCCATTCCGCCCATGCCGGCCATTCCACCCATCTTGCCGCGCACCATGCCGGAGATCTGAGTGATGAGCCCTTCCAGCTTCGCGGCCGAGACCGCGACCGACACCTTGATGTCCGAACCGTCGCTGTTGATGTCGAGCTTGTCGATCGGGAACATGCTCGCGGCTGCGGAGGCCTGCTGCTTCGCGCCCTGCGCGAGCTGCGTCGCCTGATCCGGCGAATCGACTCGTACGCGCAGGTCGACCGTCAGGCCGTCGCTGACGTTGATCGAGCCGTACACCGCCTGCGGCTTCATGAGCGATGCGACCTTCTCGAAGACCTTCGCCTTGCCGTTCATCAACAACCACACCGAATCCTGCGTGTTGATCTTGTTGTACATCTCGACGAACGCTTGCGAGCTCTGGAGCGCCGAGGTGCCCGCCGCGGCCTGCTTGACGCCCGCCGGCGTGGCGCCGGCGCCGATCAGCACGAGCGCGGTCGTGTCGTTGATGAACGAGAACGCGATGGTCTTGCCGTTCTTGCCCTTGACCGAGGTCACGTCACCGTCCTGCGTGATCTCGAGGTTGGTCGCGTCGGCCTTCACCTTGTCGAGGCAAGCCACCAGCTGGGCCTTCTCGACACCATGCACGACGGCCACACCGTCGACCGTCGGCGTGCCGAGCCCCCTCACACCGACCGAGAGGCTCTTCACGGCCGTCATCGGATCGAAGCCGCACCTGGCCTTGAGCTCGCCGAGCTTCACGGCAGCGTCGCCCTTGAGCAGCATCGGCTCGACGAACTGCTTCCACAGCGCGCTCTGCTGCACCTGCGAGAAGTTGACCCCCATCACCAGCTCCGCGTCGACCGGGAGCAGCGCGAGGTCGCTGACGTTCGCGGAAGACTTGATCTTCGCGGTCGGTCCCGGGGCAGGCTGCTCGGCGTGCTGCGCCGGGTCCACCTTCTTGGTGGTGTCGCCAGCGGACGTGCCGGTGGCGGGGTCGTCCTTCTTGCAGGCAGCTACGAGACCGACCGATACGATCCCGACGACGAGCCAACCATTGCGGACCATGGATTTCTCCTCTGCGCCCCCGACCGAGGACACGCGGGACGTATAACACCCTTGTCGGGGGTGCGCCATGTGGCCTCACGCGCGTGACCGCGTGATACCCGAGCATGCAAGACGGTCTACGCGCGCGTCCCGAGGATCGCGCGCCGTTCGTCAGGGCTTGCCGAGCGCGCCGCCGAACTGCTTCATCAGTCCCTTGAGCTTCGCGTCGGTCAGCATGATCGCGACCTTCATGTCCGCTCCGTCAGCCGACACCGCGATCTTGTCGAACATCGCGGTCGCGGCCTTCATCTGGGTCTGCATCATGGTCGTGAGGTTCTTCGCCTCGTCGGCCGAGTTGAACCGGACGCGCAGATCGAGGCTGAGGTCCTTGGTGATGTTGAGCGAGCCGTAGACGGCCTTGGGCTTGATGCCCATCGCGCCGAGCTGATCGAACGCCTTGGAGTTGCCGTTCATGATCATCCACAGCGTGTCGTTGGTGTTCGTCTTCTTGTGGAGATCGACGAACGCGGCCGAGGTCTTGAGCGCCGAGGTGCCCTTCGCGACGGCCTTGATGCCGGCCGTGGTGGCCTGCGTACCGACGACGATCAGCGCGGTGCTGTCGTCGACGAACGCGAACGCCACCGTCGAGTTGCCGGGCTGCTTGACGATCAACACGTCGCCGTCGCGCGTGATGTCGTTGCCCATCGACTTGTTCTTCGTCATCTTGTCGAAGCACGCGACCAGCTTCGCCTTCGGCACGCCGTGCGCGACGATGACGCCATCGGGGTTGGCGTTGCCGATCCCCTTCAAGCCGAACGCGATCTTCGTGACGACCTTCATCGGATCGACGCCGCACGTCGTCTTGAACTCGGTCATCTGCTTCTGGACGTCGCCCTTGGAGAGCATCGGCGCCACGAACGTCTTCCAGAGCGCGCTCGTCTGGAGCTGCTGGAAGTCGAGACCTCCGACGACTTCAGCGTCGACGGGCAGCAGCGAAAGGTCGTCGCTGGGAGCGACCTTCTTCGCGGGCTGAGCAAACGCAGTTGCGCCAGCGCCGAGGACCATTGCGATTACGAGCGTGCGGTGAATGCGGACCATCGATCTGTCTCCCTCTTGCTCCACGGTGCTGTGAAGCAGGCCGAGTTATACCCTGTGCTAGGGTGCGGAACATGCCATGGATCCGGCACCGGCTGCGTGACGCAGACGTCTGGGCCCGAGTTGATATTCACGGGACCCTGGTCAAGGACGAGGGCGGCCGGGTCGAGGTCGTCTACAAACCTGCCGCAGGTGCAAAGGTTTATCGAGCCGGCGCACGGAACCTGACCGCCACCTCCGACGCTCCGATCGAGATCGATGTCGGCGAGCCTGCACCCGAGCGCGCGAAGGGCCCGACGGCGGCTCCCGCCAACGCGATCCATGTCTGGACCGACGGTGGCTGCGTTCCCAATCCCGGTCCCTGTGGCATCGGGGTCGTCATCATCGATGGCAAAGATCAGCGCGAGATCAGCGAGTACCTCGGGATGGGGACCAACAATATTGCCGAGCTGACGGCGATCGTGCGCGGGCTCGAAGCCGTCGCCGATCGGACGCGGCCCGTCGTCATCTACTCGGACTCGTCGTACGCGATCGGCCTGCTCTCGCAGAACTGGAAGCCGAAGGCGAACGTCGAGCTCGTGCAGCGGCTGCGCGTGCTGCTCAAGACATTTCCCGAGGTCCGGTTCGTGAAGGTCGCCGCGCATACCGGGATCGCGCTCAACGAGCGCGTCGACGAGCTCGCCACCAGCGCGATCTCGCGCGGTCGTTGAACCGAGCCAGTAACCAGGGTGTGGTGCGCCGGCGGTTATTGCGCGCGCTGGACGTCGGCCGCGACGTCGGCGAGCGTCGTGAACGTCCACGTACGACCGAGGTCGTCGAGGATCGCGTCGAGTCGCCGCAGCTTCTCGGCGATCGGCACGCGTAGATCGACCTGCCGCGCGACGAGCTCGCCGGGAATGCCGTCCTGCTCGGCGTCGGCGAAGTCGATGCCGTGGAGCTCGAAGTTGAAGAACTCGCGGCGCGCCATCGCGGCGACGAGGCGCGTGCGCAACGCGGCCGGCGCCATGATGAGCGACGTGCCGATCGCCGGCAGGCGCGCCCACGGTGTGACGGCCACCGGCAGCTCGACGATCGGCGCCTGACCGCGGCGCCACGGGGACGTCATCGAGGGCCGATAGGGGTCGGCCGGTGCGACGAGCGCGCGGGGATCGGTCAGCACGGCGCCGCTCGGCCGGCCGGCCACGGCGAGCGCCGCCATCACGGCCGCCTTGGCCGCGTAGTAACCCGGCGCCGGAAAGATCGACGAGTCGTAGCGGTAGCCGCGCTTCGCCAGCGAGTCGAGCATCGCGGGCGACACGTCGTAGCCCGGCGCGCGGAATCCGCGTGGCGCCGTGCCGGTGATCGCGCGCAGCACGCGGTCGCAGCCCGCGATCTCGCCGTCGACGACCTCGGCATCGAGCCGTGCCAGCTCGTAGGGGTGCGAGTAGGAGTGATTGCCGAGCTCGTCGCCCCGCAGGGCGATCGCGCGCAGCCGCTCGGCATTTGCCGCGCGCTCTGCTCGGTCGGGCAGTGCCGCGTCGGCATCGGCGTCACGGCCGACGACGAACCACGTGACGCGCAGCCCGCGCCGCGCGAATAACGCCGCCGCTCGAGGCAGCGCGCGCTCGAGGATCGTGTGCTCGAGCTCCTTCGGTGCCGTACCGAGACCGTGGATCCGGTAGTAGCAAGGCACCGCATCGAGATCGATCGAGACGGCGCACTGCCTCATTTACGGTTTTCCACCGAACCGGATCACGTACGTCAGCTTCGCGAGTCCCCGCATCACGTTCGGCACGCGCTTCACCAGGTTGATCGCGGGCGGACGTTTCTCGTGCAGCGTGATCGGGATCTCGAGGACGTGGAGGCCGGCGTGGCCGGCTCGAATCACCAGCTCGGACGAGAACAGATCGCGATCGATGACGCACGCTTCGACGACCGGCAGCAGTGCCTCGCGCCGGAACGCCTTGAGGCCGTGGGTGTCGGTGCCGCGGAAGTCGAGCGCGATGCGCAGCATGCCGTTGATGACGCGCGTCGCGACCCGGCGCAGGATCGGACGCCCGTCGCTCGCCCCCTTCATCGCCTTGCTGCCGACGACCATCTCGCAATCGCCGTGGCGCAGGTGCTCGAGGGCTCGCCGGTGAAAGTCGAGATCGCACAGATCGATCTCCTCGCAGATCACGTACGTCCCGCGTGCTTCGAGGATGCCGCGCCGCAGTGCCTTGCCGTAGTTCGGCTCGCCGAGCGAGAACGTCTTGATCTCGTCGCGCTCGTCGGCCAGGTGCTGGGCGAGCTCGGCCGTGCGATCGCGCGAGCCGTTCTCGGCGAGGATGACCTCGAACGTCAGGTTGGGGTCATGGAGCGCGCTGCGCAGCATGTCGAGCCCTTCGATGAGCTCGGACACGGCTTCGCGCAGGATGCCTTCCTCGTTGTAGACCGGGATGACGATCGAGACGTCGGGCATCGGCGAGACGTCTTATCATTCTTCTAGGTCTCGATGTCGACGCTCGCATACGGCGACACGAAGCGCTCGCTCTGCCCCGCCGCCATGACGATCACGTGATCGCGTACACCGCGGCTCTTCGCGAGCTCGACGAGCCAGCGCGCGGGTTCGTCGAGCTGCTCGTAGGACAGCGCGAAGGCTGCGTGGTGGATCGGGACGAGCAGGCGGGCGCGCAGATCCTCGAACGCGAACAGCGCGTCGAGCGGCGACATGTGACGCGTGCGGAACGAGGTCGGAAGGAACCCTCCGATCGGTAGCAGCGCGATGTCGGGCGCGAAGCGTTCGCCGACCTCCGCGAAGCCGGAGAAGTAGCCGCTGTCCCCGCACAGATAGAGGCTGGGGCCATCGCCATGCACCACGAACGAGACCCCGCGGGCCAGATCCTGGTCGCCATGCGAGGTGGCGCACGCCGTGACCTGCACGCCGCGCAGCTCGAAGTCCGAGCCGGGTTGGAGCTCGATCACGCGCGCGAAGCCGAGCGCCGAGAGCGCGCCGGCAGCGCCCGCCGGGACGACGACGGTCGCGCTGCGGGGCAGCCGGCGCAGCGTCGGGAGGTGCATGTGATCGGCGTGGCGATGCGAGATCAAGACGAGGTCGACCTCGTTGAAGTCCCCGGGCACGAGGCCCGGCTCCACGGCGCGGCGGACCCCTCCGACCCAGCGACCGAGCATCGGATCGAACGCGATCGCGAGGCCGTGGTAGCGCGCGATCACGGTCGCGTGGCCTCCGAAGGACACGGAGAGCTGGCCCGGCTCGAGATCGGGCACCGGCTCGGGGGTGGCCGGGCGGGGTGCGCGAAACCACCGCGCCATCCAGTGTCCGACGAGGCTCCGGTACCGCCGCACCGGAATCGCGCGGTGCAGCCCGACGAGCTCCTTGGCCCGTGCGCTGATCCCAGGAGGCACGCTCCGACTGTCGCTGCCCTGGCCGCGTCGCGCAAGTCGAGGGCATCTGTGACCCGGCTCAGACGTGCGAGGTGCGGGCCCTGCGACGACGACCCAGCAGCAGCGCCACGAGTCCGAGCGCAAGGCCCGGCGACCCACTCGTCGAGCAGCCAACCACCGGGTTGAACGAGGCGTCCGGACCGGCGGCCGGGTCGACCCGAACCGCGAGCTCGAACATCGTCGCATTGTCGTTCGCATCCCGTGCCTCGAGCGTGATGACGTGACGCCCGGATGCGAGCTCGTCGTTGATCGCGAACTCGAACGGCGGTGCCGACCGGGTCGCGCTCCGCTCGCCGTCGACGAAGAGCGTCACCACGGTCACGCCGATGTTGTCCGAGGCGGTCGCGACGACCACGAAGCCCGGCTCGACGGTGGCACCGTCATCGGGTGACGTCACGTACAGGGTCGGCGGCGAGTTGTCGGCGCCGGCGGGACCGAGGCGGGCGAGCAGCAGCTGCACCGTATTCTGGTCGGGACGACAAACGCTGCCCGCGATCCCACACGGCCGGGCGGCAGTCTCGCCACACGCCGCGGTGCGATCCTGGAACGTTCGATCGCCTGCGTACGACAGGTAGGTCATCGGATCGGCGCGCTCGAGCTCGTGGTCGAGCCCGTAGCTGTGCCCGATCTCCTGCGACATCACCTCGCAGACACTGCGCGGATCGCCCCGCAGGTTGTCCGGGAACGCGAAGACGATCGAGTTCTCGACGATCCCGCAGTCCAGCGCCATCGGCGCCACGCCACCGACGTTCGAGGGCAGGCCGAGATCCTCGGGCGAGCCGCCGAACAGCGCCTCGATGTGAGGGGTCTGTTTCGGATCGACGTCCGTGACGATGACGTCGAAGCGCGACCAGATCTCGCGCATGCACCCGACGGTCTCGGCCCACTCGACGGCGGTCGCGTCCCAGCCGTCCAGCACCGTCTGCCTGGTCACGATCGACGACGTGTCGACCCGCGCGTCGTTCACCCCTGGACGGAGCGTCGTGCCGTGGCGGTTGAGAAAGATGGTTCGACTCCGGGCCCGGGCCTCCGACGAGCTTGCCGGGACCGCGTGACGTGCGAAGACCGTGCCGTCGTGCGCGGTGGTGAAGTCGTACGTATCCGAGGGACTTGCGATCGCCGTACCCGACATCAGGATCACGACTGCAAGAGTGCGCATCGAGCACTGGTTCGGTCCTCTCCCGCGATCGTGGAGGGTGGAATCGGTTAGCGATGGGGTCTTCGCGCACCCTCATTCGGTGATCCAGTGAGGCAGATCCGACCGCCGCTGCACTGGCCGCGTGGCGCAAGTCGAGGGTAACTTCCCGGTCACGTGACGTCGTTCCTGCGCCGGATCTTCGAGCTGCTCGGCCAGTGGCCGATCGCGCTGGCGGCGTGCTTCGTGCTCGCGGGGGTGGTGCTGCTGCCCGGGCTCGGCTCGGCCGGCCTGTGGGAGCCGCAGGAGCGCCAGCTCTCCGATCGCGTCGCGCCGCCCCTCGACGCCGAGGCCAAGCCGACCGACAAGCCGGCGTCCCCGACCGACGACTGCGTTCGCGTCGCGCCCACCGACGCCGCGGCGCGCTCGCTGACCCGCCGCGCGATCGCGTGGGGCCGCGACAACGTCGATGACGGCGACGCGGGACGCCGGTTCCCGCTCGCGCTGCTCGGCCTGGTGACCGTGCTCGCGGCGGCGGGGACCGCGATGCGCGCCGGCGGTCCACGCGCGGGCATCGTGGCCGCGGCGGTCCTGCTCGCGATGCCGCTGCTCGCGCTGCAATCGCGGATGTTGACGTCCGAGATCGGCACCGCGTGCGGCGCGGCGCTCATCGTCTACGGGCTCGTCGCGCTGACCCGACCCGGCAGGAAAGGTACTGGCTCGCTGGCGTGGCTCGCGCTCGATGCCGTGCTCTCGGCGATCGCGCTCGCGGCCGGGCTCGCCATCGGGTTCTACGGCGGCGGGGCGTTCCTCGGGCTGCTCGTGCCGATCGGCGCGGTCGCCGCCGCGGGCTCGTTCGGGGTGCCGATGATCGCCGACGCCGTGAAGGGACGCCCGGTCCTGTGGCACCTGCCGGCCGTGCTCGCGACCTTCGCCGCGATGGCGCTCGTCGCGCTGCTCGCCTACGAGCTCTACGATCTGAAGGATCCGTACCCCGGCCTCACGCCACCGCCGGCGCGCCAGCTGTTCGGCAAGGCGATCGTGCCGGAAGGCTGCTGGTCCGACGCGCTCGGTGCGATCTGGCGCTCCGAGGACGACGTTCGCTTCATCTTCGACAGCACGTTCGAGCAGATCGCGTACGGCACGTTCCCGTGGGGCATCGTGGCGCCGATCGCGATGTTCGCGTTGCTTCGCTCGAGCGATCCGCGCCACCGCTTGATCGGTGCAGTCACGCTCGCGTGGGCCGGGGGAGCGTGGATCGCCACGGAGGTGTTCCAGCGCAAGGTCGGATTCACGATCTGGGCGGGCTTCCCCGCGATCGCGATCGCGATCGGCGTCTGGCTCGACAGCGTGCTCGTGCGGCGAGCCCGCAACGAGCGCGATGCGATGCCCGCAGGCGCGATGCTCGTCGGGCTGTTCGTCGGGCTCGCCGTGCTCGATCTCGGCAAGGACATGCAGTCGTTTGCCGAGAAGCTCACGTCGATCTTCGTCGGCACAGATACGGTCCCCTACCCCAAGGACGCCACGATCCTCTTCCTGCCGGCCAAGCTGTGGGTGCTGATCATCGGGTTTGTCGTGGGTCTCGGGTTCGCGTTGTCGATGGCGCTGTGGCGACCGAGCACCGACCACCTGTCCCGGAGCATCCGGCGGTTCGCCGACCTCGCGATGATGGTGGCGCTCGCCGCGACGATCACGCTCGCCGCGTTCTGGACGTTCGCGTGGCAGCCGCGGCTCGCGATCCATCTGTCGTCGAAGGAGATCCTCGAGACGTTCAACGACCTCCGCGGCCCCGACGACCCGCTCGTCATCATGGGAGATCTCGGCCAGGCGCCGAAGTTCTACACCGACGTCAAGCCCGAGCTGTTGCCGTCGCGCGAGCAGATCGTCAAGGCGCTCAAGCGGCCCACCCGGGTGTTCGCGATCGCCCCGCAGTCCGAGCTGTGTCCGATCCATCGCGAGATGGGGGAGCTGCCGTACTTCGTCGTCGACGATCGAAATCTACGCAGCTTGCTGCTGTCGAACCGCGTCGACGGCACCACCGACCAGAACCCGCTCGCCGAGATGATCGCGCACAAGGAGCCCAAGACGATCCGCCAGCGTCCGAAGGGCCGCATCGTCTGGGACAACAAGATCGAGCTGATCGGCTGGGAGCTCCCGGCGCGGCTTGGCCTCGGCGAGACGTTCGAGGTGGTGACCTACTACAAGATCCTCGCACCCGTCGGCGGCGTGTGGACGATGCTGATGCACTTCGACGGCCCGTTGCGGTTGCGCGACGGAGATCACAAACCGATCAAGGACCGCTGCCCGACCTCGACCTGGCAGGCAGGCGACTACATCATCGACCGCCACACCATGCGCACCAGCGGCGGGAACTTCCCGCCCGGCCGCTACGATCTCTGGGTCGGCTTCTTCACCGGCTCCGCGCCGAACTTCCGCAACATGACGGTCAGCGTCGCTCCGGGCGACCTCCGTGACACCAATGATCGCGTGAAGATCACGTCGATGATCCTGGATTGACCAAAGTCTCGCGAGGCCGTCCGGCCGAGCGAGCGAGAATCCGGAGGATTGACCTTGCACGCGAGACCGGGCTATGACGACCGCGATGGGACTGAAGGAGGACGTCACGGCCGCCCCGCTCGCGATCAGCGATGCGGATCGCAGGCGCGCCCCCCGCGTACTCCTGAACCTCGAGGTCGACTACGCGAGCGAAGACAACTACCTGTTCGCGTACATCACCGATATCAGCGCCACGGGCATTTTTGTCCGGACGATGAGCCCCGAGGGGCCCGGCACTCACCTGAATCTGCGGTTCGATCCGGCGGAGCCGGATGGCTCGGGCCCGATCGAGTGTGAGGGTGAAGTCATCTGGATCAATCCGTTCCGTCCGGGTGCACCGGATAACCTGCATCCCGGGATGGGGATCCGCTTCGTGGACATCGATGACGAGCTGCGCAATCGGCTGCTCGAGCTCATCCGTCGGTTTGCGTACCTCACCTGATGTCGATCATCTGCGGAACGGATTTCTCGTCGGCGAGCCTCGGCGCGCTCGATGTCGCCATCGCGCTCGCGAGGCTGCGGGGTGACCGCGAGGTCGTGCTCGTCCACGTCGCGGCCGACAATGCGAAGCCACAGGTGCTCGAGAAGTCACGCCGCGAGCTCGACGCGCAGGCGAGCTCCAGGTCCGACGCCGGGATCGCGATCCGCGCCGAGCTCGTTGCAGGACCGGTAGACGAGACGCTCGCCAACTTCGCCGATACCGAGGCGAGCGACCTGATCGTGATCACCGCGCGCTCCTCACGTCCGTCGACCAAGGCGATCGGGGCAGACGATCCTGTCGCTGGCAGGCTCGGGTCGACGAGCTCGCAGGTCATCACGAACACGCGCGTGCCCGTGATCGTCGTTCGCGATCCCGCGCCGTGGCTCGCGTTCGCGAAGCGCGAGCGGCCGCTGCGCATGCTGGTCGGGATCGACGACTCCGCGGTCTGTGATCTCGGCATCCAGTGGACGCATCACTTGCGCTCGCTCGGGCCGGTCGAGGTCGTGCTCGGCGCCGTCTACTATCCAGACGACGCTGCCGATCACTACGGGCTGAACCGCAAGGGCATGGTCGATCGCGATCCCGAGATCGAGCGCGTGATGGCGCGCGATCTGCTGCGCCGGTTCGGCGGGCCGAGCTCGGCCTCCGCGACCGAGGTCACCGCGAAGCCGCGGCGCGGGCTCGGTCGGATCGGCGATCACATGGTCGAGCTGGCGAACGAGGAGAAGGTCGACGTGATCCTCGTCGGAACGGGTCAGAAGACCGGGCTCGGCTCGGTCTCCTCGGTCATCGTCACCGATGCGCCGCAGTCGGTCGTGTGCGTGCCCCCGCAAGCCCAGATCCCGACGGTGGTCATTCCGGTGCTGCGCGCCGCGCTCGTCGCCACCGATCTCTCGCAGTTCGCGAACCGCGCGATCCCGTACGCGTTCGCGGCCACCGAGCCCGACGCCGAGATCCACATCGTCCACATCGTCGACGAAGACGACGAGGTCGATGTCGAGGAGATCCGGCGCCAGCTCTACGCGCTCGCTCCGGCCGGCGCGAAGCAGAAGGTGACCGCCCATGTCATTCACGGTGACGACGCCGCGAAGACGATCGCGCAGGCCGCCGCGCGGCTCGGCGTCGATCTGATCGCGATCTGTTCGCACGGACGCTCGGGAATCACGCGCGCGCTCGTCGGCTCGGTCGCCGATCGCTTGCTGCGCGCGACGCGACTGCCCGTGCTCGTCCTGCGGCCGGCCTGACCGCTACAGGCCGTAGCGCCGGGTCTGCGTCGCGAGCTTGGACAGTCCGAGCGCCTCGACCTGGCGGATCCGCTCGCGGGTGAGGTTCGTGATCTGACCGACCTCCTCGAGCGTGAGGGCTCCAGCCTCCGCGACGTCGAGCGCGCAGGTGTGCTTCAGCTCCCACGGCTCGAGGTCCGGGAAGTTGATCTTGATCGACCCGGTCTCCGGGTTGATGTCGAGATAGAGGTGGTGCTTGCAGGCGACCCACGGACAGGGTCGCGCCTGCCCGCGGCACTCGGCGCGGGTCTGCGGGCGCGGGACATCGATCGCCTCGACCGGATACATGAGCGCGTAGATCTCGCGCTCCGCGATCGTCAGCCGCTTCATCGCGAACGTCTTGCTGCGCGGCCGTGAGCGGCGCTGTCGCCTGACCTTGCGGCTGGTCGCGGGCGGCTGCGTCGGCTTGCGGACCAGCGCTTCGAAGTCGTCGCCACATTCGAGCTCGGTGTCCATGCCCATCGACTAGCCCCCCAATGGACAACTCGATGTCGTCCAGTTGAGGTCACCGTAAACTCATCGCGACAAAACTGGCAAGGGTGGCTCGCTGATTAATCAACGGGAGAGATCTCGGCGATTTCAAATCTGGTACGATCTTTCACGACACGTGATGCAGCAGCGAACGACCTGGGGCGGCGCACGCGCGGGTGCTGGACGGCCACCGCGACGCACGCGATCGAGCGAGCCGCACAAGCCGCGGCCGAGACTCCGCGCTCGGCTTCCGGTCCACGTCACCGCGTACGTCGTGCGCGCCGTTGGAAAGCTCACGAGCCCACCTGCCCGTGCGGCGATCGAGCGCGCGATCGCGACCTCGCTCGCTCGCGTCGACTTCAGGATCGTTCGGCTCGGCGTCGTCGCGACCCGGATCGAGCTGATCGTCGAGGCCGACGATCGCGGCGCGCTCGCGCGGGGGATGCAGGGCTTTCAGGTGGCGGCTGCGCGCTACCTCAACGCGGCAGCGGCTCGCCGCGGCACCGTGTTCCCGGATCGTTACCGCGCGCGGATCCTGCGCTCGCGGGCCGCCATCCGGGCGGCGATCACGGAGCTATCCCGCAACGCGGTCCTGCGTGCGGCGGTCGACGACTAACGAGATCCGCCGAGTACCGTCACGACACGATGCTCGGGTCACTCGTCATCGGGACTACGAGCGCTGTCGACGTCCGCGGCACTCGCCGGCTCTGCAGGGACCCGGTACTCCTCACCGAGCCAGCGTCCGAGATCGACGAGCTGGCAACGCTCGCCGCAGAACGGGAAGAGCTTGTTGCCCTCCTTCACGCTCGGCTTCTTGCACGTCGGGCACCTCACGACGTGGTCCCCAGTCCGAGGGCCACCATCCTCGCGTCGAGGTACGGCCCGCTCACCCCGAGATCCATCGAGGCGGCCTCGCGATCGCCGGTGTGGCGCCCGAGCGTGGCGACGATCGCATCGGCCTCGGCGTTCGCCACGACGTCGCGCAACGTGCGGGGTGCGGACTGTGCAGCTCCGACGATTCCGGACACTCGCCCCGACACCATGCTCGCGGTCAGCTCCGTCGCATCGCCTGCGAGCACGAGCATCCGTTCCATCTCGTTCTCGAGCTCGCGGATGTTGCCGGGCCACGGATACGCGACGAGCCGAGACAGCGCGCCCTGCGAGAGCCGCGGCGGTGGCGTCGCGGCCCGCCAGTGCTTGGTGATGAAGTACGCCGCCAGCCGCGGGATGTCGCTCACGCGCTCGCGCAGCGGCGGCACCGTGATCTTGAGGACGTTGACCCGATAGAACAGGTCCTCGCGGAACTGCTTGTGCGCCACCATGTTCGCGAGGTCCTTGTGCGACGCCGCGATGATCCGGACGTCCACCTTCACCGGCTTCGTGCCGCCGACGGGCGTGAACGTGCCCTCCTGCAGGACGCGCAGCAGCTTGACCTGCAGCGCGGCGGACATGTCGCCGATCTCGTCGAGGAAGAACGTGCCGCGGTCGGCGACCTGGAACAGCCCCGGCTGATCCTTGACCGCCCCCGTGAACGCGCCGCGGACGTGACCGAACAGCGCGCTCTCGAGCAAGTTGTCGTTGAACGCGGAGCAGTTCTGGACGACGAAGACGTTCTTCGCGCGCGGCCCGTGATAGTGGATCGCGCGCGCGATCAGCTCCTTGCCGGTGCCGCTCTCGCCGTGCACGAGCACGGTGGCCTCGCTCCTGACGACCTTGGTCAGGAGCTTCACGACGTCGCGAATCGCCGGCGCGTCGCCGACCATCTCGGTGAACGGATGGGCGTGCGTGGTGGGCGGGATCACGGCCGGTTGCGCGCGCTCGACGGCGGCTGCCGCGACCGCGACGAGATCGCGAGCGCGCTCGAGGTCGGCGCCGGCAAGCTCGGGGACCGCCGCGGCCAGCACGCGTGCCTCGTCGGACGAGCAGCCGATCTTCGCGATCAGGCCGCTCTCGACGCCGGGTGCGTCGACATCTCGGGCACCGGTCGCGTACACGACACCGGCGAGCCCGCGATCGCCGTACACCGGCGCCGCGATCATCACGAAACCGGCGTGACACTTCTGCACGATCGCGTCGTGGCGCTTGGACTTCGCGAACATGGCGGCGAGCTCGCGCATCGAGCTCGCACACGCCACGGCCGCCGCGCCGCGCACGGTCTCGCAGGTCGCGTGCGAGGCGCGCACGTAGCCTCCGCCGTCCGCCTCGGTCAAGCCGAGGTCGAGCCCCCACCATCGGCGCAAGAGGTCGCGCGCGATGGCGACCTCGGCGAGTGCGTCGAATGTTAGGCCCACGGCGGCGGACTATACCCCAAGGGCACTTGCTCGCCTCGCGGCTGCGGCCGCGGGTCACCGCGACCAGCGGCCGTCGCCGAGGTCACGCGCCCTACCCTCACGCTGGAGCTTGTCGAGGTGCGCGAGCAGAGATCGCGCCGCGAGCCCCCACAGCACCTTCGGCGTGTCGCTGTACACGATCGAGACCAGTTCATCGAGCGTGCCGGGGCTCGCCAGTGCTTGCGCCACGCGGGTCTCCCGCATCCGGCGGTGTGCGAGATACTCGGCGAGCTTCGCGGGCCCATCTTCGATCGTGGGCCCGTGGGCCGGGAGCAGCCTCGTCGGTGGCCGTGCGAGCAAGCGCTCGAGCGATGCGAGGTAGAGCGTCATGTCCCCCTCGCTCGGATCGATCAGGATCGTCCCGAGCCCCGCCACCATGTCGCCGGCGATCGTCGCGCCGCCGACCTCGAAGCACAGATGGCCCTCGGCGTGCCCCGGCGTGAAGATCGCGGTCGCTCCATGTACGACTTCGTTGTCCTCGATCAGCTGGGTCACGTCGACGCGCCCGGCGAGCCGTCTCGCGGTCGCGGCATGGGCCGCGATCGGAACCCCCCACCGTGCAGCGAGCGCCGACGCGCCGCCGGTGTGGTCGCCGTGATGATGGGTGAGCAGCACCATCGCCACCCCCGTCTCCGCAAGCACGGCATCGAGCACCGCCTGCTGGTCGGGATAGGGGCTCCCGGGATCGACCACCGCCACCGGTCCGTCCCCGACCAGGTAGATGTTGGTGTGGGCAGCCGGCGGGAGTGTCGGTGTGCGCAGCGCAAGCACGCGAATCCCCGGCCCTACCTGGACCAAGCTCGGCGGCCGGTCATCTACCGCCACCGGAACCTGGGCGCGCACCTGTTCGTACAGCGACTCGATGGACGGTTCACCCATGCTTCACCGGTCTGCAAAGAGGATGACGACGGCGTGCGCATCTCCTAGACTACAAGGTAGCGACCCCATGGTCAGCGTCACGGCACGCAAGATTCGTGAGCTCGGCACCGAACGGCCCGCCGGAGCTAATGGACGCCTCTATACGGGGTATCTGATCAGCTACCCGTATATCGGGCGCGGCATGGTCATCTTTCGCGATCCGCACGGCCACCGCATGATCACGACTCCGGTCAAGCGCGTGCTCGGCGAGCCCGGCGGCAAGATGATCTACGTCGAGACCGAGAACAGCGTCTATCGCCTCGAGATCCACGGGGAGCCGCTGTTCCCGATGCGCGCCTCCGGCGAGTAGCTCAGATCCCGAGCAGGGCGAGGCGTTCGCCCAGGGTCTGGATGTGCGGCGGACCGAGGCGCTGCGAGAACAACATCGGCAGCTCGGCGATCGGAGTCTTCACGCGCTTGTGCAACTCGAGGAGGTAGCGAGCGTTGAGCGACCGGCGATCGCGCGACAGGCTCGCGTGCTCGGTGACCTCGGCGAGCGGCGTCGTCAGGTTCGGGTCCGCGATCAGCGTATCGAGCACCTTCGCGACCGGCGAGTCGGCGGGAAAGTGATCCGGGTAGACCTGATTCACGACCGTCTGTTGCGGAACGATGCCGAGCCCGTCCAGCCGTTCGGAGAGCTCGATCACCTCGTTGACCGGCATCTCCTCGGCGAGCGTGACGAGCACGGTGGCGGTGCGCTCGGAATCCGTGAGCAGCTCCTTCACGGTCCGCGCGTCGCGAGTGAGCGGTCCTTCCGGGACAGTGTCGACGATCACCCACGGCACGCGCAGCATCGACGACGCGTGACCCGAGGCCGGCATGTCGAACACGACCGTGTCCCAGACCGGCTTGCCACGCTTGTTCTCGGTCGTGTGGAACCACATCTTGCCGAGCAGCGCGTAGTCGTCGAGACCTGGGATGGCGCGCAGGAACGCCTTGGTCACGCGGTTCTCGAAGACCATCTCGTAGACCGACTTCCAGCGCAGGATCATCAGGCCGTACTCCTGGAGCGCGGTCGCCGGGGTCGCGTTGACCGCCCACAGGTTGGGTCCGAGCTGGCCGAGCTCGCTACCCACCGCTGGCTTATCGAAGTAATTCCCGAAGCGATCGTTCGCGTTCGTCTCGTAGAGCAACGTCTTCTTGCCGTTGCGCGCGCACTGACCGGCGATCGCCGCAGCGACCGTGCTACGACCGACCCCACCCTTGCCGACGACAAGGATCAGGCGCTTGTCGAACAGGCTCACGGCGTGGCTTTCAAGGCCGGCGGCGCCACCGGGGGCGCTGGTTCCTCGATGATCACCGCGATGCCCGACGCCTCGGCACTGCGATACCCGAACAGCTTGCGAAGCGTCCAGATGCCATTGTCGGGCGTGATGTCGACCCTGATGTTGACAACCTTGTCGGCGCCGAGGGCCTTGGCGGTCGCCAGCAGCATGCGATTCACCACCCGATCGAGGTCGACGTGCCCCGGGATCGGGATGAACAACACGTAGGCGCTGGTCACCTGGGCGTGGATCACGGCGATCGGCCGCATGCCCGGGCCGACATGCAGCGAGTCGGGCTGCACCCGGACCGTGGAGATCGAGGAGCACGCGACCGCGACCGCCGTCACAGCCGTTAGCACGATCCGTCGCAACCAGATCATGTGCGCACGCTAACACGGTGAGTTCCGGGCAGCGATGATAGGATCGTTCATCGTGGTGCGGAGGCTCCTCGTTGCGACAGCGCTGGCCGTCATGGCGCCCGTGATGGCGAGTGCCGATACGCCAGATCTCGGCGGACCCGAGGAAGAGCTCAAGCTCAAGATCGCGGTGTGGCGGTTCGACGCGCTCGGCATCGAGCCCGAGCTGGTCGGTCGCCTCGAAACGTTGTTCCGCATGGAGCTCGACCGGCTGGTCCAGGCTCCGCTGCCGAGCCGCCGCGAGATCGAGCGCGTCGTCACCACCGAACAGCGCGACTGTACCGGCGAGGAGAAGTGCCTCGCGGCGATCGGCAGGAAGCTCGGCGTCGACATCGTGGTGACCGGGACGGTCGGCTCGATGGGCGACAACTACATCCTCAACATCAAGGCCGTCGACACCGCGACCGCCAAGCAGGTCCAGCGCATCCAGACCGATCCGCTGCGTGGCAGTCCCGACGATCTGATCGAGGGCGTGCGCGTCGCCGCGTACCGGCTGCTCGCACCGAACCAGCTCCACGGATCGCTCCAGGTCCAGAGCGACCTGGTCGGCGCCGACGTGCAGCTCGACGGCAAGTCGATCGGCAAGACGCCGCTTCCGCAGCTCGGCGTGATCTCGAAGCAGACGCTCGGCAAGCACAAGCTGCGCGTGCAGGCCGCCGGTTATGCGCCGTTCGAGGACGAGGTCGATGTCCACTTCCAGAAGGTCAGCCAGGTCGTCGTGCGACTGCTGCCGTCGAACGTCGTGATCGGCACCGGCAAGGTGAACCAGGTCGAGCGCAGGCCGTTCTACACGAGGACGTGGTTCATCGTCGGAGTCGGGGTTGCGGCGATCGTGATCGGTGCCGGGATCGGCTACAGCGCCGGCAAGGTCGACTGCGTCAACGGGGTCACGGGCGGCCCGTGCTGAGGTTCTTCGCGGTCGTCGTCATCGCATCGCTCGGCGCCTTCGGCACCGCTCACGCGCAGCGGATCGTCGCGGTCGCGCCGCTGTCCACGCTCGATGCCGAGGATACGTCCGCGTCGACGAAGAAGCTCACCGGTCAGCTCGAGGCGGCGATCGCCGCGCTCGCCGGCACGAAGGTCGTCTCGTCCGCGCAGGTCGCCGAGGCGATCAAGAAGGCGAAGAAGCCGGGGCTCAAGTCGTGCGAGGGTGACACCGCGTGCCTCGCGGAGCTCGGGCGGCTCGTCGGCGCGCAGGTCGTGATCGCGGGCCAGGTCGGCGGCCTCGGCGAGTCGAAGGTCGTCTACCTCGGTGCGACCGATGTGGCGTCGGCCAAGGAGCTGCGGTCGACGACGCTCGCCGTCGGCGCGAAAGAGGACCCGAACGGCCCGACCGGGGCGGTGATCCGGCTGCTCGATCCCGACAAGTACCGCGGGGTGCTCCACTTCGCGATCGACGTCAACGGCGCCACCGTCTACGTCAACGGCAGCAAGGTCGCGCTGTCACCGAAGGGCGACCTCGCGTTGCCCGTCGGCACGCAGGCGGTTCGCGTGACGCACCCCGAGTATCGCGACTTCGTGCGCTTCATCGACGTGCCGTTTGGCAAGACGACCGACGTCGCGGTGGGCATGACGCAGTACCCGATCATCCAGCGCGACATCCAGGGCAACCCGCTCAACCGCGACACGGTGGTCTACGTCGACCCGCCGGTGTGGCGCCGCTGGTACGTCGTCGGGCCCGCTGCGGTCGGCCTCGCGATCCTGACCGGCGTCCTCGTCGGCGTCCTGGTGCACGACCTGCCGGACACGCCGTGTCGCCAGGTCGGTGGCGCCAAGTGCTGACGGGTTACTTGACGAGCGCCCAGAGCTGATTGAGCTTGCGGTTCGCCGCGGCGAAGTCGCCGTCGCCGAACTTCTGCATCACGTCGGTCATCCCGTCGGCGAGCTGTTTCTGCGTCGCCTCGTCACGCTTGCTGCTCCTGACGATCGCCTGCAGGCGCGCGGTCTTCGAGCCGATGAAGTTGCGATCGACCTTGATCGCGTCGACGGTGGCGGCGAGCTGCGCGGCTGCGAGGTACGCCTTGCCCCAGTCGTTGTCGCGCATCGCCTTCGTCGACTCGCCCTCGAGGTTGGCGGCCGGACCGAGATCGCCGGGCTGCAGCCCCTTCTTCGTCATCGTCGCGCGAGCTCTTCCGAGCAGCGGCTCGATGTCGCGTCGCGTGTAGTTGCTCCCCTTCGGCGCCGGGACCTGCATGATCATCGGCGCCACGGCCCCGCAGGTCTCCTTCTCGCGTTGCGCGAGCGCCGCTTCGCGTTGCGCGATCGAGCGTTCCCGGTCGGTGAACGTCGCTTCGCGGCTCGCGATCTGCTTCTCGCGCGTCGCCATGCTCGCCTCGCGACCGGCGAGGCCCGCTGCCGCTCCACCCTGCGCGACGACCTGATCGATCTTGGTCGAGATCGACGACAGATCCGAACCCGAGGTCTCGATCTCGTTGTCGAGCGCGGCGCGCTTCTTCGCCAGCTCGGTCGCGTCGCCACCCTTCGCCGTGATCTGCTTGATCTCCTCGTCGAGCTTGTCGCGCTCGCCCTCGAGCTTCTTGCGCTGAGACATCAGTGCATCGCGACGTGCGACCAGCTCCTGCTGCGCCTTGAGCGCGGCCGGATCCGCCGGGCTCGATTCGCTCTTGTCCTTGCATGCGACGAGCGCGAATAAACAGGTCAACGTAAGCAGGAGCCCCACGGTCCGCATCGTTCTCGATTGTACGAGATCCCGGACGTGACTGCCGAGTTTTGGACGTACAGTCCGCCGCATGCTGCTCTACCACGATCTCCGTGCACCCAATCCTCGTCGGGTGCGCGTGTTCCTGGCCGAGAAGGGTGTGGCCTACGACACGGTCGAGGTGTCGATCGCCGCGGCCGCCCACCAGACCGCGGACTTCAAGAAGAAGAATCCGATCCAGCTGTTGCCGGTGCTCGAGCTGGCCGACGGCAAGGTCCTGCGCGAGTCGATGGCGATCTGCCGCTACCTCGAGGAGGTCCACCCCGAGCCGAACCTGTTCGGTAGCGATCCGTGGGAGCGCGCACAGATCGAGCAGTGGAATCGCCACGCCGAGCTCGAGCTGCTGTTCCCGATCGCCCAGGTGTTTCGCAACACGCACGCGTTCTGGGTCGGCCGGATCAAGCAGGTCCCCGAGTTCGCGGTGGTCATGCGCGAGCACGTCGCCGTGCGGCTCGACTGGCTCGACGGAGAGCTCGCGAACCGCCCATACTTCGCCGGCGAGCGCTTCTCGGTCGCCGACATCACCGCGATGTGCGCGATCGATTTCGGCAAGGTCTCCGACATCCGGCTCCAGGCCGCCACGCATCCGCACCTTGTTGCGTGGCACAAGCGGGTGACCGAGCGACCCAGCTCGAAGGCCTGAGGACGATCGGCTCGAGGGCGTAGCGTGGACCCGTACCGCAGCGATCTCGCATCCCAACGCGACGCCCGCTCCGAAGAGCTGCGCGACTCGGGGATCGTCGGCGACATCATCTCGCAGTTCACCGACCCGCTCGCGTTCTTCCGCGAGCTCGTCCAGAACTCGATCGACGCGGGCACGCCGTCGGTGGAGATCCGGCTCGAGCACGACGATGGCGCGGGCTTGCTGCGCGTCTCGGTGCGCGATCGCGGCGAGGGGATGACCCGCGACATCCTCGAGAACCAGCTGCTCGTCCTGTTTCGCTCGACGAAGGAGCAGGACGACTCGAAGATCGGCAAGTTCGGCATCGGCTTCGCCTCGGTGCTCGCGCCGAATCCCGAGGTCGTGGCGGTGCACACGTCACGCGACGGCCGCCGGCTCGTCCTCCACCTCAATCGCGATCTCACGTACCAGCTCTACGACGCCGGACCCGCGACGCAGACCGGGACCACCGTCGAGCTCGACCTCGCGATGCGGACCGACGAGGTCGAGGCGTTCGTGCGTTCGAGCATCACCGCACTCGAGCGATGGTGCCGTCATGCCAGCGTTCCGATCCAGCTCACGGCACAGGTGCCGGGTCAGGCCGATCCGATCGCCATCCGGGTCGACCGGCCACTCGGGCTCGAGGGCGCGCTCGTCGAGGCGCACGGTCGCGCCGACGACGGCAAGCTCGTCGCGGTCGTCGGGATCACCGCGACGGCCGCCGCGTACACCGGGTTCTTCAACCACGGCCTCATGCTCCACGAGACCACCGATCCGCTGCTCGGCCGCGTCGCGTTGAAGCTGCAGGATTCACGGCTCGGTCACACGCTGAGCCGCGACGACGTGCGGCGCGATGCGCACTTCACGCGAGCCCTCGCGTTCGCGCGAACGCGCGTCGAGCGAGACCACCCCGCCGCCGCCGCGACCGCGCTGCGCATCGCCGCCGAGGCGGGAGATCACGCGCGATGGTGGACGCTCGTCGTGGCGCTCGGCGAGTCGAAGGTCGAGGTTCCCAGGCGCGCCTGGAGCTTTCCGCTCGTCGAACCACTCGTTGCGGGGCCGGCGGGGGAGCGCCGCGCCGCAGCGGCGAGCTCGCTCGGCAAGCGCGGGTGGGTGAGCCACCGCAGCTCGAAGCTCACCGGGATGCTCGCAGCCGCCGGCACCCCGGTGCTCCACGCCGAGATCAAGAACCACCTGTTCCTGAAGACGCTCGTCGACTCGGTGACCGGATGCGAGCTCCGCGACGTCGAGCGCGAGCTGACGTGCGTGACGCCGGTCGAGGTGGGCTCCGAGGATGAGGTGTTACTCGCGATGATGCACGAGCTGTTCGCCACGGCGTACCGCGCACCGTCGGCGATCGTGCTCGCGAAGCTCGACGGCGCACATGCCGACGTGCTCGCGGTCACCGGGGACGCCGCGGCGGATCCGACGATGCCGCACCTGCTCGATCGCGAGCAGGTCGTCCACAACCCGTTCGGTCGCAGGCGCCTGCCACTCGTGATCTCGACCCAGCACGAGTGGTACCGCGCGGCCCGCCTGCTCGATCCACGCCTCGGGGCAGCGCACCTCGCACGCGTCCTCCTGCTGCAGCACCGGGTGCTCGACGTCGTTCGGTCCACCACGATCCTCGAACACGCGCTGGATCAGATCGGCGTGGACACGTGACGCTGTCGCGGGCGGCTCCAGGCCCACAGCTCTCGGTCGGCAGGCTGCGCGTCGATGCCGCGCGCGCGATCACGAAGCTCCGCGAGTACCAGCTCGCCGATCGAACCTCGTGGGTGCTCGAGGCGATCCGCGCCGCGGTCGCATCGGACGCGACGCAGATCGAGCTGCGCGGCGATGCCAACGACGTCTGGCTGAGCTGGGAAGGCTCGCCGTGGCCGGCCGAGGATCTGCCGCGGCTGTTCGACGAGCTCGTCAGCCCGGAGCCGACGAGCGAGCGCCATCACCTGCGCTTGCTCGCCGCCGCGGTGAACAGCGCGCTCGGCATGAACCCGGCCTACATCGACGTGTTCGCGATCGGACCGGACGGCGCGATGCGCGCGCGCTACACGCCCGACGTCCTCGTCGAGACGGCCGAGCTCGAGGACTCGGCCTTGCGCAAGGTCGCCGCCGAGCCCGCGACCCCGCCCGCCGGGATCGCGCCGAGCGCCGGCATGCTCGTGCACCTGCGCCGCCGCTCCTCGCTCGGGATGCTGTCGTATCTGTTCTGGGAGCGCGAGCCGCCGGAGCTCGCGGTCGCCCGCGCCGCGTGCCGGGACATCGCCGTTCCGCTGCGCATCGGCCGCACCGTCTACGATCGCAAGCACCACGATCGCGACGTGTCGCGGCTCGAGCTCGGCGATGGGCTCGACGGCTTCGTCGCGCTCGTCGATCCGACGGCGCCCCGCTCGCCCGATCACGCCGCGATCATGGAAGTCGCGGAGCGAGGTGTGGTGCTCGCGACCTATGCGATCGCGCTCGGCCCCGCCGCGCCGAAGGCTCCCGTGCCGATCCGGCTGTTCATCGACGCGCCGCGCATGCCGACGAATGCCTCGCGCTCGCAGGTCCGGCGCGAGAGCCACCCGATCGCGGCCGCCGAGCAGCGTGCACCGGCGCTGGTCGCGAAGCTGCTCGCTGCGCTGGCCACCGAGCTCGGCCATGGGGTCGCGCCCGCTCGCGCAGGTGAACCGACGAGCTCGCCCGCGCAACCCGCAGGTGAAGCGACGCCCGAGCGATCCGCGAGGACGCGAGAGTGTGCGCTGGCACTGCTCGCGGCGCATCTCGGCGGTGCGGACTGGGCATCGAACGCGACGTGGGCCGCCACGACGATCGGACCGCCCGGGCAGGTGCGCCTCGTTCGCGACGCGACCGGTGCTCCTCAGCCGGTCGCGCGGCCCTGGAGTGGCCTGGTCTACACGGACCGCGAGCCCATGCCCGTGGAGCTCGCGCCGTGGGTCGGCGATGTGCTGTGGATTCGTCCCGGCGATCCGACGGCCCGGCTCGTCGATGGGGCGAACCTCGATGCGCGCGCGATGCGGCGCCATGCGAAGTGGGCCCGCCGGCAGCACAAGGCCCACCGCAAGTTCTTCCAGCACGCACCGCGCGCCCCGAAGGTGACGACGCGCGATCGGCCGCGGCTCCGCGCCCAGCTCGGCGCGAAGCTCGCAGGGAGCTGCGTCCCCGAGCCCATGCTCGGTGGGCTGTCCGGAGAGGTCTGCCTGCACCCGCAGCGCACCGGCGGCGAGCTCGTGCTGCTGTTCCAGGGCCGCGAGATCGAGCGCGTGCGGATCGAGTGCCCGATCGGGTTCGAGGCGGTCATCGACTCGGCCGTGCTCAAGCCCGGCGATCGCTATCGCGGCGTCGCACGCGATGCCGAGTTCTCGCGAGCGGAGCTCGCCGCGCGCGCCGGGGTGTTGCGCGCCGTCGAGGCCCTCGCGCTCGACCTCGATGGCGGTGAGCCGCCCGACGGGTTCGAGACCGGCGAGACCCGAGGGCTCGACGTCGACGCGCGCATCGTGCGCGACGGGCTCGCGCTCGCGCTCGAGCTCGGAGTGCCGATCCAGGCACCGCTGGAGACCGCGAAGGTCTGGCGCGGCGGCGAGGACGGCGCCTGGGTCAGCCTCGCCGAGCTTCGCAAGCGCACCGTGATCGGCGTCGTGACGCCGGGCACCACGGTCTCCGTACCGCGGCGGCGGATCGTGATCGACGGCGGTAGCTCGACGCAGGAGCTGCTGGGCAAGCTGGCTCCCGGCCTCCAGATCGTTCGCTATGATCTGTTCCGCGCATCGGGCGCAGATCCGCAGCGGATGGCCGCCCGCCTCGCGACGCCACATGCGTGCGTGCTCGAGGTGCGAGGGGACGGTGTGGTCGGAGTGATCGCGCCGGCGACCGTCTCGAGCATCCAGCTGCATCACATGGGTGCCGAGCTCGACGGCCGGAGCTACACGCCCAAGCTCCTAGCCGGGTGCAAGATCCTGGTCGATTGCGACGCGATCGTCCCCGACGCCGACTGGCGCACCGCGCTCGATGACGGCGGCATGGCGAGCCGCGACTTCCTCCCCTGGGAGCTCCAGCTCGTCCGAGCCGCAGCCCGCGCGTTCGTCGGGGATCGGCCCCCCGAGCTGCACGGCGGGAGCACGGCCGAGCTCGACACCGACCTCGGTCGCATGCTGTGCCACGCGCTCACCCGGGGTGATGCCAAGGCGGTGCTCGGCCCCGAGCTCGTCGCGAAGCTGTGCGCGCGTCCCCTGGTGCGCGTGCTCGGGCGTGCGATGGCGATCTCGATCGACGAGCTCGCGACGCTGTTCCCCGACGAGCTCCCCTACGTCGACCGTGCCGCGATGCCGGTCGAAGACTTCAGCCCGCTGGTCGCCGACGAGCTCACCGCACGCGCGGTCGCCGGGCTCGTCGGGCGCCAGGCGGTCGACGGCAAGCCGGACCTCGAGCTCCGCCGGCGCCTGCAGCTGCGCAAGACGCGGCTCGCCGCACATCGCGCGATCACGCCCCAGCCGCTCGCGTATCCGATGCCCGGCGTGCACGTCGCGCTCGACCCGGCATCCGATCCGCTCGCGGCTTCGGGCTTTGTCGGCGTGGGTCACGGCCGGCTCGAGGTACAGGTCTGGATCGAGGGACGACCGTTTCAAGCCATCTATCGCGCGGATGACCTGCCGCTCCACGCCGTCGTCGAGCTCCAGCTCCGTCATGCCAACGCGACGTTCGATGGCCTCTCGGAGCTCGTCGTCGAGCAGCTGGTGACCGCCGTCCGCCGGGCCGCGGCGCCGCTCCTGGTCGCGATCGCGAAGCTGAGCCCCCACGTCCTGGCCGACCTCGGCGCGACCCGGACGCTGCTCGCCGGCTGGGCGACCCGCGGGCCGATCGATGGTGCAACCCGCACGGCGCTCGTCGGGGCTCCCGCACTGCCGACGCTGCAGGGCACGCGCGTCTCGATCGAAGACGCGGCACACCCACTCAACGTGATCTCGATCGCGACCTGGCACGGCGAGTGGCTCGCCACCGGCGAGGGCGAGGAGCTCTCGGCGTTCGATCACCACGTCGTGAAGGTCCCCGAGACCGAGGGCGAGCTGCAGTCGATCCTCGAGCACCTGCACCAGGGCTCGATCGTCGACGTGACCGACGAGGTCGCGAAGCTGCAAGGCCAGCGGCGCATGGCGCGCGGGCTGATTCCTGCGCCGGCGCTGCCGCACGTACCGGGCGAGCTGAAGCGCCGGCTCGCCGAGCTCGGCGACGTCGGCAAGCAGCTGGGCCACGGCGAGATCGGCCTCGTCGAGGGCGGGGTCTCGAGCGCGCTGCTGCACGAGCGCGGCGAGCCGAGGCAGCGCATCTCGCTCGACGTGCTCCCCGCGATCCACCTCGCGATCGAGGCGGATCTCGTCGATGGACCGAGCCTGCCCGCGCCTCCAGCGCGGGACATCGGCGACATGATCACCGAACAGCTCCGGGCGCTGCGCGATCCGGAGTTCGCGCGCGGGGCTGGCGCACCGACCACGCTCGACGGGCAGGCACAAGAGCTCGCGATCCGGCTCGCTCGCGCGATCCTCGGACTGCCCCACGACGCGCTGTCCAGCGGTATTCGCCGGAGCCTGCGTCGCGCGGTCCTGGCGAAGCGGCTCGAGGGCACGGAGGTGCTCGGCGCGCTGCTGTTCGAGACCAACGACGGCGAATGGATCGACTGGCAGACGGTGCTCCGGCAGATCGCCTCGTTCGGCGATGTGTGGGCGGTTCCGGCTCGCACCGAGGACCGGCCGCTCGCGGCGCAGCGGATCGTGCTCGTGCTCGGCGCCGACGAGCTCGGGATCGCGCGCGGAAGTTTCTCGATCATCGATGCGACCCGCGAGCTCGCGCTCGATGCGACCGCGCGCCGCAACCGCGCACGGCCCCCCGCCCACACGCTCGCGCTCCACTCCCATGACGGGGTGCTCGCCGAGGTCGAGCTCGACGGTGATGGAGTCACCGCGCCGCGCGGCGTGGTCGGCGTGCTCGCGCCAGCCGCGGTCGACCGGCGCGGGCTGTACGCGCATCGCGAGATGCACCCGTTCGATCGCGTCGACGATCCGTGCCGCTGGCCGACGGTCGCCGTGCTCGACGACGCGCGCCTGCAGCCGGATCGCACCTGGACCGCGCCGCTGATGAGCGGTACCGGCGCGTGGGCCGATGTCGCCGGGCGCGTCCGCGCGGCGAGCGAGCGTGCCCTCGCGTCCCTGATCGAACGCCCCGACGACGCCTTCGAGGTCGAGTGGGTCGGACCGACGACTCAGGCCGAGGTTGCCTCGCTGCGCGGATCGAAGACGCAGGTCCGTGGTGCGTTGTGGCTCGCCGGTGCGCCGCGCAGGCTGCAGTCGATCGGCATCGAGGTGGTGGACACCTATGGCAAGCGATCGTTCTCGCCCGAGCACGGCCTCGCGATGGGCGGCTCGCTCTACGTCCACGCACCGGACGGCTGGCTTCGCGACCAGACTCTCGAGGACCTGTGCGCCGTGGTCCACGCGAAGCTCGTGCGAGGCCTCATCCGGCGCACCGATCTCGATGGGGATCTCGTCGCAAGCCACGTCGCCCACGCGCTCGCGCTCGACCGCATCCTCACGATCGACGCCTCGGAGCTGAGGTTCGACTGCTTCCGCCCGGCGCCGCTCGATGCGAACGCGCTGTCCGCCCTGCTCCGGGGCCGCGAGGCCGTCCAGGTGGTCGGCCTCGGTGACGATCCGGATCTCGCGGGCGTGATCGAGGACGGCAGCGAGCTCGCGCGCGTCGTGATCGCATGGCTCGGCGAGCGTGCGCGGCGCGGTCGCCCCGAGCAGCCCAGGCCACGGCCACCCGAGCCACGGCCCGAGCTGACGATGCCGCGCCCCGCGCCGAAGCCCGCGCCCGTTCATCCGCTGCAGATCCTCGTCGATGTGGTCCACGCGCGACTCGTCGATCTCGGCGTACCGACGCCGGGCTGCGAGATCGGCGACTTCGACGAGCCGATCCTCCACTTCCAGGATGGCCTGCGGTTCGCCGGCGCCAGCCACCGGTTGCTCGCGATCGCGAACGCGATGCGCGCGAAGAGCCCGTGGGCGCCGATGGCGATCGACGCCGTGATCGCTCACGCGATCACCGTGCTGAACGTCGCGCTCACCGACATCACCGACGCGACCGAGACCCACGTGCTCGAGGCGCTGCTCGTCGGAGCCTAGCGACCTTCGCCGCGCTCGTACGCGGCACGCGAGCCCTGGATCACCTCGATCGCCTTCACGAATCCATACATCTCACCGACCTCGACCGCCTCGTGCTTCTTGCCCTCGAGTTGCTTGTAGTCGCGGAAGAATCGATCGAGCTCGCGCACGATGTGAGGCGGCAGCGAGCGGACGTTCTCGTAGTGCGCGTACGCCGGATCGTCGATGCAGACCGCGATGATCTTGTCGTCGCCACCCATGTCGTCGACCATCCGCAATCCGCCGAGCGGTCGCGCGCGGACGATCGTGAGCGGCTCGACCGGCTCCTGCATCAACACGAGGATGTCGAGCGGATCGCCGTCTTCGCCGTGCGTGCGTGGGATGAACCCGTAGTTCGCGGGGTAGTGCACGGCGGAGTACAGGACGCGATCGAGTCGCAGCAGGCCCGTCGGCTTGTCGACCTCGTACTTGAGGCGGGAGCCGCGCGGGATCTCGATCACCGCCGGAACGTACGCACCGACGTCGGACGGTACCTCGATATCGTGGACCGGATGCATGGCGCGAAAGGTAGCAGCTTAGGGAACGGCCGGGTGATCACGACCGAGCTGCCCACACGCGGCGCCGACATCGCTGCCGCCGGAGTAGCGGCGGTGCGAGGGAAGCTTGGCCGCGGACAGCACCGCACGAAACGCCGCTTCGCGCGTCGAGCGGAGATACGGATCGTCGTCGCCGATCGCGTTGTACGCGACGATCGAGATCCGCGGCCGCACGCCCGTCGAGGCCGCGAACTCGTGGACACGATCGGCGAGCGCCTGCGCATCGGCGTCCGCATCGTTGACGCCTGCGAGCAGCGTGACGGCCCACATCGGCGCGAGGTGCGTCGTGCGCGCGTGGAACGCGACCGCTTCGATCACGTCGTCGAGATCGTGGCGCTCGGCGATCGGCATCACGCGCCGGCGCGTCGCGGCGATCGCGCTCGACATCGATAGCCCGAGCCGCACGTTCGGAGCCTCGAGCGCGAGCCGGCGGATCCCGACCGGCAGCCCTGCGGTGCACACGGTGATCGTGCGTGCGTCGATCCCGAGCGCGCATGGCTCGGTCATCACGGCGATCGCGTCGAGGACGGCGTCGACGTTCGCGAGCGGCTCGCCCATGCCCTGGAACACCACGCCGTGGACGCGGCCGTGCGGCAAGCGCGCACGCACCACCCGGACCTGCTCGACGATCTCCCACGCCGCGAGGTTCCGGACCAGCCCGAGCCGGCCGGTCGCGCAGAACGTGCATCCGAGCGCGCAGCCGACCTGCGAGCTGACGCACGCGGTGAACCGCATCGGATCCGCGAGCGGGATCCGCACGGTCTCGAACCGCGCGCCATCGCTCTCGAGCAGGTACTTCACGAACGGATCGATCTGGCTGGCGGTCTCCGCGATCACCGCGAGCTCCGGCACCGAGCCCGCCGCACGAACGGCCGCGGCGGCCACGCTACGAACGGCCGAGCTCGCCGCGACCGGCTTGCCCCGATGGACCATCGCGATCAGCTTGCGCGCCTCGGCGAGCGTGACCTCCGGAACCGCGGCGACGAGCCTGGCGGGGGTGATGGCCTGCAGCGCGAGCACCCTTCCGTATAACCGAAAACCGCACAGCTCCGACCTGACGGCGCCGGTGGCTTTGCGGCTGGCCGGGCTCACGGTAGGCTAGCTCGTGGCGTACCCCGAGGTAATCCGAGTCTTTGCGACGTCTCAGGACCCTGACTTCGACGGACCTTGGCAGGCACGGACACCCTCCAACAGCACCGGCTCGGCGGTCGTCATCGGCCCCGGGTTGCTCCTCACCGGTGCCCACGTCGTCGCGAACGCGACGTTTCTCCAGGTCCAGAAACCCTCGCAGCCCGACAAGGCGATCGCCCGGGTGCGGGCCGTCAGCCACGACTCCGACCTCGCGCTCCTCGAGGTGGTCGAGCCGGCCGACTTCCTGGCCGATATCGAACCGGCGGAGCTGGGTCCGATGCCGCGCCTGCGCGACGAGGTCGCGGTCGTGGGGTACCCCGTCGGTGGTGAGGAGATCTCGATCACCGAGGGCGTCGTCTCGCGCATCGAGGTCCAGCGCTACAGCCACTCGCAGCGCCACCTGCTCGCGGTGACCGTCGACGCCGCGATCAACGCGGGCAACAGCGGCGGCCCGGTGTTCGGCGACGGCAAGGTCGTCGGCATCGCGTTCCAGAAGCTGACCGGCGTCGACAACATCGGCGAGATGGTGCCGCCGCCGATCATCCGTGCGTTCCTCGACGGCGTCGGTCTCGGCAAGCGCCCCGAGATTCCGGCGCTCGGCATCACCACGCAGAACCTCGAGAACCCGCTGCTGCGCCGCCAGCTCGGCCTCCACACCAACGAGCGCGGCGTGGTCGTCCTGCACGTCGACTACGGCGGCTCGGCCGACGGCATCCTCGAGTCGCGTGACGTGATCACGTCGATCGACGGCCTGCCGATCGCGAACAACGGCACCGTCCAGTACATGGGCCACTTCCGCACCCGTTACGACGTCGTGCTCGGCCATCGCTACATCGGCGATCTGATCCAGATCGAGATCAAGCGCAACGGCATCTCGCGCAGCGTCGAGCTGATCCTCAAGCCGTGGCAGCCGCTCGTGCCGCGCTCTCGCTACGATCAGCCACCGGCGTACTTCGTGTACGGCGGCTTCGTGTTCCAGACCTTGACCCGCGACTACCTGACGACCTGGGACAAGTGGTGGAACAAGGCTCCGAAGGAGTTCCTCAACTACTACTACCTGGGCTACCGCACGCCCGAGCAGCACGAGGTCGTGATCCTGACGCAGATCCTCGCCGACGAGATCAACGTCGGGTACGGGCACCTCTACAACGAAGCGATCGCGAAGCTCGACGGTATCGTGCCGCGCGACATCGAGGACTTCGTCGGGCGGCTCTCCGCGGCCCGCGGGATCGTCGAGCTCCAGACCACGTCCGGTGGCATCATCATGCTCGACGCCGACGAGATCCGGAAGGCGACGCCGAAGATCCTGACCCGCTACCATATCCTGCGCGACCGCACGCCGGGCCTGCCAGGCGCAACCGCCGTGCCACCGCTCCGTGCGGCGTTGCCTTGAACTGGTTGTGAGATGCTCGTCCCGTGGCAACCAAGAAGGTGAAGCTGGCAGTCGAGCCGATCGACGAGGCCTTGGTTCCTCCCGAGGACAAGATCGATCGCGCCGGGATGACGAACTGTGTCTACGCGAAGCACCGCGTCGTCGGGCGGCGGCAGCTCCCCGATACGAGCGGGCTATCCGAGCTGTTCGTCTCCGAGGAGGGCAAGGAGCCGCGCAAGCTGCCGCTCAAGCCCGTCAACTTCGTGATGCCTGCGATCTCGCTCGACGGTGCGCGCGCGATGGTGGCCTACGGCGGCCCGCGACCTGCGGTCGTCGAGGTCGACCTCGAGTCCGGCGACGTCCAGATGATCTGGGCCCAGGCAGCCCCCCTGCACGACTGGTGGCCGCCGATCCTGCATCTGCACTACGCGCTCGATAACCGGGTCGTGTTTCACACCACGTTCAAGCAGGTGTTGCTGAAGCGCCTCGGCGACACGCTCGAGCCGATCGTCGCGCTCGACGGCGTCGAGCAGTGCTTCTCCTCCCGCGCGCTCGGCGACGGGCGGTTCTTCATCTTCACCGGCACGGCGCAGAACTACATCGTCGCGGCGAAGGGCGACGCGATGTACGTGATCCTGAAGGCGCCGATCAAGAAGCAGAACTTCAGTGCGCGCGGGGGGCGCCTGTTCTCGTGGGATCCGATCGCGAAGCAGCGCTTCGAGGCCGCGAACCTCGACGCGGTCTGGGGATCGCTCGGCGGTTAGACCAGCTCGACGAGCAGGTCCCCGGTATCGACCGCCTGCCCCGCT
>Ga0299915_10000151_pt1 | contig 52736 bp, 41 predicted proteins | sample RVTome_13_FD_200263 | JGI IMG/M metagenome (GOLD analysis project Ga0299915, IMG submission 200263) | Soil microbial communities from uranium-contaminated site in the Upper Colorado River Basin, Wyoming, United States - RVT92D227 (version 2) ...
ATTTTTGTGAAAATATGGGAAAATGATGCCGAGAGAGCCGTGAAGAGGGATGTCATTGACCAAAGGGTCACCTCCGGCTTGCAGGCTCCGTTTCCCTTGACTTTTCGCTGCTTAAAAATCTATACTCTTGACCAAAGGATCACCTCCGGGACAGGGTAGGGTGCCTTAAAACCTGCTGGATAAGGAGGGGAAGATGGAGATTCAGTGGTATGGACACTCCTCTTTCTTGCTCACCACGGCAAAGGGGATAAAGATCATCATGGACCCGTATGAACCCGGTGCCTTCGGAGGGGGGATCATGTATGCTCCGATCACCGATAAGGCCGACATCTGCCTGGTGAGCCACGATCACGCCGACCATAATTACGTCACCGGCCTTCGTGGCAGTCCTCAGGTCATCAAGACACCGGGCAGGCATGAGGTCAAGGGGATAGTGATTGAAGGCATTCCCAGCTATCATGACGCCTCCCGCGGCTCGGAGCGGGGGGAGAATATCATATTCATCGTCGTTGCCGACGGCATCCGTGTCTGCCATTTAGGGGACCTCGGCCATCGCCTGAGCGACAAGGAGGTAAAAGCGATCGGCCAGGTGGATTGCCTCTTGATTCCCGTCGGGGGATTTTATACTATCGGCCCCGAGGAGGCGACGGCAGTGGCTGACCAGCTGCGTCCCAAATTGATTATTCCCATGCACTGGAAGACGGAGAAGTGCGGCTTTCCCATAGAACCTGTTGATACATTCCTCCAGGGGAAGAAGGTGGTACGGCGGTTGAAAGGGAGCAGCTTTTCTTTCTCCCAGAAGGAATTGGCAGCCGGCTTGGGCATCGTGGTCCTGCAACCGGCCCTGTAATTTCGGCATGGCAGCCGGAGGTGACCCTTTGGCCAAAGAGCTCAAACTCCTCTTTTCCCGAAAAGAGATCGCCGAGACAGTAGCCAGACTGGCCCGGGAGATATCCGCCGACTACGCGGGTAAAAGACTCGTGCTCGTCGGGGTGTTAAAGGGGGCCTTTGTCTTTCTGGCAGACCTGGTCAGAGAGCTGACCATACCTGCGGCGATAGAGTTCGTCAGGATTGCGAGCTATGGCGCGAAAAAGGAGTCCTGCGGCAAGATTCAGATAAAGAAGGACGTAGAGATCACCCTGGAGGGAAAGGATGTGCTGATCGTCGAGGACATCGTGGATACCGGTCTGAGTCTCAAATTTCTCATAGAGCATCTCCGCGCGCATCATCCTGCCTCGCTTCGGTTGTGTGCCTTGGTGGATAAAAAGGCCCGGAGGGAGGTGGAGGTTCAGGTGGACTACACGGGATTTGCCATGGCAGACGGGTTTATCGTGGGCTATGGCATAGATTTTAACGAGCGCTATCGTGCTTTGCCCGAGATATTTGTCGTCGATTGAGCTTTTAATACATTATTCCGCCAAAAGCGGAATTTTAGGGGTCGAGGATTCGGTCCCGCTCCTTAATTTAGATTTTATGGACTACGGGATCCCTCAAAACGGGAGGATTCGAGGGTTCAAGTGAAAAACGTTCTAATGACCCCAAAGTCTCTTTCGGCATATTTCTAGAACCCTAGAACCCTCGGACCCTAGAACCCTTTTTAGGACAGAGATCAAACTACATGCTTCGCCTAAAGGCAGGCGTTTTGCGCCCTGTATGGGGCAACAAAGAAAATCAGGAGGTTGTCTGACGTGTTCCGCAAGCTGACCATAGTATGTATCTCTTTCTCTCTCTTCTCGTCCCTGTGGTATGGCTGTGTGCCGAAACCGACCATACATGAAGATACGCTACGGGAAAAGGTTGCCGCCCCCACTGACATCGAGAGACAATACAAAAGCGCCTACGATGAATACAAGAGGGGAGAGCTGGATAAGGCGGCGCGGCATTTTCAGGACTTCGTCGTCCAGTATCCCCGTACCGCCCTCACCGACGATGCGCTCTATTACTTAGGGGATATCTACGTACAACGACAGGAATACAATGTTGCCGCCATCCAGTTTGAAAGGCTCTTAAGCTATTTCCCCTCCAGCCCTCATCTTAAAGAGGCCCAGTGGTCCCTGGCAAAATGCTATTTCAAGATGGGCGAATATAAAGACGCCTTAAGCCTCGCCCGTCCGCTTCTCTCGGCTGTGGAAGATCAGCCCCTGTGGAGAGGACAGATCCTCGTTTTCCTCGGAGAGTGCTATGCAGCTTTGGGTGACCCCATGGCATCCCTGTCGTGGTACGGGCGCGCGCGACGAGAAATTCCTGCGGCGCAGCGAGATGAGGTGAGAGGGAAGATCATTGCCCTCTTGGACCAAGACCTTCCTCCTGATCAATATCGGGAGATAATGATTGCCTACCCCGCCACCTTCATTGCGTACTACGCCAAATATCGGCTGGCCCAATCGTACTTCAGCAAAGGCAAAAGAGAAGAGGCAGAAGGGCTTCTGCGGGAGGCCATGAAGGAGGCCAAGGGAGAGGATTTCTATCCTCGCTTGGAGGCCTTTTGGAGGCAGATGCAGATTGGTGTCGCCAAGGAGGTGGCCCTCGGCTGTATCCTCCCCCTCCAGGGCAAGGCCCGGTCCTTTGGCACAAGGTCGCTCCATGGCATACAGTTGGCAATAGGGGCCTTTCGCCTTCCGGAAGGACCATCTCGCGTCAGGCTGGTGATATGGGATGACCAAGGGGATCCTGCCCGGGCCAGAGAAGGGGTAAGGGTCCTGGTGGAAAAGGAGAAGGTCATCACCATTATCGGGCTTTTGCAGAGCCAAACTGCCTTGGCAGCAGCGGAAGAGGCTGAGCTACGAAAGATCCCCCTGATAACCTTAAGCCCTTTGCAGGGTATCGTGCAAAGGCGCAAATATATCTTTCAGAACTCGATCACGAATGCATCGCAGATGAAGACCCTTGCCCAGTACGCCCTTAAGCAATTGGGCATACGCAGCTATGCCATCCTCTATCCTCGGAACGCCTATGGCCAGACCTTCCGGGGGCTGTTCCAGCAAGAGGTGGAGAATGGGGGGGGGAAGGTGCTGGTGACTGCCTCATATGCCGATGACCAAACAGATTTTGGGGATCTCATCAAGGGGATAGCGCGCTATCCGAAACCGCAAAAACCAAAGGAAAAGCCCAAGCCCATCTTTGCCTTCAAGGCCATTTTTATCCCCGATGATGTCACCAGGATAAACCTCGTGGTTCCACAGCTGGCCTATTATGACATAACCCCGGTCCAGTTGCTGGGGAACAATGGGTGGAATTCACCCGAACTTGTTCGTGATAGATGGAATTTCTTCGAGAGGGCTGTTTTTGTCGATGGCTTCTTTAAGGATAGTCCCTCACCTGCCGTGCGCGCGTTTGTGCAGGATTTTGAAGATACCTTCCATTCCTCTCCCACCTTTCTTGAGGCATTAAGCTTCGATACCACCGCCTTTATCCTCAAGATTTTAAACAACACCGGGGTGGTGAGCCCTGAGACCATCCTTTCGTTCAGGGATTATGTCGGCGTCACCGGTCTCACGGGTTTTACCCCTGAGGGGGAAGGGATCAGGAACCTTTTTGTGCTCACGGTGTCTGAGGGAAAGATCCGCCAGGTCTCACCAACTGAATGAAGGTCTCTCCCCTCGCACACCCCTCTCACTGAGAAGTGAACTTTTTACTTGACAGCACTTCAATATAGATGTAAACCCAAAGAAAATGTAGTGACCAAAGGGTCACCTCCGGTTGATGCCGAGCGATGGGGTAAATGGAAGGAATGTTTTCTTGGGTGAGATGCACCACATGAAGAGGGTTTTGCTAATCGTTTTCGGTTTGTTGATCTTATTTGCCTTTGACCAAAGGGTCACCTCCGGCATTGGCCATGCAGTGGAGCTTCCTGCACCTCTGACCAAAGGGTCACTGGCCAAAGGGCCACTGGCTAAAGAGCCACCTTCGGCTTCGGCTCCGGCGCAGGTCTTAGATAAGGAGATGGATTACATTGTAAAAAAGGGGGATACACTCTGGGACATATCCAAGCGCTTCTACAACGATGCCTTTTTATGGCCCAGGCTCTGGCAGCAAAACCAATATATCACGAACCCCCACCAGATTTCCCCGGGTGACCGCATCCGCCTTTATCCCTACAGGGTTTTGATCGAGGTGGAAGAAAAAAAACCGACCACGAGGGAAGAAGCAAGGCCTCTTCCCCCTCCGCAGGTGGCAGAAACGCTGCCGCCCCTACCGCCGCCTCCTGAGATCATCAGGCTTACCATCTTTCCCGAGGTCAATTCCGCTGGCTTCATAGCGGAGAAGATGGAGGGGATCGGAAGGATCGTTGCTGCCAAGCTCGACAAAGTGCAATTTGTTGCCGAAGACGAGATCTACATCAGCTTTCAGAAAGGAATCTCGGTCAAAAAAGGAGATCAGTTTACGCTCTTCAGGGTGGGAGAGCCGATAGAACACCCTGTCATTAAGCAAAAGAAGAAGAACTTAATAGTCGGCAAAAGGGTCCAGATCTTGGGCACGGCGGTGATTACCAAGACGTCAGAGGGAGAGGCACAAACGGCCTTGATAACACGATCCTATGATGCCATGATCATAGGGGATGAGCTTACCCCTTATTTTGCACCGCGCGAAGAACTTGCGGTAAGCACAATGGAAGAACCCCTGTATGGATGGATTGTCGCGGAGCAACGAGTAGGTAAGCTGGAGTTTGTTGAAGGAGATGTGGTCTATATCGACCTGGGAGAAGAAGATAGCGTTCGGCCAGGGCACATCTTTAATGTACTTCGCCGGGGGGCGGTTGTAGAGTATCCAGTTGACGAGAATAATAAAAAAATAAAGAAAAAAGAAAGAGTAAAGGTAAAACTCCCCGACGAACTTATTGCGAGGTTGGTCGTTATTAAGACCCAGCAGAAGACCTCAACCGCCGTCATCGTGCAGACGAGGCTTTCCGTCTACGTAGGGGATGAGGTCACGACCGTTACCGAGTGAGTTATTCCTTTGACCAAAGGGTCACTGGCCAAAGGGCCACCTTCGGCTTCGGCTTGACTTTTACCTCCCGGGGCATTATCTTGGGAAACCTTCTTGCATACATAATAAGCACATAATACTGAACTAAGGCTTGTTTCTTATGACCAAAGGGTCACCTGCGGTTGGTTATACATGAACGAGAAGCTCTATTGGCTTGCCCTGAATATGGTCCCGGGGGTGGGCCCCATTACCTATCGCAATCTGGTCGCTCGCTTCCACGACCCTGAGCAGGTCTTTGCTGCCTCGGCGCGGGAATTGGCTTCAATAGCGGGTATCGGTGAAAAGACGATACGGGCCATCAAAGAATTCCCGGCTGCGCGGATGGCTGCCGAAGAGCTGAAGAAGGTTGAAGATTTAGGAGGGGGCATCCTTACCTTGTGCGATCAGGGATATCCGAAAAACCTCCTGCAGATCTACGATCCACCTCCTCTCCTGTATGTGCGGGGGGAATTGGAGCAAGGTGATCCCCCGATGGTTGCGATGGTGGGATCGCGCCGGGGTTCTTTTTATGGGCGAACCGTCACGAAGAGGATCAGCAAGGAGTTGTCTACAGCTGGTGTCACCGTGGTGAGCGGGATGGCAAGGGGGATAGATACCTCTGCCCACCTCGGCGCCTTAGAGGCCGGCAAGGGGACCGTGGCGGTGTTCGGCTGCGGGATCGATGTCATCTATCCACCTGAGAATAAGAAGCTTTTTTTTGACATCATCGCTCATGGTGCTGTCATCTCGGAGTTTCCCCTCTCTACCCCGCCGGAGGGGAAAAATTTTCCGAGGAGAAACAGGATTATCAGTGGGGTCTCCTTGGGGGTCGTTATTGTGGAGGCCACAGCCGACAGCGGCTCCCTTATCACCGCTTCCCATGCCTTGGAACAGGGTCGAGAGGTCTTTGCGGTGCCCGGGAATGTCGGCATGGCTACCAGCAAGGGGACCCATAAATTGATCAAGCAAGGTGCAAAACTGGTAGAGGAGGCTCAGGATATATTGACGGAGATCCTCCCCCAGTACGGCGGTACAATTAAGAAAGATGATCTTCTGACCAAAGCCGAAGGTGGCCCTTTGGCCAGGTCACCTTCGGCTCCGGCTCCGGCTGTGCTCAGCGATGCCGAAGACGACATTTTTCAGCTTCTTTCCCATAACCCCCTGCATATCGATGAGATCAGCAGAATGAGCCAGATGGAGATCCGACGGGTATCGACGATCTTATTAGAATTGGAACTGAAGGGAGTAATAAGCCAGTTGGGGGGTAAGATGTTCGTACGCAATTAAGAAGGATCTATGGGTAAACCGTTGATCATCGTAGAATCGCCGGCCAAGGCGCGAACCATCACCAAATTCTTAGGCAAGGACTTTGTCGTGAAGGCCTCGGTGGGACACATCAAAGACCTACCGAAGACCAAGCTCGGGGTGGATGTGGAGCATGGGTTCGAACCCCACTACATCATGATCAGAGGGAAGAAGAAGATCATCACGGAACTGAAAAAGGCCGGCAAGGCGGCCACAGAGATATACCTCGCCCCTGACCCTGATCGGGAAGGAGAGGCTATTGCCTGGCATATTGCCGAGGTGTTGGCGGATAAAAAGAAAAATATATACCGGGTTCTCATTCACGAGATTACCCCTCGAGCTGTGGCCGATGCCCTTAAAAATCATCGAGAACTGCGGGAGAGTCTCTATCGCGCTCAACAGGCACGCCGGATCTTAGATCGGTTGGTCGGGTACAAGATCAGCCCCCTCTTGTGGCAGAAGGTGAAAAGGGGACTCAGCGCGGGCCGCGTTCAATCGGTGGCACTGAGACTCGTATGCGACCGAGAGAGGGAGATCAAGGCGTTTATACCCCAGGAGTACTGGTCTATCACGGCCCAACTCCAACATCCCCAGAAACCGCCTGCCTTTGAGGCAAAATTGACGCAGATCAAGGAGCAGAAGATCCAGATCAACAATGAGGAAGAGGCTCAAAAGATCACCGATGGTCTGCGAGGGAAACAATTCGTCGTCGCGGATATAACAAAGAAGGAGAAAAAACGAAATCCATCTCCCCCCTTCATCACCAGTACCCTGCAACAAGAGGCGTCCCGTAAGCTGCGCTTCTCGGCTAAAAAGACCATGTTCATTGCCCAGCAGCTTTATGAGGGGATCGATCTTGGGGAGTGGGGGAGGGTAGGGCTCATCACCTATATGCGAACCGATTCAGTTCGCCTGTCGCAGGATGCAATCAGCGAGGTCAGGGAGTTGATCAAAAGGCAGTTCGGAGATCAGTATCTCCCTGACAAGCCGCAATTCTACAAGAGTCGCTCCAGCGCCCAAGAGGCCCATGAGGCTATTCGTCCGACGTCGCTCGATATGCCTCCGGAAAAGGTAAAGGGATTTCTAACACCTGACCAGCGGTCGTTGTATAAATTGATTTGGGATAGATTCCTCGCCTGTCAGATGCGTCCGGCAATCCTTGATCAGACGGGCATCAAGATCAAGGCCAATGATCATCTTTTTATTGCCACAGGAAGCGTCGTGAAATTCGCCGGGTTCACTGCCGTTTATGTCGAAGGCAAGGATACGCAAGAAGGTGAAGAAGAGGAAGGAATTTTGCCGATACTTAACCCCGGTGATATAGTGCAACTCCTTGACATCTTGCCCAAGCAGCATTTCACTCAGCCGCCTCCCCGTTTCACCGAGAGTACGTTGGTTCGCGAACTTGAAGAGAAGGGGATTGGGCGGCCGTCTACCTACGCCTCCATCCTTTCTAATATACGAGATAAGAGATACGTAGAGCTCATCGAACGAAAATTTCATCCTACTGAACTGGGATTTTTAGTGGCAGACCTTCTCACCGAGAACTTCCCCACCATTATGGACGTCGGCTTCACCGCGCACATGGAAGAAAACCTGGATAAGATCGAAGAGGAGAAGGTGCCGTGGAGACAGGTCCTGGAAGAGTTTTATCATCCCTTTGAGGAAAACCTCAAGAAGGCTGAAGCGAATATGAGAGATGTCAAGGCAGAACGTACACCAACGGATATCCGTTGTGAACAGTGCGGGAGTGCGATGGAGATCAGATGGGGAAGATTCGGCAAATTTCTTTCGTGTACGGCCTATCCCGAGTGTAAGAACGCTAAGATGTTTCGTAAGGATGAGGAGGGAAAGATCATGGTTGAAGAATCGCCGAGCGTAGACGAGCGGTGTCCGCAATGTGAGAGCCCCATGGTTGTCAAAGAGGGCAGGTATGGTAAATTTTTGGCCTGTTCCAGATATCCGGATTGCAAGGGGACAAAGTCCATCAGCATCGGAGTAGAGTGCCCCCAGCCGGGGTGTGGAGGATCATTGGTCCAGAGGCGGACGAAAAAAGGCAGGATATTCTTTGGGTGCAATAAGTACCCCGATTGTCGCTTTGCTCTCTGGGAACGACCTGTAAAAAAGTCGTGTCCGCAATGCGGAGCAACCTTTCTCGTCGAAAAGAGGAGCAAAGAGGGCCTTAAACTGATCTGTAAACAGGAGGGTTGCGATTATCAGGTAGCAACTGATTAGCACAACGTGAATTCTCACTGAAAATCATTTGACATGGCTCGCCATATGCCGCCGCTGGCACACAGAGTGATAAGGGAGGTGAGATTATGAGCGATGGGCTTGACGAGGGACAGTGGAAACAAGTAGAAATCATAGGTTATTGTCCCTTGATGTCGCAGGGGGCGATGATGGTGGATTGTAAAAAAGAAAAGTGTACCTGGTGGAGAGAAGCTCGACCGGGTCGCCCGAAAGGGAAGGCGGCATGCGCAGTCAACGATCTTATCACGCAATTGAGCACGATTAATATTAACTTTCAAATTGCTATTAAAGATCTTGTCTCTCAGTTAGTGATACTTAATGGTAGATTTCAAAGCTTCATAAAGGACGCTGCCAAAAAGTGACGTATGCTCGGAGAAAACATCACTTCTTGGCAGCGCACAGTGCTCGCAGAGAATGTATTATCCAAGGGAAGACAAACCTAACCCTTGCCTAGGACGGGATTTAATATCCCGCACGCCAAGGCGATCATGCCACTATGCGTAGCGGCATGGGGGGATGCTCATTTAGTTTCTTCTCGGTTATTGTTATCTCTTTTTGGCAGCTCTCTTCTTCTTAGCAGCGGGTCTTTTCTTTTTGGCGGCAGTGCGCTTCCTTGCTGCAGATCGCTTTTTGGCGGCAGGTCTCTTCTTCTTAGCAGCACCTCGTTTCTTGGTACCACCTCTTTTCGCAGCGGATCTCTTCTTCGATGCAGATTTTTTGGCCTTTTTCATGGTTTCCTCCTTTTGTGGTTTAACTACGCATGATTGCTATACTGCACTACTCTTTCGGATAAAGCAACAACATAATTCCTTATATTTATTTGGCGAGCGATCCGGGATTCGAACCCGGGACCTTTGGCTCCGGAGGCCAACGCTCTATCCAACTGAGCTAATCGCCCGCTGAAATCTGTATTAAGCCACTAATAGCAACACGATACACTCTTAAAATCGTTATCAAATACCCTTACCTTAACCTCCTGTCCTGAAACTCCACCTTGACAAAAGAAGGCCCTCCGGTCCCCCAGCGTGAGAATTTCTTATGATAGACATGGTCCCCGAGCTGAAGATATAGTGTATGCCCATTCATTGTATATATTTCTAGCGCAAAAAAATCTTTTTGACAAGAGGTTACTTTATATTGAGGGCAGCTAGTGAAGGCTGCCCCAATTTCTCCCCCTCTCGACAGATACCGTCAGGGGGACCGACATCTCCAGTACCCCTTCCATTTCTTCCTTGACCATGCGTTCTGCTTTATCGCATTCATCATCCGGGACCTCAAGGAGCAATTCGTCATGGACCTGCATGATCATCTTTGCCTTGAGGCCTTCATCCTTGATGCGTCGGTAGATCCTGACCATGGCTATCTTGATGAGATCGGCGGCAGTACCCTGAATAGGGGTGTTGATAGCCGTCCTCTCTGCAAATTGGCGGGCAGAGCGATTAGAGCTGTTGATCTCGGGAAGGTATCGGCGCCGATTGTAGAGGGTAGTCACGTAACCTTTTTTCTTGGCCTCCTTCAGGGTTTCATCGATATAGGATTTAACCCCCTGATATCTTCTGAAATATTCTTCGATATAGTCGGCAGCGACCTTCGGCCCCACTCCCAACTCCTTGGCCAACCCATACGGGCTCATTCCATAAATGACCCCAAAGTTGATCACCTTTGCCTCGCGGCGCATCTGAGGGGTTACCTCTTGTTGGGTAATGCCGAATATCTCCGAGGCTGTCCTCGTATGGATATCCTCTTCTGTCTGAAAGGCTTTGATGAGGGTAGCATCTTTGGACAGATGAGCGAGGATCCTGAGCTCTATTTGAGAATAGTCTGCGGAGATCATCCACCAGTCATCTTCAGGGACGAAGGCCTCTCGTATCCTGCGGCCTTCCTCGGTACGGATAGGGATATTTTGAAGGTTCGGGTCGCTGCTGGAGAGCCTGCCGGTGGCTGTCACCGTTTGGTTATACGAGGTATGCACCCTTCCTGTAGAAGGATCTATGAGTTTGGGAAGGGCGTCGGCATAGGTTGATTTCAATTTTGTAAGTGTGCGGTATTCCAGGATCGTCCTGGGAAGTTCATGTTCCTTGGCCAATTCTTCAAGGACCTCTACATCGGTGGAATAGCCTGTCTTGGTCTTCTTGATCACCGGCAGTTTGAGTTTCTCGAAGAGGATCTTCCCCAACTGCTGCGTGGAGTTGATATTGAACTCTTCACCCACGAGGTCGAAAACCCGTTTTTCCAAATTCCAGAGTCTTGCTTCCAGCTCTTTGGAGAGTTCTGACAGCAGGTCGGGGTTTATCTTGACGCCCCAGAGTTCCATCTCAGCTAAGACCTCCACCAAGGGGAGCTCTATCTGTAAAAAAAGATCTTCCAAGCCTTCTTCTTTCAGTTTTTTCATCAACAGCTCGGCCAGGAGAAAGGTGACATCGGCGTCCTCACAGGAATATCTCATGGCCTGTTGGAGATCTACCTTCTGAAACCCCTGGCCTTTTTCCGTGACTTCCTTATAGGTGATCATCTGGTGTTCGAGATACTCCTGGGCAATACTTTCGAGGCTATGGCTGCGCTTTGTCGGGTTGAGGAGATAGGAGGCGACCATCGTATCACAGGCGATACGCGTTATATTCACACCGTGGCGTCTGAGCACGAGATAGTCATACTTTATGTTTTGGCCATACTTCCCTTGTTGCGTGTTTTCAAGGATCGGTCTCATTTGCTCTAAGACCAGGGAGGAGGAAAGCTGTAGCGGCACCCCCGGATAGTCATGGGCAACAGGGCAGTAAGAGGCCTCATGGGGTTTGTGAGAGAAGGAAAGCCCGACGACCTTTGCCGTTATGGGATCACGGGAGGTGGTTTCGAGGTCGACAGAAAAGCATTTCACACTTTTCAGGTCGGCAACGAGCTGGGCCAACTCCTCCTCGGTGGTTATGAGGCGGTATGCGTCATAAGAAATGCTTTTATGGGGTAATAGCTCCTGGAGGAATTTATGGAATTCCAGCTCTTTGAAGACGGCACGAAGGCCTTCCTCATCCGGAGGAGAGAGGAGAAAATCATCCCAGTGGATTGCGATCGGGACATGGGTGTCGACAATGGCCAGGTCCCTACTCAGCAGGGCCTGGTCCCTATGCTGCACTATCTTCTCCTTAGTCTTCTTTTTTAACTCTTTTTCATCGAGCCCGTCTAGTTTTTGTAATAAGGCATCGAGGCTTCCAAATCGTTTTATCAAATCCACTGCCGTCTTTTCGCCGATCCCAGGGACACCGGGGATGTTGTCCACGCTGTCACCGGAAAGCCCCATGATGTCCGGGAGGCGCTCCGGGGTTACCCCAAAACGTTCTTTTACCTCGCGCAGGCCCTTGTGGGAATTCTTCATCGTGTCGAGAAGGGTAACCCTGTCGCTCACCAGTTGCAGGAGGTCCTTATCACCGCTGACGATAACCACCTCGATGCCGTCTTTTTCCGCCCGTTTTGCGATGGTCCCGATCAGATCATCGGCCTCAAACCCTTCTTTTTCCAACGCCGGTATCCTGAAGCCTTCAACGATCTTTTTTATATAGGGGATCTGTGCGGTGAGGTCTGGCGGCACGGCGGGTCTATGGGCCTTATAGTCGGGGTAGAGCTTGGTGCGGAAGGTGGGTCCTTTGGCATCAAAGACCACAGCCACGCCGTCGGGTTTATGATCCCGCAGGACCTTGAGGAGCATAGAGGTAAAACCGAATGCGGCATTGGTGGGGATGCCTTTGGCAGTCGACAGCCCCCTAATGGCGAAAAAGGCGCGGAAGATATACGAGCTGCCATCGATGAGAAAGAATCGCTTAAGACGAGCCATTGCCCCTATATCCGAATTCCCTGTATCAACTCTCTGACCCTTTAGATCGTTGTTGGCTCAAGGGTTCATACGGACAGAGGGGTTCTTCCTCCAGGTAGTCGCCATGTAATGAGAATGCGCGAGCCCGGCAACCACCGCACACGAGCCTATATTCGCAGTGACCGCATTTACCCTTAAGGACATTAACATTCCTCAAGTGCCGAAACACCTCGGCCTCCTCCCAGATCCCCTGGAAGGATCTTTCCCTGATATTTCCCCCGCTGACCTCGAGATAGCCGCAGGGCTGAGTATCCCCCCGGTGGGATACAAAGCAGAAGGAGATTCCACCCAGACACCCTCGGGTAAAGGTGTGGAGGCCTTCCCCCTTTTTCTCCCTGCTCTTTGCCTTACCTTGTTGATGGATGATGCGATAGTACTGGGGGGCACACGTGGCCTTCAGCTGCAGAGGCACCTTGTCTTCCTGCTCGGCAAACCATACCAAGGTTCGCTCGTATTCTTCGGCGGTGACTCCTTCATGGGCCAATTCTCTTCCCCTCCCTGTAGGGACCAGGAGAAAAATATGGTGTGCTGCGGCCCCCTGCTCAATTGCCAATTGAAGGATATCCTCTATTTCCCCCAGATTTCGCTTGGTCACTGTGGTATTTATCTGAAAGGCAAGCCCTGCCTCTTTGAGATAGCTGATGCCTTCCATTGCCCCGGCAAAGGCACCCGTTACGCCGCGAAAGAGATCATGGGCCTCGGCAGTAGCACCATCCAGACTGATGCTCACCCTCTGGATGCCGGCCTGTTTAGCAGCGTGCGCCTTTTCAGCACTTAAGAGGGTCCCATTGACAGCCATGACTACCCGCAGCCCTTTGTGCGTGCCATACGTGGCAATCTCGAAGACGTCCTCCCGCAGGAGGGGCTCCCCGCCGGTAAGGATCAGCACGGGCCTGCTAAAGGCGGCAACCTCATCGATAAACCGAAAACATTCCTCGGTGGCGAGCTCGTCTTGATACGGGCCTCTTTCGGCAGCAGCCCGGCAGTGGATACAATTGAGGTTGCAGCTCCTGGTGAGTTCCCAGGCAATCATCCTTAAGTCCGGTTTTAGTATTCCATTTTTCTTAGACATAATTTCTTGTGTCGATTAGAAGATAAGCACCATTATCTCCTCTCCCCCAGGGGAGAGGAGAAAGGTGAGGGGGAAAAATTATATCCACCCTCACTCCTGATCTCTCCCGCTCGCGGGAGAGAGAAATAACTCATTTTCATTGCTTGCAATTAACAAACGAGCGTTCATTTCGCCAAGAGCCGCGCCATCTCCTTGGCAAAATAGGTAAGGATGATATCCGCCCCAGCCCTCTTGATGGAGAGCAGCACCTCCTGCATAACGCCCTCTCCGTCTATCCATCCGAGTTGGGCAGCTGCCTTGATCATGGCATATTCACCGCTGACGTTATAGGCTGCTACCGGTACGCCGAATCGCTCCTTGACTCGATAGATGATGTCTAAATAGCCCAGGGCAGGCTTGACCATGACGATATCCGCTCCCTCTTCGAGGTCCAGGGCTACTTCTCGAAGAGCTTCATCGCTGTTTGCAGGATCCATCTGATACGATTTGCGGTCACCGAACTGCGGAGGGGACTCTGCCGCCTCCCGAAAAGGGCCGTAAAATTGCGAGGCGTATTTGGCGCTGTACGCCATAATAGGGATGTCGGAATAGCCCTCTTGATCCAGGAGCGCACGGATGGCCTTGACCCTGCCGTCCATCATATCAGAGGGGGCCACCATTGCCGCACCGGCCTTGACATGGGAGAGGGCTTGACGTGCCAAGAGCTCCAAGGTGGGGTCGTTTAAGATCACCCCGTCTTTCACTAGGCCGCAGTGCCCGTGGCTGGTATATTCACACAGGCATACGTCGGTGATGATCAAGAGGTCAGGGACGGCATCCTTGACTGCCCTGATGGCCTTTTGCACGATACCATCCGCAGCATAGGCCTCTGAGGCCGCCTCGTCCTTTTGCTCAGGTATCCCGAAGAGGATGATCCCCGGTATCCCCAGTTCCTTGACCTCTCGGGCCTCCTTGATTAACTCATCTATGGAAAACTGGCAGCAGTTGGGCATGGAGCCGATGGGGTTTTTTACCCCCTTTCCCGGTCGGACAAAGAGGGGATAGATCAGGTCGTTCACGGCTACGCTTGTCTCCCTGATCAGGCGGCGCAGGTTTTCATTCGCCCTCAGCCGGCGTGGTCTATAGCAAGGAAAATGCATGAGTGCCTCCTTTGACCAAAGGATCCCCTTCGGTTTCATGGGCGTGGTTGCTGCGTGAAGTGTTCGACAATGGCCTCGACCAGGGCAGGAATAGTATATTCCTGGGGGGCAATATGAGGTTCCAACCCGTAGCTTCTGGCTGTCTCCGCTGTTATTGGACCGATTACCGCTACCTTTACCCCGTTCATGGCAGTTTTATCAGATAAAAGCTCCATGAAGTTTCTGACTGTGGATGAGCTGGTAAAGACCACCACATCTATCCCCTTTTTGAGGATTGCTGTGAGAGATGCCTTGCTCTGGTCAGGCTTTACGGTCCGGTAGACCTCCACCTCATCTACCAGCGCCCCTGCCTCCCTCAATGCCTCAGGCAGGACCCTCCGCGCCTCCCGAGCCCGGGGTAAGAGGATCTTTTTCCCCAGGATTCCCCGGGCCTTCAACCCTTCTGCTATCCCCTCGGCCCGATATTCTGAAGGTCGGAAGTGGACTGTAAGCCCCATCTTTTCCAACTCCTTTTGGGTTCTGGGACCGATGGCGCAGATCTTTTTCCCCGCAAGGGCCGCTCTATTAATCCCTTTCTCCTTTAGCCTTTGGGTGAAGAACCTCACCCCGTTTACACTGGTGAAGATGACCCAATCGTAACTATCTAATTTTTCTATAGTTTTATCCAGGGGTCGCCAATCCTCTGGAGGGACTATCTCTATGGTGGGGAAGGCAATCACCTGAGCACCATAATCCGCGAGGAGGCTGGCAAACTCCTCAGCCTGTCCCCAGGCCCTGGTGATAAGGATACGCTTACTAATGAGTGGTAATCCCTCCTTTTTTTTCTTAGTTACATGCATCTGCTGCACGCTGTCCTTCATGAAGCTTATTAGGTATAATTTAACCAAATATATCGCATGAGGTAACCAAAGACAAGGCCGGAGTCTTTGATAAAACGAGGATTAATGAGTTTAAAAGTTGTTTTCCCTCTATCTATCAAGCCTTTGGTAAACAGCTTGTTTAATTATCAATAGCTCTTTTTTAATGTCATAAAGTTTATTTGATATAAATCGCATAATAATGTATGCTAATTATATAACTGATGGCATGAAACTTGTATAGATAATAAGTAGTTAAGGATTGCCATAGCTTCTTAAAAGGGACACTAAGTGTGAAAAATAACCTTCGGCAACGTCATACAATCAAAGAAATTTTTGAATATAAAGAGCTCATCAAAAACTTGGTCGTCCGTGACCTCAAGGTACGGTATAAAAGGTCTATCTTGGGGGTTTTCTGGGCTCTCCTAGAGCCGTTGCTCTTAATGATGCTCTTTACGGTAGTCTTTTCCCTTCTTTTAAGGATTCAGGTTGAGAAGTACCCTGTCTTTGTCCTGTGTGGCATCGTACCTTGGACTCTTTTTAGCACCTCCCTGTCGTATTCCACTGGTTCTATCGCTGAAAATGCCTCTTTAATCAAAAAGATTTACTTCCCACGAGAAATCATACCTTTAACGGTGATCATCTCCCGTTTGATTAACTTTTTTTTATCTTTAAGTCTTTTATTTATGTTTCTCATAATTTTTAAGATAAAATTTTCTTTTTTTCTCGCCTATCTCCCATTGATCATGGCAATCCAATTAATATTTATTTTGGGACTCTCTCTCTTTCTCTCTTCTTTGAATACCTTCTATCACGATGTGGGTTTCATCCTGCAGTTCATCCTTGCTGGCTGGTTTTATATCACCCCCATTTTCTACCCTATCACCATGGTTCCGGAGAGATACCTTTTCCTATACCTCTTAAATCCTATGGCGACTATAGTATACTCGTATCAAAGGGTCCTCTTTTATGGGATGCCTCCCGATTTTTCTCAACTATTGATCGCTTTCATCATGAGTATCTTCTGCATCTTGGGTGGCGCGTATGTTTTTCGTCGGTTGCAGGTTCGCTTTGCTGAGGTTTTATAATGACCAGAAATGTTATGGAGGTTATTGGCATCTGGAAGATGTTTCGCCTCTATCATGAAAGATCTAACATGATTAAGGAGGCCTTCATTAATCTCTTTCGCGGGGGAAATAAATATGATGAATTTTGGGCTCTCAAAGACATCTCTTTCTCGGTTCAAAGAGGGGAGTCCATTGGTATTATTGGGAGAAACGGTTCAGGCAAGAGCACCTTGTTTAAGTTAATTAGTGGAGTTATGTCACCGGCGAGAGGTGAAATAAAGGCTACGGGAAAGATCTCTCCACTCATAGAATTAGGTGCAGGTTTACATCCTGAACTGACTGGCCTGGAAAACATATATTTGAACGGCGCCATCTATGGAATGGACAAAGGGGCGGTAGATGAAAAGTTGGAGGAGATCATCGATTTTTCCGGCCTGGGACATTTCATCCACTCTCCAATTCGTACCTATTCATCAGGCATGCACGCACGGTTGGGATTTTCTTTGGCGATAAACGTGAATGCCGACATTCTGCTGGTTGATGAAGTCCTTGCGGTGGGAGATGCTGAATTTCAAGAAAGATGTTTTGGTAAAATTAATCAGCTTAAACATAATGGTATCACTATTATTTATGTATCTCATAATCTGAAATCTGTCATTAATTTATGTGATGTAGCAATTTGGCTGGATAATGGAGAGATAAAGAAAGAAGGGAATCCACAAACCGTAGTTAAAGAATACCTTAAAACAGTATAAATATGTTGAAAAGAAGATATAAGCACAGATTACAGGATTTTTTTGTGGGAGGTGATTATGGATATCCAGTTATTTGTTCCTACCTTTCAAGTGGATGAGTGCTTGCATGAAATAAGGGAATGTCTGGAAAAAGGGTGGCCAGGGCTCGGGTTCAAGACAATAAAATTTGAGGAAGCTTGGAAGAAATACTCCAACTTTCCTTATGCACATTTTGTTAACTCAGGTACAGCCGGTTTGCATCTTGCCGTAAATATGCTTAAGAAGCGTTTAAACTGGAGAGAAGGTGATGAAATTATTACCACACCAATAACTTTTGTATCTACCAACCATGTGATCCTATACGAAAATTTGAAACCGGTTTTTGCTGACGTTGATCAATATATCTGTTTAGATCCTGATGACATAGAGAAAAAAATTAGTAAAAAGACACGCGCAGTAATGTTTGTTGGATTGGGTGGTAATATCGGACAATATGAAAAATTAGTAGGGATCTGCCGTCAGCGAAGATTAATCTTGATACTTGATGCGGCTCACATGTCTGGAACAAAAATAGATGGTCGACAAGTGGGCAACGATGCAGATGTTGCTATTTTTAGTTTCCACGCTGTAAAAAATTTGCCTACTGCAGATAGTGGTATGATCTGTTTTTCATCCGCAGAGGATGACGAGTTTGTTAGAAAACTTACTTGGCTGGGGATCAATAAGGATACATATACTAGAACAATGAGTGGCGGAACCTATAAATGGATGTATGATGTTGAAGATGTAGGTTTTAAGTATCATGGCAATTCTATAATGGCTGCTATAGGTCTGGTGCAATTAAAATATCTTGACCAAGGCAACGAATATAGAAGACAACTCGCAGAGTGGTACACAGCTGCCCTCACAGGGAGTAGTAATATTCAAATAGTCCCCCATGCTATAGGTTGTGAGTCTTCCCGCCATTTGTTTCAGATTCTTGTAGACAATCGAGATGAGCTTATATTGGTCTTAAATAAAGAGGGGATTTATCCCGGCGTTCACTATAGGGACAATACTTCATATCCTATGTATCGATATGCTCATGGTACGTGTCCTCGTGCACACGAGATCAGCGGGAAATTATTATCGCTTCCTCTACACCTTCGCATGACCAAAGATGATGTAGATAAGGTGTCAGAATTTGCTATCAAATTGAGTAAAAAATAACATTCAGAGACATGGACGCAAAAATATGTTATTCATTTTTATCTGAGTTGAAGCGAGCTGGACTTGAACTTAGTGGCCCCGGTATATGTCTCAGGCTTATCAAATTTGAGGACCTGCCAACTACACTAGCCTGGCGCAATAGAGAGGATATACGACATAATTTCATTAATTCAGATATCATTAGTTGGGAAGGACATTCGAAATGGTGGGAAGGGTATCGGGTAAAGAATAATGATTTTATTTTTCTAATACTTGAAACGGAAAGACTCAGCAGGTCTGTGGGACAGGTATCGCTTTACAATATAAACTTGGACCACAGTGAGGCGGAATATGGACGGTTGATGATAGGAGATAATGAAGCCAGGGGAAAGGGATTGGCTCGGCGCGCCACAGAGCTCTTAATAGCGTGGGCTTTTAACTCGCTCGGAATAGAACGGATATATCTGGAGGTTTTTAAGAATAATACAATTGCCTTAAATCTTTACAGACAATTCGGCTTCATCACAACAGGAGATCGTGGAAGACTGTATCGTATGAGTATTTCAAGGGAGACGCGTCCAAGCTCATTCGAAGGTATAAAACAAGAAGACAGCATAAGATGAGGTAATGCATTTGATTTCTTCGATTTTCTTAATCATAAACCAATCTGTGGGCTTATGATAGTATGATTAAGAAAGATAGGCGACCAAGGATATTGGTGACGTGTGGATCTAGGATGCCATCCGTGGAGCTCGGCGCTCTGATACCTTTGTCCTTAGTTGAAAAACGGGGGATGTGCGAATTAAATTATAAGAATGAAATGCTCTTAACATTATCAGATATCGTTTGGTGCGATGTCCTCCTTCTAGTAAGAGGCACGAGTTTTCAGAGTCTCTGGATCGCCAACTCCGCAAAGAAACTTCACAGAACAGTCTTAGGTTATTGGGATGATGATCTTTTAAATGTTCCTGATTATTCGTTGTCGTACCGCTATCATTCAAGTCCGCGGACAAAAAAAAATGTTTTCAAGTTATTTGAAATAACCGATCAATTTTTTTCACCAAATAATAAATTAGCGACGAAACTTTCTGCTTTACACGGGAAGGAAGTCCAAGTCCTGCCAGTTCCATTTGGTCCGGAAAAACTGAGAGTTCCTAGTAAACGAACCCGCAATCTTCCAATCGTGGGATACGCAGGCGGCCGCGATCATATCAAATTAGTCAACACTTTTTTGGGGCCGGTTCTCTCGGCTGTTGTAAATGATTGCATTGATTTCAACGTTCATATCATTGGACCAAAACCAAAATTCGATAAAAAGCTCAAAGCTAGAACCAAATATGACGTTCCTATTCGAAATTATTATGCTTACCTAGACTTTACTTCGCATCTGCATTGGGATATAGGGCTGGCACCTCAGGTTAACACCGAATTTACGACATATAAATTTTATAATAAACTTCTTGAGTATACAGCCATGGGATGTGCCGGGATATATTCTAAATTAGAGCCGTATACCGGAGTTATACAGGATGGTATTACGGGCCTACTCGTTGATAACGAGGTTGATGCGTGGAGGGATGCAATATTAAGGTTATTGAAAGACCCGGAATTAAGATTTAAGATAGCGAGCAATGCCTACGACTTAGTCAAGAGCTCAAATAACAGAAAGCTTGTTGCCGAGAAATATATATCTGCCCTGGAGCCTTTCTTGGATTATCGTGCTCCGGATATCAAAAAGCCATTTGTTTATTTTAGCACCATTCCAATCTTCTTTGCAAGAGCATGGAATCTTGTGATAGAAGATGTAAGGACGTATGGAGTCTTTGCTGTTATAAAAGCTTTGTTGGGCTATCTGCTTAGGCTTGTTTTTGGTAGAAATTTTAAGGTAAAAAAATATATCAAAATCAAAATTTGAAGTTGATTTGTATAGTGAACGGGGTTGCTCGTTAAGGTGTCAATGAATTTTTTATATGGATTTGTTTTTTTTCTGTCTCACCCAAAAAGTATGAAAAGAGATCATTTTAATTTTTTCATAGGAAAAATGTTATATTGAAAATTCTCTATTTTTCAAAAACCTCCGCTATTGGTCCCAGCAGCAGGTACATGATCTATCAGTTTATCCCTAATCTAAGCAAATCAGGCATTGAAGTGACTGTTGCTCCCCTTTTCAAGGAAGGGTGGTTTCGAATTCTGGATTTGCATCAGAGGCCCTTACGTACTGCTGCCAAAGGCCTGTATGCTTTAATGAGGCTTTTTGTGAGGATAAGGGACATTTTAAAAGTTGGTAAATATGACCTCTATTGTTTCGAGCACCAGGCCTTTCCCTATATCCCCGCCTTTTTAGAGAAGATCGCGAAACGGATAAACCCCAATATGCTCCTCGAGTTCGACGACGCCATTTACCTTACCTTTCTTCATAAAAAGAAGATACCCCGACTTATCAGGATGAGTAGGCACGTCATCGTTGCCAACAACTTTCTTAAGGACTATACAATGCAGTTCAACCCTCATGTGACCGTTATTCCTTCTGTGATAGATATAGATCGATATAGTCCTAAAAAAGACTACCGTCTCCAAGGAAAATTGAACATAGGGTGGATTGGTCTTGCCTACAACCTTCCATACGTGCAGAAGCTTGAAGAGACCCTTCAAAAGTTAAAAAAGGAAATCGGGGATTTTCAATTTATCGTGATTTGCTCTAAGGGGCTGGAGTTAGATGGAGTGAATACCATTTTCAAGTCATGGAGCTATGATAATGAGATCGAAGATATTAGGAACCTCGATATCGGGATCATGCCCCTCCCCGACGATGAATGGGCCAAGGGGAAGTGTGGACTGAAGATCGTGCAATACATGGCCTGTGGTGTGCCGGCAGTGGCATCGCCCGTTGGTGTGAACAGAGAGATCATCAAGGATGGTGAGAACGGCTTTCTCGCTGCTACTGATAAGGAGTGGTTAAAGAAACTGTCCCTTTTGGCTCAGGATGAGGAATTGCGACGAACAATAGGCCAGAAGGGGAGGGAGACAGTGGAAAAACACAATTCCCTCAAGCTCTGGGGTCCGAGGGTAGCAAGGTTCTACAAGAGCTTGATATAATTATTTCTGTTTCAAAAACACTAATCAGCTCTATCTCAGTATGCATTGTTTGACAATTTCTGTAGAAATGATGTAACATTTCATTGATATTTTTATGTTTAGCTCCGCTGAAGATTAAACAAGAGATTTTTGGCCGGAGGTTATATAACAAGAATGGTATTGGCCCAGAACATGCTGCTCTGCCTTTTTACTTTTGTGTTCGCTCTTATCTTATCCCTTTATCTCACCCCTGTCATGCGCCGGGCTGCCCTACAGTTTGGGATTGTTGATCGGCCCGATGGAAGATTGAAGAAGCACAAAAAGCCCATGCCGTATCTCGGCGGGGTCGCTATCTACCTTTCCTTCCTTCTTGCCTTGGCCTTTACCTTTAAATTCGACCAAGAGGTCTTGGGGTTGCTGCTCGCAGGGACCATCGTCTTGCTTTTGGGGCTCATCGACGACCTCGGTTTTCTTAAGCCATGGGTCAAGTTCACTGGGCAGCTTATAGCCGTCTTGGTATTGGTCAAGTCAGGGATCTTTATCAAACTGGTATTTCTCCCCACCTACGTCAGCATCCCCTTGACCTTTCTGTGGCTAGTAGGGATGATTAATGCCTTTAACATAATAGATGTTATGGATGGACTTTCTGCCGGCGTGGCCTTTTTTGCAGCAATCACTTTTTTCATTGTTGCCCTGCTCAACGGGAGGATGATGATTGCCATTGTGGCCATCACTTTGGCCGGTAGCTTATTAGGGTTTCTAAGATATAATTTCACTCCAGCCAGGATATACATGGGCGATACTGGGAGCATGTTTCTTGGCCTGATGCTGGGGGCGCTGGCGATGAGCGGCAGTTATACGGGAAAGGATGTCCTGGGTTTTTTTGCCCCAGTAGTGATCCTTGGGATCCCCATCTTCGATACGTGCCAGGTCATAGTTGCTCGGTGGCGTAAAGGCATTCCCTTCTATCAAGGAAGCCCTGATCATTATGCGCTGCGTCTTCGAGCAGCTGGACTTTCCGTAAAGGGGGTGATCTGGCTGAGCTATGCTGCAGCAGCCATCTTGGGGGGTCTTGGTATCCTCATGATGAATTTGTCTTCTCTCTCTCAGGTACTCATTGTGGCAGGAGGGCTGGCATTAGCGGGTATGGTATTTATTGTCCTCCTACAAAGAATTGAGGCCAGGTGATCGTCATTCTCGGAGCCGGGCTGTCTGGGTTGAGTGCCGCCTTTCATCTCAAGGCAAAGGAGTACCAAATATTCGAAAAAGAGGCAGAGGCGGGCGGTCTCTGCCGCTCAGTGGTTGATGACGGATTTACCTTTGATCACACAGGGCATCTTCTGCACTTAAGCCATCCATACACGCAAAAACTCCTAACAGAATTATTGCCGGAGCGTCTGATCAAACATCAACGACGCTCAGCTATATACCTTAAGGGGCGGTATATTCCTTTCCCCTTTCAGGCGAACCTCTGGGCATTACCCAAAGATTTAACCAAGGAGTGTTTCGCCGAATTCATCCGAGCTCGCTCGGAGAATGCAAAGAACGAGGATGATTTTCTGAGCTGGATATATCACGTCTTTGGCACGGGCATCGCCAAACACTTTATGATCCCCTACAATGAGAAGCTCTGGAGGATCCCGCTTGACGAGATCTCCCTGGAGTGGGTGGAGAGATTTGTCCCGTGTCCGACCCTCGAAGAGGTGATCGATGGCGCCCGAGGAGTCAACCTTAAGGGGTTCGGCTATAATCAGGAGTTTCTGTATCCCCGGGAGGGGGGGATACAGATCCTGCCACAGGCCTTTCTCGCTGAGATCCAAGAGGTGCAACTTGGTAAGGCGGTAGAATCCATTGATATAGAGGAGAAAGTGGTGAGGTTTCAGGATGGCAGCGAAACAACCTATCGGACCTTGCTTTCGTCTCTCCCCATGGACGAGCTTCTTCAATGCATCGAACCCTGCCCAGCAGAGATAAAAGACCTGCACAGTGGCCTTCGCTATGTCTCCGTCGCCAACATCAACTTAGGTGTAGGCAGAGAAGGGATATCGGATTACCATTGGCTCTATTTCCCTGAGCCTTTATACCCCTTTTACCGCGTGGGCTTTCTCAACAACCTCTCTCCCCATATGGCGCCGAAAGGCGCGAGCGCCCTGTCAGTGGAGATATCGTACCTCCCTTCAAACCCCCCTTCTTTAAAAAAGGTGCGCGAGCAGACCCTGGCTGCCCTTGTCGCATGCGGGATCTTGAGGAGAGAGGACAAGATCCTGGCTGAGAAGACGATCCCTATCAAGCACGCCTATGTGATCTATGATCGTTTTCGCCGTCAGCATCTTCCTCGCCTCATACAATTCCTGCGCGCAAACCAGATCTATCCCCTGGGGAGATATGGACGGTGGGAATATACCACCATGGAAGAGGCCATTCTGCAAGGAAAAGAGGCAGCTGAGACGCTCTCATGAGGCCTGTGCCTGTCGTCCATATCATCACAAAGCTGGAATTGGGCGGGGCCCAGCAGAACACCCTCTTTACCGTCGCGCATCTGGATCGCCATCGCTTCCTCCCCTGCCTAATAACCAATCCAGAAGGGCTCTTGCTGCCGGAGGCCTTGACCATGAAAGGGGTGAAGACCTTTTTCATCCCCGAGCTCATCAGGGAGATCAATCCCTTCATGGACATAAGGGCCCTCTTTAAGATCAAAGGGATCCTACAAGAGATAAAAAAAGATGATTCGCCTATGATAGTGCATACCCATAGCTCCAAGGCGGGTATCCTGGGGAGATGGGGGGCCAAGTTTGCCAAGTCAGACGCCATCATCCACACCATCCATGGCTTTGGTTTTCACGACTACCAACCCTTACCCCTCAAGGGCTTCTTGATATTTCTGGAAATGGTGACTGCTCGGATCACCGATGCGTTCATAGCCGTCTCCCGGGCCAACATAAAAAAGGGGGTTGATAGCGGTATCTTTGCCAAGCAAAAGGCAACCCTGATCAGGAGCGGGATCGAGCTGGAGGAGTTTACCGGGATAAAGGGTAAGCGGCATAAAAAGAAAAAAGAGCTGGGGATTGAGCCAGGCCTTCCCCTTGTTACCATGATCGGCTGCCTCAAGCCTCAAAAGGCCCCCCTTGATTATCTCGAGGTGGCACATCGCGTCCTCCAAGAGAGAGAGGCGTGTTTTATTCTGGTGGGGGATGGCGAATTGAGAGAAAAAATAGAGAAGAAGGCTGTCCAATTGGGCCTGGGTAAGGAGAGGCTCAAGCTCCTCGGGTGGCGCAGGGATATCCCCGGGATCCTCGCTGCTACCGATATCTTCTGCCTCACCTCTCTCTGGGAAGGGCTTCCCCGCGTCTTGCCCCAGGCCATGGCCCTCGGTATCCCTATTGTAGCCACGAATGTTGATGGAACGCCGGAGGCGGTTATCCATAACGTGAATGGCTTTGTTACCAAACCAAGGGATACAAAAGCAATGGCGGAAAGAATTATCTATCTTCTCGACAATTCCCAGGAGGCCAAAATGATGGGGAAACAAGGGAAAAAGATGGTGAGAGAGTTCGATATCCGGCGGATGGTCAGGGAGCAAGAAGATCTTTATCTGAAGCTACTGAGGAAAAAGGAGAGGGGAGTTTCATGAGCTGGATCACACTTTTTTTCGGCTTTGTCTTGGGAACCATCGTCGGGAGCTTTCTCAACGTCTGCATCCATAGGATTCCTCAGGGCAAATCCATCGTCGCACCTTCCTCTCATTGCCCCCGTTGCAAAACCCCTATCCGTTTCTACGATAACATCCCCTTGGTGAGTTTTATTATCCTCAAAGGCAGATGCAGGAAATGTGAGGCCCCTATATCCCTGCGTTATCCCCTCGTAGAATTCCTCATGGGTTTTTTTTCCCTCATACTGCTCCTGCGGTTCGGTATCTCGACCCTTTATCTGATATACCTCGCATTTTTTGCTTCTTTAACACTTGTCAGTTTCATCGACCTTCCCCTCCGGATCATTCCCGATGTGATCAGCCTGCCGGGGATCGTCATCGGTTTAGTCATTTCTTTTCTCCACCCTCAGATGTCGGTTAAAGATTCCCTCATTGGAGTCTTATTGGGCGGAGGATCGCTCTATGTCGTGGCAAGCGCCTATCACCTAATAACCAAGAGGGAAGGGATGGGGGGAGGGGATGTCAAGCTCCTGGCCATGATCGGTGCCTTCATAGGTTGGAAAGGGGTGCTATTTACCATCCTGTGCAGCTCCTTTATCGGCACGGTGGTCGGGGTGACCCTGATGCTTGTTTTTTCGGCTGATAGCAAATATGCTGTCCCCTTTGGTCCCTTCCTTTCGCTCGGAGCCGTCATTTACGTCTTAGGGGGTGAGGCCCTGATCACCTGGTATCTAGGGTTTCTGCGGGCTGCTGCTATGTAAGGAGGCGGTATGAAAGGGCTTTTTCGCAAAATACCCCTAAGTCTTAGAACCGAAATCGTGCTCAATATCGCTGTCCTCACGATGGCCTCGCTCCTGCTCGCCGGCTTTACCATCCTCAAGGTGAGCGAGCAAGAGATCCTGGAGCAGAAGATAGCGGGCTCGCGCATCGTCCTCGTTTCCTTACAGAGGGGGATCAACGCCTTCCAAGGGGCGAATTGGCAGCAAGATCCCCGTTTCTTACAGATCCTTGCGGGATTCGTCCAATTGGGGGGGGTAGAGGGGATTTGGATCGTGGATAGGGATCTAAAACCTCTGATCACGCAAGGGAAAGGACAGCCGTACAACGAAGCGTTGTCCAAGGCCATAAGCCAGGGAGAGGAGGGAAAGCGCCTAGAAAAGACAGGGATCCTTTGGTGGACCTTCTACGACAGGCTCATCCTGACTGCCCCCCTGGTGGGTGAAGGGAAGGTTATCGGCGGGGTGCAGGTTGCCTTTTCCATGGCTGATGTCATGGGTAGGCTGATAGTGTTCCGACGCTTGTTCCTTGTTCTGATCGTGGTGGATTCCCTCGTCATCATAGGATTTGGGAGCATCCTTTTGTCGCGGGTAGTGGTAAACCCACTGAAGAAATTGGTGAAGGTAGCGCAGAGCATCGGGGGAGGCGATCTCGGGCAGAGGGCGCCGATAGACTACGAGAACGAGATAGGCACGTTGGCCAAAGCCTTTAATCAGATGGTTGAGCGATTGACGGAAAAGCACAGTGATTTGCAGCAAGCAATTAAGCAATTAAGGGATACACAAGAGGAGCTCCTGAGCTCTGAAAAACTGGCATCCGTGGGAAGGATGGCTGCCGGCGTAGCGCACGAGATCGGCAATCCTCTGACATCGGTATTGGGGCATACGGAGATTCTGCACAAGCGATTGAAACGCAAAAAACTCAAGGATGGGGAGATCCTTTTAGACTTAGTGGAAAGAACGAGGAAAGAGATGGAGAGGATCAACCGCATCATCAAAGATTTACTGCAGTTCTCCAAGCCGTCTTCGTCCCATAGAGAGGATGTCGATGTAAATCGTGTGGTCCAAGATTCCTTGAATGTCGTAAGCGTACAAGAAAGGTTTCAGGCAATTGCCGTTGATCTCTCCCTGACAGAAGATCTCCCCATGGTACAGGGAAACAGCGACCAGTTGCAACAGGTCCTATTCAATATGCTGATAAACGCAGCCGATGCCATGCCTGATGGAGGATCCCTATCCATCAGCACAGGACAGGAGAGACAGTGGGTAACGATATCCATCAAGGATTCGGGAGAAGGAATTGCGCCTGAAGATCTCGGTAAGATTTTTGATCCCTTTTATACGACAAAATCTCCGGATAAAGGTACCGGGCTCGGGCTCTCCATCTCCTTAAAGATCATCGATGAATTAGGGGGAAGGATAAAGGTGCAGAGTAAAAAGGGCAAAGGCACCGAGTTCGTTGTATATCTCAAAAGAGCTGCAACTGGCCCTTCGAAGGCAACAAGGAGCAGGAAAAAGAAACAAGAAGGGTGATCAGGGGGAGGTTAAAAATTCGGCAGAGCTGCCCTCCCTGCGAGAAAGGCCTTTTTGTTCAACTCATGGAGCCTTTTTGGCAAACGAGCCAAGAGGCTTTTTAGCCATATCTCCTGGTCGATATCCAGGAGCATGGAAAGGGCCCCTGCAAGCACCACATTGGCCGCCCGTTCTGATCCTAGCTCAGCGGCTATGTTGGCAGCGGGGATGATGTGGAAATTCTTAAAGTTATTTCTTAAGATTTCTTCGATATCTCGCGGATATTCCATTTCTCCTAGGTTCACGATCGGAGGGTTTACCTCCACCTCATCCATCAGGATGATTGTGGATTTGCTGCAGTAATTCAGCCACCGCAAGGTCTCCATCCGCTCCATCACACAAAGATAATTCACCTCGCCCATCTTTATGATGGGTGAATAGACCTTTTCCCCGAAGCGCACATGGCTGCTGACCGAGCCACCCCGCTGGGCCATACCATGCACCTCGCTCTTTTTGACGTCATAACCGGCCTCCAAAAAGGTATCCGCCATAATGTCGCTGGCCAGGATCACCCCCTGCCCGCCAACCCCTGCCACCAAGATATTGGTCGCGCCGCTCCCCATGACTTTTTCATCTATTTAGGATACATTTTTTTGTTTCTTTTTCAGCTGAAATCCGAAGGGAATCTCTGCCTTTATCCCTCTTATAGCGCCGAATTGGCAGACCTGGTAGCAGAGGCCACAACCATTGCAGAGCATCGTGTCGATCACGGCTGTCCCTTTCCTCTTTTTGACCTTGCCGTCCTTTGTCTTGTATTCCCCTGCCTTGGAGACATCCCAGGAGATAGCCGGGCAACCAAGCTCCAGGCAGAGACGGCAGCCGGTGCAAGACACTTCATCGACAGACAGGGGCGCATTGTAGGCCGTGATCGCCCGGCGCAACAGCACACAGGGGGCATCAGCTGTGATAATCACGGAGGTTCCCTGCTTGCTCGTCTCCTCTTCAACTACCTTGTCAAACTCCTCGATGTTGTAGGGATTGACCTTGCGGATATTCGCCGGTGCTACACCGAGCGCCTTTGCCAGCTCCGCATAGTCAACAGCAGTAGTCTCTTCACCCGTGACCGTGTATCCTGTGCCCGGGTGCTCTTGGGCGCCGGTCATGGCGGTGATCCAGTTGTCAAGGATGATAACGGTTGCATTGGCTTTATTGAACGCCATGTTGAGCAAGGGTGTGATGCCGCTGTGGAGAAAGGTGGAATCGCCGATAACGCAGACCATCTTGCTCTGTCCGTCCTTATTCAGGACCTGACTGGCGCCCTCGCAGACACCGATGCTTGACCCCATGGAGAAGCTGCTGTTCATCGCCTGGAGCGGAGGAAGGGCTCCCAGGGTGTAGCAGCCGATATCTCCGTGGACATAGAGCTTGTTCTTCTTCAAGACATAGAGCACTGCCCTGTGGGGACATCCCGCGCACAGGTTTGGGGGGCGGGGAGGGATCGGACCGGCATACACCGGCTCCGGAACCTTATAGCTCGGGTCAAAGACCTTCGCCAAGATGGTCGGGCTTAACTCGCCGCACAGAGGCACCATATTCTTACCGACATCTAGCGAATACCCCATAGCCCTGATATTTTCCTCCCAGAAGGGATCCAGCTCTTCTATAACATAGACCTTATCGACCTTGCCGATGAATTCCTTGATCATCCTTTCCGGCAGAGGCCACGCAATGCCGAGCTTCAGGAAGGAAGCGTTCGGAAATATCTCCTTCGCATACTGATAGGAGATCCCTCCGGTGATGATACCTATTGACGTCTCCCTCATCTCTACCTTATTCCCCTTAAAGGTCTCGGCAAATGCCTTGAGCTTTATCAACCGTTCTTCTATGACCTTGTGTCTTTGACGCGCGTAGGCAGGCAGCATCACATATTTAGATTCATCTCTGACAAAACCGATAGGGCGATCCGGCACTGTGCGCTCACCCAATTCCACCGGACTCTTGGAATGGGAAATCCTGGTAACCGTTCGCAGCATAACAGGAGTATCAAATGCCTCGCTGATCTCAAAGGCCCTTTTCGTAAAATCCTTGGCCTCCTGGCTGTCGCTCGGCTCCAGCATGGGCACCTTGGCAAATTTGGCATAGTGGCGGTTGTCCTGTTCGTTTTGGGAGCTGTGCAGCTCCGGGTCGTCGGCGGTGACAAGGACAAATCCCCCATTGACGCCGGTGTACGTCACCGTCAAAAAGGGATCAGCTGCTACGTTTACCCCCACGTGCTTCATGGATGCCAGGGCCCGCGCCCCTGCGAGCATTGCCCCCATGGCCGACATGAAGGCATCCTTTTCATTGGGTGCCCATTCTGCCTTGATCTCTTTATAGCTGGCGATAGTTTCGAGGATCTCGCTGCTCGGTGTCCCTGGATAGGACGAGGCAAAGAGCACCCCGGCCTCCCAAGCGCCCCGCGCTATCGCCTCATTGCCTGAGAGTAACATTTTTTTCTTCATAGAGTTCGACCAATCAATCGCCTTTAGTTCAATCTTTTAATCCAAAAGGGTTCAATCCCGTCTTTGGAGGGATAGATTACTTATAGCATATGCATGCCCTATGTCAAAGCCGAAGCAATGGATGCCAGCTCTGCAAAACCGATGAGCTGAATACCTTCATCTTTCACCCTGCTCATAAAGCGGGGATCTACAAGTATCTCGAAATCCCTCTGTCTCCATTGATCCCCCCCCATGCTGGGGTGTACCATCAACTCCGAGACACCTGCCGGGATTTCTTTGAGGGAAAAAGGAGATATAGGATCGAAAAAATAATGAGGATGCCGGATTTCCCTTTTTTGCAAGGCATCTTCCATCCATTGAGCCTTCTCTGCAGTGATCGAGATATCCTCTCTCCCTAACAGCGCATATCCTTTTTTGTTGAAACGGATCGCTTTCATGCCGTGACTGTCCATAGCTTCGACGAGAAGCTCAAAGATCTGAGGGAAGCCGTGGACATGATGGTGGGTATCGATATGGGAGGGGATCAGCCCTGCATCCAAAAAGTCCGTCATCTGTTTATCGACCTCGTGCTTTATCTTCCTGATGAAATCAAGTTCATTCATCATCTCCAGGAGCTTCTGGCGGGGAAATCGCTCTATCCCCGGTGATTTCCAACCCAGCAAGGGATCGAGGTCTATGTGAATCCCGACCTGAAAAGAAGGGTTTTCCTTTATCATCTTTAAGGCCTGTTGAGCATAGGGTCCTTTTATTAACAGGGATGCATCGGTAATTACCCCTTTTCCATACGCGATAAATATTCCGCGATTTACCTCGGGAGAGATGCCTAGATCATCGGCATTGATGATAAGGAAGCGGGATGGGGTCATAAAAGATGTGATGGCAATTGGAGCCGGCGGGGAGGGTTGAACTCCCGACCTACTGATTACGAATCAGCCGCTCTACCACTGAGCTACGCCGGCCCAAGCGTTCATAAAATACACCTTGGTAGGAGGGGTGTCAAGATGACTTGGGTAGTTCTTTAAAGACTCGATATCTCCTTGTCCATGGATTATTATTGTGTTATTTTGAACTCAAATTTATGAAACAGAACCTAGAACCCTGCCGCCAGCGGCATCCCGATTCCGTAAATATATATTGTGGCCAAAGGGCCACCTTCGGCAGTGCGGGATTCAATCCTCGACCCCTCGACCCCTTTAATGGTATGCTCATGAGCAAAGGTACAGCTAACGGCAATTGCCCTGGGGGGAGGTAAATGTTAGGCAAGCGGGTTTTGGTCATCGATGATGAGGAGAACCTGAGGCACTACCTCCAGCTGGTCCTGGGGGAAGCAGGATACCAGGTGGAGACTGCCTCTGATGGCGCAGAGGCCCTGGAGAAGATGCAGCAACACACATGGGATATCGTTTTGTGCGATATCAGGATGCCGCGAATGGACGGCATGGCCTTTCTCAAGGAGGTGAAGGCGAGGGGGTTGGAGGGGACAGTCATCATGATGTCCGCCTATGGCACGGTTGACACGGCAGTAGAGGCGATGAAGATCGGGGCCTATGACTATGTCTCCAAGCCCTTTAACGCCGATGAGATCATCCTGACCATAAAAAAGGCGGAAGAGCGCGAGAGGCTCAGGGAAGAGAATGTCAGGCTCAAAGAAGAGGCCCGGCGCGACTACGACCTTGAAAATATCGTGGCCAAGAGCGAGGCCATGCGCAAGATCTTCGACCTCATCAAAAAAGTGGCCAGGTATAAGTCCTCTGTCCTCATCACCGGTGAGAGCGGGACCGGTAAGGAGCTGGTAGCCAGGGCGATTCATTATAACAGCGACAGAAAAGATAAACCTTTGATTTCAATAAATTGTGGTGCTATACCTGAGAATTTACTTGAGAGCGAGCTTTTTGGCCATGTCAAAGGTGCTTTTACCGATGCCGTGAGGACGAAAAAGGGGCTTTTTGAGATGGCGAATCAAGGAACGATGTTTCTCGATGAAGTAGGGGAGCTGCCGCAAAGCCTCCAGGTTAAGTTATTGCGCGTGCTGCAGGATGGCGAGATCAGGAGGGTAGGGGATACCGCTTCTTTCCAGGTTGATGTCAGTCTCATTGCCGCTACAGCAAAAGATCTTAATGACGAGGTACATAATGGCAGGTTCAGAGAAGACCTCTATTACCGCCTGAATGTCCTGCCGATCCATCTGCCGTCTTTGCGGGAGAGAAAAGAAGATATTCCTGCGTTGCTCGAGCACTTCATCGCTTTGTATAACAGAAAATTAGGGTTGAGGATTACAGGGGCGTCTAGGGAGGCGATGGCGTGGTTCCTTCAATATTCATGGCCGGGCAATGTGCGGGAGTTGGAGAATATCATCGAGCGCGGCATGATCCTGGCGGAACAGGATGCGATTGGCCTTGAGGCCCTGCCCATGCACGTGCAAGAAGGGTCACAGTCAACTCCCGTTTCTTCGGGGCTATCTATAAAAAAAGGCGCCAGGGAGATGGAGATCAGGCTGATCAAGGAGGCCTTGAACAAGACAGGAGGTAACCGGCTGCAAGCAGCGCGCATCCTGGAGATAAGCCACAAGGCCCTGCTCTACAAGATCAAAGAGTATGAGCTGGAAAATTATGGAAAGGAGGTGAAAGGTAAAAGCTCACTGCCATATCACAACAAAAAAAGAAAGGGATAATCTTATAAAGTTATAACAATCTCTACTCTGGCACTGGTTTGTTTAGGGGGAAAGGGGTGCTTAGATGATTAAGCGGGGGGAGGGAGGGGTTACCCTCATCGAGTTGGTCGTGGTGATGTCGATTATTGCTATCATGGGCGTCTGTTTAGCCCCGGCCATAGGGGAGTGGCTGGAAAACTTTCGGATCAGGCAGGCGGCAAGGGATATAGCCTCTAATCTTCAATATGCAAAAATGAAAGCAATTTCCTGCCGTATGGAATACAGAGTGCGCTTTGATTTGGCAACTGAAGAGTACCTGCTCGAGAAAAATAACGGCAGCTGGACGCAAGATGGAGGTGTGTTTCATGTGCCCAGAGATGTTGATATCGCCAGTGCGACGGGATTTGGCACTCCACCAAGGATCGAATTTAATCCCAATGGAACCGCTTCGAGCGGGCATATCACGATAAATGATGATCAAGGAAAAACTTATAAAGTTTTTGTTCACCGTACCGGCAGGATAAGGATCGAAGAGTAAATATTTTGACTATGCATATTTTTCATACTCTTATGGAATAATTACATAACTACTGAGCTTTCACCTAAATAAGAAAAAATAAAAATCATTTAAAATCAATAAGTTATAAATTCTCTATCCTGGCATAGATCTTGGAGGCATTCCTAGAGAGGAGTGAGAAGGAGGCTTTTTTGCGGATCTTGAGCATGGCTAGAGGGCAAAAAGGGGTTACCCTCATAGAATTGGTTGTGGTGATGGCCATCGTCGCCATTATGGCCCTCTTTATGGCACCAGCCATCGGAGAGTGGCTGGATAACTTTCGCATCAGACAGGCGGCAAGGGATATCGCCTCAACCCTGCAATTGGCTAAGATGCAGACCATATCCACCCGTCAGACACATTCGGTGAACTTTGATACGGATAATGAGACATATCAAATGACACCGGGAGGAAATGTGAATCAGGTGCCGAGAGGGGTAAATATCGTGTCCGGCAGTACGATTTCGTTTCGCGCCGATGGTACAAGTACGAGTAGCGGAACCATTGCGATAGATAATGCAAAAGGCAAGCAGTATCAAGTATCCGTCTCCGCTACGGGAAGGATACAGATGCAGGAAATAGGAGGATAGTATGTCTTTTTTTCGTCGGCTATCAAAATCTACTAAAGGCTTCACCCTGATAGAGGTAATGATCGCCCTGGTCATTTTGGCTACCGGGCTGCTGGCCTTGATGACGATGCAAATAGTGAGTATAAAGGCCAATGCCTTCAGCAGCGAGATGACCTACGCCGCCATGTTGGGGCAGGGTAGGTTAGAAGATGTAAGAAATATGGATTATGATGCGGTGACTGCGTTTGCTCCTGTTACGCTTCCCGTAGATCCAACGACAAAAGGCGTTGCTTACCGCATAGAAAGACAAGTGCAGGATAATACTCCTGCAACCGATATGAAGACGGTAACGTTGATAATAGATTGGCTGGGTTCTCCTGCAGGCTCTGCTACTGGAGAGACTACGGTCTGGTTTACCACACGTTTCAGCACGGTGATAAAGAGGTATTAGCGGACATGATTGCGACGAAAGGGGAAAAAAATAGGGGTGTCACTCTTATCGAGCTGATGATCGTCCTGGTCATCGCCGCCGTCCTGGTGGCGGGGATCTATACCCTCTTTATGACCCAGCAACGGTCATATACCGTACAGGATCAGGTGGCAGGTGCCCAGCAGGATGCCCGAGTTGCCCTCGACGTTGTGGCTCGGGATATCAGGATGGCAGGTGCCATGATTGGAGCAGGAGATGCCTCTGGTTTTACCGATGGTACATTTTTTTTCCCTGTTGGCAGCTATTATTTTGCAGTAGTCAGTGTTGTAAATAATGATAGTGATTCAGGCAATAATTGCATGGATGGTACTGATGCTATCGGCATCGTATATGCCGAGAAAGAGCTAGGTCTCATCACGAACGATCCTCCTACAAACCCATTACAACTGGACCAGACGTTTGACTGTCCTGTTTCTGCGTCGTTGTTTGTAACGTCTGAAATGCACGCTGGAAAAGTTTTTCAGGCAAGTTGCACACCCGGTAATACCAACCAATTAACTGTGACTAATTTTCCTGCAAGCGGCTTTATCAAAAATGAAAAGGTCTTTGCGGTAAATGCTGTTGAATACAGAGTTGGGAGAACTAATACCCCCAGCGATTCATACTTTGTTTTACGCAGAAATGGTGATGCTCTTATAGGCGACAATAATTTACCCATTGTCGAAGACCTCCAAATCGCCTATCAACTTGCGGGGAGTAACGATTGGATCTATGATCAAGCCGGCGATTCCTGGCCGGCGGGCAAGAACTCTGCCGACATCAGGATGGTCAGGATAAATATTACGGTGAGGACCGCTGTACAGGATGCCGCTGTTCAGGATGCTTCGTTGTCAGCTCAATTCAATCAACCCGAGTTAGAAGATCATACTGCCGGTCTCAATGGGCCAGACGGATTCCGAAGAAGGGTCTATACAACCGTGGTCAAAGTGAGGAATCTTTAATTGAGAGCGCCATCTTAGAACTTGAGGAGATTTATGATGAAAGCACCGAAAAAAAGAATCACAAACTTTAGTTTAAACCGGCAGGAAGGAGCGGCACTGGTCATAGCCATCATGATCCTCTTGATCCTGACTGTTTTAGGGATCTATGCCGTGACTACCTCGACCTTAGAGACAAAGATGGCCGGCTCCGAGCGGTCATACAAGGTAGCCTTCTATACCGCCGATTCCGGAGAGCCTGTCGGGGTCAATATCATAAAGGCGATCATACTGAATGTCCCTAGCGATAAAAGTCTTCTTCCCGCACCTTGGAAGGATATCGTGCTGGATAACGATCTGGTGCTCAGCGAGATATTCACCGATGGACGACCAGATCCGGATGACAAACCTGACACCGCACCAGACGTAGATGCATCGGGAAATGACCTTGGTCTTCCCGAGGGTGGTAATGTGGAGCTCAGTATGGATATAGACCGCCTCAGCGCCTATCAAATGACAGGTGGCGCAATACAGTTTGCCTCAGGGTACGAAGGGATAGGGAGCGGAGGGGGAGGCAGTATAGGGGTGACCTATGCGATAGATTCCCTCGGCCGGTATACCTTAATGGGGTCGCAATCCAGGATCGAGGCGGGGTATCGTTATGTCGTAGGCACTCCCGGAGGAGAATGAGGAGGATAAAGGAGAGGTGCAAAAAATGAATAAGCTATTTTCTGCTTTTCTGATCGCCATAGGAGCAGTTTTGTGCGTACCTAATGGCCCGGCTTTTACTCAGGACATGACTGATTACTGCGCCATCCCGCCCTTTATCTCGGCGAAAGGGCCACCCCTGGTCATGTTGGTCATATCGAAGGAGCATAAACTATTCATGGAGGCATACACGGATTACAACGATATAAGCTCACCGAAAGATGGTATTATTGATACCACCTACGATGACGGAATTACTTACTATGGCTATTTTGATTCTTATAAAGACTATAATTATGACGAGAGCAAGTTTGTCCCTGTCGGCGCAACAGTTACAGGCACGCATAAACGTTCCACTGGGCAATGGAGTGGGAACTTTTTGAACTGGGCCACCATGTCCCGAATAGACACCATCCGCAAGGTACTGTATGGAGGGTATCGCTGTGTCGACCTGGAAAATAATACTGTCCTGGAAAGGGCGGCCATACCAACCGATGCCCATAGCTGGGTCAAGGTCTATCCGAAGGATGCCACCCATAACCCTGTTGATTTCACACCCTATGATGAGACCATAACCTTGGGTAATACGACCTTGACCTCGGGTGGCCTTCCGCTTTTGCGTGTCGCTACCGGAAATGAGTCGGCTAGCACGGTCGGCTGGCCCCGCTGGGCCGCCAATGAAAGGTGGCAGTGTGTTGGGCGTACTGATCATACTGATGACGTAGATTTTAAAATCCCAGCTACTATTGCGAAGGACTATACAGTTAGGGTTCAAGTGGCGGTTGATGGTAAGTTGGGAACGGAGAAGGTAAAACAATACCCACCAAATAATTACTATAAGCCCATAGGATTGCTGCAAGAGTACGGAGAAGATGACACGATCTACTTTGGTTTAATAACAGGCAGTTATAGAAAGAATAAGTCCGGCGGCGTCTTGAGAAGAAATATCACCAGTTTCAGCTCGGAAGTAAATTCTAATACCGGCATATTCACCGGGGTATCCGGAATAGTCAAAAACTTGAATGCGATTAAGATTGTGAATTATCAATATACTGACGGCAGCTATGGTAGTACCTGTACATGGGGTTTGTATAGCTTCACCGATGATCAGTGCCGGAGTTGGGGCAACCCCATTGGGGAGATGTATTATGAGTCCCTGCGGTATTATGCCGGGAAGGGTTACACTTCTGACTATGTGGCCGATGACAGTAGTTACGGCCTCACCACGGAAGCCTGGACCAATCCTTACAGCGTTTATCCGCGGTGCTCCCAGCCGAATATCTTGGTGATCACCGATGAAAACCCCAGTTTTGACCGGGATAATTATCCAGGGATTAGTGACATCGGTATCACGAGTGTAACAGATTTGACCAACGCTATAGAACAAGGGAATCTATCGGGAGATTACTTTATCGGCAACAACGGCACCACCAATGACAACCAATGCACAGCCAAAACCATAAGCGGATTGGGAGCGGTGTATGGATTGTGCCAGGAAGAGCCCCGTCGGGCGGGAAGTTACTATAGCGCCGGCTTGGCCCACTATGCAAAGACGCATGATATCAATTCTGTTCAGGGAGATCAAAAGAGCATTACTTATTCGGTGGTATTGAATACCAAGCTGCCGGAGATACTGATCCCGGTGGGGGGCACCACGGTAAAGTTAATTCCGGCTTGCAGGACATATAGCACCGATACCCCTCACAGAGTAATAAACGGTTCCCTGGTGGATTTTCGTGTTGTCAGTCAGGACGCCGCCTCAGGGAAATTCTACGTCAATTGGGAGAACTCTGAGCAAGGCGGTGATTTCGACCAGGATTGTGACGGCTATCTCTCCTATCAGGTGAGCGGCAACCAAATCACCGTTACTGCCCAGATCGTGTCCCACTCCGCTGGTCGGCGGTTTGACTTCGGATACATCTTGAGCGGCACGACGAGTGATGGATTGCAGTTGCCAATTAATTCCTGCAATGGTTGTAATTATCAAGTGGATGCTCCTACTACCCCCCTGAACTATCAGTTTTTCAGCGATGCTGACGCTGATGCTACGAATCCTATGCTAGAAGCATACCGACCGTTGGCTCCCAGCTATTGCGGGGATTGCAGCAAATATAAGGCTGCCTGGCAGTTTCTCTGTCACGCGGATACCTACACCGCAGGCACTACCGCTGCCAAACTCTTGAAAGACCCCTTCTGGTACTCAGCGAAATGGGGCGGTTTTAATGATATCGATGGCGACACTATTCCCGACGACAGTCCGAGCGAATGGGACAGGGATGCAAATGGTGACCCTGATACGTACTTCTACGTACAGAACCCCTTACAACTCGAAGAGCAGCTGAACAAGGCGATCGGCGAGATCCTCAAGCGCGTCTCCTCCGGAACCGCGGTCTCGGTCCTCTCCACCTCTGCCGCAGGCGAGGGATCGCTCTTCCAGGCCTATTTTAACCCCTCGGTATACACGCTAGTCGATGGGAAAATACAGGAGATAACGTGGGTTGGATATCTCAATTCCCTGTGGGTCGATCAATACGGAAATCTAAGGGAAGATAACGGCGACAAGCGTCTCGTCCTGACGGAGGATCCCATCATCGTCTTCGATCTCGATACCAATGGAGACACCATTGTGAGGAAATATAGCGATACGAATGGCGATGGCGTCGCCGATGCCTCACTGGGCGCCTATTCGTTGGCTGACCTGCAGCCGATCTGGGAAGCCGGGAAAAATCTGGCCTTGCGCACAAGCACTCGTAGGATTTTCACGTTTATCGATGAAGATAACGATGGAGTGAAAGATAGCACCGAATGGGGCGACGACAAATTTGATACAGGTGATGCAGGAGACTTAAGACCCTATCTTGGCGCTGCCAGTGATCTTGAGGCCGAAAATATCATCAGCTTTATCCGCCAAGGGACCTATTCCGGCTGTCAGAGGGAGCGGAGGGTCGACGGCAGCCATTACTGGAGGCTCGGGGATATCGTTAATTCGACCCCCACGGTGGTGGGGATGCCTATGGATCAGTACCACCTGATCTATGGAGATACCACCTATCTCGACTTTGTGAGAGATAAAAAAAGCAGAAAGACCATGATCTACGTCGGGGGCAACGACGGCATGCTCCATGCCTTCAGCGCCGGCACGTATCATGAGGGAAATGATGGCGGTACCCCTGCCATCGAGACCGGCTGGTACGATGACGATGAATACGTCGGCAAGGAGCTTTGGGCCTACATCCCCTATAACCTCCTTTCGTCCCTTAAGTGGCTGGCCGACCCTGCCTACTGCCATGTCTATTATGTGGATCTCAAGGCGAAGGTGGTGGACGCACGCATTTTTAGTGACTCTGGGGAACATGGGGACCACCCCCGTGGCTGGGGCACTGTTCTGATCGGCGCCATGAGGCTCGGGGGAAAAGGGATCACGAGAACCGATACCTTTTACGGAACCACTTCCGAAGAACGCACGTTCCGTTCCGCCTACTTCGCCATCGATATCACCAATCCCGATACCCCTGACCTCCTGTGGGAATATACCGACGACGACTTGGTCTCAACCGATGACCGCTTTACCACGTCTTATCCCGCCGTTGCCAGGGTCGGAGAAAAGGATGTGGCTGGCAATTGGTACGTCATCTTCGGCTCCGGACCAACGACATACGACGGAGCCGGCGCCGCAACCGGGCATGTGTATGTCCTTAACTTGGTAGACGGACAGGAACAACGTAAATTTGATATTTCTTTAGGCAACCCCAGCTTTATGGCGAGCCCTATCACCGTTGACCTGGGCCTTGATTATGGTGTTGATGTAGCGTACATCGGGGCGTCCTACTATGATTCAACGGACTTACGATGGGAGGGGAAGATATATCGCATAGATATTAGAAACTTAACTCCTGTTGACTGGACAGGCCCTTCAACCGTAATCTCCTTTAACCAGCCGATAACCGTGGCTCCTGTTGCCGCGCTTGATCCCGCTAACCGTCTATGGCTCTTCTGGGGAACAGGTCGCTTCTTCTCCATTCCGGACAAAACCAGTACCTCTGTACAGAGGCTCTATGGAGTGTGGGATCCGGGTGCATGGGACTCCTCGGGAACCGAAATATATACAACGCAGCTCAATCCTGTTAAAGACATCTCTGTGTATCAACAGGGTTTTATGAATACAAGTGGTCTTACTTTTCAAAACTACCTTGCTGCCAAAAGGGCCGAATATAGTTCTACGACAGATCCAAAATACGGTTGGTATTTGACGATGACATCCCCCATAGGCATTGATGGAGAGAGGGTTATCAATACCCCTACCTTGCTCGGGGATATAGTCCTCTTCCCTAGCTTTAAGCCAGAGGGAGATATTTGTCAGTACGGTGGCAATAGCTACCTGTATGCCCTTTATTATGAGACTGGCACGGCCTATGAGGAATCGGTTATCGGGACTACCAGCGAGGACACACTGACAATTGGTACCAATACGTATGAGAAGATTCTGAACAGAACACTTTTAGGCTCTGGCATGCCGACCAGCGTCGTCATCCATGCTGGCAGGGAGGAGGGTGTAACAGGAATGGTACAGTTGGGGACCGGTGTGGTGAAAGAGATAGATATCAACCCCGCGACGTCGCCACAAAGTAAGGTAATCTTCTGGAGAGAGAAGACAGAATGACGTAAGCGTTAGAGAAAGGCATGGTACCAGTATTGTAACCGTTCCATTATCGTAGAGCTGAAAGGCCCACCATATAAGGTGGGCCTTTTTTAGTGTCGATTTTTGTCAGTTTTGCCGGGGAGAAATTGTCTGTTTTCGTCTCCCTTCGTATTATCACCTTTGTCCTCAAATTATTCCCTTTTAAAATCAATATGTTATCTTGATTTTTCCGTGGTGTTCTTGGCACCCATTCTGCATTGATTATAAGTAAGAGAAGTCTCCGTCTGGGGAGGATAAGGTATGTCAGGACGAGAAGCTAAAAGCAATGCGGAAAAAGGCGTGACGCTGATCGAGCTGATGGTGGTGCTGGCCATCATCGCCATCATGGGCCTGTTTATGACCCCGAGCATTGGGGAGTGGGTGCAGAACTACCGGATCAAGCAGGCAGCCAGAAATATGGCCTCGGATCTACAATCCGCCAAGATGCAGGCGATCAACATCCATAAATACTGCACCGTGTCATTTAATGCAAACGGCTATGTGATCTTCCCCGATTATGACAATGACATGCAATTAGATACCGGAAGTGAGACAACAGATATCTATAAGACAGTTGTATTCAGCACTGAATATAAAACCGTAACGTTTGACACCTCCCAGACAGGAAACGGAATAGATTTTACCAACAACATGGTCGCCTTTGACAGCCGGGGCCTGCCGAGAAATAATGCTGGAGGTTTCGAAGACGGCCATGTCTATCTTATAAACACAAAAAATAATAAGGCGCGCAGGGTTGATGTCAGCCCCGCCGGAGCGATCAGCATCGCAGAGTATCCATAAAGATGCAGTAGGCAATAGGCAAGAGGTTAGAGACCAAAAGAGGCAAGAGAAAAGATGCAGAAGAAAAAGATGAGATGTCCCCTTCCAATTTGTATAATGATGCTCCTTTAAATCTTTTAAGGACATCATGCCGCAAGGCGGCAAAGTATAAATGAGGGGATGTATCGAAATGCGACATCCCATCTATAGAGATATCAAAAATGGTTTGGGATCGCAGAGCGACACAGGAGACAGGAAATATGAGATGCAAGATACTACAAGGCCTTTTGGTAAAAAGAAGTGAGGGGTTCACCCTTCTTGAGGTGATGATTGCCCTGGTCATCATGGCTGTAGGGCTTCTCGGGCTTGCTGCCCTGCAGCTGGTGGCAGTCAAGAGCAACGCCTTCAGCAGCGAGATGACCTACGCCACCATGCTCGCGCAGCAGCACGCAGAAGTGCTTAAGGGCCTCCCGTTTACTGACACCAAGCTGACACCCGGATCGCATACGGAGCTGGGAAGCAGCAAGGGAGTTCAGTACACCGTTACCTGGAACGTAACACCTAATGTCCCGGCGAGTGATATGCTATCTGTAAACCTTACCGTACAATGGCAGAGTCTCAGACAAGGTGCCGCTGGACAGACGGCACAGCAACAGACAGTCACCGCCAGTTTGCAAACCATCATAAGTAATCCGTCGTAAGAAAGTCCCCTCCCTTTTTTGTATAATGATGCTCCTTTAAATCTTTTAAGGACATCATGCCGCAAGGCGGCAAAATATTAATGAGGGGATGTCGCAGAGCGACACAGAAGGAAAAGATGAATAAGGCCATGCAAGACCTTTTATTGAAAGAAAATAAGGGTGTTACCCTGATCGAGCTCATGATCGCCCTGGTGATCTCCGCCATCCTGGTAGGGGGCACCTACTCCATTTTTGTCAGCCAGCAGCGGACCTATATTTCCCAAGACCAGATAGTTGGGGCACAACAGGATGGTCGCGCTGCGCTCACCATCATGGCTAAGGACATCAGGATGGCAGGGATGTTGACGGGGGTGGATGGATTCAGCGTCTATGGAGCCACAGAGGCCATCACCCCAGGAAACAGCAGTACAGGCCCTGACCAGATCAGGGTGGTCTATGCTGCTGAGGAATTCAGCTCTGGGGGGAGCTCTGTTACAGTAACAGGAGTTAATGGATCGCAGGTTACCCTCGGTCAACCTATCGGCACTTTCTTCAATTCCGGCGGGACCCCTAACAGGAGTTATGTGGCCTTTGAAGGAGTGAATCATGTATATGTGATAAGCAGTGTAGCCGGGAGCATTCTTAACTTGTCTGAATCTCCATCTGCTAATCTGGCGACGTTCAGTGCCAGGGTTCTTCGCGTACGGGCCATCACCTACAGCGTAAGCGGTACCACGCTACAACGAAACGATGGCGAGGGGGTACAACCCCTGGCTGGTTCGACCAATCAATGCCAGGTGGAGGACCTACAATTCGCTTACCAGGTAGCAGGTGACACCGTGAATTGGTACAACACCACGCCTTCCGGCAAAGCCAACGCGGACATCAGGGCAGTCAGGATAAATCTCCTGGTAAGGACACCGATAGCGGATACTAAGGATCAAAGCTATACAAGACAACAATTGGAAGACCGTACCGGCTCTACTACACCGGATGGCTTTCGCCGCCGGGTTTACACGACAGTCGTGAAACTGAGAAATTTTTAGAAGGGGTATCAAATGTTTACTTTCGCAAAAATACCTAGAAGAGTTCATGCTGATTCCCAACGCGGGACCGCCATCATCATGGCTATGTTGATCCTGTTGGTATTATCCGTCATCGGGGTCTATGCTGTATCCACCTCCACGGTGGAGATGAAGATCACCGGTCAGGAGCGCGGTTTTCAGGAGGCCTTTTACACGGCCGACTCGGGAGAGCCCCTAGGGATATATGTGACGAATCTCATCATCCACAATAATTTCGATGATGCGACCGATCTGGTGGCACCCTGGAGCAATGTAGTGCAAAATAGTACGTTCGCAGAGCTTTACAACGCTACCAGAAATGCGAACACCATCTATGACAGTTCAGCGGACATAAACATCAGCTCGGCAGGGCAAAGCACCGCCCTTGGCCTTCCCACGTATGTTCTCCTCCTCGTCGACATCGATCGCCTGCAATCCCAGCATTTGCCAGGAGGCGGCGTCGAATTCGCCTCAGGATATGAAAGTATCGGGCAAGGTGGTGGCGGAGACGTAGGGGTGCTCTATGCAGTGGACTCGGTGGGTCGATTTGGTTTAAGGGGAGCGGAGTCGAGGGTGAATATCGGTTATCTCTATGTCCCCGGACTGGCAGGCGGTGAATAGCAATAGCTTCTTTAGGGTTCAAGGATGCAAGGGTCAATCCCGCTCTGTCGCTTTGCGACATCCCCTCATTTTGATTGTTATACAAAGCGGGTGGGGACTTATTTAGATTTTATGGACAGCGGGATGCCGCAAAGCGGCAGGATTCGAGTGAGCAGCATGCAATCATTTTTATACTAGGTGAAACTTTCAGGGCTTTAATGTTATTCAGTTAGAAAGTCATAAGAGAGGGAAAGATGAAAAAGGCTATAGTTTTCATCGTCTGCATTGTTGCGGCAGGTGTGTTGATTTCTACCATCTGTAATGCCGATGAGATGGTCTCCGGGGTCACAAAGAGCTTTGATGCAAAAGTGGGAAGATTGGTCATGCAAACGGCGTCTCGAGGCGAGGCCACCTTCTCTGTCCCCCAATCGGTGAAGGTCCTTCTCAGGGTTAGGGGGAAAGATACCGAGATTGCAGATGCCTGGAATTTTTTAGAAAACAATCTCAGGAAAGGCACAAAGGTCCAGGTACTCCAATCAGGCGGGACGGTGGTCAAGATTTGGATCTTGGAGGTACCCAGATGAAACGGATCATATATATAGCGCTCATCGTCGCCTCTATCATGGGCCTTCCCATCATGGGATATACCGCTCCGAGTGGTCCGCGCATGACGGACTACTGCGCAACCCCTCCCTTTCTGGTACAGGCAGTACCGCCGAACATCATGCTTGTCCTCGATATGTCGGGGAGCATGCAGTTCCCTGCGCATGGCCCCGAAGCCTTTGGGTATTACAGCAATCAAGTGGCCCAGTGCGGATCGATGAGTGCCACCTATGACGGAACCAGGGAGTATTACGGCTACTTTAAGACGGACAAGTTCTATCAGTATAGCAGCAATAAATTCATAGAGAACGGCGACTGCACTGAGGCGCAGCGGAATAACCCAGTTGAGTGGAGTTCGACCAAGATCCCCGGCAACCTTTTGAACTGGGCCACCATGTCTAGGATGGATGTCATGAGAAAGGTTTTGATCGGCGGCAAATCGGTGAGCCACATCTCGAACACGCATACTCTGCTCAGCGAGGGGGGGACATGGGACTATACCGATACGACTCTACACTGCAAATTAGCCGTGTCCGGAGGCTCAAACCAGGAACACACCGTCACTGTCACCGACAGCGGCGGGACATGCCCCTTTACCCTATCAGGGGCCAACGTCAAGGTGGATGTGCCTGAGGCAGAGCGCATCGGCATTGTCCAGGAGATCGGCGACAGGGATTTTGACGGCACCTGGGACACCGGCGCGGCCCGTTTCGGCATTATGATATATAAAGATGATAGTTCAAATAACATCGGGAGGATCGTAGCCGGGGTGGACACAACCATGGAGAGCTTTCTCAATGATTTGCAAACGGAAAAACCCTATTGGGGCACTCCTACGGGGGAGGCCATGATCAATGCCCTGGATTATTATAAGCATACGAAGGATAATTGCACGTATTCTCCTAACAATGCCTATATGAGTGAGTCCAAAGATCCCTGGCAATCTTCGTGTCAGCTCAGCTTTATCCTCTTGGTATCCGATGGCGAGTGGAACGGGAGTATTGATCCCGTGGTCCCTGCCCGGGAAGGGCGGATAGGGACCTTTGATGGCAGCAATTATGACCTGAGGACTGATATGGATGGCAGCCAGGTGGTGACGACCTACACGGTCTATGCCTTCTCCAATACGGCGTCTGGGCGCAATGCCCTGCAGCAGACCGCTATATATGGCGGATTTACGGACAAGGACGCCAATTATTGGCCCTATCCCTATACCGCCTATCCAACTGACAGCAAGACCGTTACCCTTCCTAATTCGAGCTGCAATCCAAGCGGGACGTTCGATGAAACGTGCCTGGAATGGGACGAGAGCAGGGATGCGATCCCTGACAACTACTACGAGGCTACAGAGGGAGAGACATTAAGGGATAAAATCACCGAGGCGATCTTCGACATGATGCGGCGGGCCTCTTCCGGCACCTCAGTCTCAGTCCTCTCCACCTCTGCCGAGGGTGAGGGGTCCCTGTTCCAGGCTTATTTTAACTACAAGGTGGAGGACGGGATGCGGACGGTCTACTGGGTGGGGTATCTCAACGGCATGTGGATCGATCACTACGGCAATATCAGGGAGGATACGGTACAGGATCAGGCCCTAGTCCTTACCGAGGACTACATCATCCAGTTCTTTGTGGACACCGACGGTACGACCAAGGTCAGGAGATATCATGACATAAATGGCAATGGCGTGATTGATACGGGCGAATATGTTGATTCGCAATTGATCGGGGACATAGGTCCTATCTGGGAAGGAGGCAAAAAGCTGGCTCTGCAGGATGATACGACCGATGCCCGTACGATATATATTTGGATCGATGCGGATAATGATGGCGTTAAGGACTCCGGGGAGTATGGATCTGACAAGTTTGTTGTCTCTAATTATGCTACCTTGCAGCCCTTTCTCAATGCATCCAGTTCTACTGATTCACAAAATATCATCAAATTTATCCGCGGGCAGTATGTCTCCACAATGCGGGAAAGGCGGTTAACAGTAGCCGGTCAAGCAAACAAAATCTGGAAGCTCGCTGACATCACCTATTCGACGCCTGTGGCAGTAGGGGCACCTATGATGAAATACCACATCATCTACGGCGACGACACCTATCACGAATACTATACTCAATATAAAAACAGGAGGGTGATGGTCTATGCCGGCGCCAACGACGGCACGCTCCATGCCTTTAATGCAGGCTATTACCACGAGGGGGACGATCCTTCTACCTCAGGCAAGGTGGAGCGCGGCTGGTACTCCGATCCCGCTGGCAGCAAGACGAACAACACCGATATCGGCAAGGAGCTCTGGGCATACATCCCCTACAACCTTCTTCCCCACCTCAAGTGGCTGACTGCTTCCAACTATTGCCATGTCTATTACGTGGACTTGAAGCCGAAGGTGGTCGATGCGAGAATATTTACCCCTGACAGCACCCATCCAAATGGCTGGGGCACCATCCTCATCGGTGGCATGAGACTCGGAGGCGGCAAGCTATCGTTGTCCAAGAATTTCGGCTCAGGCACTCAGACCCGGGTCTTTCGCTCTGCCTATTTCGCCATCGACATCACCAATCCAGATGCGCCGAATCTCCTCTGGGAGTATTGGGATAAGGCCGATACAACCAACAGCAATCTCGGGTTTACCACCTCTTATCCCGCGGTGTTGCGAGTCGGCCCGAGGGATCAGGCGGGGAGTTGGTATCTCCTATTCGGCTCAGGCGTGGCAACGGGGGTAGGAACGCAGGCAGGCGACGGCTCCACTGCCACGCGGTATGTCTATATCCTTAATCTGCAGACCGGCGCCCTGGTGAGAAAGGTGGATATGGCAAGCGTTGATAGTGAAATCTCGAACAAAAAGGTCTTCATGGCTGATCCTATTACCGTGGATCTCGGTGTCGATTACCAAGTGGATAGGGGATATATCGGAGCTACGTACTATAACGCAGGGTGGCTGGGGAAGATGTACCGTATCAACATCAACGAGGATACGACCCCTAACAATTGGAGCTTTTCCACCTTGATGTCGCTGTCTAAGCCGGTGACTGCCGCCCCCTCAGCTGCCGTTGATCTCTACGATCGGTTGTGGCTGTACTTTGGGACCGGTCGGTATTTTAACGATGCGGACCGCAGCGACACGAGCAATCAATATCTCTATGGTGTGTGGGATCCAGGATCTGGCTCAGTGGCGCTCAACGATGTCACCAATATCCATGTCTATGAGAACACATATGTGTACAACAATACGACGTATGTCTCCCGCTTTAACGAATACCTGGCTGCTCGAAGGAATGAATACAGCGCCGGCACTAAACATGGTTGGTATCTGACCATGACAGGGGGGGAGCGCTCTTTGCACAAACCCACCGTCTTAGGGGGTATCGTCCTATTCCCTACCTTTAAACCTACTTCCGACGCCTGCGGCTACGGAGGGTCGAGCTATCTCTATGGCCTCTATTATGAGACCGGCACGGCCAATGATGAGCCGGTTATCGGCACCAGTACGACTAATAAAATAACCATTGATAGCACAGATTATTTCGAGATCCTAAAGAAGACCGACCTCGGTTCCGGCATGCCGACACACGCCGTCATCCATTCAGGGCAGGAACAAGGGGTGATGAGTCTCATACAGCTGGGCACAGGCGTGATAATGCAGATAACTGTCGAACCCGCCTTCTCACCGAAGAGCCAGACCTTATTCTGGGAGGAGAGGAGGTAGTAAACAACAGGGTCCTGGGATTCAAGGGTTCGAGGGTCCGAGTAAAAAACATGCAGATATGAACAGCGATGTTTCCCTGAGGATCTCTGACAATTAAGACCAACTGAACAGGTCCTGCTATCGTACTGGTTGTTGTACCATATTGAGTCCCCCTTGCCCATTGCGTGCGGCAAGGGGAATTTTTTTGACCCACCTTCAGAGTTTCAGACCCACCTTCAGCTTCACCGAGAATTTTTGCCGACAATTTTTGTCCCTTTTAAAGACAAAATGATCCTCTTGTAATGGGTTGGGTATTCCCTTGACTGATCAAGTAGTAAATTCTCTTTAATAATCAATAGGTTATAGTTAACCGCCTGGAACGTGATTGGCATTCGATATGCAGTCTATAGCAAAGAGGGTGAGCAAGGGATGGGAATGATAGCAAACGGGAGACATTACGATGCGGCAGTTGAAAGATACGAAAGGTATGACCCTCCTAGAAGTCGCCATCGCCCTCTTTATCCTCGCCATCGGCCTGCTAGGTCTGGCCGGACTGCAATTGGTGGCCTTGAGAAGCGATACCCTCGGTCACCAGGCGACCCTGGCTACGACCCTTGCCAAGGCAAAGCTGGCGGAGCTGCAAAAGGCTGAGCAGCTCACTGATGGCGCGGATCAGTATGTTGATAAGGCCGAGGGGGTGACCTATGAGAGGCAGTGGTCTGTACGAGCTGATGTACCACACCCTGAGATGGCAACGGTCCGGGTTCAAGTATCATGGCGAGGGACGCTGGCGGATCGCGCTGTCACGGTGAGCGCCGTAGCCCCACAAACCGCCGGAGGTAGCCCTTTGGACAGAGGTGACCCTGACCACGAAGCTGAAGGTGGCCCTTTGGCCAGTGGCTCTTTGGGCAAAGAGGAGGGGGCCTAAATGGCGATTTTTGTCACTTTTGGGGACAAATTGGGCTATACCTTTTCTGCCTTACATACGATCCCAAGCGAGGATGGAATACTTCCCAGTAAAATCAAGGTCTTAGAAGGGCATGGGCAGCGTAATTTTTGGCATCCAAAATGCAATTTAACGTGTGCTGGTGGACGAAAATGACGGGAATTATGACAAACGGTGAAGCGAAATATCGGGTTATCTTTCTTGGTCCGGCTTTCAAGGACTTCAGCCTGGTTGATCAGCTGGTTAAAAACCTGCAAGACCACTGTAATCTCTCCTTGCAGGTCGTCACCAAGATGATGCGGCTGGCCCCCCTCACCGTTAAGATTTGTGTCGATTTGCGAGAGGCAGAGCGGTACAAACGGGCCTTGGAGGGAATGGGTGCCCGCGTGGAGATAGAACCGCTCAATGGCGACGGCCAGACGACTACACAACAGATCGACCACGAAGGACACGAAGAAATATGAAGTTTGAGATAAAAAATAAAGGATTGAGCATTAAGATTATTTCGTGAACTTCTGGCTAAAGAGCCACCTTCGGGTGCTCTTCGTGGTGAAAGAGAAATGCTAGCTTAATAGGAGAAGGTCCCGACAAAGAATTTATCGAGTCCCTCCTTCTCACCCCCCCTGGAGGGAGTGGGGATCCCAAAATCCCCCTCCCTCCCCCCTTTTTTAAGAGAGGGTCCTAGGGGCCTTGGGTTCAAGGGGTCGAGTGAAAAACCGCAGGATTTGTAAGAAATAAAGTAGGAATAAAGGCAAAGAGACCTAAAGTTTTAAGGTTCAAGTAATCCCGTGCAATACCTTTTTATCTTTGAACCCTAGAACCCCCGACCCCTCGACCCCTTTACTTCTTCAAAAACACGGCGCCGGTGCTGGCAGAGCTCACCATCTGGGCATAGCGGTACATGTAGCCGGACTTGATCTTTGGTTCCGGGGCCGTCCATGTCGCCAGACGTCTTTTTATCTCCTCATCCGTCAGATGCAGGTGCAGCCTTTTTGCGGGTATGTCGATTTCGATGATATCGCCATCCTGGATAATGGCGATGGGGCCACCCTCGGCAGCCTCTGGCGAGCAATGCCCGATGGCAGCGCCCCTGGTCCCTCCGGAAAACCTCCCGTCGGTGATCAGGGTGACCTCCTTGTCCATACCGATGCCGGCGATGGCCGAGGTGGGGGCAAGCATCTCCCTCATTCCCGGTCCGCCTTTGGGCCCTTCATAGCGGATGATGATCACCTCGCCTTTTTTGATCCGCTTGGCCAGGATCACCTGTAATGCCTCTTCTTCTGATTCAAAGACCCGGGCAGGACCCTGATTTTTGAGCATCCCCGCGTCAACAGCCGAGGCCTTGACCACGGCCCCGTCCGGAGCAAGATTACCGAAGAGAACGGCCAGACCACCAGTCGCGTGATAGGGTTTGTTCAAGGGCCTAATCACCTCTGGATCGAGTATGGAAGCTGATTTGATATTCTCCTTCACCTTGTGCCCGGTGACAGTCAAACACTCGGCATTGATCAACTTTCCCTTGGCAAGCTCCTTCATGAGGGCGGGGATGCCGCCGGCTCGATGGAGATCCTGGAGATGGTGAGGCCCACCGGGAGAGAGGCTGCACAAGTGAGGGGTCTTACTGCTGATCCGGTTGAAGATCTCCAGATCAATCCGCAGGCCTGCTTCATGCGCTACAGCGGGGAGGTGGAGGGTCGTGTTGGTGGAGCCGCCAAAGGCCATATCGACGGCTATAGCGTTGGCAAAGGCCTCCTTGGTCAAGATTGTTCGCGGCTTGATCTCCTGCTCGATGAGCCCAACTATCCGCTTGCCGGCTTCCTTGGCCAAGCGCACGCGGGCCGCATCAACAGCGGGGATGGTCCCATTGCCGGGCAGGGCTATGCCCAAGGCCTCGGAAAGGCAGTTCATGGAGTTGGCGGTAAACATGCCTGCGCAGGAGCCTGGTCCTGGGCAGGCAGAGCATTCCAGCTCTGTAAGCTCCTCAACGGACATCCTACCTGCTGCAACCTTGCCCACGGCCTCAAAGACCGTGATGACGTCCGTCTCCTTACCCCCATGCGATCCGGTAAGCATGGGACCGCCGCTCACCAGGATAGCGGGGATATCGAGCCGCGCCATGGCCATCATCATCCCGGGGACGATCTTATCGCAGTTGGCGATCAGGATCAGACCATCAAAGGGATAGGCCATGGCCATGACCTCCACGGAATCGGCGATCAGCTCCCGCGAGCCGAGGGAGTACTTCATCCCCTCATGCCCCATGGCGATGCCGTCGCAGATCCCGATGGTGGAGAACTCCAGGGGGGTTGCCCCGGCCATCCTGATCCCTTCTTTGGCAGCCTGGGCAATGCGATGCAGGTGGATATGACCGGGGATGACCTCGTTGGCAGAGTTGGCTATGCCGATAAAAGGCCTGGAGAGCTCCTCATCGGTGTACCCCATGGCCTTGAACAGGGAGCGGTGCGGGGCCCGTTCAAGACCTTTTTTCATGGCATCTGAACGCATGGCTGCCTCCTCATCGGATCCCTTCCTCTTCTTCCTTGAGCAGTTTGTAGTCGATGCTGTCCACTAATGCCTGCCAGCTGGCCTGGATGATATTCTCCGATACCCCTACTGTTCCCCACCTGGTCTTGCCGTCCCAGGACTCGATCAGCACGCGGGTGCTTGCCCCAGTTCCCTCCCGGGCAGAAAGGACCCTGACCTTATAGTCGAGGAGGCGAACATCCATGAGCTCAGGATAGAACTTTTCCAGGGCCTTTCTCAGGGCATTGTCCAGGGCATTTACCGGACCGTTGCCTTCGGCTGCCGTATGTTCGACCTCATCGCCCACCTTAACCATAATAGTGGCCTCAGAAAAGGGGACTGATTCTTCACCTCTTTTCTCAACTATCACTCGGAACCCCATTAAGTCAAAGAACTTTTTATGTCTACCAACTGCTTTCTTGATCAGGAGCTCAAAGGAGCCCTCAGCGCCCTCGAATTGAAAACCTTGGTTCTCCAGCTCCTTCAAGGCAACTACGATCCTCTTGGTTGCAGGATCGCCTTTGTGCAGCTTGATGTTGAACTCCTCAGCCTTTGCAAGGACATTGGCCTCACCGGAAAGATCAGAGATGAGGATCCGCTGGGTGTTACCCACCAGCTCCGGCTTGATATGTTCATAGGTAAGGGGGCTTTTGCGGATGGCGCTCACGTGCACCCCTGCCTTGTGGGCAAAGGCGCTGTCCCCTACATAGGGTTGATGCTTGTTGTGGGGCAGGTTGGCCAGCTCGCCCACGAATCGGGAGGCATCTTTGAGCTTCCGCAGTCGATCATCGGTGAGGCACTGGATACCCATCTTCAGCTGGAGCGAGGGGATGATGGAGCAGAGGTTGGCATTGCCGCTGCGCTCCCCCAGGCCGTTGATGGTCCCCTGGACCTGCGTGACCCCCTCTTTGACAGCCATGATCGTATTGGCCACTGCCAGATCGGCGTCATTGTGGCAGTGAATGCCGAGGGGGGTCTTGACGAGACCCTTCACCTCCCTGACGATCTCAGCGAGCTCGTAGGTCAAGGTGCCGCCATTGGTGTCACAGAGTACGATGCAGTCCGCTCCCGCCTCTTCCGCGGCCCTGATCGTCGCCAAAGCGTACTTCTTGTTTCCTTTGTAACCATCGAAGAAGTGCTCGGCGTCATAGATGACCTCAGGCACCTGCCGCTTGAGAAAGACGATGGATTCGACTATAAGCTCCAAATTTTCCTCTAAAGAAATATCCATGGCAGTCAAAGGGTGCATGTCCCACGACTTGCCGAAGATGGTTATCACCTCGGCCTTGGTCTCCAGCAGGGCGCGGATATTGGCGTCCTTTTCAGGGG
>Ga0299915_10000154_pt1 | contig 52559 bp, 43 predicted proteins | sample RVTome_13_FD_200263 | JGI IMG/M metagenome (GOLD analysis project Ga0299915, IMG submission 200263) | Soil microbial communities from uranium-contaminated site in the Upper Colorado River Basin, Wyoming, United States - RVT92D227 (version 2) ...
GGTTGAGGCCGGCCCCAAGCACGCACTGCCGAAATGTCGGCTCGTGCTGCCGCGGGGTGCACGAGGCGACCACGACGCGGTTCAGGCGCTGCTCGCGAACCGCGTTCTTGATCTCGTTCTGCCCGGGATCGGCGCACGTGTACTTGTTGCGCACGACGCAGACCACATCCGGCAGTGTGGCCGCGTGCGCCGCCACCGCCGCGCAGTCCACGGTGCCGGCAATGTTCAGCCCGCAGTCGCACACAAACACCCCGATCCGCAGCTCACCGTCGTTCGAATGGGTCGTCGTCATCTTGACCTCCACCTCATGTTGCTTCTCCTGACATCGGCCTTCATGCAAGCGCCCCGGCCACCACCTCGCCGAGGTCGCGCATGGCGATCTCGATCTCGTCCCCACGCCTGGGGTCGTGCATTGCACAGCGCAGATGGATCTGGCACTTGGGGCAGGTGGTGACGAGCAGCTCCGCCCCCGTGGCGCGCGCCTCGTGCAGCCGCTCAACTTGGAGGCGCTTGGCGTAGCGGTCGCAGTTCGACCAGGTTCCTCCCGCGCAGCACAAGGCCGCCTGTCGTGCGTGCCGCATCTCGCGCAACTCGATCCCCGGGACTCCGGCCAGCACCTGTCGTGGGGGGTCGAAGACTCCGAGGTGACGGCCGAGCCGGCAGGGGTCCTGGAGAGTGACGCGCCGCGAGCCATCGCCCCGGAGCTTCAGCTCGCCCAGGTGTTCGGCAAGGAACTCGCTGATGTGCAGGATTCTTGGCGGCTTGCCTTCGAGGTAGGGCGTGTAGTCGAGCCTCCAGGTGCGTAGGCACTCGGCGCAGGACGTAACCAGCAGCTCGGCTCCACTCTCGGCGACGAGCCGCACGTTATGCCTGGCCAGCATCTCGAAGCTTGTGCGGTCGCCGTTCCACAGCAAGTCGTGGCCGCAGCAGCGTTCCTCCGGCGACACCACTGGAGTGATCCCAAGGGCGTTAAGGAGCCGCACCGCGGCCCGGCTGCCGTTGAGGGTCGTCACCTGTAGGTCGGAGAAGAAGGCGTCGTAGTACATCGTGCAACCGGTCCAGTAGAACACCGCGCCCTTGTTCTTCTCCGTCTTGAGCTCCTGGCCCAGCCAGCCCAGGCGGTCCTGTTGCGTTCCCCCCCTCGCCATCATCCGCATCACCGACTGCAACGCACCGCCGTGAGGGCATTCAGGCTCCACTCCCTCCCGGAACGCGAGTTCCCGAAGCGTCCGCACCAGCGCCGTGTAGCTCACCTGCACCGGGCAGCGGGTCTCACAGAGGCCGCACGTCAGGCAGCTAAACAGCGTCCCGTCGGAGAGGACACCGTCGCCGCCCGCGTTGGTGCCCAACACGTGTCGCCGCGGGGTGGTGTCGCCCCCGACCCGCGCCACCGGGCACGAGGCGGTGCACTTGCCACAGTCGTAGCAGGCCCACGTACGCGCCTTCTTGGCAGCTTCCGCCAGCTCCACCATCACTCAGGCTCCCGTCGTGGCGCCCTGCTCAAGCGCAGAAGCTTCAGGCTCGGGGCTCGGGGCCACGCGGGCCCCGAGCCGCGCGAAGGGGCTCGGCCCCAGTGCCCGGACCTGGTCGGTGAACTCGTTGATAACCTGCGCGAAGCGGGCTCCCTCGGCCGCGCTGACCCACTCGAGCCGCAGGCGTCCCGACTCAAGGCCCAGAAGCTTGACCATGTTCATCGTTCTCTCGAACTGCTCGACGGCGCGCTCGTTGCCGAAGACGTAGTGACAGTCGCCGAGGTGGCAACCCGACACCAGCACGCCGTCCGCCCCCCTCTCGAACGCTCTCAGCACGAAGCCTGGCTGGATCCGGCCGGAGCACATGACCCGGATCATCCGGAAGTGTGGTTGGTGCTGGATGCGCGACACACCGGCGGTGTCGGCCCCTGCGTAGGAGCACCAGTTGCAGGCGAAGACCACGATGCTCGGGTTCCACGGGGCCTGAGGCCCCGCTCCGGCACGCTTGGAGCGCCCGACCTTCGCCCCCTTGCTCACAGGACAGCCTCCTCCCCGAAGAAGGCGTCGATGGCTGCAAACACCTGCCGGTCCGTGAAGTGCCTGGCCGCGATCGCGCCCGAGGGACACCAGCTCGCGCACGTCCCGCATCCCTTGCACAGGGAGGCGTTGATGCGACACACGGCGCTCCCGTCGGTCAGCTCGACGAGCTCCGGCGCGTGGAACTGGCAGATCTCGACGCAGCCGCCGCAGCCGCGGCAGCGGACCTCATCCACCACCGCCACGGCGGGATCAAGCTTCACGCGGTCGTGGGCAAGGAAGACGGAAGCCTTGGCCGCCGCCGCTGAGGCTTGCGCCACGCTGTCGACGATGTCCTTCGGCCCCTGGACGGTGCCAGCCAGGAGCACCCCCTCCACCGCCGTCTCCACCGGCGCGAGCTCCGGGTGCCGCTCGAGGAAGAACCCGTCCAGCCCCAGACTGGCCTTGAGCATGTCGTGGAACCGCGCGGTCTCCGGCTGCAGCGGCCGCATGCCGACACTGAGCACAACCAGGTCTGTTGCAACCTCCAGGGTCCGTCCCAGCAGTTCGTCGTAGCAACGCACGGCCTCGGCGCGCTCGGCACCCACCACTTCCGGCTTGCGATCGGGCGGGATGCGGACGAACAGCACGCCCATGCCGCGCGCCTCGCGGTACATCTCCTCCGCCCCGGTGGAGATCGTTCGGATGTCGCGGTAGAAGACGGTGGTGTCGGCCCCCTGCCGGCTCAGCTCCATCGCCTGCTTGATGGCGGTGGGGCAACAGTAGCGGGAGCAGCCCGTGAACCCTTCCGGTTCGCGTGATCCGACGCAGAGGATGAAGGCGGCGGCAGCCGGACGTCGGCTCTCCACCTTGATCTCGCCATCGTTTTCGCAGAATGCGCGCTCCAACTCCCAGCTGGTGAGGACATTTGGCAGCCGCCCGTGGCCGAACTCCCCCCGGGGATCGTGAAGATCGGCGCCCACGGCCAGGATGATGGCACCCACGTTCAGTGCCTCCTCGGATTGCCCCGTCAATGTCGCCTGGAAGTTGCCGACGAAGCCGGTGATCTGCTTCACTTCGGTTCTGAGCAGCACCCGCGCGCCACTCGCGTGCAGGCGTTCAAGCTTCTCCTGCAGGACCTCGGCGGCAGGTCGGAGGCTCGGGTAAAGGCGCCAGAGGTTCGGATGGGCCAGGCGGCCGCCGAGGCGGTCCGTCTTCTCCACCAGCGTGACGGGAAAGCCCTGTACCGCGAGGTCGGTGGCCGCCTGGATCCCGGCGATTCCGCCGCCGATGACCAGGGCCGCCGGGGTCATGGGCACATCACCCTGCTGCAGGGGCTCCAGGTGCCGGGCGCGGGCAACGGCCATTCGGACGAGCGCTCGTGCTTTCTCCTGTGCCTCGCCCCGTTGCCGCGTGTGCACCCAGGAGCACTGATCGCGGATGTTCGCCATCTCCAGGAGGTACGGGTTGAAGCCCACGCGCAGGCAGGCCTCTCGGAAGATGGGCTCGTGCGTTCGCGGCGTGCACGCGGCGATGACGATGCGATTCAGGTTGTGTTCGCGAATGAGCCGCATGAGCTCTTCCTGCCCGGTTGCCGAGCAGGCGAACATGTTGTGCGTGGCCACGGCCACGTCCGGAATCGTTGCTGCGTAGCGAGCCAGCTCTTCCACATCCAGGACGCCAGCGATGTTGACGCCGCAGTGGCAGACCATGACGCCGATTCGCGGCGGGCCGGACAGGTCCAGGGGCGGCACCGGCCGCTGCTCCTCCTGGATCCGGGCGCCGGTGAGGAAGAGTTGCGCCCGAGCCGCTGCCGCCGATGCCAGGGCGACGCAGTCCGGGATCACCTGCGGACCCACCGCGCTGCCCGCAACGAAGACCCCGTCGCGGCTGGTCTCCACCGCCGAGATGGCTGGATCAGCCCGGGCGATGAAGCCGTACCGGTCGGTCTCGATGCCGAGTGTGCGAGCCAGCTCCTGCGCTCCCTCGTTGGGTGCCGCGGCCACCGATAGCACCACGAGATCGGCCCGGATGCGCCGCTGTTCGTGGGCCAGCGTGTCCTCCACGAACACCTCGAGTGTGTCGTCCTCCGGGGCGAGGTCGATCTTGGCCGGCCGGCCCCGCACATAAGTTGCGCTCCGCTCGGCTCGCGAGCGCGCCACAAAGTCGTCGAAACCCTTGCCGAACGCCCGCAAGTCGGTGTAGAGGATCGTCACCTCCTCCACCTCGGGGTCGTGCTGCCGCACCAGCATCGAGTCCTTGACCGCGTTCATGCAGCAGAACCGACTGCAATAGGGGCGCCCCCCCTCACCACGGGCGCCCACGCACTGCACGAAGACGATTCTTTTCGGAGTCTGCATGTCCGAGGGCCGCACCACGTGCCCCTGGGTGACGCCGGACGCGTTGAGCATGCGCTCGAGCTCGAGGCTGGTGACGACGTTGGGCAAGCGCCCGTAGCCGTAGTTTCCGAGCTTGCGGGCGTCAAACTCCTGAAAACCGACGGCCACGACGACCGCCCCGATGTCCCTCTCGATCGCCTCCGCTTCCATGTCGAAATCGATCGCATCGACCTCGCAGGCCTTGCTGCAGTGGCCGCACACCAGGATGCCGTCAGACCGGACTTCCTCGCCACGGTTCTTGAAATCCTGGACCTTCTTCAGCCGTCGACGCTGTTTCTCGCTGAGGAAGCCGAGGAAGTTGAGGCAGGTCTCGGGGTCGATCACGTAGGTCGCTGGGACCGACTGGGGGAACGGGCGGTAGATCGCCTTGCGGGCCTTTAGGCCCATATCGAACTCGTTGCCTCCCACCATCGGACACACGTCCGAGCACTGGCCGCACGCCACGCACAGGTCGTCGCGAACGTACCTCGGCCGCTTGCGGATGCGGACGTGGAAGCTTCCCGGCTCGCCCTCGCACCCGACGACCTCCGCGTTGGTGACCACCTCGATCAGAGGATGCCGACCGGCATCCATGGCCTTAGGGCCGAGGATTCAGATCGAGCAGTCCATTGTGGGGAAGGTTTTGTCGAGCTGGGCCATGCGACCGCCCAGCGCCGGCCCCTTCTCCACCAGCGTTACGCGGATGCGGGCGTTCGCCAGGTCTAGGGCGGCTTGGATGCCGGCGATGCCACCGCCGATGACCAGCGCCCTCCTGTCCTCAACCGGTCGCGATGTGCCTTCCGGCACTTTTGCTCGGTCCGCCATGCTGCCACACCTCCGAGGGAAAAGTCGCTTTGGTTCGATCACGCGTGGGCGGCCGGTCCCGCGGCGGCCGCTGTTTCCTCCTCCTCTCTTGGGTTCGCTCCTTTGTACTCCTGCTCGAAGTACGCGTAGCCGGCGTCGAAAGCCTTAAGGTTGAGCTCCTCGGTGCCCGCGGGAACCGACGCGCGGACCGCGTCCCGCATCGCCTCGCGGGGGACAATGCCGGTCACCGCGGCGAAGAAGCCGAGCATCACGATGTTCTGCACGATCGAGCGCCCGAGTGACTCCGCGATGCGGGTGGACGGCACGCCAAAGGCCCGCTGGCCCTCCTTGCTGACCGGGTGGACGAGATCCCGCTCGTAGATCAGGATCCCGTCTTCCTTGAGGTCGTCGCGGTATGTTTCGTAGCCGTCGGCCGACATGGCCACGAAGATGTCCGGCCGTTCGATGTACGGAAAGAGGACCTCCTCGTCCGAAGCCGCCACCGTCGCGCTGCACGCGGAACCCCTCGCCTCCGGACCGAAGCTCTGCATCATGGTCGCGTGCTTGCCGGCGTGGACGGCGACGGCACGGCCGATGATGAAACCGGAGAGGACGACGCCTTGACCACCGAAGCCGGTGATTCGGATCTCCGTCCTACTCATGGAGCCATCCCCCCTCCGGTGGCGTCGGCACGTATTTGGAGCCGAGGGTCTTCCGGTAGTGCTCGTGCATCATTTCCAGGAAGGAAGGCTGCTCCTCATCCACGAACTTGCCGCAGACGATGCGGTCTTGGAAGGCGATGCCCACCTCGCGCGTGTCCGCACCGTGGCGGATCTCCGCGTTGTCGTGGTAGAAACGCATCAGATCCAGCCCGCTCCCCAACTTGTTGAGGCGCGCGTAGAGCGTCGCGCACGGGGTGATCACCTCGATGAAGCGGAACCCCCTGCGCTTGAGGGCCTCGCCGAACGCTTTGGTGAGACGCCGGATGTGAAGACAGGTCCAGCGTGCCACGTAGGTGGCCCCGCAGCTCGCTGCGAGTTGGGGCAGGTTGAAGGCCCGTTCGAAGTTCCCGTACGGCATGGTCGAAGTTTTGGCCGTGAGTGGCGTCGTGGCCGCGTTCTGTCCGCCAGTCATGCCGTAGATGAAGTTGTTGACGAGGATGACCAGAAGGTCCATGTTGCGCCGCGCGGCGTGGATGAAGTGGTTACCGCCGATGCCCACCAGGTCGCCGTCCCCCGAGAACACCGTAACGAGCAGCTCCGGTCGTCCTAGCTTGAGGCCAGTCGCAAAGGGAATGGCCCGACCGTGGGTGGTGTGGAAACCGTCCAGCTTCATGTAGCCGGCCACTCGGCCAGTACAGCCGATCCCGGACACGACCGACACCTTGTTCAGGTCGAGCCCCGACTCGGCCAGGGCAGTCGCGAAGCACTTCACGACCGTGCCGATGCCACATGTGGGGCACCAGATGTGCGGCATGCGGTCGGTTCGGATGTACGGTGCGACAGGGTGCTCTTCCGGAAGGACCTCGGGATGCTCAGCCGGCGTGCTCATTTTGCCGCTCCTAGAATGGCCTCGCAGATGCGCTTCGGGTCGTGGACGCCGCCGCCAGGGTGAGGGACCAGGACGGCGTCGGCACCCGCCTTGGCCGCGCAGCGCTCCACCTCGAGGACCATCTGCCCGTAGTTGATCTCCGGCACCACGAACGCCCTCACCTTCTCCGCCACCGCACGGATCCGTCTGTCGGGAAAGGGCCAGACGGTGATCAGTCTGATGAAGCCAACCTTCGCCCCCTGCAGCTTGGCCAGCTCGACGCCAATGCGCGCCACGCGGGCCGTGATCCCGTAGGCGACCACCACCACATCGGCTCCATCCACCTCTCGCTCCTCGAGCCTCACGATGTTGTCGACGTTCCGGCGGACCTTGTCGAGCAGGCGGCTGACGCACTTCTCCTGGCACTCTTTGCTCATGACCGGGTAGCCCCGCTCGTCGTGCGTCAAGCCCGTGGTGTGGAACCTGTAGCCGTCGCCGGCGCGGGCGAACTCCGGCACCGGCTTCCCGTCAACCTTATAGGGCAGATACGACTCCGGAGGCTGGCCGGTGAGCGTGCGAGGTACGATTTCGATCTCCTCCGCGGGGGGGATCACCACCTTTTCGGTCATGTGCCCGACGCACTCGTCCATCATCACGAGAACCGGGACGCGGTAGACCTCGGCCAGGTTGAAGGCGTTGATCATGAGGTCAAAGGTCTCCTGCGGCGACTGCGGACTGAGGGCAATGACCTCGTAATCGCCGTGGGAGCCCCAGCGCGCCTGCATCATGTCGGCCTGTCCCACCATGGTGGGCAGCCCGGTGGACGGCCCGCCCCGCTGTACGTTAACCACCACGCAGGGCGTCTCCATCATTGCCGCCAGGCCGATGTTCTCCATCATCAAGCTGAATCCCGGGCCGCTGGTAACGGTCATGGACTTGGTGCCGGTCCAGGAAGCGCCCACGACCGCCGCCATGCTGCCGAGCTCGTCTTCCATCTGGATAAAGGTGCCCCCCATCAGGGGAAAACGACGGGAGATCCGCTCCACGACCTCGGTGGAAGGGGTGATCGGGTATCCGGCGACGAAGCGGCACCCAGCGGCCATCGCCCCCTCGCCGCAGGCGAAGTCGCCGTCGAGGTAGTGGACGCCTGTCAAGACACCCGCAGGGTCGGCTTTCACGTTATGCCCTCCTCAGCTCCCGCTCGGGTGGACGCGGGTCGGCTCCTGCCGCTTCGGGCGACGATCCAGCGGCTCCCGCCGCGTCCCCGTCCGAAACCGCGACACTGAAGATCGCGAAGTCCGGACAGATCATCTCGCAAAGGTTGCAGTTGACGCACTCGCCAGCTTTCACGACCTTGGGCGGGTGGTACCCTTTCTTGTTGAACTCCTCGGACATGACCAGCACGTCCTTGGGGCAGTACTCGACGCAAAACCCGCAACCCTTGCAGCGCTCGACGAGGATGCGGACCTCACCGTGGGGGACCTTGACGTCACCGAAGTCGAGGGGCTTTCGCCAGTATTTCATTGACCACGTCCAGACGAGTTCATGGGACTTCCTCGCGACCGAGCTGAACCTGCCGGCCGCCACGCATCTTCTCGTAGGGACATCCGCCGCGGACCTCCCCCACCGGACAGCCAGCAGCGAGATAGGCGGCGCAGCGCAGGCAGAAGCCGTCCCCGCCCGGGCTCAGAGCGAGCAGCGCCACCGCGAAGCGTTCCAGAAGCCGCGAGAACTGCTCGAGCTCCTCGGGCTCGAAACCCTCCAGTACCGGGGCCACGCGCGCGGTCTTGAGCCTCTCGTAGTCCCTCACGAGGCGTCGGCCTTTCGGGCTCACGGAGAGGAGGATCGCCCTCCGGTCGCCGGGGGATGGCATCCGGATCACGAGACCGAGGCGTTCGAGCTTGTCGATGTTCTTGGTGGCGGCCGGCGGGCTCACACCGAGGAAGTCGGCTACCTCCCCTAGCTGGTGCTGGCCGTTGACCGCCATGAGCTTGAGAAGGTGAAACTGCGAAAGCGTCAGCGGGAGCTCCGTGGCCTCCCGGAGCAAGCGCACCTCGAGAACCTCGCGAACCGCCGCAGCGAAGATGTGGCTGTAGCGGAAGAGGTGGAAGGAATCGGTCCTCGCCAGACCGCCGCCGCCCTCGTTGGACTCACGTCGCGACCGCTGGGAGCTGGCGTTCTCGGACACTTAGTTAACCTCGTTAGTATTTAACCCTCTAAACCAAATCTAGACTCGCGATCCCCCGACGTCAAGGTCTGGACCAGGCCTAAGCATCTGTGAGCTAGGACTTTGTGATTGAACTCTCCGGCACAAGCTCCGCCCTCGGTGCGAGGGCGAGTGAAGAGTTGAGAGTGAAGAGTGAAGAATTCGAGGAAGGCCTTCCCCTCCTAACTCTTAACTCTCAGCTCTTGGCTCTTGCCCCTCGCCTGTCGTTCACCGCCGCTCGTTCGACAGCAGCGCGTACCCTTCCGTCTCCAGCAGAACACGCGCGCCGGCGATGCCGTCAGTCGCCATTCGCCGGGACCAGTTGAGAGGTGCCACCGCGTATACGCGGTTCTGGGAGTCCCAGATGGCCTTGAACTCCTCGGCAGTCGGGAAGCGCAGCTGCCTCTCCTCACCCGAGAGGTGCGAGATCCCGAACGCCAGCTCTCCCTGGTACGCAGCCACGCCAACCGCTCGCTCGAGGTACACGGGGAGGCTTTCGGGGTAGCACCGGTAGGCGAAGACGAGGTCGCCATCCCGCAGCTGGCCGCGCAACTGGTCGGCGATCGCCTTGCTGCTGCGTTCGCGGCCCACCAACGGCACCACGGCCATGATCGCCCCACCGATGCAACAGGAGGCGACAAACAGCGCGAGCAAGCGCCGGCGCCAGATTCGCCCGAGACCGGCCAGCACCAGCAGGACGGCCACCGCCACCAGCAGCCCACCCGGGATCACGAGCCCGGGCGAGACCAGGCCGCCGAGTCCCAGCCTGTCGACCCTCCCGAGCCCCGCCCACAGGAAGAACACGCCGACCAGGGCCGTGAGGACGCCTCCGACCACGATGCCCCCCGTCTCCAGGCGCGATGCGCCCAGTTCGCCTTCGCGGAGCCGCGCCATCAGCAGGCCGACCATGACCGCGAGGGGCGGCAGCGCGGGCAGGATGTACGGGATCAGCTTGGACTGGGAGGCCGAGAAGAACACGAAGACGAAACCGGACCACAGCAGCAGAAACGTCGGCTCCGGGTGCTCGGCCAGGGCGCTCCTCCGTTCGCGCCAGCGCACCAGGCGCAGCACAGAGGGAAACAGACCGGACCACGGCGCGCACCCGAGAACCAGGACAGCCGCGAAGTACCAGAGCGGCTCCTGCCGCTCGGCGATCGGCGTGGCGAAGCGGAGCACGTGCTCATGAACGAAGTAGAACCAAAGGAAGTCGGGGTTGCGTGCCGCAGCCAGCACATGCCAGGGCGCCGCAACCGCGAGGAACAGCGGAATCCCGGTTAGCCAGGGCACCCGGGCCAGCACCCGCCACCGCCCGGTCGCCAACAGATAGAGGAAGACGATGGACGCCGGGATCACCACCCCGATCATGCCCTTGGTCAGCACCGCCAGCGCCGCTGCCAGAAACGCGACGTGCCACCAGAGTTGCGCTCGGCGCATCTCCCCTTCCCCGTGGGCGAACCAGAAGCAGGCCAGCGTGACGGTCAGGAAGAAGGTGAGCGTCATGTCCAGCGTGGCCAGGCGGCCAAGCGCGACGTAGAGTGGGAACGTGCCAAGCGCCGCCGCCGCGACGAGACCCGCCCTCCTGCCGCCGACCTCGACACCGAGACGCCAGGTGACGAGCACGCCCAGCAGGCCGAACACCGCGCTCCACACCCTGGCGGCGAACTCGGTCAGGCCCAGCACGCGTATCGCCGCGGCGTTGAGCCAGTAGTACAGCGGCGGTTTCTCGAAGTACAGAACGCCGTTCAGACGCGGGGTGACCAGGTCGCCGCTGGTGAGCATCTCGCGGGGGATCTCGGTGTACCTCCCCTCGTCGGGCTCCAGCAGCGGCGCTTCACCCAAGCGCCAGAAGAACAGCAGCACCAGGCAAGCCGCCCCCAGCACGATTGCCAGCCGGACCACCCGGCGATCGCCGGAGAGCGGGGTGGACTCGTCCATGGTGCCCGTCTTGTAGCACGAGCACTCGGGTTCAGACCAGTGTGTCGGACTGCGGGGTCGGGCTCGACAAAAAGCAGCGTGTGGCGTCGTTCTCGATTCCCGACGCCCTCGCGATGTGGGCGGTCCCCGGATCCCGGACCCCGCGCCCCTACCTCATCCTGCTGCGTGCTATCATTTCGCGATGTTGCGACAGAGTTTCGGGCAGCCGGCGGCGGGCAACCGCCGCTCCGGGAGAGACGCCGTCGCCTGGTCGGCCCCCTGCACCGTCGGCCCGCTGGAGCACGCACCGCGATGAGGACCGGATTCGCAAAGCGAGGCGACTTCCTCCCCTTCTCCCGGCCGACCATCCGCCAGCTCGAGATCGACGAGGTCGTCGACACATTGCGCTCGGGCTGGATCACGACCGGCCCCAAGGCCGAGCGCTTCGAGAAGGACTTTGCCGCCTACACGGGTTTCCCGCACGCGCTGGCGCTCTCCTCGGCCACCGCCGGCCAGCACATCGGCTTGATCGCCCTGGGCGTCAAGCCGGGCGACGAAGTCATTACCACGCCGATGACCTGGGCCTCGACGGTGAACATGATCGAGGTGGCCAGGGCGACGCCGGTCTTCGTGGACATCCACCGCGCGACCTTGCAGATCGACGAGAGCCGGCTCGAGGCCGCCGTCACCCCCAGGACCGTTGGCATCATCCCCGTTCACTACGCGGGCGCGCCGGCCGACATGGACCCGATCCTCGACGTGGCGCGCAGGCACGGTCTGTGGGTGTTCGAGGATGCGGCCCACGGCGTCGGTTGCCGGTACAAGGGCACCCACGTCGGCTGCTACGACCGCCTGGGGGTGTTCTCCTTCCACCCGATCAAGAACATGACGACCGCCGAGGGCGGCGTGCTCGTCACCCAGGATGACGAGCTCGCCAGGACGTTGCGGGCGCTGCGCTTCCACGGCCTCGAGAAGCAGGCATGGAACCGCTACGCGGAGGGGGGTTCGCCTCAGGTCGAGATCGTTTTGCCGGGCTTCAAGTACAACTTCATGGACATGCAGGCGGCTCTCGGGATCCACCAGCTCGCCTCCGTTGGCGAGTTCAACGCGCGGCGCCGCGAGCTGTCCAGCCTGTACGACAAGCTCCTGGCCGAGGTGCCCGAGATCGAGCCGCTCGCCGTCCCCGACTACGACCACTTCCACACCCGCCACCTGTACGTCCTCAAGGTGCTGGAAAGCGCGCGCCTGACACGCGACCGGTTCATCGCCGAGTTGAAGGTGCGCAACGTGGGGACCGGCATCCACTTTCGGGCAGTGCACACCCAGCCCTACTACGCGGCCAGGTACCCGCGCTGGGTGGGCGCGCTCCCGGTCGCCGAGTGGGTCTCGGAGCGGCTCTGCTCGATTCCCCTCTTCCCGCTGATGAGCGAGGATGACGTGCGCTACGTCGTGGCAGCCATCAAGGACGTCCTAGTGAGCGCTGGTGGCGCGGGCGCCCCGGCCCGCAAATGAGAGGCCACATGTCCGAGCCCTACCTCTCCATCGTCGTCCCGGTGTTCAACGAGGAGGAGAGCCTCCCCGAGTTGCTCGCGCGCCTCGCGGCGGCCCTTCAAGCCCTCACGAGGAGCTACGAGATTCTCCTGGTCAACGACGGCAGCCGTGACGGATCGCTCGCGATCCTGCGCGAGGCCGCTGCGCAGGACCCGCACCTCATCGTGATCGACTTCAACCGCAATTACGGTCAACACTCGGCGATCTTCGCCGGGTTCGAGGCGGCTCGCGGCGAGATCATCGTCACGCTCGACGCCGATCTTCAGAACCCGCCGGAGGAGATCGGCAAGCTGGTGGCCAAGATGGAAGAGGGGTTCGACGTCGTCGGCTCGGTGCGCATCAAGCGCCAGGACCCCTTCTTTCGTCGCCTCGCCTCGCGCCTCGTCAACCGCGTGACCTCGATGGCCACCGGCGTGCACCTCTCCGATTACGGCTGCATGCTGCGGGCCTACCGGAGCGGCGTGGTCAAGACGCTGTGTCAGTCCAAGGAGATCTCGACGTTCATCCCGGTCCTGGCCGACATGTTCGCGGGCCGCGTGACCGAGGTGCCGGTCGCCCACGCCGAGCGGCTCAAGGGGCAGAGCAAGTACAGCCTCTGGAAGCTCGTCCGGCTGCAGTTTGACCTCATGACCAGCTTCTCGCTGTGGCCGCTGCGCACCACGATGGCGGTCGGCGTGATGACCGCGCTGGCCTCGATGGTCGTGGCCCTCGTGCTGATCGCGGGCCGCATCATCAAGGGCCACGAGTGGGCCGTCAGTGGGGTTTTCACGCTATTCGCAGTGCTGTTCTTCTTCGTGGGCGTGTTGTTCTTCGCCCTCGGGCTCCTCGGTGAGTACGTGGGGAGGATCTACCTGGAGGTACGCCACCGCCCCCGATACGTCGTCCGCCAGGTCTTCCGCTCCGGTCAGGATCCCCGGTGAGTCTCCCGTCCGAGCCCCGGACACCGGACCCCGGACCCCGCTCTCTGGTGTTTGGCTATCACACCATGGGCTGCGTCGGCTTCGACGCACTGGTGCGCCACGGCTTCGAGGTCAGCGCGGTGTTCACCCACCGCGACGACTCCAACGAGGAGATCTGGTGGGAATCACTCGCCGAGCGCGCCCGCGGCCGTGGGATCCCGGTGCACTTTGTGGGGAGGTCCGACCCTAAGACCCCCGGCTTTGCGGAGCTCGTCGGCGGCTATAGGCCCGAATTCATCTTCTCGTTCTACTTCCGGTACATGATCCCGGAAAGCCTCCTGCGACTCGCCCCGCGCGGCGCCCTCAACCTTCACGGCTCGCTGCTGCCACGGTATCGCGGGCGGGCACCCGTCAACTGGGTCCTCGTGAACGGCGAGACCGAGACCGGAGTGTCGCTCCACCACATGGTCGCCATACCCGACGCCGGCAATCTCGTCGCGCAGGAGCGGGTCGAGATCGCATTCGAGGATACCGCTCGGACCCTGTACGCCAAGCTGGAGAGCGCCGCCGAGAAGCTGCTCGACCGCACCCTCCCGTTGCTGAAGGAGGGACGTGCGCCCTCGGTCGCGATGAACCTGGTCGACGGCTCGTACTTCGGGGGTCGGACCCCCGAGGACGGCCGCTTCTCCTGGGAGTGGCCGGCGGTCAAGATCTACAACCTGGTGCGCGCCGTCACTCACCCCTACCCGGGCGCGTTCACGGTCTGGGCCGGGAGAAAGCTCTTCGTGTGGTGGGCGGTCCCGCAGACCCGACCGCTCGAGGCTGCGCCCGGCACGGTCCTCGAGGTTTCACCAGAGCGGGTCGAGGTCGCCACCGGCGACGGTGCCCTGTTGCTCGCCAGGTGCCAGCTGGAGGGCGAACCGGAGACCGGCGCGGACGCCTTCTTCGAGGCGCACGGGCTCACGGCTGGCTCACGCCTGGACGAAGCGGGAGACAACCCATGAAAATCCTGATCCTCGGCGTCAACGGCTTCATCGGCAACGCGCTCACGCGCCGCATCCTCTCCACCACCGACTGGGAGGTCTTCGGCATGGACCTCTCCGCCAGCAAGCTCGAGCACTCCATGAACCACGAGCGCTTCCACTTCCTCGAGGGCGACATCACGATCAACAAGGAGTGGATCGAGTACCACGTCAAGAAGTGCGAAGTGGTCCTGCCCCTGGTCGCCATCGCCACCCCCGCGACGTACGTCAAGGAGCCGCTCCGGGTGTTCGAGCTCGACTTCGAGGAGAACCTGCGGGTGATCAGGCAGTGCGTCCGGTACCGGCGCCGCGTGGTGTTCCCCTCGACCTCCGAGGTCTACGGCATGTCCACCGACCCCGAGTTCGACGAGGACACGAGCCCCCTCGTGCTCGGACCGATTAACAAGCCGCGCTGGATCTACTCGTGCTCCAAGCAGCTCCTGGATCGAGTCATCGCCGCCTACGGCCAGCAGGAGGGACTGCGGTACACGCTCTTCCGACCGTTCAACTGGATCGGACCCAAGCTCGACGACATAGACGCCGCCAAGGAGGGCTCCTCGCGGGTCGTCACGCAGTTCGTGATCAACCTGTTCAGGGGCGAGCCGATCCGCCTCGTGGACGGGGGCGAGCAGAAGCGGTGCTTCACCTGGGTCGAGGACGGCATAGATGCCCTGGCCGCGATAATCTCGGACGAGCGGGGCGTGACCGACGGACAGATCTTCAACATCGGCAACCCGGCGAGCGAGTGCTCGGTAAAGGAGCTGGCGCACAAGCTCGCGCGTCTCTACGAGGACCGCCGCAAGGACATCCCCGGATACGCACCGCCGCGGATCGAGGAGATCAGCTCGGCGGAGTATTACGGCAAGGGCTACCAGGACATCCTCACACGGAAGCCCTCGATTTCCAAAGCTCGCAAACTCCTCGGATGGCAACCCAAGGTGTCCCTGGACGACGCCCTGCGCCTCACCTTTGACGCGTTCCTCGCCGACTGGCTCCGGACCGTGTGAGGGCCTCGTGAAATCCACCGGGAAGATACTGGGGTTGCGCATCGACGTGGACACCCACGATGGGATGAAGGCCGGTGTGCCGACGCTGCTCGACCTGCTCGAAAAGGCCGGCGTGAAGGGCACGTTCTACCTCTCCATGGGCCCCGACAACGCCGGCAAGGCGATCTTCAACGTGTTTCAGCGTCCCGGGTTCTTCAGCAAGATGCGGCGCACCAAGGCCGCCCGAGTGTACGGCCTGCGCACCCTGCTATCGGGAACCCTCCTGCCGGCCCGCATGATCGCGACGGCGCTTCCCGAGGTCGCGCGGCGGATCGTGGCCGAGGGCCATGAGGCGGGCGTCCACGCCTGGGACCACAGGCGCTGGCAGGACCAGCTCGAAAACCTTTCCGAAGCGCAGGTCGCGCGCGAGCTCGCCCGGGCCTTCGAGGCGTTCGTCGAGGTGTTCGGCGCGCCTCCCAAGACGTTTGCGGCGCCGGCCTGGTTTGCGAGCGACGCGAGCTTGAGCTTCCAGGAGAACTTGGGCCTCGACTACGCGAGCGACTGCCGGGGCGAAGAGCCGTTCATTCCGATCGTCGGTGGAGCGGCGCTCGTCACCCCTCAGATCCCCACGACGCTTCCCACCCTCGACGAGGCACTTGGCGACACTCATTCCGTGGCGCGCGCGTTCTTCACGTCCGTGGCGGTCGCTGCCGGGAAAGCAAGGTGGCCTGTGCTCACGGTACACGCCGAGCTCGAGGGCGGCCCCTTTGCCGACGACCTGACGTGGTTCCTGGAGCAGGCGGCCGAGGCCGACATTCGCGTCACGACCCTCCGGGAGCTGCTGACGGCGCGATGTGCAACCGGTAAACCCCTGCCGCGCCGCACCATGGGGCACGGAACGGTGCCGGGTCGCCACGGCAAGGTCTCCATGCCGGTGGTGGGATGAGACAGTCAAGAGTCAAGATTCAAGAGTCAAGAGCTAAGAGTGAAGAGTCGGCGAAACCCGGAACGGTCAGACGACGGGTTCCGTATTGCAGACTCTCACTCACCACTTCTCACTATGAACTCTTGATACTCTGCTTCGCCGTTGCCATCGCACTTGAGCGAGCGGGACCCGGGCGGGGGGTATTCAATCCGCCCCGCGGGTGCCAGCGGCCATGTCTCCGGAGACCGCGGGGACCCAGCGCGCGGATCCGGGATGGGGTTTCGGTGACGCGGTATCACGCGGACACCAAGGGGCCCCGGCCCGGGACGCGCTGTCCCGCCGCAGGCGGGATCGCGGCCGGAGAAGAGCGAGCCGGGATTCACTCCCGGCGAGCGTGGGGGCTCGGGGGTCTAGAGCGCCGGTTGGGTGGGCGGAGTGGTGCGGGACCCCCGCAACAGATCGTTCGGCGCGCAGTGAGCGGGGGCGAACAAGCGACGAGAGGACGCGCACCCTCGGGGCAAAGAAGCCCGCGCGGCAGCGCAACAAACCTAATTCTCTTCGTCGGCCCCGGCTTCGAGCTCGGCGATGCGTTTGCGCACCAGCATCTCGGCCATGTCCGGGATGACCTCCCAGGCGATACGCTCAAGCTGAGGCGCGGCCAGCTCCACCACCCGCCTGGCGATGCGGTCCACCTGCTCGTCGGTGAGCGCCCCCGGAACCGCCGCCGAGGGCGCAGCCGTCGGCGCGGGGGGCATGAGCTCGACGGCCCGGATGGCGATCCGCTCGACCACCTCATCCGGGATCGCGCCGGCGTCGAACGCGGGCGCCGTGGGCTGAGGTAACGGGGTCGCGGGGGCTTCTCCCGTCGGCATCACGGGCTGAACGAGGAACCGCTGGGTCGGGCCTTCCTCCATGGCTTTCTCCGGAGGCTGCGGCACGGGGAGCTTCGGCGGGGCGAACAGCGAACCCGCCTCGAGCGGTGCAGGTTTATCGACAACGGGCGGAACCACCGGCCCCGTCGGCGGCTCGGCGTCGCTCGTCCCACCTCCACCCGGCTCGGGTGGCGGCGGAGCGAACGCCTCGGCGGGCGTCACCTTCAACCCGGGAGGCTCGCCGAACGCCGGTGGTTGCTCCGCACCGAACGCGAAGGCGGGCGGTTCCTCGGGCGGGGCGGGCTCCTGCAACTCGGGGGGCGCAGGCCGCGGGGCGGGCGGGTTCGACTTGCCCAGCGCGCTCGCCGTCAGATCGATGCCGTCCTCGGGAATCGTCGCGGGCGACACCGGTGGAGGCACCAGCTTCTCGAAACCGGGACCGGTGAAATCGAGGGCCGGAACGCCCTCCGGGATTCCGTGGTCCACGATTCCCGAGTCAGCCGGCGTGGCCGCCAACGCTTGCGCACGCTTGATGAGGTCCTCGACCGCGTTGATAAGCTCTCGAGCCTCGAAGGGCTTCGTGACGATGGCGTCGCACCCTGCCGCCATGGCGCGGTCGCGGTCGAACGGCTCGAACGTCCCCGTCAGCAGCACCACGGGGATGTGGAGCGTCGCCGGGTCGCTCTTCAGGGTCTGGCAGACCTCGTAGCCGTTCATGTCAGGCATCACGACGTCGCACAGCACGATATCCGGCTTGACCTCCGGTAGGCGCTTGAACAGGTCACGCCCGCTGCCGACCGCGACCACCTTGTGCTCGGACTCGGCGAAGGTGAGCTCCACGACTTTCTGGATCGTGATGCTGTCGTCGGCAAGCAGGAGCGTTCCGCCCATTGTCACCTCGCCTCGCTGAAACCCTCCCGTCCTTGGTACCACGAAACGGGTGCGCTGTCAACGACTTGCTCGCTGCTCTCGGGGTCCGAGAGCAGCATTCCGTCGTCGCCGATCCACACGACGGTGCCGCTCTCCATCCAACCCGGCACGACGTGCGCCTGCTTGCTGCCGACCGTGAAGCTCCACGGACGGTGGAAGTGGCCCCAGAGCACCACGTCAACTCCGGCGGCGAAGTGACGCCGCGCTGCAGCCTCGAGGTCCGCCGCCGGCAGGTCGCGCCGATAGGTGAAGTTGGTCTGGGCCAGCCGCGTCTCGGTCCCTAGGACGATGCGCTGCGCGAGGCGTTTCGGGAGCAGCCGGGCCCAGAGCCGCGCCGGTCCGCTCTTCGAGATCGCACGCCAGAAGCGGTAGGAGCGGTCGCTGCGGTTGATGAGGTCACCGTGTTCGAGGAGGAAGCGCCGGTTCCCCGCCACGAAGGAGTGCACCGTTCCCGCCGCGTCACGGTACGGGTCGAGGTCTGCCGCGTCGAGGAAGAAGTCCCTGTTTCCCTCGACCAGCACCACTCGCGACCCCGCGCGACGCAGATCGGCCAGCTCCTCGAGGCCGCGGCGCACGGTTGTGTCCCAGAAGCGGGAGTAGCCCACCAGGGCGCGGAAGACATCACCGAGGAAAACGACCTCCTGCACGTCTCGCCGCCGGACCTCGGCCATCGCGGCCCGGAACTTCTCGAGGTCGTCCTTCGCCTGCCCGACGTGCAGATCGGCCAGCACGGCACGGCTCACGAGCCATGCTAGCATTCGCACGTTCAGAGGTGAAAGGTGGATAGAATCAGCACCGTGCAGGGCAACCCAGGCGATCGCACACCCTCGCCGGAGACCCGGCGGGTGCTCCTCACCGGAGCGCGGGGGTTCGTCGGGAGCGAGGTGATGCGCCAGCTCCTGGCCTCGGGCCACGAGGTCGTGGCGATCTCGCGCCGGCTGCAAGCGAGAAACGTGCCCCCCGGCGTGATCCAGGTGGCGGCCGACATCACCGGAGACGGCTGGCAACGCTGGTGCGAGGGGTGCGGCGCAGCCATTCACCTGGTCGGGATCATCCGCCAGGCCCCTCGAGCTGGTGTCACCTTCGAACGTGCTCACGTCATCGCCACCAGGCGCGTGATCGCCGCCTGCAAGTCCCTGGGCATAAGGCGCCTGGTCCACATGTCGGCGCTCGGCGCGCGGGAGGGAGCGGCCACCCCGTACCACCGTACGAAGTGGCAGGCCGAGGTGGCGGTGCGTGCCTCCAGCCTCAACTGGACGATCTTCCGGCCTTCGACGATGTTCGGACCCGGCGACGGTTTCTCCACGACCATCGCACGGGCCGTGCGCCGTTTCCCGATCTTCCCCGTCTTCGGCGACGGGACATACAAAGTGCAACCCGTCGCGGTGGAGGAGGTCGCTCGCTGCTTCGTGGCGGCGCTCGAGCGACCTGTCACCGTCGGAGAAACCTACGACCTGGGCGGACCCGAGGCCCTCACCTATAACGAGGTGCTGCGCCGGATCGGCCAGGCCCTCGGCCTGCGGCGCGCGTTCGTGCACCTTCCGCTCGGCCTCGCGAAACTCGCCGTCTCCATGATCCAGCACTTCCCTGGCGCCCCGATCACCCGCGATCAGCTCACGATGCTCCTAGAGGGCTCCACGTGCGATTCGAGCGCCGCGTCGCTCACGTTCGGCGTGCCGGCCGCGCGGTTCCTGGGCCCGATCTGGCTAAAAGACAAGCAAAGGGAAGAGGGTAGAGAGTAGGGGGAAAACGCAAAGCGCACGGTACTGCCAGACTCTCCGCCCTCCGTTTTCCGTTTAACCTTTCCCCTTTGTCCCCTGTGCCAGCTCTCCCACCTCGAGGCGAATCGTCCGGTAGGCACGGACCACGTCGGTACCCTCGATCACGACCCCGGCGAAAAGCACCGCCATCCCGATCACGAACACCGGGACCGGGTGCGAGAGCTTGAGCCACTCTGGACCGGCCACGCGCAGGCCGAGGAGCAACGAGGTAAGGACGAAACACCCCACAGCTACCACCTGGCACAACACCGCGTTGCGCAGCAGGCGGACGCGGTCCATGAGATCCTCGAGCTGGCGCAGGACGCTTGCGAGACGCGCGACCTCGAGCGGCACGGCCTCGGCGGGGGGCGTCGTGGCGCGCACCAATCGGCGCCGCTCCTCGCTGAGCACGCGGATCCGATTCATGATCACGGTGTAGCGGTTGAGCAGCGCAAGCAGCAGCAGCCCGCACGCGGAGACCATGATCGCCGGAGCGAGGATGGCCTGGATCGCCTCCACCGCGAAGCTGTATTGAGTGTCCATCCTCAGCCCTCCCACCCGGCGCCGAGCCGCGGGGCCGCCGCCCGCGCCGCGTCCGCCACCGCCGCTGCGCTCGCACCGGACCGCCTCGCCGCAGCGAGAACCGCATCGTGTTCGGGCTTGGCCGAGACCACCCGGCCCGCGAACACGCCGACCTTCACCGGGATCGCGCCGAACGGGGTCAAAACCTCGACGGTGTGCCGGTCGAGCTCGGGACGCGTGCACTCCACCAGGCGCACCCCGAGCGTGGCCCCCTCCTCGAAGACGGCGGCGGTCACCGCCGCCACCTGCGAGGGGTCGAGGACCGCCCGCAGCTCCACGACCGGCCGTCCCTTGCGCCCCGTCCCCGGCAGGCACCAGGCATCCAGCGCCCCCGCCTCGCGCACCCGCTCCAGCAGCGCACCCAGCGCCTCCCCGGTGATGTCATCCACAGTGGTCTCCAGAACGACCATCGGTCTCCCGGCCAGACGACCCTCTTCCTCGACGAGCAGAGCGCGCAGCACGTTTGGGAGCCCGGCGAACTCCCTCGCTCCCAGCCCGACTCCCACCCCCACGAGCTTGCCCGCCGGCAGGGGCCCGAAGCGCTCCACCAGCGTGACGAGCAGCGTGGCGCCTGTGGGCGTTGTCATCTCTCCTTCGGCCGCGTGGGCAGCCAGTGGCACCCCCAGCAACAGGCGAGCCACCGCCGGCGGAGGCACCGGGAGCAACCCGTGAGCGGTCTGCACCGTGCCGGACCCCACAGGGACCGGCGCGCACGCGACCCGGCCGACGCCGAGCAGCTCGACCGCGGCGCACACGCCCACGATGTCCACCACCGCGTCCACCGCGGACAGCTCGTGGAGGTGAGCCCTTTCGAGGGGCACGCCGTGCACCTCCGCTTCGGCCTCAAACAGGCGCCGAAACGCCGCCAGGCTCCGCTCCCGCACCCGCTCGGGCAGCGACGCGTCCGCCAGCAACCTCTCCACGTCCAGGAGGTGGCGTGCAGGGTGCCCCGCCTCCTCGACGCGCACCGCCACCCGTATGCCGGTGAGACCCTGCTGGCGGTCGCGGGTCGCCTCCAGGCGCCACCCCTCGAGGCGCAAGCCTGCGAGCACCTCCTGCAGGCGCTCCTGCGAGACCCCGAGGTCAAGGAGCGCGCCGAGAAGCATGTCGCCCGCGGCGCCCCCGAACGGATCGATGTAGAGGACCTTTGCCATGCCTCAGCCTCGCCTCAACGGGGCGCGAAAGTCAAACGCGGCGGTATGCAAGACGGTGGACCTGCCGGCTCTCGCGGGCGTACTTGACCTCGAAGTTCGTGACAGGGACCCCTTCGAACGCCGCCTCGACCGCCGCCGGCGCCAGCCTGGGCTCGTCCGCGAGCACCTCGCGAATCACCGAGGCGTAGGCATCGTGGTCGGTCTTGACCCGCAGGAGCCCTCCCGGTGCAAGCACGTCGGCTAGACGCGTGACGTTGGAGGGCCGGAAGAAGCGTCGCTTTTGATGGCGTTTCTTGGGCCACGGATCCGGGAAATACACATGAGCCGCAGCCAGGTTCCCCTCCGCAAGGCAGCGGAAGAGGAGATCTTCGGCCGTCGTGTGCACGAGGCGCACGTTTGCCAGGCCCTTGCGGGCCGTCCGCAGCGCCGCGACCTTCATGTACTTGCGCACACGCTCGACGCCGATGAGCCCGACCTCGGGATGCGCGACCGCCCACTCGAGCAGGAAAAGCCCCTTGCCGACGCCCAGCTCGAGCTCGAGGGGCACGTCCGAGCCGAACACCTCGCGACTCGTGAGCGGCAGCGTCACGCTGCCGAGGTCGAGGACGATCCCCGCTGGCTCCACCGTCGGGGTCAGCCCTCGGAGTCCGAGGCGTCCTCAGGGTTCTCGTCGCCGAACACGATGCCGATTGCCCGGGCCGCCTTCATGAGCTGGCACTGCGGGTCCACTTTCTTGAGACGCCCGATCGCGTCCGCCAGCGGCACCGCCACGATCTCGTCGCCGCGCAGCGCCACCATGCTCCCGAAACTCCCTTCGACGGCCAGCCGCGCTGCCTCGATGCCGAAGCGGGAGGCGAGGATCCGGTCGTTCGGCACGGGCGTGCCCCCACGCTGGATGTGCCCCAACACCGTGGCGCGGACCTCGTAGCCCCCACGCGCTTCGATCTCTTGGGCGATCGAGGCCGAGATGCCGCCCAACCTCTTCCAGCCCGTGATCGCGTCTTGCCCCGCGAACACCTGGGAGCCGCCCGCCGGCGCGGCGCCCTCGGCCACGACCACCAGGGAAAACGGCCTCCCGCGGCGCTCCCGTGCCTGGAACTTGGCGATCAACGGCTCGAACCGGAAGGGGATCTCGGGGATCAGCACCACGTCGCCGCCGCCGGCCAAACCTGCGTGGAGGGCGATCCAGCCCGCGTCACGCCCCATCACCTCGAGCAGCATGACCCGGTGGTGGCTCTCGGCCGTGGTGTGCAGGCAGTCGAGCGCCCAGGTCGCGGACTGCACGGCGGTCGCGAACCCGAACGTGTAGTCCGTGGCCGAGAGATCGTTGTCGATGGTCTTTGGCACCCCGACCACGGGGATGCCGAGCTCCCGCCAGAAGCGCTCGCCGATCGAGAGCGAGCCGTCGCCGCCGATCACGATAAGGCAGTCGAGGCCGAGCTTCTCCACGTTCTTCTTTGCGGTCCCGGAGGCGTCGACAAGCTCCTCCACCCCGTCGGGTCGACGGTAGGCGTACCGGAACGGGTTGCCCCGGTTGGTGGTGCCCAGGATCGTGCCGCCGCGCACCAGCAGGCCTGAGATGTCGTCGAGGTCCAGCTCCCGGGCCCTCATCTCCACCAGCCCCGTGAACCCCTCCGAGATCCCGACCACCGTGACGCCGTAGGCCACCTTGCAGGCCCGCACCACGGCGCGGATGACCGCGTTCAGCCCGGGAGCGTCGCCCCCTCCAGTTAGCACCCCAACCCGCCTCACTGTGCTCATCGCGCGTCCTCCAGCCCCAGGTGGATCAGCTCGATGCCCGCCTCCCGGGCGTATTGCGTGATGCGGTCGTCGCGGTAGAACTCCCCGTACAGCACGCGGCCGATTCCTGCGTTCGCGATCAGCTTGAAGCAGTCCCAGCACGGCGAGGATGTGACGTAGATGTCCGCCTGCTCGATGCGCACACCGTGGCGTGCCGCCTGAAGGATCGCGTTGGCCTCGGCGTGGACCGTGCGGACGCAGTGGTCGTTGTCCATCAGGCACCCGACCTCGCTGCAGTGGGGCAGGCCGCGGATGGAGCCGTTGTAGCCCGTGGCCAGGATGGCCTTGTCGCGCACCACCACCGCACCCACGCTCTTCCTGGGACACGTCGAGCGCGTCGCCGCCTGTACGGCGAGGTTCATGAAGTAGCGATCCCACGGCACCCTGCTCATCGCGTCAGTGTAACCGGAAACGGCGGGCCACCGGGAGGGGCTTCTCGCGATTGTCGGCTAGTGGAGGCCGTTGGCGGCGGCGAGCTCCTTGACGAGGTTGCCGACGACCGCCTTGGCGTCGCCGAAAACCATCAGGGTCCGGTCCATGTAGTAGAGGTCGTTGTCGATCCCGGCGAAGCCCGCGCTCATGCCGCGCTTGATCACCATCACCGTCCTAGCCTTGTCCACGTCGAGGATCGGCATGCCGTAGATCGGGCTGGACTGGTCGCGTCGTGCGGCTGGATTGGTCACGTCGTTGGCCCCGATCACCAGCGCCACGTCCGTCTGGGCGAAGTCCGAGTTGATCTCCTCCATCCCCACCATCCTGTCGTACGGGATGTCGGCCTCGGCGAGCAGCACGTTCATGTGCCCCGGCATGCGCCCGGCCACCGGGTGAATGGCGAACCTCACCCCGATGCCCAGCTTGGTGAGCGTGTCGAAGAGCTCCCGAACCTTGTGCTGCGCCTGCGCCACCGCCATCCCGTAGCCCGGGACGACGATCACCGAGCCGGCGGCGCCGAGAATGGACGCGGCCTCCTCCGGCGTGGCGCTGCGCACGATTCGCTCCTCGCCGGCCGCCGCCGCGGACGCCTGGACCTGGCCGAAGGCCCCGAACAGGACGTTGGTGAAGGACCGGTTCATCGCGCGGCACATGATTACCGACAGGATGAGGCCCGAGGATCCGTCGAGCGCGCCGGCGATGATCAGCAGGTGGTTGTCCAGCACGAAGCCCATCGCGCACGCGGAGAGCCCGGCGTAGGAGTTCAGGAGCGAGATCACCGTCGGCATGTCCGCGCCGCCGATCGGGACGATGAGCAGTACGCCGAAGACCAGGGAGAGGCCTCCGAGCGCCGCGAACAACCAGGTCGTCCCCGGGCTCACGACGAGGGCGACACCGGCGGCGACCGCAAAAACGAACAGCGAAAGGTTGACGACGTTCTGGTTGCGGTAGGTGATGGGCCGGGTCGGCAGGATCTCCTGCAGCTTGCCGAACGCCATCAGGCTGGCCGTGAAGGTGAGAAAACCAAGCAGCACCTCCAGCGCCAGCGCCCCCATCGTGAACCGGTCGATCCCCGGAGCCCTCAGGTAGTACTCGGCCGTTCCCACCAGCGCCGCCGCCAGCGCGCCAAAGGCGTGGGAGAGCGCAGTACGTTGTGGCACGGCGGTCATCGGCATCATCGCCATCGGAACGCCGATGATCGACCCGAGGACGATGGCCACCGCGATCCACTTGTAGCTGACGATCTCGGGGTTGAGCAGCGTTCCCCCGACCGCTAGCGCCATGCCGAGAACCCCGACGAGCACCCCGCGGCGCGCCGTGGCAACCCCCGAAAGCCACTTGAGGGCGAGGATGAACGAGGTGGCGGCCGCGACGTAGAGCAGTGGGATGATCTGCGCGATCATCGCCCGTCCTTCCCGCTCCTCTTAAACATCCTCAGCATGCGGTACGTGATCAGGTACCCGCCGACGATGTTGATCATCGAGCAGGTCACCGCGGCGGTTCCCAGCACCGTCGAGAGCGTCGTCTTCTGCTGCCCCGCCACCAGGATCGAGCCCACCACCGCGATGGCGGAGATCGCATTGGTCAGCGACATCAGCGGTGTGTGAAGGAGGGGCGAAACCCGCCGGATCACCTCGACGCCCAGAAACGTGGCCAGCACGAACACGAAGAAACTCAGCTCGAAGTCAGAGGCCATATCGTCTCCCCTTTGCTCGCGACCCGACGGACCTGCTCATGCCCGTGCCGGGGCTTTGCCGAAGCGCACCTCGCCCGCGTGGGTCACGAGGCAGCCCCGGACGATCTCGTCCTCCAGGTCGAGCTTGAAGGTCCCTTCCTTCCAGAACGCCAGAACGAACGCCGTAAGGTTGCGGGAGTACAGCGTGCTGCCGTGCCAGGGGACCTCGGCCGGGAGGTTCTCGGGGCCGACGATGGTCACGCCGTGGGCGACGACCGTTCGTCCCGGTTGGGTTAGCTCGCAGTTGCCTCCGGCCTCGGCCGCCAGGTCCACGATGACCGAACCCGGCTTCATGGCCCTGACCATTTCGGCGGTGATGAGCCTGGGCGCCTTCACCCCGCCGATCAGGGCGGTGGTGATCACCGCGTCGGCGGACGCGCAGCGCTCCGCGATCAGCTCCGCCTGTTTTCTGTAGAACTCGGCGGAGAGCTCTCTCGCGTATCCCGAGGCGTCCTGCGCGTCCTCCCCGACCTCCACGCCGACGAACTTGGCGCCCACGCTCTCCACCTGCTCTTTCACCACGGGCCGCGTGTCGGTGCCCTCGACCGCGGCGCCGAGCCGGTGCGCGGTCGCGATCGCCTGCAGCCCCGCGACGCCCGCCCCGATCACGAACACCTTGGCGGGGAACACCGTGCCGGCGGCAGTCATGAGCATTGGGAAATACCTGGGGAGGTGGTTGGCCGCGATCAGCACCGCCTTGTAGCCAGCGATGTTCGCCATCGAGGAGAGCGTGTCCATCGCCTGCGCCCGCGTGATGCGCGGGATCAGGTCGGTGGCGAACGCCGTCACGTTCCTCAGCGCCAGTTTCTCGAGCACGTCGGGGTGGCGGCTGGGCACGAGCGTGCCGACCAGCATCGCCCCCTCACGCATCAGCTCGACCTCGTGCTTTGCGAGGGCCTCGTTGCGCCAGGGAGGCTGAACCTTCACGACGAGATCTGCGGTGCCGAGGAGGGGTTCGGGGCCAGAGAGGACCCCTGCACCGGCCTCACGAAACGCGGCGTCCGGGAAGAAAGCCGCTTCCCCCGCACCCGTTTCGACGTTCACCTCGATGCCCGCGTTGACCAGCTTTCGGCACGACTCGGGCACCAGCGCAACGCGCCGTTCACCCGGACGGATCTCCTTCGGTACCCCGATCCTCATGGTTCAGGCCTTCTCCGCTTGGCCACCGACTTCACGCAACCCAGTGAAAGCAAACGAGGTGAGGGTCTATTCCCCGGGGAAGCGGCGCAGCGCCGGCTCGGCACGAGCGCTCTTCCGCCGCAAGCCCCGTGAGCCGCATCCGACCCTCCCGTCGGCCTGCGGAGCCTCGAGGTGTGAACCGAGCGACGTGGATTCCGGGCGTCGGGTGCGTTTCTCGCGCAAGGCGCGACTATGCGATACAGTTGAATTAGGCTCTGGCCCGTCGGGACGGGACAGTTTCATCGGGAACGCAGCGACGGAAGGCGGTCGGGGGTGTGTCACCCCCAGGCAGGCGAGAGGTCGGAAGCCAGACATGAAACCGTTGGACAAAGAACCCCCGAGCGATTCCCAGGCGTTCTCGGACCTGCGCGTCTTCCGCGTCTTCCAGCACGTCCCGGACGACCACCTCGAGCAGCTCGCCGCGTTCACCGCCGAGCAGCTCATGGCCCGCGGCCAGGTCATCTACGACGAGGGCGAGGTCGGCGAGGACTTCTACGTGGTGGTTTCCGGGGTCACGGAGGACTACTGCACGGCGCTGGGGAGGCGCCAGCCGGTGAGCCGGTCGCGGGTGGGGCAGATCCTGGGTGAGACCTCCTTCCTCGACGGGCGGCCCCGTCCAACGACCGCCGTCGCCGTCGAGAAGGGCACGGTGCTCCGCTTCAGGAGCGGTGGGCTTCGCCGGTGGCTTGTCAACGACCACGAGCTGGGGGCGGCGCTCGCCCGCTCGTTCTGGCACTCCCTGGCGGCCAAGATCCGGCAGGCAAACCAGTTTATGACGGAGATCCTCCCGCTCGAACAGACCGCGGAGCACCAGGACCGCCCGGCCGGGCAGCAGGTCGAGCTGATGCCCGGCGCAAAGATGGACCTCTTCCAGGAGACAGGCCTTTCGGCGGCCGCGCTGCGGCTGCTTGCCTCGACCCTCCAGGCCCAGCACTTTCCGCGCGACGCCTATCTCTTCCACGAAGGGGAGGCCGGGGAGTCGCTCTACGTCGTTTTCGACGGCGAGGTCCGCATCTCGCGGCAGATGAGCGGTCGGGGTGAGGAGCCACTCGCGATCCTCGGACGGGGGGAGGTTTTCGGCGAGATGGCCCTGGTGGACGACCAGGTGCGCAGCGCCGACGCTCGCGCCCACATCGACGGCTGCACCGTCCTGGTTCTGAGTCAGGCCGACCTGGACGCCGTGCTCCACATGCCGCCGGTAGCCGCCTCGCAGTTTCTCCACCTGGTGTGCGGCGTCCTGTGCTACCGCTTCCGCGCGATGATCAGCCTGTTGGCATCCTGGCGCACCAGGATCGGCATCGGACAGGACTACGAGAAGGACCCCCCGGCCGCGCAGGGGTGAGGGGCTTGTGCCGCGGCACCGTGCCTACCTGCCCAGGCGGGTAAAGCGGTCCGCGAGCGTCCGGCCGTCGGCGAAGATCAGGCCCTGCTCCTGCAGCCTCTTGGCCCGGTCCGACGGCTCCGGGTGCGTTCTTGCGAGGGAGGCGAGCGATCCGCCGCTCTCGGCGGCCATGCGCCCGGCCAGTCTGAGCAGGAACTCCTCGTACGGCGCGGTCGCGTACCCGGCGCCGTGTGCGACCCGGCAGCCCCTGGTGTCGGCGTCGTACTCGTCCTTGCGGCTCATGCCACGGCTGATCAGCACCTCGGCGCCCTTCTCGCCGATCTTCCGCATCAGGTCGGCGGTCAGGCCCCCGCCTCCAGCATGGTCGGCCACGATCGAGACCCCGGCCGCGATTAGGTTGCTTCGCCGGATCTCGTTGAGGACGTGCTTGCCCGCCACGTGCCCGCACTCGTGCGCGAGCACGGTCGCGAGCTCAGCCTCGCTGCGGCAGGACTGAAACAGGCCGCGCGCCACGAATACGTATCCGCCCGGGCAGGAAAACGCGTTCACCGTGTCGGTGTCGAGGAGCGCGAAGCGCCACACCGTGTTCGGCCTTCCGACCTGACGCGTGATCACCTGTCCGACCAGGTTCAGATAACGCGTGCGAGCGGAGTCCTCCCACAACGGGTAGGTCCCCAGCACCCGAGCCGCCACCACCCTGCCGAGCTGCTGCTCCTCCTCAGGCGTGAACTCGCGCTGGCTGGCCGCCACCGCGCTCCCCGCCTTCACGACGTCCTCCGTCGAGAGCGGACCGAGGTTTACACCCGAGCAGCCCGCGAGCGGAAGTAGCACCGCCAGCACCAGCGCTGCGCGCCTCACGAGCCACCCCCCAGCTTGCCCTCACGGATGAACCGGTCCACATCGGCCCGATCAACCGCCGTCTTCTCGACCTTCTCGACGGCGGCGAAGTTGTAGCTCGAACCGAGTTTCTTCTCCTCCTCGGTGACGCCGCGCGCTCCGGCCGTCGAGGAAACATTCGGCTTGTCGGAGGCGAAGAGCCCGGCGGCCGCGTCGGCCAGCTTTCCCAGGCCGCTGCGCTGTTTCCTCGGCACCGCGAACGCGTCCGCGGCCAGCTGCGGCAGCGGCCCGCTCTCCGTACGCTTCACCTGGATCGCCCCAGCGGTGTAGCTCACGATCCCCTTTGCGTCGCGGCGGTACTCGACGGCCGGGATCTGGACCTTGCTCCCGGACTGGGGCTGGTACCTCGTGGGAAGTCCGCGCTCCGTGCGCACCCCCTGGGCCTTGGGGTCGAGGGCCACAAGCAGCGCCAGCACCCAGGCGTCCCCCTGCTGCCACCGCCTCTCCTGCCAGGCGACCCCGCCGACGCCGGTGATCGCCCACACGCCCTCGTCGTCAGTCACGAAGACGCTGGTCTTGCCGCCCGCGGTGACCTCCACCCTGGTGGCGGCCTCTGCCTGCAGGACAACCGCCTTGCCCTGATCCGGCCCGGCGAACACCGCGCGTCCCGTCGTCGCGAGCAGGCGTGCCGCGCGTACCTCGACGGAGGCCAGGGACAGGAGCACCAGAACGACCACGCTGCGCACTCTCATGAATCGATTCTAACCGGGCTGCCTCCCCGGCGTTCCGCGTAGGAGCCACCAGGCGCTGAGCGCGGCGGCGACCAGCACCAGCGCCCACCCTTGGGTCGAGTAGAAGCCGCCCGGCTGGGCGATCAGCCCGACCGCGGCCGGGATCAGGACGACCCAGGCCGCAGCCAGCAGGTAGGCGACGGGGTTGGACCCCAGCACGAAGCGCGCGAGGAGTGCCGCGCCGCCCAGCACCACCACAGCCTGGACCACCCCCGCCGCGATCTCGAGCACCGAGGCGCCTGACTGCACCGGGATGAGCGCCACCAGCAAACCCGCGGCGAAGAGCGCCTTGAGCCAGGGTTTCACCACCTCCCGCCAGAGGTGCAGCGTCAGCCCCACCAGGCCGAGGAGCAGCAACCCGGCCATCAGCGGGCCTTCGAGGCCCGCGAGGGCGGGCAGTGCGGTGGCCACTGATTCCGGAATCCCCACGGGGGCATCCGAGAACGCCCGCGGCACGGCCTTCAGTACGAACGCCACCAGCCCCCGGAGCGCCAGGACCGCCCCCACGAAGGCCAGCGCTGCGGCAGCCGAGGCCCCCGCCGCGGGGCGTCGCGCCGATGGGTCGGCAACGGCCCGCGCCGCGGGGAAGCAGGAGGCCAGGGTTCCCAGCACCAGCACGGCGAGCGCCGCGAAGACGAGCGTCAGGATCGCCATCCCGATGACGCTCGTGGTGCGGAACAACGCTTCGGGCATCGAGACGCTGTACGTCGCCCAGACGAGCGGGTACGCGAGCCCGACGGCGACGACGAACAGGGCAACCACGCCGCAGCTCGCTCCCAAGACGGGCTTCCATGGAACCACGCCGGCACGAACACCGCGGTAGAACGCCAGCAGGCCATGGGTAATCAGCAGTGCGACGATGCCGAGCACCACCGCGAGACGTGCGTAGTACGCTACGGTCGCCTTCTCCCGCGCCCGTTCCCACGCCTCCGGGAGCTTGATCCGGCGGGACATCCGGTCCACCGAATCCCCTTGCACGGTGACGTCCAGCAGGTACTCGGCGTCTGCGACGGTGCGGCTCGGATCCTTCCAGGTGAAGGTGTGGTCGAGGCGGGCCGGCCGCTTCTCGGTCTTGGCCTCCTTGAAGACGAGCGTGCCGACGTCGAACCCCGACGCCATCACCGCCGATTCCGCCTTCCGGCGGGCCTCTTCCACGGCGAGACTCGCCCCGGGTGCCTCCTCCCGCAGCGAGTGGTCGAACCGAACCACCTTCCCCGCGGGGTCATCTACCGCAAGCTGCCACTCCTCCCGCTCCTCGGGCCGGAACGCACGCACCTGCCACTCGGGAACCTCGGAGACGAACCGCTCCACCTGGGCGACGCCCCCGTTCTCCAGCAGGTAGCGCCTCGCGTTGCCCCCGAGCATGTCGCCTCGGGCCGTCACGACGAACCGCCACTGCGACGGGTCCACGCCGCGCTCGCCGAAGAACGCCTCCGCGCTTGCTCGCACCGCGGCGGGCCGTAGCCTCACGCCGACGTTGCGGCCCGGGTTGGGTGCACGCCAGGCAAGCAGGATTCCAACAACCGCGAGCACCAGGCCCACCGGAAGCACCAGACGCAGCGGTGGGGCGGCGATTGCCGCCGGCGGTGGCGGCGCCACGATGGGTGGCTCGGGTGGAGCGGGATCTGCGGCGTTCAGCGTCGCCGGGTCCTCGACGAAACCGCCGCGCCGCAAGGCAGCGACCAGCGTGGCCGCCAGCGGTATCAGCAGCACGCCCGTGCCGACGATCGCGGTGATCATGAAGTACGGGTTACCGGAGCGCACCAGCAGCATCGAGGTGTAGCCCGCGTCCACCACGTAGTGCCAGACCAGGCACGGGAGCACCCCGAAACGGTAGAGGATGATGCCCACGACCAGCCCGGCGATCGAGACCTCGACACCGCGAATGTAGAACGGCTGCGCAGGGTAGTTGGCGTGGGCAAAACCCCAGATCAGCGCCGGGATCACGATCGCCGCCACCTTCGAGTGCGCGAGCCTCTCCACGAGCGGGATCGAGAACACCCGCGACATGAACTCCTCGTTCACCGCCGGGTAGAAGCCGATGAACAAGACCGCCAACCAGGGGAAGGACGTGTTGAGCAGGTTGTCGAACGGCACCTCGGCCGGGTTCCAGGCGCCGAATCGCGACCCGACCAGGTAGAACGCCACCTGGTAGGCGATGAAGAGCGCCGCCAAGCAGTAGCCCAGGATCAGGCCGAACGCGAACTTCCTGCTCTTCCAGCCGACCCGTTCGAACAGCGCCGTCACCCGAAGATGGCCGGCGAAGCGCGCCCGGTAGAGCGGCTCTCCCGCCGCCACCACGATGAAGATCAGCAGGGACTGGACCCCGGCGCCGGCGAAGCCGGCGAGCACCTCACGGGCCAGGAAGGCGCCGTACGTTCCGGTGGTGTCGAAGCCGTAGGTGGCGAGCGGCAGCTGGTTGAGCGAGAGCAGAAAGAACAAAGAGAACGAAACGGCGGTCAGCAGCAGCACGAGCCGCCAGCGCACGTTGTTGCGGCGGCCCTCGCGGAACAGGACGATGACCGCGGCCAGCAGGGTCAGCACGATGCCGAACGCCGCGATCAGGGCGGTCGTGTTGTTGGCGGACCGCAGGCGCTGGTACGACTGGGTCCAGACATCGGGCACCTTGAGGAACTCCCGGTAGGCCGCGGCCTCGTCGCCGTGCACCTCAACCTGCATCCGGTACGTGGCGTCCTTGGCCTTCCACCCCGATCGCTCGAACGTGAACGTCCAGTCGCGCCGGTGGGGGCGGTCCTCCCGCTTCGACTCGATGAAGGTGAGCCCGGCGGCGTCCATCTTGAAGGCGCCGGCCAGCAGCTTCTCCGCGATCGCCCTGGCCGCCGCCTCGTCCAGAGAGGCACCTGTTGCCTCCTCGGGGATGAGGTGGGCAAAGCCCATCACCTCGCCCTCGGGGGTCACCGCGACCTTCACCTCCTCCTTTGCGAGTGGGCGAAACCATCGGTGGGACCAATCCCACAGTCGCACCTGACGATTCCGGGTCAGCTCTCCGAGCGTCTCGAGGCCCGTCTCGCGCTCGAGGTAGACCTTGGCCCTGTCGTCCACCTGGAAGATCGCCGCGTGCCGTCGCCCCGCGAGCGACGCTGCGGCGGCCGGGGCGTGCTGGCGCAGAAACGCCTCCGCCACCGGCAGGGAGGTGGCCCGGTTCACCGTGAACGTCAGGTGCGCTTCGGGGAAAGCGCGCTTGAAGTTGGTCCAGGCGAACGTACCGGCCGCCACCGCCAGCACCACCGCCCCGAGCAGGAACAGCTTCTCTCCGCGCGTGAAATGACTCATGGCGCCCTCCAGCACGACGTTGGTAGGTTCAAGGCTCGCCATCATCGCATGCCCGCAAGGGACAGGAAAAGGTCAAAGGGCAAAGGGCAAACGAAAGACAACGGCACGAATCTGCCCTCCCTTTTCCCATTGGCTTCCTGTTTTGATGTGGCGTGCAAGTGCTGAAAAGAGGCGGATTTCGTGGACATGGGTACTAGAATTGGAGAATGTCAGGTTCGAGCCAAAGAACGGCCCTCGTCGGCCTGCTGCGCCAGCGCATCGTGCTGCTGGATGGGGCCACGGGCACGGCCCTCGCGGCGCTCGACCTCACCGCGGAGGACTACGGCGGCGAGGCGCGCTTCGGTTGCCACGAGGCGCTGGTCCTGCAACGGCCCGATGCGGTGCTGGAGCTCCACCGCTCCTACCTGAAGGCCGGTGCCGACGTCGTCGAGACCGACACCTTCGGCGCCACACCGGTGGTGCTCGCCGAGTACGGTCTGGCCAGGCGCTGCAAGGAGATCAACCGCAAGGCGGCCGAGATCGCTCGCAAGGCCTGCGCCGAGTTCGAGGGCAAGGGCAGAAAGCGCACGCGTTTCGTGGCGGGCTCGATCGGCCCCACGACGAGGTCGCTCACCCTCACCGGAGGCATCACCTTCGCCGAGCTTGTGAAATCGTACACAAGCCAGGTGGAAGGGCTCGCGGAGGGCGGCACCGACGTACTGCTGATCGAGACCAGCCAGGACCCCCTGAACCTCAAGGCCGCCCTGATCGCCTGCCGCGAGGCCGCACCCGACCTGCCCGTGGCGGTCTCGGCCACCCTCGAGCCGACCGGAACCACCCTCGGCGGGCAAACCATCGAGGCGGTGGCGGTGATGGTCGAGCCGTGGCAACCGCTCTGGGTGGGGATCAACTGCTCCACCGGCCCCGGCCCGATGACCGAGCACGTGCGAGCCCTGGCCGCGCTCACCCCTTCGTTTGTCTCGGTGGTCCCCAACGCCGGCATCCCCGACGGCGAGGGCCGCTACCGCGAAAGCCCCGAGGAGATGGCCCGGACCATGGAGCGCTTCGCGGCCTCGGGCTGGGTGAACCTGATCGGTGGTTGCTGCGGCACCGGTCCGGAGCACATCCGCCGACTCCGCGAGGTGGCGGACCGGCACACGCGGCGCGAGCCGCCCTCCTACGACTCCGCGAGGCTGGCCGGCGGCGAGGTGGTGGAGTTGGTGCAGGACCCGCCCCCGCTTCTCATCGGCGAGCGCACCAACGTGCTCGGTTCGCGCAAGTTCAAGAACCTGGTGCGCGAGGGGCGCTTCGCGGAGGCGGCGGAGATCGGGCGGCGCCAGGTTCGCGGGCGGGCCGGCGTGCTGGACGTCTGCCTCGCCGACCCCGAGAGGGACGAGAAAACCTCGACGGTCGCGTTGCTCAGCGAGCTCCGCCGGGCCGTGCGTGTACCGCTCATGGTGGACTCCACCGACCCCGAGGTGATGGCCGCGGCGCTGGAGCTGATCCCGGGGCGGCCGGTGCTCAACTCGGTCAACCTGGAGGACGGCGGGAGCCGCCTCGACCAGGTGGCGGCGCTCGCGAGGCGGTTCGGCGCCGCAGTCGTGGCGGGGTGCATCGACGAGCACCCCAGCGAGGGGATGGCGCGCACCGCGGAGCGGAAGCTCGAGGTGGCAGCGCGGCTCTTGGAGCGCCTCGAGGCAGCCGGGCTTCGCCGCCGCGAGATTCTCCTCGACGCGCTCGTGTTCCCCGCCGCCACTGGCGATCCGAAGTTCCGGGCGGCGGCCGCCGAAACCGTGCGCGGCGTCAAGTTGATCAAGGAGAAGTTGCCGGGTGCCATCACCGTGCTCGGGATCTCCAACGTCTCGTTCGGGGTACCGCCCTCCGGGCGCGAGGTGCTCAACGCGGTTTTCCTGCACAAGTGCGTCGAGGCCGGGCTCGACGCCGCGATCGTCAACAGCGAGCAGCTCGTGCGGTTCAACACTATCGAGCGCGAGGAGGTAAAGCTCGCGGAGGACGTGCTGTTCTCCGGCGAAAAGGCCTCGGTGGACGCGTTCGTCGCCCGCTACCGCCAGGCGCGCCCACGGGTCCCCTTCGTGGACCGGCACATGCCCGCGGCCAAGCGGCTCCGCCGGATGGTGGTCGAGGGAGCGCGCATCGGCCTCGATCAAACCCTCGAGGAGCTGCTCACGCGTTCCACCCCGCTCGACATCATCAACGGGCCGATGATGGCCGGAATGGCTGAGGTGGGTCGCCTGTTCGCCTCCGGAAAGCTCATCGTGGCCGAGGTGCTCGTCTCCGCCGAGGTCATGCAGGCTGGGGTGGACTACCTGAAACCGTACATGGTCGGCGGCGAAACCGCTTCTCGCGGTTCGCTCCTGCTCGCGACCGTGCGCGGCGACGTCCACGACATCGGAAAGAACCTGGTCGGAATCATCTTCTCCACCAACGGCTACACGGTCGTGGATCTAGGCGTGCAGTGCCCGTCGAACAGGCTCATCGAAGCGTGGCGCGAGCATCGCACCTCCCTGATCGGGCTCTCGGGCCTGCTCGTGCGCTCGGCCCACCAGATGGTTGCCACCGCGGAGGACCTGCGTGCGGCGGGGATCGAGGTCCCGCTCCTCGTCGGCGGGGCGGCGCTGTCAGACTCGTTCACCCGCGACCGCATCGCGCCTGCCTACGGCGTCACCGTGCGTTACGCCCGCGACGCGATGGCCGGCCTCGCCATCGCCAACGAACTGACCGGCGCCGTGGCGGCCTCTGATGCCACGGCAGCGGTCCTCCTGAGCGAGGCCCCGGGCGAGCGAGGGATCCCACCGACCCCTGATCCGCCCGCCTCCGGCGCGCGGCGGGATTCTTCGGGCGCCGCGCGCCCTCAGAATGACACCTCTACCGTTGGCGTCGCAGCGATCTGGGAACGCGAGCCGCTTCCGGTGGCCGACCTGCCGAAGCCGCCGGATCTCAAGCGCCACCTGCTGAACGACCTCCCAATGGACCAGATCTTCGGCTACCTGAACCCGCAGATGCTGTTCGGGAAGCATCTGGGCGTGCGCGGCTCGGTGCGGCGCCTGCTCGAAGCTGGCGACGAGAAGGTCGCCGAGTTGAAACGGCGCGTGGAGGCGCTCCAGGACGCCGCGGTGACCCGCAAATGGCTAAAGCTTGCGGGCGTCTACCGCTTCTTCCGCGCGTACGGGCGGGGCGACACGGTGGTCATCCTCGATCCAGACGGGCGCGAGCGGGCCGCGCTGCCGTTCATGCGCCAGGGCAGACCGCCGCACGCCTGCGCCGCCGACTGGGTGCACCCGGACCCGGAGGCCAGGGACACCGTGGCGATCTTCGTGGTCACCGCTGGGATCGGCGTGCGGGCGCACGCCATCGACCTGCGCGCAGAAGGCAGGCTGCTGGACTCGATCGCCCTCCAAGCGCTGGCCCTCGAGACCGCCGAGGCTACCGCGGAGTGGCTTCACCGCAGGCTGCGCGAGCTGTGGGGGTTCCCGGACCCGCCCGAGATGACGATGGAGGAGCGCTTCCGGGCGCGCTACCGCGGCATCCGGCTCTCGTTCGGCTACCCCGCCTGCCCCGACCTCGAGCCGCAGGTGGACGTGTTTCGCCTGCTCAACCCGCAGGAGATCGACATTCGCCTCACAGAGGGGTTCATGATGGACCCCGAGGCAACCGTCTCCGCCGTCGTCCTCCACCACCCCGACGCCAAGTACCTCGCGTAGTCCCGCGCTCATTCACGCTTCTGTGGAAAGCGCGGCCCGGGTGTGCTCGTCACTGCGAGTCCCCGGAAGGGGGCGAAGCAATCTCGGCCAAATCGATGGGATTGCTTCGTCCCCCTCGCTTCGCTCGGCGTCCTCGCAATGACAAGCGAGCGCAAAGCCCTCGTTCCACGGAGACCACGCCATCTGCCGCTACAATGCGGAGATGGCTCACCGGAGGGTGCTCGACCGGTTTGCGGACCACATCGTGGTGGCTGACGGCGCGATGGGGTCGGAGCTGCTGGCCCGGGTGCCGGCCGGTGCGCACCTGGACCTGGCGCCGCTCGAGCGCCCCAACGAGGTCCTCGCCATCCACCTCGCCTACCTGCAGGCCGGCGCCGAGCTGATCGAGACCGCTACCTTCGCCGCGTCCCGTCCCAAGCTGGACCGGCTTTTCGCCAGCGAGGTGGTCGAGGCGGTCAACTCCGCCGGCGTCAAGCTCGCCCGCGAGGCGCGCGACATCTCGGGCGTGGACTGCCTGGTGGCGGGCTCGATCGGCCCGCTCGCCGGCGTGATCGACATCGACGAACCGGACGGACCTGGGCTCATCGCGGTCGCTCACGCGGAGCAGGCTGCGATCCTCGCCGGGCGAGGGGCCGATCTCCTGATCCTCGAGACGTTCTTCCGCCTCGACGAGCTGCGGCTCGCGATCGAGGCGGTTCGCGACGTGACCGACCTGCCACTGGTGGCTTGCCTCTCGTTCCCGTTCGAGAAGCTCCCCGAAAGCCACCCGGAGTTCGCCGAGCAGCTACGCGAGCTGTTCGCGTCCGAGGTACTCGCCGCCGGGATCAACTGCGCGCCGGGTCCCCAGGTCACTCTCGACATCCTTGAGTACCTCGGCGGGCCCCCGGGAGCGATCGCGGTGATGCCAAACGCGGGATCTCTGGTGCGTCGCGACGGCCGTATCCTCCTCCCGCCGGCCACGCCCTCGTACCTCGCGCAGTTCGCCCGCCGCGCCGCCGAGCTGGGCGCGGGTCTCATCGGCGGATGCTGCGGCACCGGCCCGGACCACATCCGCGCCATGGCCGAGGCGGTGCGCGGCCTGCGCCCGGTTCACCCACGCGGAGCCCGCATTGCGGTCGAGCATCCGCCGACTCCCATGCCCTCGCCCCAGCCGCGGCTGCAATCCACGCTGGCGGCGAAGCTGGCCTCGGGGGAGTTCGTCCACGTCGTGCAGCTCGACCCGCCCAAGGGCACGAACCCGGATCGTATCGTCGAGGCCACCAGGGCGATGGCCGATGCAGGACGGGTGGACGCGGTGGACATCAACTCCAACCCGCTTGCGAGGCTGCGCATGGACTCGTTGTGGCTGGCTGCCGAGGTGCAACGCGAGACCGGGCTCGAGACCATCCCCCACATCACCCCGCGTGACGCCAGCCTCATGGGCCTGCAGGCACAACTCCTCGGCGCGTGGCACGCCGGGCTCAGGAACCTGCTGGCGATCTCCGGTGACCCCTCGCAGCTCGGCGACTACCCGGGCGCCCACGACGTCTACCACGTGGACATCTTCGAGCTGGTGCGCTCGGTCTCCCGATTGGCCGAGGGGTTCGACTGCGCCGGCAACCCCATCGGTGAGCCGCCGGGGTTCCACCTGGGCGTCGCGGTCAACCCCGCCGCCGACGACCTCGCCCACGAGGTCGAGCGCCTGCGGCGCAAAGCGGATGCCGGCGCGCACTTCGTCATGAGCCAGGTGTTCTTCAATTGGGAGCCTTGGGAGCGCCTGCTCGACCGCTTCGCTGGGAGGCTGCCGCTGCCCGCGCTGGTGGCGATCTGGCCGCTGCCCTCGCTCAAGCTCGCGCTGCGGCTGCACAACGAGGTGCCCGGGATCTTCGTGCCGGACGAGCTCCTCAAAAAGCTCGAGGCCTCGGGATCCGAGGCCTCGAAGGTGGGCATCGAGCGAGCGCGGGAGCTGCTGTGGGCTGCCCCGCGCTACGCCGCTGGCGTCTACCTCATCGCCCCGTTCCGCAACCCCACAGAGATCCTTCACCTCCTCGACGACGCCTGAGAAGGATCGCTGTGGGGCGGACGCTACGCGCCTTTGTCTCCGGAACAGTCAAACAAAAAGGCACGCCCGGAGGGCGTGCACTAATGCAACCAGGTGAATCTGTTCAGTCTCGGGCCGTGTGGGGCGGACGCAGCCAACGGAGTAGCGGCCGGGCCAGCCCCTGCACCGCCAGACGCACCGGCCTCAGCAGGTAATAGAGGAAGTAGAGGGAGTCCGGCAGCCGGACCCACTGCCAGTCCTGCACCGTCGGCGCCGCGGCGCGGATCCAGCAGTAGCTCACCCTCGCCTTCCGGCCGTCCAGGACCCGGAGCTGGAACCGGCTGGTCTCCAGGAGAGAGGGCTCGACGTTCTTGGGCAGGAAGAGCCCACGCAGCACCGAGGCGCGCAGGGTGGTCACGGCAGGGTCGCGCGCCGCCAGGCCGCTGACCTCCCACGGGACCGGCGCCTCGACGAGCTCCGCCGCCAGCGACAGGCCGAGCAGCAGCATCCGCAACAACCCCTGGGCGCGCGCCCTCTCGACGATCCATGGCCAGTCCCAGCCCTGGTGTGTCTGGACCAGTTCGGCCACGTCGCACACCATCAGGATTTTGGACCACAGGTGAAACGCGCCGTTCACGCACAGCACCAGCAGCATGTCCTCCGGGTCGAGCGATGGTGCCGTCGCGTTGCCCATGTTGACGCGCCGCCTCCGGGCAAGCGCCAGGCCGGCGTCTGGACCGCCGCCCAGATAGTCCGCCGCGAACCGCCAGTGCACGTCAAGGTAAACCCGCCCATCCGGCAGGTCGAAGCCGAGCTCGCAGGTGCGTTTCAGGTGCGCGCGCTCCTGCCTGGGCGTGAGCGTGTACGACGCCGCCCAGCCCTCGGACTTCAGCAGCACTTTGACCTTCCCGAGGTCGAGCCGGCTCACCAGCAAGTCGAGGTCGGAGAACTGCCGGAGCGACGTGTCGCCGTAGGCCACCGTCGCCAGCACGGGGCCCTTGTAGGCCACCACCGGCACGCCGACGGATTCGAGCATCGCGAGCACGTTGAGAAGCTCTCTGGTGAGCGACAGGTTTCGGTACGTGTTGGCCAGGTACAGGGCGCGCAGGTCGCTCAGCAACGACGCGGGCGCCGCCTCTGGGCCGAGGATGGGGAAGTTTCTGTACAGCAGCGGCACCACCCCGTGATCGACCGCGGTCATGAGGACTGCCGGCCAGTCGATCCCGCCCCGCAACAGCTCCTGGGCCCGCTCCGCCTGCGCCTGCGCCCCCCGTGTCCGCGCCAGGCACAGCAGCAGCTCGTGCTCCGGCAGAAACGTCTCGCGCCAGGATCTGTCGGACATCAGTCGCTCAGCTCCCACCGCCCCGCGCTAATCCTTGAGAAGCTGCGGGACAGCCGCAACGCAGCCGTGTTTTGGGGCGGGCGAATCGAAGAGGCACGCGCAGAATGCGTGCCCCACACCAAGAACAGACGCGCTTGTCACTTGTCGGTTTGCGGGCGGGACGGGGCGAACCACGTCTCGCGCAGCTCCTCGCGCTGACTGCTGGAGAGAGCGCGAGTGAACCGCGGGAAGCCCAGCGTCCGGATCAACAGGATCGCCACGATCTCCACGATCACGAGGGTGATCCCGAGCCCGGAGCTTTTCGTGAGCGCGACTGCTGCGGCCATCGCGCACGACACCAGCACGAATCCATAGAGTACGCGCACCACCGTCGGCCTGCTCGCCCCGTGCCGCTGCATCAGGTGGTGCACGTGGTTACGGTCCGCCTTGAAAACGCGCAGCAGCCGCTCAACGGCACGACCCTTGGGCCGTTCCAGGAAGCGCACACCCATCACCGCCAGCGTGTCCATCACCGGAAGGCCCAGCGCCAGGATGGGTATCAGGATGGCAACCGCCGCTGAAGACTTGAGCGCCGCGTGAACGCTCATCGCGCCAAGGAGAAAGCCGAGGGTGAGTGCTCCAGCGTCACCCATGAAGATCTTCGCCGGCATCCTGTTGTGCGGCAGGAACCCGAGGCACGCGCCCACAACGCCCGCCATGAGGATGACCGTGAGAACGTTGCTTTGAGTTAGCGAGTACACCAGTATGCTGGCGGCGACGATCGCCACGACCCCGCCCGCAAGGCCGTCGAGGCCGTCGAATAGGTTGATCGCGTTGGCCACGCCCACGATCCAGAGCACGGTCACAACACCGCCCATCACCCCCAGCCTGACCTCGCCACCGCCGGGAAGCCCAAGAACCGAGAACCACCACCCGGCATAGACGATCAGCACCGCCGCAGCGAACTCCACCAGGAGCTTCTTTGCCACCGAAACGCCGACGATGTCGTCCACCAGCCCGACCGTGAAGACCATGGCGGTGGCGATGAAGAGGGCGATCACCTCGGCCTTCGAGGCCCGGCTCCCCCATGTGGCCCACCTTACCAGCGCCACCGCACCCGCGCCGAACGCTGCCCCGGCAACGATTGCCACGCCGCCGAGCCGCGGCACGGCGCTGCCGTGGAACTTGCGTCCGCCGGGGTAGTCCACGGCGCGCACGGCGAAGGCGATCTTGGCCGCAAACGGTACCATCGCAGCGGTAACCACCCCGGCAATCACGGCTGCGACAGCCGAGGCAATGGCGATCTCAAGCATGCTTCGGCTCCGGCACCCGTTTCGACTGTAGCACGCGAAACACGAGTTCGGCCCACTGACGCGTGCACAACCTGCGTTCGTACTTCTTCTCGAGCAGATCGCGGGCCCTTGCGCCCATCCCGTCGAGCGCCTCGGGATGCCGGCAGGCGTCCAGAAGCGTGTCGCGCACGCCGTTGCCCTCGTGGTCGCAGCGCCACCCCACGCCCTCGCGCCCGATCTCTTCCCACATCCTCGTTCCCCTGCCACCCACCAGTAGCACGGGCTTGCCGGCAGCAAGGGCTGACGCGTACTTGGACGGGACAACCATCCCCGAGACCTCATCCCGGAGCGTCACCAGGTGCACATCCGCCCCGTTGAACAGCCTGCGAAGACTCTCGCGCGGCTGGTATGGCAGGAATCGCACGTTGTCCAGGCCCCATGCCTCCGTCTGAACCTCGCGCAGCCGGGGCCCGTCGCCCACGAACAGGAACAGCACCTTTGGTTCACTCTCCGCGAGCGCCTTCGCGGCACCCAGCACCGCGTCGAACCGGTGGGCGAGCCCAAGGTTGCCGGAGTAAAGCACAACAAACCGCCCTTCCAGGCCATGCTGGCGTCGGAACGCTGCGCCAGTCTCGGCATCAGGCCGGATGGCACGGCCGTCCGCCCAGTTGGGGATTACGTCCACGCGGTGCGCGCCGCGCTCCCGCAGGACCGCAGCCATCCCCTCGTCGAGGGCCACCACGGCATTGGCGCGCCGCAGCAGGAGCCCGGACAGCGCGCTCGAGCCGCGGGCAATCAGCGAACCCGCCTGCAACGTCCCGAGCATCATCGCGACATCGGGGTACAGATCCTCGACCTTGTAGACGAACCGCGCGCCACGCACGCGCGAGAGCCACCCGAGGACGCCGACGAGCGGTGGGGTGGACAGGCAAATCACCACGTCGCGCCGCCGCCCGAACAGCACCGCGACCTTGGCGGCCGCCAGGAACGTCAAGTAGTCGGCGACCCTGCCGAGCGTGCGCGCCCTCCCGAAGCTCGTGCACCGCACCCGCCTGATCTCGACCCCTCGCCACTCCTCTCGACGCGGCAGCTTCCCTACCATGCCCAGGACGTAGGAACCCCGCCCCGCCAGCGCGGTCACGGCCGCACCGCCTGCGCCAAGGTCCTCGGCCAGTTCGGCAAGAAGCTGCGCCGTCGCCGCGACATCCGGCCAGAAGTACTGGTTGATCAGCAGCACCCGGGCCGGCCCGCTGGCCATCACGCCACCCTCCTGACCACGACGTTTCCCAGCACGAGCCTGTCCATCCTCGTGCGCAGGAAGCAGTCCAGCGCCTCCGCTGGGGTGTTTACGATCGGCTCGTTCTCGTTGAACGACGTGTTCAACACGATCGGCACGCCCGTGCGCTGCTCGAACTCGCGGATGAGCCTCCAGTAGCGGGGGTTGGTGCGACGCGAGACCGTCTGCAGGCGGCCGGTGCCGTCCACGTGCGTGACGGCCGGGATCAGCGGGCGCTTCTCCGGCCGGATCGGGTACACCTTGATCATGAAGGGATCGGGGTGGCCGATCGTGAACCAGTCCGATGTGCGCTCCTCCAGGATCGAGGGCGCGAACGGCCGGAAAGACTCCCGCCGCTTGATCTTGAGGTTCAGGACGTCGCGCATGTCCGCCCGGCGGGGATCCGCCAGGATCGAGCGGTTACCCAGCGCCCGTGGCCCCCACTCCGCCCGTCCCTGATACCACCCGACCACCTCGCCGACGGCCAGCGCTGCGGCTGTCTCGGCGCACAGGCGCCCCTCGTCGCGGACCGTCTCCACCGTGTGCTCGCCGTAGCGTCCATCCTGCCCTTGAGAGCCGGGGATCCCGTCCGCCAGCGCCGTGCGGATCTCACTCTCGCCGTGCTCCGGGCCCCAGTACGAGTGGTCCATCACGAAGTCGCGTGGCGCGGCGAACACCGCGTGCTGTACGTACAGGGCCGCGCCAAGGGCCGTCCCCGCGTCCCCGGCCGCTGCCTGGATGTACACGTCCTCGACATCGGTCCGCTCGAACAGCTTCCCGTTGGCGACCGAGTTCATCGCGCACCCGCCGGCCAGCGCCAGGCGCTTGAGTCTCGTGCGGTCCAGGACCTCGCGCACCAGCGCAAAGAACCGCTCTTCGTATACGGCTTGCACCGAGGCCGCGATGTCCTTGTGCCGCTGACCGATCTCCTCCTCGCGGTGACGGCGCGGCCCGAGAAGCTTCTCGAGCGCGGGTGTGAAGACGTCGCCGAGCCCGGGCTCACCGTCGTCCCAGGTCATGTCCACGCCCTCGGAGAGGTGAGAGAAGTAGCGGAGGTCGAGCCTGAACGTTCCGTCCGGCACCGAGGGAACGAGTGCTCGGATCTCCTCGGCGAAACGCGGCTCTCCGTAGGCCGCGAGCCCCATCACCTTGTACTCGTCGCCGTACTTGGGGAATCCGAGGTACTGGGTGAGCGCCGTGTACAACAGACCAAGGGAGTGCGGAAAGTGGACTCGTTGCATCACCTCGATGCGGGTGCCGCGCCCCGCCGCGAGCATGGTGGAAACGAAGTCGCCGAACCCGTCCACCGTCAGGCAGGCCGCCTCCTCGAACGGCGAGCAGTAGAACGCCGACGCGATGTGGGCGACGTGGTGCTCGACAGGGAACAGCTCGGGGACCCTGGTTCCCGCGCCGGCGGTCTTGACGATGCGCTCCTGGAGGGCGCCGACCTGAGTTAGGTTTCGTGCCCGCGAGAGAGCGCGCCCGAGGCTGCGGGGATGGGTCAGCGCCAGCGCCGCCTTGCGCCAGAGGTGCGCCCGCGGCTGACGCGAGACGGCTAGCGCCCCCACGCCCATGAGCGAGCCGTCTCCCACCTCGCCCAGGCAGTGCCTCATCGCCAGTGCCGGGAACCCGGCCCAGTGCTTGACGCGGGTGAAGCGCTCCTCCTCGACGCCGGCCACGAGCTTGCCGCCCGCCAACGCGGCGACCGCTGCATCACCGTGGAACGCGTTGAGCCCGAGGACGATCATGTTCTGAGCCTTGATATCCGTACACCTAATACCAGCCAAGAGCTTAGTCTGGCATCCGGGTACTTAGGGCGGCCGCCTGTCTTCGAGCCGAACCGAAGCCTGTCGCCCAAGGGGCGACGCCTATCGCGACCTATTTCCGGCACTCCACACCCAAGCACTCGCGCCAGCGATCCGCGTCTTCGACGTCTGCGAAGCGCTTGTCATCTGAGTCGGCGAACTCAGCCCTTCGGACACCTCTGAAACCAGCGTTGCTCAACTCGGCCGAGATTCCCTTGAAGTCCCACATCCAGAGGTGAGCGCTGTTTCCCAGCCATTGCCGCAGGAAACCCACGAGACCTCTTGTCCGCTCAACGGATCCCAAGAGAGATGCCTCCATGAACTGCGAGCAGGCATCTGGGGCCGCGGAACTCAAATACGCTCCTGCAATGGTTTCCAAATCTGGCAGCACGAACCGAAAAATGCCTCCGTCCCTAAGCAAAGCATGGGAATTCCTGACAGCCACACGGAAGTCCTGCAGCGAGAGATGCTCAAGAACGTGCGAACAGTAGAGCCCATTGCATGACTTACTCGGTACTGGCAGCCCCTTGAGGATGTCCCCATACTCGGTGTTCTTCGGGAAAAGCGGAGGCAAGAAACGTCGGAAGAAGAACCCGACTCCTGACAACTTTTGAAGCCTTAGTGACGGACTAGCGTCAAAGTTGCGCCAGGTTGTGGGGGCGCTTAGCCCGGAGCCATATTGGACATACATCCTATCCCGCCTTCGGTGCGCAGAGCGTTCTGTAGAGATCCTCCATGGTGGCGATGGGTCCATCCCAGGAAAGCTCACGCGCCACCGCCCCGCACTGGGCGCAAAGGCTCTGCCGCAGGGCATCGTCGGTGAGCAGCCGATTCAAGCCGTCGCGAATCCCATGGATGGTGCAGGGCACGACAAGTCCGGCCCGATCCTTGAGCAGCGGAGCGATGCCGCACTGATCGGTCGCCACAACCGGAGTCCCGCAGGCGATCGCTTCGGCGGCGGCGTTCCCGAAGCTTTCGTACCGGGAAGGCAGCACGACGAAGTCCGCGTCCACGAGTGCCTCGAGCCTCTCCCTGCCATAGAGAGGGCCCGGAAAGGCTACCATTTCCCCAGCTTCGCGGCGGATCCAACGTAGGCAACCGTCACCGTCGTCCGGCCCGACGATGGCAAGGAAAGCTGATTCGCCCACGCCTTTGAAGGCCTCGACAAGAAGGTCGAGGCCCTTCACGAACGCGATCCGCCCGAGGAACACCACCAGCGGCTCGCTGCCGATGCCCAGCCTTGCCCTGAACGCCCCTTTGTCGGGGAGGTTTTCAAACTCAAAGAGGTCCAGCCCGTTGCGCCTGAGCACGACCTTACTCTCCGCGATCCGTGCGTCTAGGAGCTCACCGCGCTCGCGCTCGGAGGTTGCCACGATCCGGGCGGACCCTTCCAGGAGCCGCCGCCCCGCCGCCCAGTGATATAAGCGCTTCTTGCGCAAGCTGCGCACCCTCGGCTGAAAGGCTCCCAGAGGCTCGACAACGTAGGGAATGTCCTCCCTGCGACAGAACCAGGCTACGACAACGCCAAGGAGGTCGTAGAGGCCGTAGATGTGAACGACGTCGAACTCGGCCAGTCGTCTGGAGCAGAACTGGACCACGCCGGGGCTCAGGGTCGCGGTCCTGTAGCGCAACCAGGCCGGGAGGTAGATCACCTCGACGCGGTCGTTGTCAGGGACGGCTGAAGCAGGGTCCTGCTGACCCAGGTTGACCGTCAGCACGGTGACAGAGTGTCCGCGAGCGGCAAGGTGCGAAGCAAGCGCCCTGACGGCCGCGACCGGCCCGCCCTTCTCCAGGTACGGGTAATAAACCTGGGTTACCTCAAGGATGCGCATGGGTGCGCCCGTTACGGCGAATCAGGAGCATGAAACTCAGCCAGAACGGAAACGCCTGCGAATTCCCCATCGAGTAGATCCAGCTTTCGAAAAAGCACGCAACAAGAGCCGAAATGAGGACGCCTTGCAGCCCGTGTTTCAGGTCGAGCGTGTCGTCGTGAAGGCTGCGGAGGGCGCTCGAGACCAAAAGGAAGATGAGGGGTCCGAAGAATGCCAGCGCTCCGACCACGCCCGTTTGCGCCGTGAGGCCCAGGTAGGAGTTGTGCAGATACGAGCCTGTGTGTTCCCTGAAACTCTTGGGATCGTACCCGTACGCCTCGAAGAGGAGGTCTTCCGTACCGAACCCGTGCCCAAACATCGGGCGTTCACTGATGATGTTCATTGCTGCAGGCCAAGCCTCACTGACGCGCCCGCTGCCCGTCCTTATCGTTTCCGCCCGCACGTATGGGTTCTCGATCCACCTCTCCTTCAGGCGTGGGCTCGTACCGACCCAGAGGGCGGCGACCACCATCGCGGCCGCGCTTGCGAGAAACGCCCGTCGCCGCGCCCTCCACATCACATATGCGGAACCGAGCAGCGCCGCGAGGATGCCCCCACGGCTACCCGTGAGAACTAGGCTTACCGCCATGATCCCGACAAGTGCCCAGTATTTCGGCCGCCGCTTCGCAAGCAGGAGTTCCAGGGCAACCGGGAAGAGCACGCCCGCGAGTAACCCGAGCGAGTTCGGGTTCTCCATCAGGCCCCGGAACCGGCCCCGCAGCCACACGCCGTCGTCCAGCGGCAGCATGAGCAAGCCGGCAACGCAGACGAACGAGCATGCGCCGAGCACTATCTCGATGGTTTTCTCTTCGCCGTGTTGGCCGGCGCACCGCCACCCCGCCCAGAACACGGCCATGTACATCAAGAGCAGCGTTACGGACCGTTGGACTGTCAGCACCGGCGCGATCGAGTACAAGACAGTGAGGAACGCATATGCCACCCACGTGAGGATGATCACATCGAGAACCCGCGCGCGCCTCGTGCGCTGGCCGGCGGATGCAATGGCCATGAAGTAGGCGAAGCCCATCAGGGCAAGCGCGACCCAGCGCACATTGCTTAGCGACGCGTGGACGATGTCGAAACGCGTCTGGGCGAGCATCAATACGAGCGCGGTCAGGAAGATCAGGGTGCCCATGTGTGATGGCCGGAAAAGCTCGTCTCCCCCGCGCAGGTCGTAATCTGCACGGAGGGGACCGTGGCGACCTGTCGAGAAACCGCGGGACTCCTCACTGCATGCCGACCCGCGCGACGCCGCCGACGTTGGATCTGGTCTGCTGGCTTCTCCTCAGTAGCAGGACCAGGCAGACCCAGAATGGGAAGGCTTGGGAGTTACCCATCGAGTAGATCCAGCTTTCGAAGAGGCACGCGACCAGGGCCGCAATCAACGTCCCTTCCAAGGCGTGAGTGACCTCGAGGCGCGCATCCCCCAGGCTGGCCCTGATCCGGCGGTAGGCAAAGAGGATCAGGGGCAGGAAGAACGTCACGGCGCCCACCAGACCTAGTTGTGCGGTCAGGCCGAGGTAGGAGTTATGCAAGTAGGAGCCCGTGTGCTGCAGAAAGCTCTCCGGATCGTACCCGTACGACTGGAAGAGCAGGTCCTCCGTTCCGAAGCCGTGCCCAAAGAACGGGCGCTGCCTGATCATACGCAAGGCGACCGGCCAGACCTCCACCCTCCCCCCACCAGTTGCTAGGGTCTGCGCCCGCAAATACGGGTCCACCATCATTTCCGCCTCGCGCTCGTGGGGGTTTGCGAGGATCAGAATCGCGGCGGCGAGGCTCGCCAGCAGCCCGAGCACGAAGGCGCGCTTGCGGGCTTTCCAGAGCACGTACGTGGTACCGATCAGCGTCGCAAGCATCCCACCCCGGCTGCCGCTGAGGACGACACTCACGACCATCACAGCCACGAGCAGGTAGTCACGAAACCGCCCCCTCGACAGCAACCGCTCCACAGCCGGCGGCATCAGCAGGGCCGTCAGCAGTCCTACGGAATTGGGGTTCTCCATCAAGCCGGAGAAACGCTCCCCGAAGGACAAACCGCCAAGCAACGGCGCAAGCAAAAGCCCGCCGCAGAAAACAACCAGGGTCGCAAACAGGATCAAATCGACAACGCTCTCCTCGCCCTTTCTGCCGGCGTACCGCCACACGGCCCAGAACACCGCCACGTACATGAGCACGAGCGTGGCCGCGCGTCCCAGCGTTAACGATGGGGCGATCGAGTAAGAAACCGAGCCAAGTGCGAATGCAAGCCACAGCACGATGTAGGTGTCGAAGCCGTGAAAGCGGCGTCCCGAGCGACCCGAGAGTGCAGCCTCGACCAACACCGCAAAGCCAAGAAGCACAAAGGGGAGCCACCGCGCGCGCTCAAGCAGCTCGCGCAGGAACCCCACGTGCGTCTGGTGCAGCATGAGGATCAACGCGGTGGCGAAGATTAGGGCGCCCACGGACGAATCTCCCCCCTTGGCGTGAACAGCCCCAGTTTCGCGCCGTTCTCCATGGCGCTTCGACAATCACGCGATCGAACCGGCATCATCACCGTTGCACCCGCGACAAGGCCTGCAGAGCCTCGAGAAACCCTTCCGCACACGCAGCCGGGGAAAACGCCGCAATGGCTTCCCGGCACGTTTTGGACATGGTGACTTTGGACTCCGGGTCCTCGATCAGGCCAAGGATCCGCGCCGCATACTCTGCCGCGTTGCCGCAGCGGTACCCCGTCACCCCATCCGTCACTAGATCATAGCCCGCGCCGACCACGGGTGAGCAGAGCACCGGCACTCCACAGGCCATCGCCTCGTTGACCACGAGACCCCACGGTTCCGACACAGATGGCACCATCAGCACGTCGGCCTGGCCGTAGTAGAAGGGCAACTCTGTCTGGCGCACGAACCCGAAGAAGACCACGTTCCTTAGGCGCCGCTCGGAGACGAGCCTCTCGTACTCGCGCCGCCGGGGACCGTCGCCCACGACGAGCAGGCCGACCTCGAGCCCCTGCGTCTGTAACGCGCCCACCACATCTACGGTCACTGGAAAACCTTTTTCGGCGGAAAGCCGGCCCATGAAGAGGACGTTGAACTCCGGGAGGAAATGAGCCTTCCGGAATCGCTCCCTCGCCTCGTCCGTCTGAGCACGCGCCGCACCCTCCCTGAAGAATTCGGAGTCCACGGCGTTGGGGGCCGCGAATATGCGCTCATCCGTTACCCCGTACGTCGCAAGGTACTCGCGGCTTGCCCGCCCGGGCACGATGAAGCTGTCACACCTTCCGATGAACCGGACCTTGAGCCGCTCCGTGAACCTCGACCCGTTACGGGCGTCGTGAATCGTGCTTTCGCACCACAGGCACAGCTTCACGGCCAGCCGACGCACGTTCCGCGCAGCCAGAAACGAGGTTACGTGGTTGTAGCCCCCCACCACCACCAGAGAAGGAGCGAACCGTTCAAGGGCGCGTCCGACACCCGGGTTCAGGTGGCAGCCGAAGCCGCGCCCCGACCACGCGCGCAGATTCAGTCCACCCAGAACCTCGTGCGCGAACCTGCTTTTCTCGAGCGAGGGCTCCCACTTGCGGTTTGGGGCGCGAAGGGCCATGAAGAAGACCTTGAAGCGGCTGCCGAGTCTGTCCCCGAGGTCGTTGAACACCGGGATCCGATAAGGCGTCGGCACGTCCACGACCAGCGCAAGACGACCCCCGCCATCGCTCCGGCCACCAGCTTCACTACCCTGCGCTGCCAACTTGATCCCCCGCTTCTGTGCGGCCATTCGACTCGCGCGAGAACTGCTCGAGTAGCTCCACGATCCTCGCTGCCGCGGCAGGCCACGTGAAGAGAGTTGCCCGGGCGCTACCCTTCTCCGCCAGTTGGGTGCACAACCCCCGGTTTGACAGGACCCGTTCGAGTGCGCCGGCGAAACTCACTTCGTCGTCAGGGGCCAGCAAGAACCCAGCATCCCCGACCACTTCCGGCACGGAGGTGACGTTGGAGGAGATCACCGGAACCCCGCACGCCATGGCCTCGGCCAGCTGTAGCCCGAACCCCTCGTACAGCGTCGGATCGAGGTAGGCCTCGGCGCCCTGGTACACACTGACTAGCGTGTCGTCGTCCACTCGCGCGAGGAAACACAGCCCCGGGCCGATGCCGAGGCTCTCGCCCTGCTCCCTGAGACCCCGGATGTCGCTCGGCTTTACGCCGACGAGCAGTAACGCCAGTTCAGCGCCTGTGTGCGAGATCATCCGCGCGAAGCTCGCAAGAGCGACCTTCGTGTTCTCGCGCGGGTCTCCAGTAGCGAAGTGCAGAACGTACGCCCGCCCTCCGCAAAACCGGTCCCGCGCGGCCTGCTTGGCATCGGCGCTCCCCGGAAGCCGGAACCGCTCGCTGATTCCTGGATGGACGACGTGAATCCGGTCCTCGCGAATGCCATATTTCTCCCGAAGCTCCCGCCCCGTGGCCCTCGAGCTGACGATGAAGTGACTCACCTTGCCCGCGATCTTGCGGAAGCGCCAGAGCGAATATTTCGCGACTGCCTTCGCCAGCCGCGGTGCACCGCTCTCCAGCAACGCCTGGGTGCGGTGGTCGGGCACTTCGAAGAGGTAGACCACCGTGGCCGCGCGCGGCTCGCACAGTGTCCGGTCCCTGCCCGTGAACACCAGTCGGGCGCCATCGCGCCGGGCCCGGCGAGGCAAGATTGCCCCTTCCCACAGCACCGATGGCCGAAGCCGCACGGGGCGAACGTCGAGCGAGGGCCAGCGCCGACGCGCCTCGTCGGCATGCGTGCCGTCCACATAGGCGATCCAGGACCGCGACTGAGGTCGCGGCGCCATTTCATCCAGGAAGCCCTCGATGACGACGCCGAGCCCCTTCCGTCCGGGCACAACCGGGGTCGCGTCAATGGCCAGTCGCACTTGGCCCGCCGAGAAGCTCGGAGTAGAGTTCGCGGATTTCCGCTAGCATCTTCTCCTTTGTGAACCTGGAGGTCACGCTCGCGCGACCCCGTTCGGCCAGCGAGGCCGCAAGGTTCGGGTCGCAGAGGAGGCGATCCGTGGCGCGGGTAAGCGCATCGACATCGCCTGGAGGCACGAGCAGACCAGTTTCTTCGTCCGTGATGATCTCCGGTACGCCGGCCACATCGGTGGCGATGACCGGTACACCGAGCGACATCGCTTCCAAGAGCACAACCGGAAATGCTTCCGTAAGCGAGGGCAGGACGAGTACGGCCATGCGGCGCATGAGTGCCAGCACGTCCTCGACGTGACCCCAGAACTTGATCTGGTCGGTGATTAGCAGGTCTTCGGCGAGGGCTCGTAGCTCCGCTTCAAACCTCCCATTGGTTTGCTGGTCCTTTCCAACAAGCCAAAGCTGCGCGGTCGGGTGTTCCGGGGCTAACTGCGCCAAGGCCCGGATCAGTTCGCGTTGGCCCTTGCTCTCGGCAAGTCGAGCTACGCAGCCGATCACCGGCTGTGCGGCAGTCGCGCCGTCGGGCTTCTGCCGTGGATCCTGGTCACACGGGATTCCGTTGTAGGCGACCCGGACTTTCTCCGGCGGATACCCCTGGTTGATCAACGTCGCCGCAGTGTGTTGGGAGACGGCCACGAAGCGATCGGCCCACCTCGCGGTCCAGGTGTCCAGTCGCCGCACCAGTTTTGCCTTTGTGCTTTCGCGGCCGAAGAAGTTCTCCGCGTGCACGTGGTTGAGCAGGCGCACGCCTGCAAGGTGACACACCATTCGCCAGAGAATGTTGCCCGGGACCATCACGTGGGTGTGAACCAGGTCTGCGCGCGTCCGGCGAAGGAATCGGATCAGCTTCGGCACTCGCCAAAGGTCCCAGAGTCTTCCGGATCGAAGCACTTCCACCCGAGTAACGCCGGCACACTGCTCAGTGAACGGGCCCCGCCCCGGCGCCACGACAATCACGTCGTCGCCAAGGGAAAGTCGATCCTTGACGATATCGAGGCAGACCTTCTGTCCGCCCGCCATCTCGCCCGAGATCACGACGTGGACGATCCGGGCCACCGCGTGCCTTTCGGTCTTGTCCGCAGGCTGGCAATGGGGCGATCCAGCTGTCGGCAATTTGCCAAACGGCCCATCAAGCCTCGCATACTGCGATGACGTACTCCGCCCCCCTGAGGTCCCCTTTCACGACCGCCTGGTCCCGCGCAACCATCTCCTCAAACGGGGTGGTGCCGAGCCTCGAATCAACCGCATGTCGCAGCCTCGCCGGGACGAACCTACGGAGGTGGAAAACGTCGAAGCTCTGGAGCCAGTGGTGGGCCCCGCTCTGCACACGCGCCTGTCCGTAAGCCTCAACGTCCCTGAAATGCGCCCGGAGGAGCACGACGAAATCCCCAGCGGAGAACTCAACAGAATGGTGGGGGTTCT
>Ga0299915_10000158_pt1 | contig 51922 bp, 33 predicted proteins | sample RVTome_13_FD_200263 | JGI IMG/M metagenome (GOLD analysis project Ga0299915, IMG submission 200263) | Soil microbial communities from uranium-contaminated site in the Upper Colorado River Basin, Wyoming, United States - RVT92D227 (version 2) ...
GCGCTACCGACGAACAGCGGGCGCTCGGGGGCGGCCTCGCGAGCGAGCGCGCGCGCCTCGTCGATCGCGTCCTGTGGAAGGTGCGCGCCCGTCGAGTCCGGGGTGGTCGCGACGCCGGCTCGCGCTCCGATCCGCAGCACGATGCCGCCGGCACCCTGATCGGTCCCGACATCGCGCGCCATCGCGCTCGCGTCGAGCGCCCAGCCCATCGCGATCGCGACGTCGTCCTCGCCGGCGACCTCGAGGCCGAACGCCACGACGAGCGCGTCGTCATCGAGCCCCATCACGACCCCACCGCGCTGATAGGCGAGCTCGCCGAGCGTGCGGGTCACCGGCCTCAGCACGTCGGCCTGGGCGCCCGAGAGGAAGCCGGCGACCACCACGGTCCGTCGCCGCTCCGCGGGGAGCCCCATCGTCATCGCGCCGAGGTCGTCATCGATCGGCTCGTCTCCGAGCCCGTCGATCCTGCGTGGAAGCTCGGCCTCCGACACGATCGGTTCGGGCTCGAGCTCGAGCTGGTCGTAGCTCGTGCCGTGGTGCGTCACCTCGTCGTCGAAGCGCGGCGCCGAAGAACCGATCGCGAACGCGAGCGACTCGTACGACGGCCGCGAGTACGGCTCGGTCGCCGGCGGCTCGGACGCCTGCGAGAACTTCACGACGCCAGAGGCGGAGCGAGTGCTCGCCGTCGGATCGGCGTAGCGCAGGTCGGTGAGGCTGATCGTCGGATCGATGCGCGGCACGGCCACACCGGTCGACGTGTCGTAACGGATGTGCGCGCCGCTCGCGCCGGCGTCGAACCGCTGCAGGCTCGGATTCGTCACGGTGGCATCGCGCTCGCCACGCTCGAACCGCTCGCTATCCGGCAGGAACGACGGCACCTCGCGGCGCTGTGGTAGCTCGGCCGGCTCGCCGGCGAGCGCGTCGAGGTTCCCGGGCTCGGCGTCCAGCGCCGGATCGAGCGAGAAGCCCGGCGTGCCCGCACCGAAATCCGCGACGGGTGACGGCACGTTCGCGAGCAGCGCGGTGATCGATGGTCGCGACGGCGGCGATTCCGGGGCCGCGGTCGCCGGGACGCTGACCGAGGTCTCCTCGGCCTGCCACGGAATCTCGGCGAGGCTCGGTCGCTGCTCGAGGTCCGCGAGCCACTCGGCGAGTCGCCGTGCTCCGGCTGCCATCGCGGTTCGCGCGCACGCGGCCGCGAGATCCGACACCGCGCCGCGTGCCGAGGGCTCGCGCGACAGCGCCGTTGCCACTGCCTTCACGATCTCCGACGGAACGTGCGGGTTCAGCTGATCGATCCGCGGCGGAACGGTGCGACGTACCGCTTCGAGGATCGACTTCAGATCGGGTCCGCGATACAGCGGCAGGCCCGTGAACAGCTCCCACGCGATGATGCCGAGCGCGAACACATCCGCCGCGGCCGTGGGTGGCTCGCCGAGCGTCTGCTCGGGTGCCATGTAGCGCGGCTTGCCTCGCAGCCTCCGGCGTTCGAGCGCCGACGAGAACGACGCGCGGGCGATCCCGAAGTCGAGGATCTTCACGTAGCCATCGGTCGACAGCATCACGTTCGACGGCGAGACATCGCAGTGCACGATGCCGAGCGGTCCGCCGTAGACGTCGGTCTTGCGATGCGCGTAGTCGAGGCCCTGCGCGACCTCCGCCACGATGTACGCGCTCACCGCAATCGGCGGCAACAGATCGCTCTCCACCGAGTCACTCAGCGCGGTCCGTAGATCCTTGCCCTCGATGAGCTCCATCGCGAGGAACAGCTCGCCATCGGCTTTACCGAAGTCGAACACCTGGACGATGTTGCGGTGGGTGAGCTCGACGGCGATCCGCGCCTCGTCGATGAAGCTGCGGATGAACCGGCCCTCGCGCGCCGAGCTCGGCAGGATCCGCTTCAGCGCCTGGACCTTCTCGAAGCCCGCGATGCCGACGGTCTTGACCTTGTAGACCTCGGCCATCCCGCCCTGCGCGATCTTCTCGAGGACGTGATACTTCCCGAAACGCTCGCGCAGCGCTTCCACCGCTCCAAGGGTACCATGGTGCGTGGCCGAACCCGCCGATCCGCTCGGGCATCTCGGTGCGCTCGAGGAAGTGCTCGGCTACACGTTTCGCGATCGCGGGCTGCTCGAGCAAGCGCTTCGCCACGCGAGCTTCTGCAACGAGCAAGGCCGCGATCCGAACGTCACCGGACGCATCGGCGACAACCAGCGCCTCGAGTTTCTCGGCGACGCCGTGCTCTCGCTCACCGTCAGCCAGCGGCTGATGACGCGCTTCCCGGAGGCACACGAAGGTGACCTCAGCGTCACGCGCGCGCAGGTCGTGAGCGAGGAGGGGCTGTCCGATGTCGCGCGCAAGCTCGGGTTTGGCGAGTGGGTGCTACTCGGCCGTGGCGAGGAGAAGTCCGGTGGGCGCGCGAAGCCGAAGATCCTCGCCGATGCCTTCGAGGCGATCGTCGCCGCGGTCTACCTCGACGGTGGCTTCCATGCCGCGTGGGATCTCGTCGAGCGGCTGCTCACCGATCGCATCAACTCCGCCGAGATCAAGAACTTCTACGACTTCAAGACGCGCCTGCAAGAGACCTCGCAGGCGCGCCTCAAGACGACCCCGACGTATCGCGTCGTCCAGGAGCTCGGCCCCGATCACGACAAGCGGTTCGTGGTCGCGGTCACGATCGGTACCGACGAGTGGGCGCGGGCCGTCGGCAAGTCGAAGAAGGAAGCGGAGCAGATGGCCGCCGCCGAGGCGCACTTTCGGCTCGAGGGCAGCGACGCCGGCATTCGTCCCAAGCGCTGATCAGGGTCACGCGCGCCGGGTTCGCACGAGCGCGAGCACGTCCTCGCGGCTCGGCATCGCGGACCACGGGCCGAGCTCGCGCAGCGACAGCGCCGCCGCGGCCGCGGCGAGCTCCATGCACTTGGCGAACGGCAGCTCGCTGAGCAGCGCTGCGGCGAACGCACCGTGGAAGACCGAGCCTGCACCGTGGGCATCGAGCACGTCGCTCGGGAACGCGGGGCACCGCACGATCTGATCGCCGTGACGGCCGATCGCGCCCTCATTGCCGAGCGTGATCACGACGGCGCGCGGGCCGAGGTTGAGCAGCTCGCCGAGCGCATCGATGAGCTCGCCTCGCGGAGCGAGCTCGGAGGCCTCCCGCTCCGACGCGAGCAAGATATCGCAGCTCGAGATGAGCTCGCTGGTGCCGTCACGCAGCTCGCTGACGTCGAAGATGACCGGCAGCTTGTTGTGCTTGGCGAGCTCGGCGGCGCGCAGCTGCTGATCGGGCTCGGTCCCATCGATGAGCAGCGCGGACGCCCCCGCGAGCGCGGTGACCGGATCGATCTGGACCGGCTCGCCACGTTCGCCCGGGTACTCCCCGCGGAGCGTGCCGTCCCCTGCGACCATCACCATCTGGCAGGCGGAGGTCCCCACCGCCCGCAGGAGCTCGGTGTCGATCCCGGCATCTCGGAGCGCCGAGCGGACCAGCTGCCCGAGCAGGTCGGCCCCATGGATCCCGACCGCACGGGCACGACAACCCAGGCGAAGCGCGGCACGGAGCGCCACTGCCACCCCAGGAGCGGGTGCCGTGGCGAGGGCCGCCAGCTCGACTGCGTGTGCGTGCGGGCTCGGGAGATTCGGCCCAAGTCCCGAGATCGCCACACCGATCCGGCCGAGCCCAACCACGAGTGGCGCGTGCACGAGGTCATCATACACCCTAGTTTGCAGGTCGCATCAGAGGCGAAAGCTGTTGAGGGATCCGGCGTTGTGGATGGTAGGGTGCCACCCGTCGTGTCAAATCGCGGTTCTGGGCAACGGCTTTCGGAGGGCCCCGGTCCTACGACCGATGCCCAGGAAAGCGTCGATCCTAGCCGAGCAGGCCCCGTGACCGACCTTGCCGAAGCAGCCCCCGCGCTCCCGGCCCCCGCGCTGGCCGACCCGCGCCCGCGCGTCGCCTCCACCCTGACCGACGATGCCCAGCTGATCGCGGCGTGTCGCCGTGGCGAGGCGCGCGCGATGGAGCGCCTCTACCATCAGTACAAGCGCCGCGTGTTCGGGATGGCCCACCGGATCGTCGGCGCCTCGGATGCCGAAGAAGTCGCACAGGAGGTCTTCGTTCGCGTGTTTCGCGGCCTCGTTGCGTTCCGAGGTGACTCGGCGCTCTCGACGTGGATCTATCGACTGACCGTGAACGCCGCGCTCTCGCACCTCGCGAAACGTGGCCGTCGTCATGAGGTCGGTGACGACGGGCTGACCGATCTTCCCGCACCGCCGATCGCAGAGCGCGACTCGGCGCTCGCGACCCGGATCGAAGCGGCGATGGCGCAGCTCCCCGCCGGCTATCGCGCGATCCTCGTCCTGCACGACATCGAGGGGCTCTCCCACGAGGAATGCTCGGCGATCCTCGAGTGCCGCGTCGGTACGTGCAAGTCTCAGCTCCACAAGGCTCGCGCACGCATGCGCGAGCTTCTCGGATCGATCCGTGATCCTGGCATCGCCGATCGCACCAAAGGAACCACCGATGCCGTGTGAGCGCGTACGCGCCCAGCTGACGGCGTACCTCGACGGGGAGCTCGACGGGGACCGCGGCACGGTCGTGCGCGGTCACCTGCGTACCTGCGAGGCGTGTCGCGGAGTCGCGTCCGACGAGTCGGTGCTGCGGGATGGCCTGCGCGCGTTGCCGTCGGTCGATCCACCGTCGACCCTGTGGGCCGGCGTGCAAGCGCGGCTCGCGGCCTCGGAAGTCGCCGAATCCGAGCGGCCGGCGTGGCGCCGGGCGTTCACGCGGTGGAGCGCCTGGATGCCGTCGGCGCCTCGGCTCGCCGCCGGGGGCCTCGTCGTCGTCACCGCGGTCACCGTGATCTGGTGGAAGACCGAGCGCACCGAGTCAGCGTATGTCGTGCACGGCGGGAAGCCCTCCGAGTTCCAGGCAGGCAGCCCGAATCCACCGGCGAAGCCGGCGAAGCCGCTCGAGGCGCCGGCCGGCGATGTCACCGTGGAGCTCGCAGGCGAAGGTGCGCGCGTGACCGCGAGCTACACCGCTGCCGTCGACGAGCTGCTCGTGCTCGCGGACGAGGCGCGCCCGACGTGGAGCACCGGTCGCAAGACCGCGTTCGACGACAAGGTCCGCTTGATGCAGGCCGCGATCGCGAAGGCCGACGAAGGCCGCCCTCGCCAGCGCGCGAGCCGAGCGCTGATCGGCTATCTCCAGGGCGCGCTGATCCGCGAGGACGTACTGCTGCTCGCGAGCCGAGGTGAGCCATGAACCGGCTGCTCGCGATCGTCGTGGCGTTCGCCGTGATCGACGTCCCGGTGGCGGCGGCCGACACGGTGGCGAACATCGTCGAGCGCGCGCGGCTCGACATCCAGCCCGCCGGCCGCGCGTTCAAGCAGATCACGATCGAGAACGCCCTCGGTGATGTCATCATCGAGGGCTACGACGGCACCGCGATCCAGATCGAGACGCGCAAGCAGGCTCCCGACGAGGAAGCGCTCGAGCGGCTGCGCATCTCGCTTGTCCCGAATCCCGACGGCACGGTACGCATCACGACCACCGCGGATCGCGATCGCGAGAACAAGCCACTCGCGCGTGGCTCGGTGCGGATCGACCTCAAGGTGCGCGCGCCGCGCGATGTTCGGATCGAGGCCGCCTCGAGTGCGGGCACGCTCGCGATCTCGAACATGGATGCCGGCGGCGATCTCGACACCGCATCGGGTCGGATCAACGTCAAGAACGTCTCGGGCGAGCTGTCGACGCACAGCGTGAGCGGGCCGACCTCGATCGCGCAGGTCTTCGGATCGGTCGATTCGCAGACGCTGTCCTCGGATCTCGATCTCGACTCGATCACCGGAGAGCGGCTCATCGCCTCGGTGAACCACGGCACGATCGCGGGCCGTCGGGTGCGTTCGCGCGACATCCAGCTCACCACGAACGACGGCAAGATCGTACTCGAGGCAGAGGCCGGGCTGCGCAGTCGCATCGTGGTCGCGAGTCTCAAGGGTGACATCGACGTTCGGCTGCGCCGCCAGACCGCGGTCGTCATCCGTGCGCGCGGCGCCAAGGTGAACCTCGGCGTGTCGGCGCAGGCCCAGCCCGATGGCTGGACCTCCGCCACGCTCGGGCAGGCCGTCAATGGCGCGTTACCTGCGTTTGTCGAGCTGAGATCGCGTCACGGCAACGTGAAGTTCAATCTGCTCGACCGCGAATAGCTCGCCGGCGCTCCGGACTCGCGGTACGCTGATCGACATGGACGAAGCCGTCCCTGCACGTGTACGCGAGTACGCCGACCAGGCGGTGACCTACGTACGGCGCGCCCTGAACATCACGCTCGAGTACGACAGCGACACGTTGCCGCTGCTCGACCACTACCTGCGTAACGTTCCGGATGGCCAGCCTGCGACCCTCAAGCTCGTGATCTCCACGGCGGGTGCGTATTTCGGTGAGGCAGTGCGGCGCAGGCTCGGTGGGCGCTGGGAGATCACCGAGGACCCCTCCGACTGGCGCGTCGTCCTGCCGACCGGGCTCAATTTCTCGCCCGCCGGGTTCGTGGCGGCGGCGATCGCGCAGGCCGACCTCGACGACTTCGACTCCGAGCTCGATGCCCCGCCGCGGATGCGCCCGTACGTCCAGCAGGCACTGGCGCGGATGGGCGAGGTCTCGATCGAGGAGTACTACTCGCTGTGCGGCCGGCTCGACACGCTCGAGCACGTCCACGAGATCCTGGTGGCCGTGGCCGCGCAGATGATGGGCAACACCCCCGACGACGACGACGTCCCCGAGACCGCGAGCGACGAGCCGAGCGGCCGCGTCAACTGACTCACCTGACCTTTGACCCTTCGGGTCTCGGCGCGATATGACGCCTGGATGGCCCGGGGGATCGCACGCGCACCATCTCAGAACGCCTATCGTGGCTCGTTCGGCAAGACACAACAGACCACCGTCCACGTCACGGGACCGCGCGGCGAGCTGATCGCGGCGCAGGTCTACACGACGATCGATGCGGTCAGCGATCCCGAGCTCGTCGAGCGGCTGCATGGCGACGATCCGGCGCGCGCGCTCAACGTGGTGAGGTTCGACGGCGGCGAGCTCGTGCGGGTCGCGGTGCCGGTCCTCTATCACGATCCCGCCGCGGAGGTGCTCGTGCTGATGCTCGGCGACGCGCACCGTCACCGCGAGCTCGACGAGCGGATCCAGATCCTCGAGCGGCTACGCGCCGACGCCGCCGCCATCCCGACCTACGTGAAGGACTTTGCCGTCGTGTACGACGCGAGCGGCCTGCGCAGCTACCTCGAGCGCCGGGCGCAGGAAGCGCTCGAGTCGGCGCGTCAGGTCGATGCGAGCCGGGATTCCGATCGCCGCCGCGCGGACATCTCGTCGCGCGAAGGTGACCTCGAGCGCTCGCGGATCGAGCACGACAAGCGCGTGCGCGAGCTCGATCGCCGCGTGAACGAGCTCGAGCTCGCGAAGGCAGAGCTGGCGAGCCGAACGGCCGAGCTCGAGCGTACCCGGCTCGAGCTCGCACGCGAGCGGGCCGAGCTCGAGCGCATGCGCAGCGAGGCGCGCAACCGCGTGATCGCGGTGGCGCAACAGGCACCGGCGGATGCGACCGTGATCGGCGCACCGCTGCTCGCCGATCGAGACGAGATCCAGACCAAGCCAATCGCGAGGGCCGAGGCCGATGACCTGCTCGCGAGCCGGCCCGGCCGAGCGAGCGAGCCTTCAGGCCAGGACATCGAGGCGGCGCTGCAGGCGGTGCTCCCCACGCGACCCGACAGCGAAGGCTTCGAGTCGGACATGGACACCGGGATCGTCGACGCGGAGGAGATGATCCGCAGTGGCGCCGCGGCCGCGACGAATGGCAAGGCCGCGCAGCCCGTCGCCGCCGACGACATCAACGCCGAGTTCGACGAGGAGACCACCGGCTCGTCGATCGTGCCCCAGGGCTCCGATCCGCTCACGACCGAGACCACCGAGCTGCCGACCGATGTCGTCACCGATCCGTGGCTCGATCGCGTCATGGCCAACCCGACGTCGACCTTCGGGGTCGTCAACGGCACGGTCCGCTTGGCCCTGGTCGCGGGCGAGCAGATCGCGCGCGGGCTCGGCGGGATGATCGACGTGCGCGTCCTCCTGCAGCGCGCGGCGACCTATCCCGTGATCGCGTTCGTGTTCGGGCCGCCCGCGGCGCTTCGCGTGCCGAGCCCGACGCAGCTCGCGATCGTGACGCTCGACATCGCGAACGACCACGATCGGCAGGTGCTCGCGGCGCTCTCGAAGCGCTTCGAGATCGGGGTCGAGCTGCTCGTGCGAGGCAAGCGCATCCGCAAGGTGAAGGTGACCGCACCGCTCGCCGAGAATGTCGGCTTCATCATCCGCGCTGCCGAGGATCACCTGCGCGGCGTCACTGCCGAAGGCGAGGCCTCGTACGCGCGCGCGCTCGATCTCGTGCGCGGCGCGGGCTTCGACCTGCTCGGCGCCAACCACCCCGACACCGCCGAGTTCCGCGACGACAAGCTCGCCCAGCTCGAGACCGCGCAGCAGCTCCGGCGGGCGATCGCGATGGCGCGCCGGTTCGCCCGGCCATCGCGCGAGGACTACCTGGTCTGCACGCGCGGCTTTCCGCTGCCACGGTGGCGCGAGCTGCGCCGGCACGTGCTCGAGAGTGCGGTCGAGTGGGGCCTGTGGATGGGCCCCGAGCTCGCGCAGGTCGCCGTGAGCGAAGGGCTCGCGCGATCGCGCCGCGATCTGATCGTCAAGCTCGACCGTGGCTTCGAGTCGCTTCGCAAACATCCGACCGCGTTCGACATCGACGACGATGCGGCCGACGACAACTCGAAGGCGCTCGCCGAGGAGGCGAGGGCGCTCGGCGTCGAGCTCAACCGGGCGCGGACCAACGGCGCGATCGCGTCCGACGAAGTCTCTGCAGTGTCGGGCTCGATCGGCGGCACGCCGGCGCACGGCATGGCACGGCCCAGGTCGATCGAGGAGCTGCTCGTCTTGCTCGAGGATCGAAAGCAGCGTCTGGACGCGGCGATCGAGCTGTGCGATCGCGCCGACGTGCGGGCCGCAGCGCCGGTGATCGCAGCGGTCACGAAGATGAGCCGCGCCGAAGCCGTCCGCGTGCTCGGCATGTCCGTGAAGTTCGGGGACGCCGCGAAGGGCCCACTCCTCGAGGGGCTCGCGAGCAGCAAGGCGTTCCTGCGTCACGGCTGTGCGCTCGCGCTCGCGCTGCTGCGCTCCGAGGACGGGACGCAAGCGGTCATCGACCTCCTGATGACCGAGCCGACCGAGATCTGGCGCGAAGTCGCGCGTGCGATCGGCCAGGTCGGGCCGACGGCGCTGCTGCCGCTCGCGAGCACCTACGGCAGGCTCGGTCAGACCGCGACCCCGTCGACGGCGGAGCGCGTCGCGTGGGCGATGGCGCATGTCGCGGTACGCGGCGGCAAGGCAGCGGTCGAGACGATGGCAGGTGGCCAGAGCGTGGTCGCGCCGGTCGCCAAGCACGCGCTCGAGCTGCACGCCTCGGCCGCCAACGATCAGGTACGTGTGCGACCCGGCCCCGACGGCTCACAGCCTGGTCGCGATGTCACCGTCAACCGCGCCTTCTCACGCCGGTTCTTCGAAGCGCTCGAACAGGGCATGCCCGACGCCGGACAGGCCGGGCTCGTCGATCTCGACGCTTCTGGCCCCATGGAGCTGCTCGACGAGGCCGACCTGATCGACGAGGACGACGAGGCCGAGCTCGACGAATCGGACCTGATCCAGACGTGAGCCGATGATCTCTCGTTGATCCCCCTCGGGTCCTCGAGTTCGGGGTATCATCCAGGCCGCTGTACATGAGGATCGGCATCTTTTCCGACGTCCACGCGAACATCGAAGCGATGAGCGCAGTCGTCGACGCGTTCAAACATGAACGCATCGATAAGTACGTATGCATCGGCGACGTCGTTGGATACGGCGCCTCGCCGAACGAGTGTTGCGATCTGATCCGCAAGCTTGCGGCCTACACCATCCTGGGCAACCACGATGCCGCGGTCGCCGGACGCATGGATTACTCCTACTACTACGATGCCGCTCGTCAGGCGCTCGACCTCCATGCGCGGCAGCTCAGCCCCGAGAACATGGTCTGGCTGCGCAACCTGCCGTACGAGGTCCGCGAGGGTGACGTCACGTTCTGTCACGGCTCGCCGATCAACCTCGAAGAGTTCGAGTACATCTTCTCGGTCGAGCAGGCCACGCGCTGCCTCGATATCTGGGAGGAGCTCGGCACGGTCACGTTCATCGGCCACTCGCACCTGTGCAAGTCGTTCGCGCTGACACGCGACGAGGTGTTCGAGGTCGTCGCCACCAAGTTCGTGATCCGGCCCGAGCACCGCTACATCATCTCGGTGGGCTCGGTCGGCCAGCCGCGCGACTACGACAACCGCGCGAGCTACACGATCTACGACACCGAGGAGCGCGTGTTCGAGTTCAAGCGCGTCGCGTACGACATCGACGGCGCAGCGCAGAAGATCTTCGCAGCCGAGCTCGAGCGCAACTTCGGAAACCGCCTGTTCCTCGGCGTCTAGGGACGGTTTCAACTGTCCCTACCGCTCGGCGGGGACCGCGGTCGTCGCGAAGCGGAGCTGCGAGGTCTTCGCGGCTTCATACGTCTCGCCGCCGATCGCGCCGTCGCGCCGCATCGCGCGCAGCACGATCGAGACCCGGTCGGCCGAGTCGGGATCGAGGCCGCCGGCGCGCCGGACCCGGCGGCTCATCGACGCGGGCTGCGAGGTGAGCGCGGCGAGGAACGCGGCCTGGCGCGCCGAGAGCTCGCGGGCCGAGATGCCGAACCAGTACTTCGCGGCGGCGCCGATGCCCCACACCCGCGGTCCGAGCTCGATGATGTTGAGGTAGCGCTCGAGGATCTGCTTCTTGTCGAGCCGATCCTCGAGCCGCCACGTCAGGATCGCCTCCTGAAGCTTGCGATCGAAGCTGCGGCGCTGCGACAGGAAGGCGTTCTTCACGAGCTGCTGGCTGATCGTCGAGCCGCCGCGCGCGAGCCGATGCTCGCGCAAGTCGATCTCGAGGCTGCGCGCGATCTGGTGGAGGTCGAAGCCCTCGTGCTCCCAGAACCGCGCATCCTCCGCGGAGACGAACGCACCGGCGATGTGGGAGGGGAGGCCGCGCAACGGCGTCCAGTCGGGCTCGCCGCTTCCAATGCGCACACGCGAGCCATCCGCGAGCTGCTGCTCGCTCACGGCGGTGAGGGTCATGACATCGGCGGCGGGTGGCTCGGCGGTGACGACGCATCGACCGGTGAGCGAGCTCGCGAGCGTGGTGCCTTCGCCCGCAGGCGCGGCGAGATCGATCGCGAGCCGGGCGTGTGCGCCGAGCGAACCGGTGACGCCCATCCCGTCGAGCGGACCGCGCAGCGACTCCGGTAACGAGCCGAGGAGCGCGGCGCACGAGGTCGATGCGAGCTGGAGATCGAGCTGACCCGAGACCGGCGTCCCGCGCCGCAGCCAGCCGTTCGCGGTCAGCTCGATCGCGCCGAGCGCGAACGTGGCGCTCGGGACGGCGATGGCATCGGCCGACAGGATGACCTCCGCGCGCACGGCGGTGGACACGGTGATCGGCAGCGTCGCGAACGTGCGGTGATCGATCACGAGGTGGTCGAGCTTGCCGTCGGCCACCAGCTGCACCGTGTGGTCGAGCCGACGCCGCAAGGTCACCGCGCCCGTGGCGTGCGTGTCGGTCACGTCGAGCCCGCTCGGCGCGAGGGATGCCAGCGCGCGAAGTGGAACCCGGTCGCCGCGAACCGTGACGGCGAAGTCCGCAGGAGACACGTCGACGGCCACCGTGCGCGACACCCCGGAATCGTCGATCACCGCGCGGATCTCGAGCGGACCGCCCGCGATGCGGCGACCCGCGGCGAGGTCGCGAAGTGCGAGCGCTTCGTGGGGCCGGGAGTCGGATCCCGGCAGCGCCGTGACCGTGCCCGCGCCACCGACCGCGAGGACGCGGCCGAAGCGCAGCTGCGGGAGTCGGAGCTCGGCGGCACTGCGGGTGAACGCGAGGTCGACACCGATCCGCGAGCCCTTGCCGCGCGCGCGTACCGGTCCGGTCACGACTCGCACGCCGCCTGCGTCGGGCACGAGCTCGACGCCGTCCGCGGTCAGCTCGCCGAGCCCGGCGACCCGCGCGGTCAAGGTTCCACCGGCGACGACGATCCGCCGCACGTGACTCGGCTGCTCCTGGCCGCTACCGCGGGACGTGCGACGCGCGGCGAGGCGGTGGGCAAGCCGCGCGAGGTCCGAATCGCCGTCGGCGTCGACGCGGATCGCGACGTGCGGCCCCTCGACGCGGATCTCGTCGGCACGCAGCTGGCCGTCGAGCAGCGAGCCCATCCCGACGGAGGCCTCGATCGCATCGGCGGAGACGAGGTCACCAAACGCCACGTCCGTCAGGCGGATCGCGCCGCTGAGGTCCGCGTCGATCGCTCCGATCCGCGCCGGGACACCGCCTGCCGCGCCGAGCTGCTCGGCGAGCTCGTCGGTCCGCGCGTCGACCCAGCATGCCGCACCCACCGGGACCCCGACCGCGAACAGCACGGTCACGGCGATGGTCCGGTGTTCGCGAACGATCATGTGGGCTCAGTGGTGCTCGACGACGGCGTCGCGGCGATCGTCGCCGACGAAGTTGCGCTGGATGACCCGCCGCTCACCACGGCCACGCTGGGTCGCGAGCGATGCGCCCGCGAGCATGAGCTCGCAGAGCTCGCCGAACGAGATGCCCGCCGCATCGGCGATCTTCGGCAGCAGGCTCGTCGGCGTGAGGCCGGGAACCGTGTTGACCTCGAGGATGAACTCGTTCCCCGAGTCACTGACCATCATGTCGACGCGGGTCGCGCCGCGGCAGCCGAGCGCGGTGTGGGCACGCAGGGCCTGGGCGAGCACGCCGCGATACCGCTCGGGCGAGAGCCGCGGTGGGACGTAGTAGTCCGTGGCGCCGCGCGTGTACTTGTTGGCGTAGTCGTAGAAGCCGGTGCGAGGTGCGATCTCGACCGCGCCGAGCGCGCGCTCGTCGAGGATCGCCACCGAGACCTCTTTCCCCGTGATGAACCGCTCGACCAGCACCTCGTCGTCGAAGCACAGCGCACGCTCGACCGCGGGGCCGAGCTCGTCGAGCGAGTGACAGATCGTCACGCCGACCGAGCTGCCCTCGCGGATCGGCTTGACGACGCACGGGAACCCGAAGTCGCCATGCACGCCGGCGAGGTCGATCGAGTCCGAGACGGTGAGGGTGTAGTACGCGGGGGTCGGCAGGTTGTTCAGGCGGAACAGCTCCTTCGCCTTGCCTTTGTGCATCGCGAGCGCGGATGCGAGTACGTCGGAGCCGGTGTACGGAATTCCGAGCATCTCGAGCATGCCCTGGATGCTTCCGTCTTCCCCCCAGCGGCCGTGCAGCGCCACGAACGCGACGTCGATCTGCTCCTGGCGCAACGCGACGTCGACATCGCGATCGACATAGATCGGAGTCACGTCGTGACCGCGCTCGCGGAGCGCGGCGAGCACCGCCTCACCCGTCCGTAGTGACACGTCGCGCTCGCTCGAGAGCCCCCCGAGTAACACACCGATCTTGCGGGACTGCATGACTGTTCTCCTTCTCGCTTGCACAAACGAAACGCGGGGCCTCCCGCTGCCATTCCGTGCGTTCCAAGCTATGAGCCACGTGGTGTCCCGCGCAACTTTTGGGCGCCTTGACGCAGCTTCTAGGCGCACGGTAGACAGGCTCCGTAATGACGAAACAGAAGACCGCCGACGGGGAGATGGAGGGTCAAGACGGCCAGCCGCGGACCAAGAAGAAGCCCGCGAGTCGCTCGAAGCCCGCGCCGGCGGCCAAGAAGTCGACGCCGAGTCGATCGAAGCCCACGGCGGCCGCCAAGAAGGCAGGCGGTCGAGCGAAGCCCGCGGCCAAGAAGAAGCCGGTGAAGGGTGAGACGGCGATCGAGGTCGAGCCGACCCAGGCGATCGGAATGGTCGACGTCGAGGACGAGCTCGAGCACGCCGTGGTGCTCGCCGAGACTCCGATCGAGAGGATCGAGGAATCGCTCCCCGCGCTCACCGAGGAGGAGCAGGCGCTGACCGCGATCTACGGCGAGGACCTCGCCGCCCCGGCCACCGCGCATGCCGAGTATCAGGACCGCCAGACGGCCGACGAGGATCGGCCGATGACGCCGGAGATCAACGCGCGCGACGAGCGCAAGCAGCACTGGCAGGATCGCCGCAACCAGCGCCGCCAGCGCCGCGAGCAGCGCGATACCGCTCGAGATGTACGCCGCGACCAGCGCCCCGGCGAGCAACGTCCCGGGGGCGAGCCGCAGCAACGTCAGGGTGGCGGCGAGCAGCGTCAGGGCGGCGGCGAGCAGCGCTACGGCGGTGACCGCCCGCCACAGCCGCCGCAGCCACAGCCACAGCCACAGCGTCCCGTGCAACCGCCCGTCCAGATGACGACCAGCGGTCACGAACACGATGCGCTCGGGCGCGTCGGGACGCCGCTCGGCGATGCGGCAGCCACGGTGTTCGCGCAGCTTCGCAACGGCCAGCCGCTGCCGCTGCGCCAGCTCGCGGCGATGATGCGCAAGCGCAACCTGATCGAGAGCGACCCGGAGCAGCTCGCCCCGCAGCTCAAGGCGGAGCTGCTCGGCGACGAGCGCAGCTATCGCACGCTCGGCCTGCGGCCGCGGATCGTGTATCGCGGGCGCGATCTGTTCGCGCCGGGCCCGGTCTCGATGAGCGTGACCGCGGATGCCGAGGCGAATGTCGCCGCGGCGCTGTCGCGGCTCGCCGGCGCCACCCACCGCGCGCTCGCGCTGCGGATCACGAAGGCATCTCCGGCCGGCTTCGAGCGGCTCATTCACGCGTACCTCGTCGGCGCCGGCTATCGCGACGTCGCGTGGGTCAAGCGGCTCGGCGGCATCAGCTACGCATCGGCCACTGCGCCGGGCATCGATCGCATGGTCTTGATCAGCGCGCGTTCGGGCGATCAGCCGATCGATCGCCGCGGCATCGGCGAGCTGCGCGTCGGCGTCGAGGCGAAGAACCTCGTCGCCGGCTTCCTGTTCTCGGCGCGCGAGCTGTCCGAGGACGCGGAGAAGGAGCTCGAGCGAGCAGGCCGATCGATCGCGGTGATCTGCGGCGACCAGCTGGTCGCTGCGCTGATCGCGACCGGCGTCGGCGTGGTGAGCTCGGCAGCGCCGCTGCACTACGTCGACGACCAGCTGCTCGACGAGCTGCTCGCGGGGTGACCCTGCAGTTGCAGTGGCACTGGCTCGGGCGCGCTGCCTACCGGCGCGTGCTCGCGGACCAGCTCGCCGCACGCGAGCGCGTGTGGGCGGGGGCCGACGGGGTGGTGTACCTGTGCGAGCACCCGCCGGTGATCACGCTCGGGCGCTCGGCAACCCCGTCGAACATCGTCGACGCGGGTGATGTCCCGATCGAGCGGATCGAGCGCGGCGGCGAGGTCACGTATCACGGCCCCGGCCAGCTCATGGTCTACCCCGTGGTGCGCGTGCGCAGCGTCGTCGAGCTCCTCACGCGCGTCGCGGGCGCGATCGTCGACGCGTGCACCGCACTCGGCGTCGATCGCGCCGTGTGGCGCCGCGAGCCGGCGGGTGTGTGGCGCGATGACGCGAAGCTCGCCGCGTGCGGGATCCACGTCGCGCGCGGCGTGAGCGTGCATGGCTACGCGGTCAACGTCGCCACGCCGGACGAGGCGTGGCGACGGATCAAGCCGTGCGGCCTCGACGTGCCGCAACTCTCGATCTCGCGTGCGCTCGGCCGCGCGATCTCCGTCGAGACCGTCGCGATCGAAGTCGGTCCACGCGTCGTCGCGGCGCTGACGTCCTTGTGACCCTGCTGGTTTGTGACCCTGCGTTATTGTGCGATAACCGCGGCGATGGATCGGCCATCGCGAGTCACCGTCCTCTACAACACCGATTACGATGCCGAGCGCGCGCCCGGGATCGACATCAGCTCTGTGGAGGCATCGGCGCGCGCGCTCAACGCCGCGCTGCGCGAGGCGGGCTACATCGCCGAGCTCGTCGGCATGAAGGGCCTCGACGTCTTCGACGTGCTCGCGAAGCTGCGCGCCGACAAGCCCGACCTTGTCTTCAACCTCTGCGAATCGATGGCCGGCGAGCCGCGTAACGAGCCCACGTTCGTCGGCCTGCTCGATCTGTTCGCGATTCCCTACACCGGCGCGGATCTGCTCGGTCTCGCGTCGTGTCTCTACAAGCAGCGCACGAAGGACATCCTCATCGGACGCGGGATCGCGACGCCTCCGTTCCGTCTGCTGGAGCGCTCCACCGTCGACGACTCCACACTCGACGAGCTCGACTACCCCTGGTTCCTCAAGCTCGTGCACGAGGACGCCTCCGTCGGGATCACCGAGGAGAACCTCGTGCGAACGCCGGCCGCGCTCCGCACGCGCGCCCGGACCATGATCGAGCAGTACGCGCAGCCCGTGCTCGCCGAGCGGTACGTCGAGGGCCGCGAGATCAACGTGACCTTGATCGGCAACGACGCCGAGCTCGAGATGCTGCCACTCCACGAGATCGACTTCGCAGCGATGCCGGCCGACCGCCCGCGCATCGTGAGCTACGCGGCGAAGTGGGACGAGAGCCACATCGACTACGCCGGCACGAAGCCCGTGCCGCTACGCGACGCCAATCCCACGATGATCGCCGCGATGGAGAAGATCGCGCGCGAGGCCTGGGCCGCGCTCGGGCTGCGCGACTACGGTCGGGTCGATCTGCGCGTCGACGCCAGCGGCAAGCCGTGGGTGATCGACATCAACCCGAACTGCGATATCTCGCCGGATGCCGGTTCCGCGCGCGCCGCCAAGGTCGCGGGCATCGCGTACACGCAGTTCGTCGATCGGATCGCACGGGTGGCGTGGCGTCGCATCCGCGGAGGGTGAGTCGAACCTGCGCGCCTCGGTGCGTAAGCAGCAGAGTTCACAGTCGAGCAGACCACGAGCCTCGTAGCAGGCCGCCCGCGCTACTCGTCGTCGGACTCGCCCGCCAAGCGCCGCAGCTTCTTCTGCAGCCCGAACCGCGATAGCCCGAGCAGGCGCGCGGCGACGGTCTGGTTGTTCTTCGCGCGGCCCATCGCCGCCGTGATGTAGGCCTGCTCGGTCGCGACCAGCGCGGGCTTGAGTCGCAGGTCCTCGCCGAGCGCGGGTTTCGCGGGCTCGGGCCGGGCCGCCGCCGCGGCGATCGCTTCCGGAAGATCGCCGACGTCGAGCACGTCGCCGCACATGGCGACACCGCGCGCGAGCGCGTTCTCGAGCTCGCGCACGTTGCCGGGCCAGCGGTGCTGACCGAGGGCGCGCATCGCGGCGCGCGTGATCCGTGGAGCGGTGCGGTTGGGACAGAGGTGCGCGAGCAAGCTCTCGACGAGGAGCGGGATGTCGCCGTCGCGATCGCGGAGGGCGGGGACCGGCACGGTGATCACCTCGAGCCGGAACCGGAGGTCCTCGCGAAATCGACCGGCGGTGACGAGCTCGGCGAGCGAGTGCTGGCTCGCGGCGATCACGCGGACGTCGACCCTGCGCGTGCTGGTATCGCCGACGCGGCGGACCATGCCGTCCTGCAAGACGCGCAAGAGCTTGGCCTGCATGGCGACGCCGGTGTCGGCGATCTCGTCGAGGAACAGCGTGCCGCCGTCGGCGACCTCGAACAGGCCGCGCCGATCGCGGTCCGCGCCGGTGAACGAGCCGCGGACATGGCCGAACAGCTCGCTCTCGAGCAGCGGCTCGGGGACGGCGCTGCAGTTGATCGCGACGAATGCACCGGCCTTGCGTGGGCCGTTGTCGTGGAGGGCACGCGCCACGAGCTCCTTGCCGCTGCCGCTCTCGCCGACGATCACGACGGGGAGCGAGGTCGCGGACGCGCGATCGACGAGGTCGAGCATGCGCACGGTCGCCGGCGAACCGCCGACGATGCGCTCGTAGCGATGGCGAAGCCGGTCGCGGTCGGGGAGGTCTGCCTTGACGCGGACGAGCTCGGCGTCCGTTTCGGCGAGCTCGGCCGACAGCTTGGCGTTGAGCTCGTCGATCTCGTGCGTGGTGCGACGGAGATCGGCGGTGAGTCGGGCGTTCTCGATCGCGATCGCGGCGATGTCCGCGAGCTCGCCGAGCACGGTCGTGGCGGCGTCATCGAAGGCACCGCCGCGCAGCCGGTGGTCGACGTAGATGCAGCCGGTGACCGTGCCGCGCTGGCGGAGCGGTACGACGAGCACCGAGCGCAGGCGCAACGCGGCGACCGACGCGGCGGTGCCGAAGCGCTCGTCGACGCCGGCATCGACGGTGACGACCGGCTCACCGGTCTGCGCGGCACGCTCCGCGATCGAGCGACTGACGGAGGCCGCCGACTCGACCGTCAGATCGCCGAGGGTGAAGTTGCGCGACACGACCGGCGTCAGCGCGCCATCGGGCTGGCGCAGCAGCAAGAACCCGCGCTCTGCCGACGTCAGCTCGATCGCGGTATCGATGACTTCGTCGAGGATGCGCTCGACGCTGGCCTCGGTGTTGAGCCGGCGCGACAGCGTGAGCAGGCGGCGGAGTGGCGGCCCCGCGTCGATCAGCTGCCGCGAGGCTGGCCGCGCGGCCCCGCCGGGCAGCTGTGCGAGATCCGGATCGGACTCGAGCGCGGCGCGAAATGCGGGTGCGGCGGCGGCGGTCATCGCGGCGTGCGCGGCCCTCGCGCGATCGGCCTCGCTGCGCGAGAGCGAGCCGTCGCGGGCGCGGTGGGCCAGCTGCGCCGCGATCGAGTGCGCGCGAAATGCCCGCTCGAGGCGATCGCTCTCGGTGGCGCGTGCCGCGACCTCGGTGCATGCGCGGGCGAGCGGCAGGGCGGACGATTGATCGACGAGCGAATCGCGCAGCGCGAGCCGGCCACGTGCCAGGGTCCAGCGGTCGCGATCGTCGGCGCTCGCGCACAGCGTCTCGACGTCGACCGATGCGTCGCGATGGCCGGCCTCGGCGAGCGCGACATGTGCGCTGACCTGGGCGTGCGCGTCTCCTCGTTCGACGCCGATCGCGAGCGCGTCGCGATAGCAGCGAATCGCGCTCGGTTCGTCACCGAGCCGACGGCGCGAATCGCCGGCGACGAGCAGGGCGAACGCGCGCAGGTGAGGGGCACCATCGGCGCGTCCGAGTGCGGACTCCGCCGCGGCGCGCGCATCGTCGAGCTGGCCGACGGCGAGCAACGCGTTGCCGCGGTTGAGATCTGCGGCGCACAGCTCGGTGGTCGCGCCGAGCTCTGCGAACACGCGACTCGCGGCGGCGAGCCGGGGCAACGCATCACTCGCGCGCCCGCGCTCGGCGAGCACGGTCCCGAGGTTGAGCTCGGCAACCGCGGCGGCGTGAAGCTCGCCGACCTCGCCGAGCCGGCGCACCGCTTCGTGGTAGCGATCGCTGGCGAGGCCGAGCTGGCCGCGTTGCTGGGCGACCATGCCGCGCAACGACAGCGCGCGACCGACGGTGGCGCCGTCGTTGGTCGCCGCGCCACCGAGCTCGAGCGCGGCGAACGCGGTGTCGGCATCGTCGAGCTCGCCGAGATAGAACGCCGCGAGGCCGGCTGCCTCGGCGCGTAGCCCGGCGAGCGGGGTCGCCGCACCCCCCACGATCGAGGCCGGCGTCGTCGAGTCATGAGCCTCGGCGCCACGAGCGATCCGTCGCGCATCCGCGTACCGCGATCGGGTGACGAGCAGGCGCGCGTACGTGCCGGCGACCTCGGGATGTTCGGGGTGCGAGGTATGCAGGCGGGCGAGCGTGGCCTCCGCGTCGTCGAGCGCGCCGGCCTTCTGTGCCGCGCGTGCGACGACGAGCTCGGCCTCGACGGGATCCGCGCCGCCTGCCGCGGCCTCGCGTGCGAACACCGCGGCGTCGCGGTAGGCACCGCCGGCCGATGCGGCGCGTGCGGCGACGAGCCCGGCGCGGGCCGGTGCGATCGCGAGGGCTCGGCGCGCCAGCTGGAGCGCGCGATCGGCACGACCGCGTGCGAGCAGCTGCTCGGCGAGCTTGCACGCGAGGTCCGCGCGCTCTGCATCGAGCCGAGCGTGCTCGAGCAGTGGCGCGAGCTCGAGCGCATCGCCGGCGAGCCCGGCCCCCTCGATCGCGAGCGCGAACCCGGCGATGGTCGCGAGCGCCTCGGCACCCGCGGCGACCTCGACGGCCTCGCACGTCGCTCGATCGATCACGACTTCGTCCGCGGTCTCGTGCAGCCCGTCTGCTACGCGCGTGCGACGGTGCCGGCGCGCGAGCCCGAGCCGCTCGAGCTCGGCGAGGTCGCCGAAGCAGGGCTGGCCACCGTCGGCCCGAAGCACCGCGAGCACGCGATCGATCCGAGCGCGTCCGCCCCACACCGCGACCGCAATCGCGATCCGTAGCGCGCCCGCCGACGCGACGCGCAGCGCCTTGACGCGCAGCGCGACGACGCCTGAAGACGTGACGGCCGACCAGTCGACCTCGAACGGATCGCGGGCCCCGTCGATCGAACGCAGCAGCTCGACCACGGTGAGCGGCATCCCGTCGCTCGCCGCGTGAAGCGCTTGCGACCACGCGCGTGGTGGGGGCGTCCCGAGCATCGCCTCGGCGAGCACGCCGACGCCCGCGACGTCGAGCACGGGGACGCGATGCATCCCGACGTCTCGCCGTGCGAGCGCCGAGCGATCGACGATCGTGATGACCGGATGATCGCCGGGGTTCCGCACGAGTCCCGCGATCAGCTCGTCTGCGCGCGGGTCGTCGACCAGCTCGAGCACGACTCGCGCCGGGGCCTGGCGTGCGGCACGCGCAACTCGCTCGAGCCAGCCGCGTGCCGCTGGAGGCGATCCGCTCGGCAGCTGCGTCGCCGCGAGATCCACGCCGAGCTGGGCCGCGACCTCGTCGAGCGAGCCCGCGATCATCGGCGGCGACGTCCTGCCGCGCACGACTTCGTCGAGCTGGCGGCGACGGATCGCGGCGTCGACGAGCATGCGGGCGCCCGATGCCGCGGATCCCACCACGACGAGCGCCGGTTGCGCGCCACCGAGCGCGGCCGCGAGCCCGTCGATCCACTCGGTCGCCCCGGGCCACGAGGCCGGCGCGGGTGCCGTGCCGACCTTGGGCCGTGCGCGTCGGGCCGATCTGGGTGTGATCGCCGATGCCAGCTGATCGAGCTCGTCGAGCACCGCGAGCGCCGATGCGGGGCGGGCATCCGCATCGCGCGCCATCATCCGGCCGATCAGATCGGCGAGCGTCGCTGGCACGCCGGGCAGTGGGAGGGAAGGGGGGACGCGACCGCTCACGATCCGCTGTACGAGCTCGCCAAGACTCGCGCCCTCGAACGGAGGCCGGCCTGTCACGAGCCGGACGATCGTGGCACCGAGCCCGTACAGATCGCTGCGTGGCTCGACGTGCCCGGCGAGCGCCTCGGGAGCCATGTACGCCGGAGTCCCTCGCGCCCCAGGCGTGTCGAGTGCGGCCGCGAGCCCGAGATCGACGAGCACCGCGCCTCGATCGGCGGTGAGGAGCACGTTCTGCGGCGCGACGTCGGCGTGGACGAGGCCGGCCGCATGGATCGCGGCGAGCGCACCTGCGAGATCGGCGAGCACCGCCCAGAGTGCCGCACCGTCCCCTGACCACGGACCATCGCAGCGCGTGCCGGCGATCCACTCGGCGACAAAGAACGGTGCGCCGGCCGCGATCTCGTCGATCGGCTCGCGCGTTCGTCCGACCTCGAACACCCGCGGGAGCGATGGGTGACGGAGTCGGGCGAGCTGCTCGAACTCGTCGAGCAGGGTCGCCTCGTGCACTCCGCGAGGCACGACCTTGAGCGCGCGCCGCAGATTCGCCTGGACGTCGAACACCTCGAGCACGCGCCCGAACGCGCCGCGTCCGGCGACCGCGACCCGACGGAATCGTCCGTGGATGAGCGCCTCCTGTGCCACCGGCGTTGCCACTTGCTGATGACAACGAGATTGGCATCCCATGTCAACAAGATTGGCACCCGGACTACCTCCGTCGAGAACACCGTCGACGAACCTCCGCTATGTTATCGTGCGCAACGTGCCGGACGACGATCGGACACGCCGTCGTCTGGGAGACGAGACGAAGGGGCGGATCGCCGACCTCGCCTCTGGATGGAGCGTCGAGGGCGACGCGCCAGAGGCCGCTCCGGAGCCTGCCAACGCACCGCGCAAGAAGCAGAAGACGCTTCCGCCGCCGCCACCCGGATCGGCCGAGCGCAAGGCACTGGAAGAGGCGATCGTCGATCTGAAGACGCCGGTACCGATCGCGAATCCGCGAACGAACCCACCGAATGCACCACCGCGACCCACCGGGTCACAACCCGTGATCGCCGAGTCCAAGGTCGGTTCCAGGAGCGGTCCGGCGTCGATTCCGACCCGGAGCCCCGCCGCCGTCGTGAAACCGTCCGAGACGCGGGGGGCTGCGCCGAAGAACCTGTTCCAGATGAGCGGTCCCACGGAGACGGGCACCGTCGAGCGGAGCGGCGTGATCGGATCGAAGACCGGACCGATCGACCTTCAGGACGCGCCTGCCAGGAGCGGCGCGACGATCGCGATCAGCGATCGCAGCGGCTCGATCGTCGATAGCGGACCGATCGGCGCGAAGCCCGGCGCGACGCCCGAGAAGGCCGGCCCGAAGCTGCCGCCGCCGCGCAGCCAACCACGTACGTCGCCACCGCCACCGCCACCACCGAAGGTTGGCTCGACCAGCGGATCGACGGCCGCGCTGAAGGTCGGAACGGCCAGCGGACCGACGGCGGTGCCGACCTCGTCGAAGATCGGCTCGGCCAGCGGACCGAGCGCGGTGCCGAGCTCGTCGAAGATCGGCTCGGCCAGCGGATCGACCGCGGTGCCGACGTCGTCGAAGATCGGCTCGGCCAGCGGATCGACCGCGGTGCCGAGCTCGTCGAAGATCGGCTCGGCCAGCGGATCGACCGCCACGCTGCCGGCTGATCAGGTCGAAGCGAAGGCGATCGACCGTCTGCCGCTGCGCGCCGCCGATTCGACCGACGTCTCCACTCCGCCGTCGGCCGTGCCACCGCCGCTGCCGCTGTCGCGGTTCACGCGTCCCCCGTTGGTGGTCGTGGACGAGCCGCTCCTCGAGACGATCCCCGAGGACTGGCCGGGCTCGATGCCGCCGCTCGCCGTCCCGGTCGGCGAGTTCGATCACTCGGGCACCCTGGAGGAGGACAAGCTCCGGATCGCCTACGAGCAGTCGACGCTGAAGCGTGACGCGGCGAGCGCGCTGCTCGGGATCTCCGAACCGCCCCGGACGGTCGTGAAGGCGCCTCCGGTCGGCATCCTGCTCGAAGAGACCGCTCAGCACCTCCTGCGCGGCGATCCGACGAGCATCGAGGCGCCGGAGACGGTGAAGTTCGAGCGCGGAGATCCGACGCTCGGACAGGGAGAGCCGACGTCCGTCGGTGCGCTGTCGTTTGGGGGCGCGCAAACGGGGACGCTCCGGGATGGCGCGAAGTTTCGGCGGATGCGCGGCCTCGGTGGCGACCTGCGCTACGTCGCGACCGTGCTGTTCGGGGTTCGCCGTTCACGTCGCGAGCTCGCCGAGCTCGAGGCCCAACAGGCGACGCGCCAGCAAGCGCGGCGCCGTCACCTGATCACGCTCGGCCGCGCGGCCGCGTCGATCGACGAGTTCGATCACCCGGCGCTCGGCCCCGCGCGCGACTTGCTCTCGACCGCCGAGGACGAACGGTCCCAGCACGCCGGCTCGGTGGCAGCCGCCGACAGCGAGCTGACGCGCGTCAGGCGCGAGCGCGAGGCGAAGGCCAGGCAACTGATCGAAGATCTGTCGGCGGTCGACGCAGACCTCGCCGACATCACGAAGAAGCTCGAACCGCTCGAGAAGGAGACCTCCAGCATCGGCAGGCGCGCCAGCGAGCTGCGGGAATCGCTCCGCCGGATCCAGAGTCAGATCACGGCGACCGAGGCGAGCCAGCACTCGGTGAAGGGCGGGAAAGACCTCGCCGGGATCCACGCCGAGATCGCGACGCTCAAGGCCGATCGCATGGCGGTGCAGCGCGACGAGCCGAAGATCGCGGGCGAGCTCGACGCGCTCAATCCGCGGATCGCGGCCCTCGAAGCGCGACGCAACGAGGCCCACAAACGACGCGCAGACCTCGAGCAGGCCGAGCAGGACGATCAGCGCCGCACCGAGGAGCTGATCGCCGCGATCGGCGCCAAGCGCAAGGTGGTCGATCGCGCGGCCGGCGATGCCGAAGCGGTGCGTGACAGGATCCTGTTCGAGCTCGGCGAGCGGATCTATGTCGACCGCGCCGACGACCTCGCCGCACAGCTCGCCCCGATCGACGTGATCGATGTCGAGCTCGGCACGGGGGACCGTCGCTCGATGGAGCTGCGCGAGATCATCTCGTCGGTCGACAGGGCCAAGCTGTGGCGCGGGATCTCGCTCGCCACGGTGATCCTCCTGGGCGTCGCCGGGGTGGCCACGCTGATTGTCTACACCGCCCTGAGCTAGTACCAATGTCGGTCAGATAAGAACGTCAACGTTATCTGAGCGGCATTGGAGTTAGTACGAGTTAGCTCGTACTAGGAGATCATCCGCTCGAGGTGGCCGATCGCCGCGAGGGTGATCGCGACGCGCACGAGGCCGAGCAAGAGGCCGATGCAACCGATGGTGATCGCCGCCGCACCGGCGAGCCGAGCGCTGCCCGGCGCGGTCCGCCGCATGTACGCGATCCGGCCGGCTCCGATCGCCGCGATCCCGAGGCCGATCGCCAGGAACTGGCCCGGTGACGCCAGCCCGGCGGCGACCACAGCGCCGAACGCGAGGGCGAGCGCGAGCCGCTGCATGGCCCAACGCTAGTCGCGTGCCACGGCGGTCTCCAGTTTTCGGTACCCCTTGCTCGCTGGCGTACCCCAAAGGGCACTTGCTCGCTGGCGTACCCCAAGGGCACTTGCTGGCTCGCTGGCGTGTTTGTCACCTCACCGCGCCAAGTGTGCTAAACGGGCCGCGCATGTCCGAGGCGATTCGTGCCGGGTTCTGCGCGATCGTCGGGCTCCCGAACGTGGGCAAGTCGACGCTGCTCAATCGCGTGCTCGGCCGTCGCCTCGCGGCCGTGTCGGCCAAGCCGCAGACGACGCGGGATCGCATCCTCGGGATTCATACGATCGAGCTGCCGGGCGAGGAGCCCTCGCGCGCCCAGATCGCCTACGTCGATACGCCCGGCGTCCAGGGCGGACGCGGCCCGCTGCGCCGCTACATGCGCGACGCCGCGCTGGCCGCCGCGGCCGACGCCGACGCAGTGATGCTGATCGTCGACGCCACCGACCGCCGCGGCCGGTTGCCCGACCGGCTCGACGCGGAGGACGCCCAGGGCCTTGCCGATGCCAGCCGCGCTCATCCGCTCGTGATCGCGCTCAACAAGATCGATCGCGTCGCCAAGCCCGAGCTCTTGCCGGTGATGCAGGCGTGGTCTGGCTTCATGCCCGGCATCGAGGTGATCCCGATCTCGGCGACCGAAGGCGACAACCTCGACCTGCTCGAGCGCGCGGTCGCGCACCTGCTCCCGCCGGGGCCGGCGCTGTTTCCGGCCGAGATGGTCACCGATCGCTCGCCGCAGTTCATCGCCCAGGAGATCATCCGCGAGCAGCTGTATCACCAGCTCGGGAAGGAGCTGCCGTACGCCTGCGCCGTGCAGGTCGAGACCTGGAGCGAGCACGCCTCCAAGCGCGAGCTGACGGTCGGCGCGGTGATCGTCGTCGAGCGCGAGTCGCAGAAGGCGATCGTCGTCGGCAAGGGCGGCAGCCGGATCCGCGAGCTCGGGATCGCCGGGCGCCAGGCGCTCGTCGAGGCGCTCGGGGCCTACCAGGCCGTGCACCTCACGCTGTTCGTGAAGGTGCTCGCCGAGTGGAGTCGCGGCGAGGCCGACCTCAGAAAGCTCGGCTACGGCGGAGACGGAGGGTCCACATGACCGAGCACCGCGTGCCACTGGTCGCGATCACGGGCCGGCCGAACGTCGGCAAGTCGACGCTGTTCAACAAGCTCGTCGGAGGCCGGCCCGCGCTCGTCCACGACACGCCCGGGCTGACGCGCGATCGTCGCTACGGCGAGTGCGACTACTTCGGAGCCCAGATGCGGCTCGTCGACACCGGTGGGCTGGATCCCGAGGCCGCGCGCGAGGTGATCGGCGCCGGCATCCACCGGCAGGCGATGCGCGCGATCGACGAGGCCGATGCGGTGGTGCTCGTCGTCGACGGTCGCGCCGGGCTCTCCGCGATCGATCACGAGCTCGCGAACCAGCTCCGCACGACGGGCAAGCCGATCTTCCTCGCCGTCAACAAGATCGATCACCCGGTGGTCGACGATCTCGTCCACGACTTCCACGCGCTCGGGATCGGCGAGCCGTACGCGGTGTCCGCAGCGCACGGCCGCGGCATCGATCCGCTGCTCGAGGCGATCGCGAACGCGGTGGCCACGAAGCCCGAGGCGGCGAAGGCGTGGGACCCACTCGAGCCGCAGGACGATGTCGACGAGGATCAGGCCGCCGAGGACGACGACACGGACCACACGTTGCGGGTCGCGTTCGTCGGGCGGCCGAATGCCGGCAAGTCGTCGCTGACGAACCGCCTGCTCGGTGAGGAGCGCTCGCTCGTCCATCACGTCGCCGGCACGACGACCGATCCGGTCGACACCGACTTCACGATCGGCAACCGCACCTACACGCTCGTCGATACCGCGGGGATCCGGCGCAAGGCGAAGATCGACGCCGATATCGAGAAGCTCGCGGTCACGATGGCGATCAGCCAGATCGAACGCGCCCATACCGTCGTGCTCGTGATCGATGCCCAGATCGGACCGGCCGAGCAGGACGCGCGGATCGCCGGCATGATCGAGCTGGCGGGTCGCGCGCTCGTGATCGCGCTCAACAAGTCCGATCTCGTCACGGGCGAGGCTGCGAAGACCGCGCTCCGCGAGCTCGTCAAGGACACCTTCCACTTCATGCCGTGGGCGCCGGTGGTCATGCTCTCCGCGCAGCGCGGCGACGGTGTCGATCGCTTGCTCGACACCGTCGATCAGGTCTCGGCCCAGCACCGCCACCGCATCCCGACCGCGGAGCTCAACAAGTTCTTCGGCGAGGTCGTCGAGGAGATGCCGCCGCCGCTCCACAAGGGGCGCGCGGTGAAGATCCACTACATCTCGCAGGTCCGGACGCGCCCGCCGACGTTCGTGCTGTGGGCGAACCAGCTCGAGGGCCTCCCGCCGTCGTACAAGCGCTTCGTCGCGAACCGGCTCCGCGAGAGCTATGGCTTCCGCGGCACTCCGATCCGGATCGCGATCAAGGCACGCAAGGATCGGCACAAACCCGAGTAGCTCGTCGTCGGGTTCCTCAGAAATCCGGGACCCGGCGATGTTGGAAGTCCTACTTGCGCTGGCACATCCCTTGCGAAGGTCGACCGCCATGAAGCTTATCTTGGCCCTCGTCGCGGTCTCCGCGTGCACCTCCTCGGACCCCTCGCCGCGTGAGGTGCTCGGGCCGCCCCAGCAGCATGTCGCGATCCCGGAGCATCCGAACTTCACGCTCTACGTGTCGAACCAGAGCTTCGACATCCCGACCATCGACATCGAGATCCAGATCGACGGCCAGCTCGTCATCACCGGCGACTTCGCCGTGGAAGGCCAGCACAGCTGGTTCCCGTTCCTGTTCGACCTCGCGCCCGGCGCGGCTCACACGGTCGAGGTCACCGCGAACGGCGGCGCGACCCAGATCGTCGACACCGCGCTGATCGGCGATGCGTACGACTATGCGATCGTCAGCTTCTGGTCCGCCGACGAGACCAGCGTGACTCCGCACGTCGACTACCTGTTCCTCGACGACGAGCCGGCGTTCCAGTAGTCAGAAGAATCCCCAGCGCACGGTCCCGCGGACGCCGATCGTGAACACGGTGATGTCACCGCCGAAGCTCGCGACGCGGAGCTCGGCACCGAGCGAGCGCGAGCGGCTCAGGAGCTTGTCGCAGCCACCGCCGACGACGAGCACGAAGTCGGTGCCACGGTCGATCGGGCCGCCCCCCGAAGCGACCGCGCCGAGGCCGGCAAACGCGTAGGGGACGTACTTGAAGACGTCGAACCGGAACGCGACCCCGGCGTCGGCGAGCAGCGCGTAGGACACGTTGCTCTGGTCCTCCACGCCACCGCCATAGAACATGCCGCCCGCGAGCTCGGCACGCAGGGCGACATCGGTGCCGATCGCCCGCTCGTACGACAGGGTCAGCGCACCGCCCCAGGTCGGGCTCAGGGACGGGGCCGGCATGTTGTTCACCGCCTCGCCGGGCACGCTGAACGTGGCGTACCCGAGCCCGACCGACAGCGCCTGCTCGCTCTCTGCGCCCGCAGTACGGCCCGCTGCGAGGACGAGGAGCGCGACGAGCTTCACGCTGTGCATTCTAGGCAACCTTACGCCGTGATACCTCGGTCCAAGGGTGCGAATTGACGCACTACCGACGCTGGTGCTACATCCGCCCGACCCCCGATGGCCGACAAGGAAGTCTCCAAGCCCGCAGAGCCCCCGAAGCCGGTACATATCGGCGGCGAGTCTCTGCTCGACCGGCTCCTCCCACACATCAAGAAGATCACGATCGGCGTGATCCTCACGGCAGTGCTGGCTGGAACGATCATCATGTTCCGGAGCTGCAAACGCGCGAAGCAGGAGCGCGAGACCGCGAAGGTGGAGACGATCCTCGAGGTCGGACAGCGTCCGATCGCGATGCCCGGCGTGCCACCCGATCCCAAGAACCCGACGTTCGCCGACGAGAAGGAGCGAGCGCAGAAGATCCTCGACGAGATGGCGAAGCAGAACACCGACGCCGCTGGACCTGGATTTCGCGCCTCGGTGCTGATGGACGCCGGCAAGATCGACGAAGCGATCACCGAGTACCGCACGTGCGAGACCGGCACATCGATCGAGGCAGTGCTGTGCCGCGAGGGCCTCGGAATCGCGGTCGAGACGAAGGCCGCGGCGGAGAAGGATCCGACCGCACGCCAGAAGGGTCTCGAGAGCGCGCTCGAGGTGTTCAACCGGATGCAGCCCGCGGAGGATGGACCGCGCCGCGCCTACGCGATCTATCACCAGGGACGGATCCAGCTCTCGCTCGGCAAGCCCGCCGAGGGCAGGACGCTGCTCGAGAAGGCCAAGGAGCTCAAGCCGCCGAAGGAGCTGGTCGAGCTGATCGACCGCCGCCTCGCGAGCATCGGAGCTGCATGAAGCTCGGCGCGCTCGCGGTGTGTTCGCTGCTCGGCCTCGCCGGTTGCGTCCGCGTGCCGTACCAGCGCGCCGACGCGATGCGCGCCGAGCCGGTCGAGCCGCTCGGGGAGGATCGCCTGAGCCTGAACTGGAAGTTCGAGACGGCGGATCGCCGGACCGAGGTCACGCCACAGGAGTTTGCCCAGGCCGCCGTGTACGCCGACACGATCTACGTCGGCTCGCAGTCCGGGACGTTCTTCGCGTTGCGGGCGTCCACCGGCGCGGTGCGATGGCGCAAGCAGGTCGGTGCCGTCGCGAGCTCACCGCTCGTCGGTGGCGGCGTCATCTATGTCGGCACGGCCGATGGCGTGCTGATGGCTCTCGACCCGCAGACCGGCGTGGAGAAGTGGCGCTATCAGAGCCGCGGACCGATCGACAAGCCACCGGTCGCGACCACGGATCTCGTCGTGTTCGCGAACGAGGCTGATCAGATCGTCGCGGTCGACGCGATCACCGGCAAGTTCAAGTGGCAGTTCAAGGGCGAGACGCCCGACGAGTACACGCTGCGCGGCCACGCGGGCGTCAACATCGACGGCGACCTCATCTACACCGGGTTCTCCAACGGCACGCTCGTCGCGCTCCGCAAGGACACCGGCTCGGTCGCGTGGTCGACCTCGCTCAAGGCCGATGCCGATCGATTCTTCGACGTCGATGCCACGCCGCTCGTGATGGGCGATCGCGTCTACGCGTCCTCCTCGTCGGGCGGCGTCTACGCGCTCGACAAGACCACCGGCCTCGTCCGCTGGCGCCTGCCATTCTGGGACGCGTCGATGCCGAGCAACACCGGCAACGTCGGCGGGATCTCGACCGACGGCAAGGTGATCTACGTCAGCGTCGCCGACCTCGGCACGTACGCGATCGATCTCGAGGGCAACGTGCTGTGGCGCGTCGGCGCGCGAGGCGGCGGCGAGCCGGCCGCACCCGTCGTGTTCCGCGAGCTACTCGTGTACTCGCTCGCCGGCGACGGCATGTTCATCGCCGACCGCAAGACCGGCGAGACGCTCGAGTGGTTCCAGCCCGGCGACGGCATCTCGGCCCAGCCGACGATCACCGGCGATGGCCGGCTGTTCGTGATGTCGAACCGCGGGATCCTGTACTCGTTCGATCTCGACTGACCCGCGGCGATCAGATCGGATCGCAGAACGGCGGCGCGGGTCTCGCGATCAGGTAGCCCTGCAGGAGATCGCAGCCGAGATCGACGAGGACCTTGGCCTCGGCTTCGGTCTCGACGCCTTCACCGATCACCATCGTGCCCTGCTGGCGGCACAGCTCGGTGACCGAACGAATCAACCTCTGCTTCATCGCGTGCTTGTCGACGTCGCGCACGAGCGACATGTCGAGCTTCACGAAGTCGGTATCGAGCGGAGTGAACGTGCCCATGCGCGCGTGACCACCGCCGAGGTCGTCGATCGCGATCCGGAAGCCGAGCTCGCGTAGCTCCGCGACGCGGTAGCGCAGATCGATCTGGCCCTCGAGCGACGTACGCTCGGTGATCTCGAGCACGACGCGCGAGGCAACCTTGGAGAGTGGTGCGAACGCGGAGGTCAGCTGCTTGTCGAACAGATCGAGCAGGTGGAGGTTGATGAAGATCAGGCCGCGCTCGACCTCGGCTCCGGCGATGACCTTCGCGGTCTGCGAGCGCACCGCACGACCGAGCGTCGGGATGCGCTCGAGACGCTCCGCAGCATCGAGGATCGCACCGGGATGGGGCAGGGCTTTGTCCTGCGATCGGAGCAGTGCCTCGTAGCCGAACCGTGCACGCGTGCTCGCGTGGACGATCGGCTGGAAGTGCATCGTCAGGCTCGCGAGGCAGCGGTTGAGCTTCAGTTCGAGCTCGCGGAGCTGATACGCGGCGTCGCTGGATTCGAACAGCTGATGCGGATGCGTGCCGGCCGCGAACGCCGGAACCTCCGAGGTCTTGGTCTCGGTTGTCAGAGGCGTCACCGGCGGACTCATGTCAGGACGCCGGTCATTCGACACAATCCCCAGAGTACACAGATGTCTCGCGCCCCGCCAATCGCGAACCGGCATGGGCGCCGATTTGGCGGAGGATGTGTGCGCGTGCGGAGCTAGCAGAGCCGGCGGAGGTGCTCGCGAAACTCGGCGACGACGAGCGAAGCTGGGTGCTTGTCGAGCTCGCTGCTGATCAGGTCGTCGACGATCGGCAGGTCGAGGACGAGCCGGTAGAGCATCAGGCAGGCACGGTTCGAGAGCGGCACGAAGCGCGCCTCGCCGGACAGCACGACATTGGACGAGGCGGGAGTGGTCCACAGCACGGCGAGCGAGGTCGGGTCGTATGTGTACTCCAGCGTGTAGCCGAGCGATCCGCGCTCGAGCTTGCGGGTGAACGCGACCCGCGCCGGCTTGCCGTCGAGGTGTCGCGTCAGGACCCGCGCCGACTGCACGATGGGCAACCAGCGAGGAACCTCGATGGCATCGGCGAACACCTCGTATGCCGTGGCTGCGCCGACCGTCAGCGTCGTCGAGACTTCGCTGGCGAGGGGGTAGACTTGAGGGGCGTAAGCGAGGGCGGTGGCCATGGGAGACATCCTTTCGAGCTGCCAACCCCTAGAGCAACCGCGATACCAAATGCCGCTACATGAGGTTACGCGTAGTTGAACGCGATTCCGTCACGCACACCCGACTAGTCGGCTAGCCAGCGGCGTGATCGGCCGCCGCTTACCACCGACCCCAGTCGGGTGATTGGCAGCGTGGGCACCAGGTTTCAGCGTCGTGCCCGCGGGCGATGAGCTGACCGGCGATCGAAGTCGTCGGAGAGATCTCCTCCGGGGCTCTAGTCCAGCTCGTCCAGCTCGGGCTCGTCCGGCTCGTCGTCGAGCGCCGCGGCTTCCGACACCGGTGTTGGGGTGACTGGAATGACAGACGCCGAGCCGCGCACGACGAGGCCGCGGTAATCGATGCGAGCGCCACTGGCGACGAGCGCGCGGGCGAACGGCGATTCCTGCGCGGCGACGCCGTCGATCGATTCGATCAGCAGCTCGCGGCGTCGGGTTTTTGCTGCGACCCCCGGCAAGCCGACCGTGAACGCGAGCTCGATCGATTCGGCGGGGAGCTGGCCGGTCGCGAGGCGCTTGCCGCGTGGCTCGATCCAGACCGCGAGCTCGCCGTCGACGAGGAGCACCGTGGCACCGACGCGACGAGCAGGCCGCACGTTCGGATCGCGCAGCGGGGGCCACGGCAAGACGCTGCCCCACGCACACCCGGGATCGACCGCCGCGATCACGTCGACCCGCGGCGCCTGCCCCCGCGGCGGCTCGCGCAGCCGATCGATAGCGCCGGGCCAGGCGAACTGTGCGCCCTCGAGACTCTCGACGAAGTAGCCACGACGCACCGTGCCGGCATCCTCCATCGCGCGCAGCACGTCGCCGACGATGGCGAAGCCGCCGACGAGCTCGTCCGCACGTGCGCTCGCGCGGCTGACGATGCCCCAGCGCTCGATCAACGAGGTCGCCATCGCGTGGCCTCGCGCGGTGGCGGTCGGCACCGGCCCGAGCGAGCTGACGAGCGACCACCGTCCGCCGAACGTCGCGTGCGGGCTGGCGCGCCGTCCCGCCGGTGCGGCGAGCGAGCGCAGCGGCGCGAACGTGTCGTTCGTGACGAGGCCCGCCCAGACCAGATCCCACAGCGCGGCGGTGACGATCGCCCGCCGCGAGTCACGCACGAGGGGGCTCGCCGCGTGTTGCACCGAGGCCACCGCGCCTTCGATCGCGACGAGGAACGAGGCGCCGGCCTGCGCGAGGTGCGCGAGGATCGCCTCGTGGACGGCCGAGGCGTTCGCGATCGGCCCGGGCTCCGGCGCCAGCGAGCGTGCGCGATCACGACGCACGAGGATCACGCGGCCGTCGCGCGTGCCGAGCGCGCCGGCACCGATCCACACCAGCTCGCCTGCGGCGCCGAGCTCGTCGAGCATCCGCGGGTGATAGTCGGCGATGCGCGCCGGCAGGATGCGGCGCTCGAGCTCGGCAAACGACAGCCCCACGCCTTCGAGCCGCGCGATCGCGTCGCGCAGGGCACCGATGCCGCGGCGTGGCTGATCGAGCCCGTGCCAGCGCGGCAGGAACGCGGCGTACGTGGCCGCACCGACGGGCGCCACCTGGGCACGCAGCCGCGCGAGCGTGCGACGGCGGAGCTGACGGAGCACCTCTGGATCGCACGAGTCCTTGCCGGCGCCACCGGGGCGGAGCTCGCCGCGCACGAGCTGGTTGCGCGCCTCGAGCAGCGCGAGCACGACCTCGATCTGCGCGGCCGGCACGCCCCAGCGCGCGGCAGGTGGCTCGGCGGTGAACGGCGAGTGGGTGCGCGCCCAGCGGTGGACCAGGCTCTCGAGCGGCTGTGCCACCGGCTCCAGGAGCGCCGGCGGCACCCCCGGCGGCAGCGTCACGCCAAGCCCGTCGCGATAGCGGGCCGCGTCCTCGGCGGCGATGAACCGCTCGGCGCCGGCGATCCGGACCGGGGCGATCCGGCGGCTTGCCATGAGCGTGCGCAGCGCGCCTTCGATCCTGAGCGCCTCGTCGGCCTCGTGGATCTCGGCTTGCGCGACGAGCGCGGTGCGCGCGGCGATCTCGTCGTGGGACAGATCGCCGAGCCTGCGCAAGAGATCGTGGATCTCGTCGATCGAGCGCGCCTTGCGATCGCCGGCGAGCTGCTGGAGCTCGAGCTCGAGCTCGTCGAGGACCTCGAGATCCAGGAGGTCGCGAAGCTCGCCGCCTCCGATCAGCTCGCGCAGCAGATTGCGGTCGAGCGTCAGCGCCTGCGCCTTGCGCTCGGCGAGCGGTGCATCGCCTTCGTAGAGGAAGGCCGCGACGTAGTCGAACACGAGCGAGCGAGCGAACGGCGAGGCTCCCTCCGTGATCGCGGGCTCGATGCGGATCGCGCGCGACCGGATCTGGCGCAGCACGTCGACGAGCGCGGGCATGTCGAACACGTCGCGCAGCACCTCGCGATAGGTCTCGAGCGTGATCGGGAACGCGGGGAACCGCAGCGCGACGCCCATCAGCTGCTGCGCCCGCAGCCGCTGCGCCCACAGCGGCGTACGCTGGCCCGGGCGCCGCCTCGGCAGCAGCAACGCCCGCGCGGCGTTCTCGCGGAAGTGGGTGGCGAACACGCTCGAGCGCGCGAGCTCGTCGACGAGCACGGTCTCGATGTCGTCGGGATCCGGAATCAGCTGGTCGTCGTGCGGCAGGGCGTCGCCGTCGGCGAACCGGAGCGCGATGCCGTCGTCGCTCCAGAGCGGATGGATCGGATAGCCGAGCGCGGCCTCGAGCTGCTTGGCGATCACGAGCGCCCAGGGCGCGTGGATGCGGCTGCCGAACGGCGACAGGATGCAGACGCGGACATCGCCGAGCTCGTCGCGGAATCGCTCGATCGTGATCGCGCGATCGGTCGGCACGCTACCGGCCGCGGTGCGCTGCGCGACCAGGTAGTCGATCAGGTTCGTCGCCGCGAATGCATCGAGCTTGTAGTCGGACCGCAGCCACGCGTGCGCCGCGGCCGGATCCCCGACGAGCCGCGCGTCGAGCTCGCGACAGAACGCACCGAGCGCACGCCCGAGCTCGATCGGGCGGCCCGGGCCTTCGCCGCGCCAGAACGGCATCTTGCCGGGTTGCCCCGGTGCGGGAGACACGATGACGCGATCGCGTGTGATGTCCTCGATCCGCCAGGTCGTGGCGCCGAGGATGAACGTCTCGCCCTTGCGGCTCTCGGCGACCATCTCCTCGTCGAGCTCGCCGATCCGCGGGCCGGTGCCCAGGTGCACCGCGTACGTCCCGCGATCCGGAATCGTCCCGCCCGACACGACGCTGAGCAGCCGCGCGCCCTTGCGCCCGACGAGCACGTCGGTCTGGCGATCCCACGTCAGGCGCGGCCGCAGCTCGGCGAACTCGTCGGACGGATAGCGCCCGGCGAGCATGTCGAGCACGCCGACCAGCGCGGCGCGTGAGAGCTCGCGGTAGCTCGCGGCGCGCCGGACGAGCCGCTCGAGCTCGTCGACCTTCCAGGGCCCGACGCCCACCATCGCGACGATCTGCTGCGCCAGCACGTCGAGCGCGCTGTCGGGGACGCGGATCGCCTCGACCTCGCCGTCGAGCATCTTGCGGGCCACCACGGTGGCCTCGAGCAGGTCGCCGCGGAACTTCGGCAGGATCCGACCGCGTGACACGCCGCCGACGTGGTGCCCGGCGCGTCCGATCCGCTGCAGGCCGCGCGAGACCGAGCCCGGCGACTCGACCTGGATCACGAGATCGACGGTGCCCATGTCGATGCCGAGCTCGAGCGACGAGGTCGCGACGATCGCGCGCAGCCGGCCGGCCTTGAGCGACTCTTCGATCTCGAGCCTCGCATGCCGGGCGACCGAGCCGTGGTGCGCACGCACGAGCTCGACGCCCTCCGGCACCTGACCGCCGGCGACGGCGAGCTCGGTCAGCTGCTGCGAGACTCGCTCGGCGAGCCGCCGCGAGTTGACGAAGATGATCGTCGTGCGATGCGCGAGGACGAGCTCGAGCAGGCGAGGGTAGATCAGCGGCCACATGCCGCCGTTGTCCGTGCGCGACCGGGGCGTGTCCGTGCCGCCAGGAGCCGGCACCGCGCTCGGCACCGGTTGCTCCATGTCGGCCGCGGGCACGATGATCTCGAGATCGATCGACGGCTTCGCGCTCGCGTCGATGATCTCGACCGGCCGGTCCCCTCCCAGATATCGAGCGACTTCGATAAGTGGACGCTGGGTCGCCGACAAGCCGATGCGCTGCGGCTCGGGCTTGCCGGCGCTCGTCACCAGGTGCGAGAGCCGCTCGAGCGAGAGCGCGAGGTGGATCCCGCGCTTGGTGGGCGCCAGCGCATGGATCTCGTCGACGATGACCGTGTCGACCGCGGTCAGGCGATCGGCGGAGCGGCCGGCCAGGATCAAATACAGCGATTCCGGCGTGGTGATGAGGATCTGGCCGGGGTGCTTGCGCTGGCGCTCGCGCTCCTTGGCCGGCGTGTCGCCGGTCCGCACGTCGACCGTGATCTGCGCGCCGGCGCCGAGCCGCTGCAGGCCCACGAGCGGTGCACGCAGGTTCCGCTCGACGTCGTACGCGAGCGCCTTGATCGGCGAGACGTACACGACGCGCGTCCCGGCCACGGCGGGCTCGCGGGCGAGCCGATCGAGGCACCACAAGAATGCGGCGAGCGTCTTGCCGCTGCCGGTCGGGGCGAGCATGAGCGTGTGGTCGCCGCGCGCGATGCTTGCCCAGCCGCGCGTCTGCACCGGCGTCGGTGCCGCGAAGCTGCCGCTGAACCACGTGCGGGTTGCGGGCCCGAACAGTGCGAGCGGGTCGGCGGACACAGCCAACCTTAGCAAGCGACCCGGAAATCCAGCCCGAGCGCCGGATCAAACGTGACAGCGAAGGTTCCGCGCCGGACACCACCCAAGCCCGTTCCTGATCCGGGTCCGAGTTGACATAAGATAGATTCTGCGACGTGATACATTGACCTACAAGCAAAGCGCCCCGAGCTCCTAAGGAACTCCGAGTCCAGCCAACCCCGGTGACAACCACCCGACAACCACCCGCTACCCCAGTGGGATGTACAAACATTCGCCGAAAGGACGAGTATTTGATGGGTGCTTCGGTTCATTGCGTGGTTGTCGGTGGCCGCGGGGTGCGCGGGCTCGAGCCGGGATTCGCGGCTCGAGGCGATCGACCCAGCCACGGTCACGTCGCTCGCCGCAACCGCAGCAACCCTCCAGGGGATCGAGCTCGATGCGATCGCCCACGTCGACCTCGACTCGAGCGGCGCGACGGTCGACCGCGGCTGGCGGGTGCGGATCGGCACGACCGAGCTCGTCGCTCCGACCTGGCGCGACCGCCAGCACCTCGAGCTCGTCATCCCGCGCGGGCTCGCCGCCGGCAGCCACGACGTGGTCGCCACCGCACCCGATGGCCGCGAGCTCGTGTTGCCAGAAGGTCTGACGGTGACCGACGAGCCGGTCGGTCTCGTGCTGTCGATCGAGGATGCCGCCGGAGGGACCGGTCAGCCGATCGGAATCCGTCCGCTCGTTGCCGGTGACGTGCTGACCGCGCACGCCGTGATCCGCGATCGCGATGGCGCGTTCGTCGTGGATAGCCCGGTCGATTGGGCGCAGACCGCCACGATCGGGTCGCTCGCGAACGCCGGAGCTCGCACCACGCTGACGGCGACGACGGTCGGTCGCGGACGGCTCTCGGCTCACCACGTCGGCGCGGCGCTCGATGCCACGACCGGCGAGCTCGCGGTGACCGCAGGTCCGGCCGCGCGCATCGCGATCGTCGACGCGCCTGGCGCAGCTGGCGCGGTGATCGGCGATCGCAGCGGGCTCACGACCGATGGCGATGGCGGGCTCACGGCCCACTCGGTCGCCGTCGACGGGTTCGGAAACTTCGTCGGTGAGGTCGCGGTAGCGTGGTCGCTCACGGGGGTCACCGGCGTGCTGCCCGGGCCGGCGGCGACCGCGGTCGTCGACTTCACGACGCCAGGTATTGGTACGCTCCACGCGGATCACGCGCTCGGCACCGCGGCGACGGGTGCGCTCGACGTGATCGCCGGTCGCGCCGCCACGCTCGCGATCGTGCCGGACACGCTGACCCTCGACGCGGACGCCGCGCCGGTCGCGTTCACCGTGACGGCCCGTGACGGTGACGGCAACGCGACCACGAACCTCGGGTCGATCACCTGGTCGATCGCGAGCGGGCCGATCACCTCGATCGCCGTCGCGACCGGCATCCTCGATCCGAAGCGCGCAGGTACCGGCACGATCGGCGTCACGAGCTCGCTCGGTCCGGTGGCGCAGTCGGGCTCGATCGTGATCGACGCCGGCCGCGCGGTCGCGATCACGGTGGTGCCGCCAGCCCTGACCACGAGCGCCGACGATCCCTCGACCACGTTCACCGCCTCGGCGGTCGACGCCGACGGCAACGCTACCCTCGCCAACGCGGCCGTCACGTGGTCGGTCGCGAGCGGCCCGATCTCGTCGATCGACGGCTCGACCGGCACGTTCGATCCCGGGGCCGCCGGCGCGGGCACGATCGCCGCGACGACCGTCGGTGGTGCGGTCGGCACGGCCACGGTCAGCGTGACACCCGGTCGCGCCGCGACGCTCGCGATCACGCCCGACACCGCCGACGTTCCGCAAGGTGGCACCGCGGTGCCGTTCACGGTCACCGCGACCGACGCCGACGGCAACGCGACCTCCGACCTCGGGACGATCACCTGGTCGGTAGCTGGCCCGATCTCGTCGATCGACAGCTCGACCGGCGTGCTGACGCCGGTGGGCGCCGGCACCGGCACGCTCCGCGCCACCAGTTCGCAGGGCGCGATCGACGACACGAACGCGGTCCGGATCCGCCGTGCAGCGACCGCGACGCCGTCGGTCGCCGTTGGGGCGCAAGTCAGCGTCGGGCAGACCTTCGCGGTCGCGATGACCGTGGCGAACACCGGAGAGGCGAGCGCGGACAACGTCACCGCCTGCCCGCTCGCGATCAGCGGCGCCGGCGACGCGACCATCGTGACGATTCCATCCGCCGTGGCGACGATCGCCGCGGGCAACGCCGCGGTCCTCACCTGGACCGTGACCGCGACGGCAACGGGCGCCGTCAGCTTCGCGACCTGCGCGAGCGCGACCGATGGCAGCACCGGCGCGGCGCTCACGACCCCGGCGACCGGTTCGACGACGGTGCTGACTCCGCCACAGCTCGTGGGGACGCTGACGATCCCGCCGCTGCTCGGGCGCGGTGCGTCGTTCGACGCGACCATGATCGTCACCAACCTCGGTCAGGTCACGGCGTCCGGGGTCGTCCCGAGCGCGCTCACCGCGACCGGCACGGCTGCGGTCACGCTGTCGAGCGCACCGGCCGGCGGTGCTTCGATCGCCCCGGGCGGCAACGCAACGTTCGTCTGGACGTTCGTCGCATCCTCGCAGGGCACGATCCAGCTCCACGGCACCGCGAGCGGTACGGATAGCGGGGCCGGGACCACCATCACGACGCCGGTGATCGATTCCGACATCGCCGACGTCGTCGAGGCGCACCTCGTCGCCAACGATCCGTTCGGCGATGGGACGCGATTCGGCTTCGTCACCGGGTACCGCGGTGAGGTCTACCTGGGCCCGAACCAGACGGGCTCGACGGCGGTCCGGTTCACGCCCGACGGGACAAACCTGACGACGTTGTCGTTCACGTTCACGCAGGATGTCACCGGTAGCCGGGCCGAGAACACGGCGTTGCCGTACACCTCGATCGGTGCGACGGGATGCACGCCCAATACCCAGAGCTGCGGACCCGACAACGAGGACGCCCGCGGTTTGTTCACGGGCGTGACGATCGGCGGCACCGAGTGGCTCGTCGCCCAGGGGGCGAAGACCGGCAACGTTGGCAACGGCCACGTTGGCTACCTCTACATGACGACCGACGCGGATCCTACACTCGACTTCCTCTACGTCGATCTCGACCGGGTGAATCAGGGTAAGAGGGGATCCAGCTCGGCGATCGGCACGCTCGATACCACGTTGTACATCGGGCAAGCAGGCGAGGCCGGGAAGCAGGCACAGTTGCTCGCGCTCACCACGATGCCGACGGCGCCGGGGCTCGACACGTTGAGTACCGATCTCGTCGATCTCGACGCGGGAGGCATCCCCGGGCTGGGAGCGCTGATCCCGAGCGTCGAGATGATCGACACGATCGCGACGTTCAACGGCCGGCTGTACCTCGCCAATCGAAACGGTTGGGCGCGCGCGACCGTTGCTGCGCCACGGCCGCACGACGTCGGCCCGAGCGACTGGGTTGATATCACGCCGACGATCTCGCCCTACACCCTCAAGATCTCGCGCACCACGACCAAGCAGGGTGACCTCGAGTCGATCGATCGGGCGGTGCCGCAGATGGCGGCGTTCGGCGGACGGCTATTCCTCGCACGCAACACGACCAGCGGCCCACAGCTGTGGTCGTGCAACCCGGGTGCGTCGGGGGCTCTGACGCAGTGCGATGCCGGCGATTGGTCGTTCATTGCGGCGAACAGCTCCGGCGATCTGAGGCTGTCGCAGTTCAACGACAACACCTTCACGTCGGTCACCATGCTCGTGGCGACGCCCGCGTTCCTCTACGTTGGATTCGACTCCGCCAACGGCCTCAGGATCTTTCGCACGGCGAACCCCGCCGCGAGCATTCGTGGCGACTTCGAAGGCGAGGACGGCTGTTCGGCCGCACAGCACCCGGGTCCGTGCACGGGCTTCGGCGGGGCCGGCCTCGGGGCCCCGAGCACCAACAAGCGCATCTTCGATGCGAAGGCCCTGACCTTCGGCACGGCGTCCTCGGTGTGGCTCACCGTCGGTGATGGAACCTCCCCACTCGCCCTCGTGATGCTCCCGTGATCAAGCGCCGCGCCCCGTCCGAACCGGTAGAGCGTCCAGCTCGCGTGCTGGTCGTCGATGACGAGCCGGTGATCCACGAGCTCGTACGAGAGATCATGCACGACTACGACATCGTCTCGGCGGAGACCGCTGCCGAGGCGCGCGCGATCATCGAGCGCGGCGAGGTGATCGATGTCTCGCTCGTCGACAAGAACCTGCCGGATGTCTCCGGGCTCGAGCTCGTGAAGTGGCTCCGCACGGCGCGGCCCGACTCCGAGGTCGTGCTCATCACCGCGTATCCGTCGATGGACTCGGCGCTCGAGGCGATGGCGCTCGGCGCGATCGACTACCTGATCAAGCCGATGCGCGACATCAACGAGCTGCGATTGCGCGTCGGCAATGCGTGCGCTCGCGTCCGCCAGCGACGCGCCGAGACCAAGCTGGTGTCCGCGCTGCGCGAGAGCGAAGAGCGGCATCGCGAGCTGTTCGAGGCGGTACCGGATGCGGTGTTGATGATCGACGCGGAGACCCGCGAGATCTGCGAGGTGAACACCGCTGCCGAACGGCTGTACGGTCGACCGCGCGGCGAGCTCGTCGGCCGGGACTCATCGCAGCTGACGTCGCTGAGCCCGCCGGCGCTCGTTCGCGACAAGATCATCGTACGACGCGAGCTACGCGCGGACGGTACGTCGTTTCCGGTCGAGGTCTCGACCGGGTGCTCGAGCCGGGACGGGCGAGACTACGTCGTCGAGGTCGTTCGCGACGTCTCCGACCGCGAACGTGCCGACGCCGAGCGGGTCGATCTCGAGAAGCGCCTGTCTCGCGCAAGTCGACTCGAAGCGCTGGGTCGGCTCGCCGCCGGGATCGCGCACGACGTCAACAACATGCTGTGTGTGATCCGGACCAACAACCAGCTCGCGAGCGAGGTGCTCGAAGCCGGGCACGCCGCGCGCGAGGATCTCGAGCACGTCGAGCAAGCGGTGGTGAGCGCGGCCGATCTGACGCGCAGCCTGCTGGCATTCAGCGGACGCCAGCTCGTGCGTCCGCAAGCGCTCGATCTCAACGAGGTCGTCCATAGGGTGATGCGCCTGCTCGGGCGGACGCTCGAGGCCCGCGTCAAGCTCGTGCTCGACCTCGCTGCGATGCCGGTGATGATCAAGATCGACCCGGGCCAACTCGAGCAGGTGCTCACGAACCTGGCGGTCAATGCGCGCGACGCGATGCCGCACGGCGGCACGATCACGATCGCGACACGAGTCGAGCAGACCGAGCCGCGCGTCTGGCTGAGCGTGCGCGACACCGGCGGGGGGATCCCGAAGGAGATCCTCGGCGAGATCTTCGAACCGTTCTTCACGACCAAGGGTGCGCATGGCACCGGGATCGGCCTGGCGACGGTGCGAGAGATCGTGTCGCGCAACGAAGGACTCATCGACGTCCAGTCGAGCGGCGAGGGAACGCGATTCGACATTCGCCTGCCATGGTCGTCCGATGAGATTCGCGAACGATCCAGCGCCGTCTCGCTCCCGATCGTCGCGGGGCGTGGCGAGCGGCTCCTGATCGTCGAGGACGACGTCGCCGTACGCGAGGCGACGCGGCGGCTCCTCGCTGGCGCCGGCTATGCAGTGCAGGACGTGCGGTCGGCGGAGGAGGCGATCGAGATCGTCGCTACGGGCCGCGTCCAGCTCGTGTTCGCCGACATCGATCTACCCGGAATCTCGGGCGTCGAGCTCGCTCATAACCTCGATGAACACGAACACAAGACGCCGATCGTCTTCACGTCGGGTATGGCCTCCGATCCGAACGCGCTCGGGGCGCGGCCATTCCTCCCCAAGCCTTACTCCGCGTCCGAGCTGCTGCTGTGCGTACGCAGTACGCTGGATCGCTGGGCTGTGAAGTGACCGTCGCCGGCAAGCTGCTCGTGATCCTCGCGTTCGTCGCGGCAGCTCCGCTCGGCATCTCGACGGTGACCGCCCTCGGGACCTACGAAGGCGAGCTCGATTCGAACCTGGACGAGCTGCACCGCCGCACCGCGGGGTACGGTGCCCGTGCGACCGGCTCGACGCTCGATACGGCGCAACGCACGATCGGCGGCCTCGCCCGCACGATCCCGTGGTCGGGACTGTCCGACGAAGAGCGCCACGGTGGGCTGCTCCTGATCTACGAGCAACTCGACGACGTCGCGATCGTCTCGCTGCTCGACGCCAACGGTGAAGGCGTCGGCCGCGCCGTGCATGCTCTCCCGGGGACCACGACCACGCATCCCACCACCTCGCTCGACACGCTCGCCGCGTTCGGCCCCATGTTGCCACCAGCGTCGCGCGGCCGTGGTTGGACGGTCGGCGATCCATTCCATCCGCCCGGTCAGCGCGCACCGCTGGTTCCGATGACGTTTCCGATCGTCGGATCCGACGGCTCGACCTGGACGCTGGCGATCGGCCTCTCGCTACGCGGCGCATGTGATGAGCTCGCCGCGACGAGCCCGGCCGGCGTCACGACTCGGCTCGTCGACACGCGCGGCACCACGCTGTGCGGATCCGCCGCGGTCGCCGATGCGTTCACCGCGGCCGCGCCGCTCGCCCAGGGTTGGCGCGTCATCGCCGAGCAGCCTCGAGATCTCGCGTACGCGTCGCTCCGCCGGATCCGCCGCCAGAACTTCTTCTGGGTCGGTGTGGCCGTGCTCGGTGCGATCGCCGCCGGCCTGATCTTGACCCAGGCGATCCGCCGGCCGCTGCGCAAGCTCACCGCGGGAGCCGAGGCGCTGGCACGCGGCGATCTCTCGCACCGCGTCGCGATGCCGACGATGGACGAGCTCGGTGCGCTCGGCAACTCGTTCGACAAGATGGCCGACGAGCTCGAGAAGAAGGACTCCGAGATCCGCACTTGGAACGAGGACCTCCAGCGTAAGGTCGACGCGCGCACGGCGGAGCTCAAGGCGGCGCAGGACCAGCTCCTGCAGTCCAAGAAGCTCGGCGCGATGGCCGCACTCGGCGCCGGCATCGCGCACGAGATCAACAATCCGCTCGCCGGCGTGCTCGGCATGACGCAGGTCCTGCTCGCTCGGGCGAAGGCCAGCGATCAGCTCGACGAGCGCACCGTTCGCAGCCTGACCACCATCGAGCGCGAGGCGCTACGGGTTCGCGACATCGTCGAGCGGATGTCCGCCCTGGCGCAGGAGTCGGTGCGCGATGGCACGCGGGTCGATCTCGCCACGGTCGTCGACAGCGTCGCCGCGACTCGTGCCGACCGGTTCGCTTCCGCGCACGTCCAGGTCGAACGTGTGTTCGCGAGCGGGGTTCCGCGGGTGATCGGTAACGCCGCCCAGCTCGAGCACGCCATCTCGCAGCTCGTGGATAACTCGATCAAGGCGATGTCACCGGCCGGTGGACGACTCCGCCTGGCGATCCGCTCGATCGAGGGTGAGCTCGTCGCGATCGATATCGAGGACACCGGCCGCGGCATCCCGCCGGACCTGATCGACAAGATCTTCGAGCCGTTCTTCACGACGAAGGACGACTGGCGCGGTGTCGGGCTCGGCCTCGCACTCGCGCATCGCATCGTCGAAGTCCACCAGGGTCGGATTCGCGCGTCGAGCACGGTCGGCACCGGGACCACCATGACCGTCACCTTGCCCGCGGCGCGGCAAGGCGCCCACCTGACGTAGGAGCAGCCTTGTCCAAGAAGCATCGAGTCCAGGTCGCGAGTCGGTCACTCCGTGATCGCCTGCTCGCGCCTGCGGCCGCGGAGCTGATCGACCGCGCGGGCTTCGAAGTCTCGATCGAGATCGCCGGGGATGGCGATGACGTCGAGCATCAGATCGAGAGCATGCTCGAGGCCCTCGCGCCCGCCCCGGCGGCGTATCTGCGGCTACAGCAGCTCGCGGCACTCGGCGAGCTCGGCGCGGGCGTGACGCACGAGACGCGCAACATCCTGACCGCGATCACGGGGTTCGCGCAGATCGCACGGCAGCGCGGCGGTGACGCCGATGCCTCGCGCCGCTACCTCGAGCTGATCGAGCGCGAGGCGCTTCGCTGCGTCGAGATCCTCGAGCGGTTCCTGGCGTTCTCGCGCGCCGAGCCCGGCGAGACCGAGCTCGTCGACGTCGCCCGGGTCATCGAAGAAGTCGTCACCGCGACGCGCCACTCGATGTCGATGCAGCGGATCGCGGTCACCACCGAGATCGGGACCGAGTTGCCACGTGTCAGGTGTCATCGCGGCGAGCTCGGCCAGGTGGCGCTCAATCTCCTGATCAACTCGATGCACGCCACACCGGCGGGCGGTAGCGTCGTCATCACGGCCAAGCGCGCCGCGGTCGGCGGGGAGACTGGTGTCGAGATCGCGGTCGCCGATACCGGCGAGGGCATCGCACCGGAGCTTCACGAGCGCATCTTCGAGGCGTTCTTCACGACGAAGTCGGCCGGCCAGGGAACCGGGCTGGGGCTCGCGCTGTGCCGCCGGATCGTCACGGCGGCGGGCGGTACGATCAACGTCGAGAGCTCGCCTGGAAGTGGCGCGCGGTTCGTGATGCGGTTGCCCGCTGGACTCGAGGTGCCGTAGTGACGCGGTATCTCATCGCTGCCCTGGTCTCGCTCGCGGTGATCGCCGCGATCGGTTATGTCGTGCGCGACCGCTGGTTCGGATCGTCCGGACCGGCGGCATCGATCACGCAACCCGTCCCCGTCCCCATCACGCCGATCCACGAACCGGCTGGATCTGCCGCGGAGGCGCCAAGTGCGTTGGTCGTCGAGATGAAGGGTCGGGTCGAGAAGCGAGCCGGTACGGTCTGGCTGGAAGTCCGCGCGGGCGACCGGCTCACCACGCAAGACACCATCCGGACCGCCGAGGGTGCGAGCGCCACGATCGATGTCGGCGCGCCGGTCCTCGTCGACGATCGCACGGAGATCACGATCGGCGAGATCTCGAAGACGGTGTCGCCGCTCGTGCTGAGCGAAGGTCGCGTGTCGGCCCATGCCGGCGCTCGCGGAGGACCGACGATCAGGATCTCGACCCGTGACACCGACGTGGTCGCCGAGACCGCCGCCGGACAGTTCGACGTCCTCAGCTCCGGCAAGGGGCACGTCACCGTCGCGGCCGCAGAGGGCGAGGTCAAGGTGTCAGCCGGTGGCAAGACCGTCGGCGTTCGTGCGGGCGAGTACTCGACGGTGATGGCGGGCGCTGTGCCGAGTGCACCGGCGAAGGTCCCGACGTCGCTGTTCCTCAAGGTCAGCGCAGCGGGGAACGCGCGCGACAAGGCCGCGCTTCAGGGCGAGACCACCCCCGGCGCGATCGTGAGCATCAACGGTGTTCGCAGCGCGCCTGATGGCAAGGGCCGATTCACCGGTGAGGTGCCGCTCGTGAAGGGCGCGAACGTGATCGTCGTGCTGGTCGAGGATGCGATGGGCCGCAAGGAACGCAAGGTGATCAAGCGCGACGTCGGTGCCCCAAAGTCGCCGAAGCTGAACACCCAGGTCGAGTGGAAATGAGCGCGATCATCCGCGTCGCGATCGCGATCATGCTCGCGACGCAAGCGGCTCGCGCCGGCGAGCTCGTGTCTGCGGGGCCGCTCGCGATCACCGCCTCCGACACGGTCGTCCTGGGCCGTGACGCGAGCGTCGAGCTGCGGCTGCGCACTCGCAAGGCCCCGGGTACGGTGACCCTCGTATCCAGTGCGGGCACCATCTCGGCGCCGATCGAGGACGGGGGCCAGCTGCGCGCGACGCTATCACTCCCGAGCGAGCGCTACCCGCAACTCGCGATCGTCGCGGCGGTCGACGAGGCAGGCGCGGTCGTGGACTGGCTCGCGATCCCGCTGGCAGGCCAGGCGCGCATCAAGGTGGAGACCGCCAGGCGCGCGAGGGTCATGGTGTACGTTGCCGGGCGCGAGTTCGGCCCGGTCGTCGCGGATGCGCGCGGCATTGCCGAGGTGCCGATCATCGTCCCCCCCGGAGTGACGTCGGCACGCACGGTCGCGACGGCCGGCGCCGTCACCGAGAAGACGATGTCGCTCGGCGCACGTACGTTCTCGCGCGTGCTGTCGGTCTGCTCGCAACAGCGTGTCGTCTTCGTCGCGACGACCGCCGCCGGTCTGCCGTCCCCAGATCCGCCCAACGTGACGGCGTCGACCGGCACGCTGACGACGCCGATCCAGAGCTCACCCGGCGTATTCGAGGTCGCCTACACGCTCGCCGATCCCAGCGCGGAGCTCGCGACGATCACCGCCGCGTTCGCCGGCGAGGGATCGGTCGCCACGGCGTGCACGATCCAGATCCCCGCCGAACCACCGAACGCCGTGAGGATCACCACCGATCGCTCGCAGTTCGTCGCCGGCAGTGGCGGACTCTCCGTCCGCGTCGAGCTCGCATATGCGGGGACGCGGCGTCCGCTCGCGGTCGATCACATCGCGATCGATCCGGATGTCGGCACGATCGCGATGACGCGCAGTGCGAGTGGCTGGGACGCGACCTGGACCCTGCCCGATGCACTCGCCGGTCGAGCAACGGCTCGTGCGCGCGTCCGCGTGGCGCTTCCCGGTCGACGCGAGCTGACCGCCGATTACGTCGTGTCGCTCGTCCCCGGGGCCGCCGCGAGCATCGAGGCGAAGCTGCCCGGTCCGCTGCGCGCCGATGGCGATGCGACGGGAACGATCGTCGCGCGCATGCTCGATCGCTGGGGTAATCCGATCGATGCGGCGCTGCGTGCCCGTGCCCGTGGCACCGTCGGTACCTTCGTCGCGCATGCCGACGGAGCGCGTGCCAGCTACGTCGCGCCGCGAGCGCGTGAAGCCGGTGACGATCCGGTCGAGATCTACGATCCGGCGAGCGGGCTATCGACGAGAGCCACCGTCCAACTAGCTCCGCTACCTCGGCGGTTCTCGATCACGCCGCGCGCGGGCTACCTCTCGAACCTCGGCCGCGTCGCCGCGCCGCTGGTCATGCTGTCGGCCGGGATGCGCCTGCCCGTGCTGCGCGAGAGCGTCGTCGCAGACGTCGCGTTCGGCTTGTACTCGACGGCCCTCGACGCGATGACCCCGACGGGCGAACCGGTCTCGGGCCGCCTGACCACCCTGCCCGCGCTGGCTCGGCTCGCGGTCCACCGGCCCATCCAGCGGTTCGATCTCTGGGCCGGTGCCGGTGCGGGCATCGCGATCGCGTGGACGCGGCTGTCGTCGCCGAGCGCGGGAACCGTGCGCGACCAGGGCGGTCACCTCGCGCTGACCGGCTTCGTCGGTGGCGCCACGCGGGTCGGTCCCGGCTCGATCGTCGCCGAGGCGGCCTACCTGCACGCCACGATTGCCGACGGGCCGATCGCCGGCCGGATCGGGGGGGTGATCGGCTCGGCTGGGTTCAGTCTGGAGTTTTGAGGCGGAGGCGCGGCGTTGTCGAGCCCCACGGGACCGAGGCTCGGATCGTCAATGATGCGTCGTGACGCGTGCGCCGAGCCGCTGGATCTCCTCCGCGGTCAGGCCGCTGGAGGCCTCGATCGTGACGCTCGCAGCGCGGCCGGTTCCGATCTCGGCGGCGGTGATCTCGAGGATCCCGTCGGCGTCCATCGTGAAGCTGACCTCGACCTTGGTCTGGCCGCGTGGTGCGGCGCGCAGATCTCCCAGGACGAACCGGCCGAGCCGGCGGTTGCGCGACGCGACCTCGTTCGGACCCTGGAAGATCTCGATCGCGACGAAGTTCTGGTTGTCCTCGGTGGTCGCGAAGACCTTCTTGGCGCGCGTCGGAATGCTCGTGTTCGCCTGGATCACGACCGACATGCGATCGCCCGCCACCTTGACGCCCATGTCGTGCGGCGTGACGTCGAGCAGCACGATCTCCTGGAGCTCGCCGCCCATGATCCCGGAGTGCACGGCCGCGCCCATCGCGACGATCTCGTCGGGGTTGACGCCCTTGCTCGCGGGCTTGCCGAAGATGCGGACCGCGCGCTCCTGCACCGCCGGCATCCGGGTCATGCCGCCGACGAGCAGCACCTGATCGATCTCGGTCGGGTTGCAGTGCGCATCGGTGAGCGCCTTGTGGCACGGCGCCTCGAGGCGCTCGAGGAGCGGTTTGCACGCGCGCTCGAGCTGGCCGCGCTCGAGCTCGCGCATGAGGTGAATCGGGCCGCCCGCCGCCGCTGCGATGAACGGCAGGTTGACGTCGGTGCTCATGGCCGACGACAGCTCGATCTTCGCGCGCTCGGCCGCTTCCTTGAGGCGCTGCAGGGCCACCGAGTCGGTGCGCAGATCGATCCCGTGCTCGGCCGCGAATTCGTCGGCGAGGACATCGATGATCACGCGGTCGAAGTCGTCGCCGCCGAGCGTGGTGTCGCCGTGCGTGGCGAGCACCTCGAACACGCCGTTCTCGATCGCGAGGATCGAGATATCGAAGGTGCCACCGCCGAGGTCGAACACGGCGAGGCGCTGGTTGTGCTGGTGCTGGACGCCGTAGGCGAGCGCGGCCGCGGTCGGCTCGTTGAGGATCGCGCGCACGGTGAGCCCGGCGATCGCGCCGGCGTCCTTGGTCGCCTGGCGCTGGACGTCGTCGAAGTACGCCGGCACCGTGACGACCGCCTCGGTGATCGTCTGGCCGAGGTAGTCCTCGGCGACGCGCTTCATCTTCGCGAGCACGTGGGCGGAGATCTCCTGCGGGGAGCGCGCCGTACCCGCGACGTCGACCCAGGCGTCCCCGTTCTTGGCGGCGACGATCGCGTATGGCAGCCGGGTCGCCAGCGACTGGACCTCGCGATCGTTGGCCTTGCGGCCGATCAGCCGCTTGGCACCGAACACTGTTCGCTGCGGGTTCGTCACCATCTGGCGCTTGCTGGCCGCGCCGACGACGACGTCCCCGTCGGCGTTCCACGACACCATCGACGGCGTGGTCCGGCCGCCTTCCTGGTTGTGAATCACCGTGGGCTCGCCACCCTCGAGCACCGCCACGCACGAATTCGTGGTGCCGAGGTCGATACCGATGACACGCCCCATCGCTTCGGCGGAGTATACCTACTTGCGCCGAGTGAACAGCTCGCCGAGCGCGGTCTTGGCGAGCTGGAGATCGGGATCGAGCTGCAGCGCGGTCTCGAGCTCGACACGCGCTTCGTCGCGCCCGCCCGCCAGCTGCGCCTCTCGACCCCGGGTATATGCGATCAACGCCTTGTATTTCGGGGAATCGGGCGCTCTCGATGCCAGCGAATGGATCGCCGCCCGCGCCTGGTCCCACGCCCCGCGCTGCATGAGCTCGACGATGGGCGCGAGCTGGGGATCGAGGGCCGGCAGCGTCTGGGTCGACCGGATCGGAGCCATCGAGGACGTCGAGCCCGACGCGCTGGGCTTCGCGACGATGCGGATGCCGGTCGGTGGGGTGTGTCGCTCGGCGGGTTGCGGCGGCGGCGAGGGGCGCGCCACGACGGTCGGGCGCACGGGTGACGGACGTGGCAGCACCGGCTGCTGCCCCGTGGGGGCCTTGGTGGTCGAGGTCGCGAGGCCTGGCCCGCTCGCCGATCGCGGCAACGACGGTGGCGAGCCCGTCGCCTTCGTCACCGGCGGAGGCGTATCGGCGGCGATCGCCGCGGGGCCGCGTCTGGGTTTCTCGAGCGAGTCGTGCGCCGCGCGCAACGAGAGGAAGACTTCGTTCGAGAGCCGCTGAAGCTCGGTCGACATGCGCCCGAACCGAGCCGGATGATAGATCTTCGTCAGCTGGAGGAACGCGGTCCGGATATCAGCGGCCGTCGCGTGGCTCGTGATCCCGAGCGCCGCATGCGGACCGCGGATCACGCGTTCCTGCATCTCGACGAGCACCGCTCGGGCGCGCGCTTCGTCTTGCCCTTCGGCCATCGCGTGATCGTAGCTCGAAGCAGGTCGAATGCGCGAATCCAAAGCCGCCTATCCCCCCGCAAGCATTCGGATCGGGGAAGCCAATCCGATATTTTCGGGCCACCGTCAGTTCTTGCGCTGTTGCTGCGGGCGATTGCCTTGCTGCGAATCGCCCAGATCTTGGGGCGCGACCTGCGAGTCGCCGCGCGGCGGAACCTGCGTGGGTGCCTGTGGGAGGTTCACCTGAGGCTGCGGCGGCGGATTCGCCTGGATCGGCTCCGGCGCCTGGCGTTGCGGCGTCCCCGGGGCGATCTGCTGCTGTTCGCCGGCCGGCGCATCGAGGTTGCCGACATTCTTGGGGTCGACCTTCGGCCGGTTCGGCGGGCGGACCTTGTTCGGAGGCAAGCCCTTCTTCTGTAACTTCGCGTCGAGCTTGCGCTCCTGGTCGCTGATCGTCGGGACGGTCTTCTGGGGAACGTCGAACGCATTGTCGAACGAGTCGTTCGGGAGCTTGAGGTTGTCGGCCTTGACGGGCTTGCCGACCGGCGGCTGGCTCCAGCGCGTTTCGGTGCTGTCGCGATCCGCGCGCACGAGCTTGGTCGGCGTTCCGGGCATCCGCGTCCGCACGATGCAACGACCGTCCTGCCGCGCGGTCTCGACACGCTCGGCACGGACGTCGAGCGCCTCGTGTTCCGGATCGAAGCGGTACTCGATCTTGTGCGAGATCTGGCAGCTCGGATCGCGCATGCCGCGATCGTCGGTGAGCTCGGCGTTGGTCGCGAACACCACGCCGCCAGCACCCGGCGGCGGCTCGACGAGCTCGAACTTGCGCCAGAACTCGCCCTCGCCGGTCACCGTCACGAGCTTGTAGACCTCGACATGCTCGTCGACGCGCTTGAACCCGCGGAGCTGACCGTCGGGCATCGCCCACACGCCTTCGAACGAGTTGATCGCCTCGAGGTCCTTGTGCACGACGGCATCCTTGCCGGGCGAGAGTTGCTCGCTGATCGAGCGATAACCGGGCTTCGTGATCTGGATCGACACCACGGTTCCGACGCGGACGTCGGTCGTGATCGGTGTCGAGCCGACGAGCTGGCCATCCTTGGTCACGGTCGCGTTCCTCGGGAGCGTGATCACCTGGACGCGTACGAAGCCGGCGGGCGCCACCATCGGGTCGGTGCGATCGGTTCGAGCGTCCTCGGTCCGGGGACTGCGGACCACGAGGAAGCCCACGATCGCGAGCCCGAGCACCGAAGCGCCCGCGACCGCCGGCATCAGCATCGGCCGTCGCCCGCTCGCTGCGCGCACGACGGCCTTGCCTGCCGCCGCATCGCGCAGCGCCTCGACGAGGTCGCGCGCCGTCGAGAACCTCGCCTCCGGGCTCTTCGCCATCGCGCGGGCGAGCACCGGATCCAGCGT
>Ga0299915_10000159_pt1 | contig 51829 bp, 40 predicted proteins | sample RVTome_13_FD_200263 | JGI IMG/M metagenome (GOLD analysis project Ga0299915, IMG submission 200263) | Soil microbial communities from uranium-contaminated site in the Upper Colorado River Basin, Wyoming, United States - RVT92D227 (version 2) ...
GCGGTTGAAAGGAGAGGAACCCCTCGCTGGCTTGAATGGTCAAGTTCTTCGAGGGGCTTCCGCTATTCCCCTCGCGTTGCGTGCTCACGCCGCGCGCACTTGCCCTCGAATACTGCGCTCCTGCTCATGCTCCGGTCGAGCGAGAAGCACTGCAGCCGCTCGCCGCGCTCTGACCAGTGCATCTTCCGGCAATCGCCGTGACACCTCGCGGAGATGTAACTGTCGCTCAGCACGCCCGAGCACAGCAACGCGGCTACTTCATCGGCGCGGCTCTGAACTTGCTGCGAATCGCGAACCTGACCCGCGCCGAAGCGATGTGAGTCCCACGTGGGACTGGAGGGAATTCACCCTTCAGGGATGACTGAGTCGATCCAGCCCCGAGGAGAACACCCACACACTCCTGTTTTTCAACAGCCTGCTAGTGTCGCTCACTCGGTGGATACGTTTTCCCGTTCGCCGTGCTAGCGATCGCCGGGGACGGTCCTCTACCTTCGCGCGCGGATGGTCTGGCACGCGATCGGCGAGCGGGTGGTTTGGTTCCGCAAGGGCGTCGCGGTCGTCGACGAGATCAAGCAAAGCGCCGGCGAGACCTTTGTCATCGTGAAACCCTTCGGCTGGAGCGGCGAGCCGGGTTGGATCCCGGAGCGTGCCAGTCAGCTCCACATCCGCCCGCTCGTTCCCCGCGAGATCGCCGTCGAGTGGCTGCAGGAGCTCGAGTCGCCGACGACACCGCCTGACCATGGTGACCTCTTCATGCGGCGCGAGCGCGCGTTGCGCACGGTCGAGCACGGCGAGCCCGAGCAGCAGGTGGCGGCGCTCGCGCATTTGTACGAGGAGGCGCATCGACCCGACGTCGACGATCTCGCGGTGCTCGAAGCCCTAGAGCGACTCGTGTTGTTGGAGATCGCATGCTCGTTGGACATCCCGGTCGAGACCCTGCGTGCGACCCTGACTGCACGCTCGCGGTTCGGATCTGCCGCTCCGGCCAGCGGCACGATCCGGGAGAAGCGCGTCGTGCCGGTGCTGCCCACGGGATGGGAGCACATCGGCGCGTTTACGATAGCTGAGGCCCTGCACATCGGCGACCTCGAGGAGGTCGCGATCACCGTGCGCGCAGAACCAGGCCGATGGCACGTCGTCAACGCACCTCGTGAAGTGGATGGACCGGCCGAATCGCCGGTGATCGCGGTGGCCGAGGCCCGCCTGGGCGACCTTCCGCTCGACCTACACCTTGCGAGCCTGGTTGCCACGAACGACGCGCGCAGGATCGCGTTCTTCGACGAGGGCGCCCAGCATGACAAGCTCGTGCTCGAGGAGATCTGGGACGCGTTTGCGGCGGAAGTGCGAGGTCGCGCGGTAGCCATACACTGGACCGCGACGAAGGAGATCCGCACATGGACAGAACGCGGCAGGTGCGTCGCCGTCGAGGCGAGGCAGAAGCCGTACGATAAGGACGACGACTCAGCGCGGGATGAGGTTGCCACGAACTCGCTCGTGCGTTCGCAACTCCGCGTGATCGCTCCCCACCACCTCACACCACTCATGCGCTCCGAGCTGCACCGTGCTGCACTTTCAAACACCCGAAGCCACTGGAATCCCGAACCCGAAATCACGTTGCCAAGGTTGACGTCGAGAGTTCGAATCTCTTCTCCCGCTCCAAGATTCTGACCGGTTAGCGAGGCGGAAACGCCGACGAGGACCGGTGACCCCGATAGCTGATCGGTCGATCCCAGTCCGCTGCAAGCCCCGATCGCGGTCGAGCCGCGTTGATCGCCGCACGAGAACAGGAGCACCGCGCGATCGACGCTGCGTGGGAGGTGATCCTCGGGTTCCACCCTCGTGACTGGGGAGTGATCGACACTAGCGTTTCTTCTTCAGCGGCCGCTTTGTTGGTTTCACCGGGTCAGAGGCAGGCGTGCTCGGTGGCTGCGAGGTCGGTGCGCTCGGGTCGAACAGGGTGACGCTCTCCTTGGCGTACTTGCAGTCGGAGTCTTCGTCTTTGCAGGTAAGGATGCGCAGCGCCTCGCCGAGCTTGATCGGGACGTCGTATTGGTCGCGATCAGCGAAGCGGACCTTCACCTCCCCGGCGCAGACGCTGGTCAGGTTCTTGGTCTCGATCATCTGCGCGACGAGGGTGGCCACTCGATGTTGCTCCGCATCCTTCTGGGTGAGGTCGCGCAGCTCCACGAACATGAAATAAGCCGAGCCGTACGCGATGCTGCCGCCGCCCCCGGAGAGCGAGAACGGCGCGTCTTTGTCCACGATCCCCGGGCGAGCAACACCCGCTGGGCCGCGCATCACGTAGTCGAGGTCGTACGAGCTGGTCTTGACGGTACACGCCCAAGGCTTGCCCTTCGCGACCGGTAGGGCCATCGCCGCCTTCATCGATGCCGCTACCCGCTGCTCCTGCGCGGCGCGGTGCTCGGCGTACCCGCGCCCTTCAAGCGTGAAATAAACCAGAGCCCCCAACCCGATGAGCGCCCCGACCCCCAACAAGCCACCTAGAAGCATCAGCCGCTGGCGTCCGCTTGGGTAGCGCGGATCGTGGCTAGAGGCGCTGGGGCGAAGCGCGTTCCCGAGATCAGGACCGCCCTCCACGTACTCGCTACCGGGGCGCAGCTGGTCGAGCAAGATCCGTAGCGCGGCGTGGTTCGGCAGCCGACTGATCATGATCTGGGCCTTGAGCATCGGCGCTGACTTCGGGCCGATGTCCATCATCCAGTGGCCCTGGTAGGTCTTGTGCCCCGCGAGCTCGGACAGTGGCCAGCTCTTCTTCTTGTAGCCGATGTTGGCTTTGGAGAGGGTGATGTCTCCGAACCGGACGGTCTTGCCTTGCTCGAGCTGCGACCAGAGCTTCGGGACGATCTGCGGGGTCGCGTATCGATTCGCGAGCTGCGCGACGACAAAGGCGCTCTTGTCTTTGGTGTGGAAGTAGAAGCCTTGACCGTTCTCGAGCTCCATCCCCAGGTGCTGCCACGTGCCCAGAGGGATCACGCCCTCGATCGAGGCAGAGGCCTCCATCCCTCGTACGGAGCGGACCTCACTCCACGGGCCCTCCACGACGTTGCCATCGGGCTTGGTCCAGCGAAAGCCTTCGGGGCTGATGGTGAGGGTGTTGTTGCTCCACTTGACGCTCGCAGTGCTCATGCTGCCCCCGGTGTCTGCTAGTTCCTGGCGCAGGGTATCTCACCAGAGGTCGCGAGCCTTGGGGATGGGAACTTCACCGAGCTGGCCCGTTGCGCGGCGCGTGTAGAGGTCGGCAAGATGGTGCGTGTCGACCGAGGCCAGACCAAGTGCGACCGGGATCGTGGTCCCGGGCTATCGGGTCGAGGAGCGCATCGGCATCGGCGGATTCGGCGAGGTGTTTCGCGCGCGTCACGAGCTGATCGGTCGCGAGGTCGCCATCAAGGTGCTGCACGCGCAGTACGCCGCGAGCTCCGAGGCGGTGGCTCGCTTCATCGCGGAAGCACGTGCGGTGAACCAGATCTCGCATCCAGGCATCGTCGAGATCTTCGATTTCGGCGTGCTACCGACCGGTCGCGAGTATGTCGTCATGGAACTGTTGCGCGGTCGCACGCTCCGCGACGTGTTGCGCCAGCAGATCCGGATCGGGCTCGACGCCGCGCTGCCGATCCTGCATGGCATCGCCGAGGCGATCGACGCCGCGCATTCGGCGGGGATCGCGCATCGCGACCTCAAGCCCGACAACGTCTTCGTGCTCGACGATGGCCGGATCAAGCTGATCGACTTCGGTCTCGCGAAGCTCACACGTGAGGTCAGTGCGCCGATCACGGAAACCGGCTCGGTGTTCGGGACGCCGCTGTACATGTCACCCGAGCAATGTCGTGGCCGCGCGAGCGACGTCCGTACCGATTACTACTCGTTCGGCGTGCTCGCGTACCACGTGCTCGTCGGCGAGCCGCCGTTCTCGGGCTCGGCGCTCGAGATCGCGCTGCATCACCTGAACGATCGGCCAGAGGCCCCATCGGCCCGGTGCGCCGAGCTGCCGGCGCGCGCCGATGCCGTCATCCTCGAGCTGCTCGCGAAGGATCCGTTACTGCGGCCGGCTCCGCTCGTCGATGCGGTGGCAAGACTCGCGGGCCTCGCGCCGATCACGCGCCGGGACGCCGCCGCGCAATTGCTCGCGGAAGTGCGAGCGACGTCCACCATCATCGCGCCCGACATCGCGCGCGAGCTCGCACACGACGATCACGCGCCGACCGTCGTCGAGACCCTCGCCGGTGAGCCACTTGCGGCCGTGATCGCTCGTGGTGGGCTGGCGGCCTCCGATGCGATACCGATCGTGCTCGCGATCGCGCGCGTCCTCGCGGGCGCACATGCATCCGGGCTCGCGCATCGCGGGATCACGCCGCGCACGGTGTTCGTGCTGGCCGGCGGACGGATCAAGCTACTGGACCTCGGCACCACGCACCGCGTGGATGTCGAGGCCACGTGTTATCGCGCCCCGGAGCAGTGCCGCGACGACGGCGAGGTCGATGTGCGCTGCGACGTCTACTCGTGTGGATGTCTGCTCGTCGCCCTCACGACGGGTACGCCACCGTTCGTGGGAACGTCGATCGAGGAGATCGTCGCCAAGCATCTCCACGATCCGGCTCCTGCCTTCTCCGGATCGCCGAAGCTCGCGGCAGTGGTTTCGCGCTGTCTCGCGAAGCGCCCGGGTGAACGGTACGCATCGGCCGGCGAGCTCGCGCTTGCGCTTGCACCGCTCGTCGCAGGATCCGCACGAGCGTCGCGACGCCTGCCATTCCTCGCGGCTGGGCTCGCGCTCGGGCTCGTGGTTGCCGCGGTACTCCTCGTGATCCGATCCCCGGAATCAACAAGCATGGCAGCGTGTCGACCGCTGACAGCCTGCCCGACGAGCGTTGGATGCGGCAGCATCCCCGATGGCTGCGGCGGGGAGCTGACGTGCCCCGGAACGTGTCAGGTACTCGGGGCGGTGCCGGCGTATGCGTCCGCGGGCGACTACGTCGCATTCGATGGAACTTTCGGTGCGAGCGCGACGGTCACGTTTCCCGGTGGCTGGGGGGTGAACGCGACGATCGAAGGTCCGCATCGGATCTCCGCGCTCGTGCCGATGAATGTCACCGACGGCAAGCTCACGATCACCACCGGTGGATCCCAGCTGCCTTCGATCGTGTTCCGCCGGACGGCGTATGCGGCGACGCTACAGCCCTTCCAGCGTCACGACGTGCAGACCGGCGGCGCGCGCCAAGCCTCTCACCTCGCGATCGGCCGATTCGCCGCCGCGGTCGTCGCCACGCACGACTTCGTGTACGTGATCGGCGGCTATGGAAGTGCGTACCGCGCGTCCGTCGAGCGCGCGGCGATCAACGCCGACGGCACGCTGGGAGCGTTCGCCGAGGTGGCGACGATGACGACGCCCCGCGCTGCTGCAAACGCGCTTGTCATCGGCAAGCACCTGTACGTGATCGGGGGCGATGATGGTCGTAGCGTGTCGGACACGATCGAGCGAGCCGAGCTTCACGCGGATGGCTCGCTCGGGGCGTTCGCGGCCGTGCCCGGCAAGCTCGTCGGCCGGACCGGAGCGAGCGCGATCGTCGCCGGCAATCGGCTACTGCTGATCGGTGGCGTCTTCCACGGTGGAAAGGTGGCACCACCGGAGCGCGCCGTCATCGCGGCGGACGGATCGATCGGGCCCTTCGAAGCCGCACCTCCACTCGCCTCTCACCGCGAGTCGCCATCGGCGATCGTGGTTCACAACGCGATCTGGCTGATCGGCGGACTCGACGAACACCAGCAGCCACTCGGATCGGTGGAACGCGCAGAGATCGGTGCGGACGGCTCGATCGGTGCGTTCTCCGTGGTTCCGGAGGTTCGGCTCGTCACCCCGCGCGTGCGTCCAGCTGTCATCGCCATCGGTGACATGGTCTACGTGATCGGCGGCGGGAGTCTGCGGTCCGTCGAACGAGCCCGGCTCGACGACGAGCCGACCACGTTCGTCGAGGTCCCCGAGCTCGCGCTGCACACGCCGCGCGACCAACCGAAGGCCATCGTCGCCGGCAACTCGCTCTATGTGATCAGCGGTCGCCGCAATCGAATCGACGAGGCGACGATCGAGCGCGCGAGCATCATCGGTAGCAGCGTCATCGACGCGTTCGTGCTTGATGGTGCAGTCCGCACGAGCGCGGCGCGCGCCGGTCACGCCAGCGTCGTCGTCGGCAACGGCCTCTACCATCTGGGCGGCGACGGCGGTGGCTTCGCACTCGCGAGTGTCGAGCGCGCGCCGATCGCGATCAATGGTTGGCTCGATGGCTTCACGCCGGTCCCGGCGCTCGCACTGCCGGAGCCGCGCGCCGACGCGACGGTCGCGACGATCGGCAACGCAGTCTTCCTGATCGGCGGCCGCGGCAAGACCGGGCCGATCGCAAGCTTGGTACGTGCTGCGATCGGTTCGGATCGGACCCTCGGACCATTCAGCACCGTCGACAGTGTCACGCTCGTCACCGCGCGCTCCGAAGCGAGTGCAGTCATCCTGGGTGACGCGCTCTACGTGATTGGAGGTCGCGACGCCGGCGGCCGTGCACTCGCGACGATCGAGCGTGCATCGATCAACCGGGACGGCACGCTCGGCGCGTTCTCGCTCGCGGCGCTCGCATTGCCGACACCGCGCTTCGGTCACCGCACCGCCGTGATCCGCGACATGCTCTACGTCGTCGGCGGCCTCGGCGACCAAGGGCCGGTCCTCGAGATCGTCGGTGCCCGCATCGCCGCCGACTCTGCGCTCGGCGCGTTCTCGACTGGACCGCGGCTGCGTGCCGGGCGTCGTCGACACTCGCTCGAATCGGTCGGCACGATGCTCTACGCGATCGGCGGCGTCGTCGGACAAGGCCCGTCCGTCGAGCGCGCGGTCATCACCCCGGATGGATCGCTGGAGCCGTTCGCGCCTGCACGCGACGTCGCCTTCGATGCTGCTCGGGCGGGCCACACGACGACAACGATCGGGAACTACGTCTATGCAATCGGCGGCACGGGCTCCTCCACCGACCCGAACGCGCGTCGCAATGCGGTCGACCGTGCGAATCTACGGTGAGGTACGGTGAGGTGGACGTCGTCGCCGTTATCCGACGTCACGGGGGCCATGGTTCGAACGCCGACGATTGGTCGTGTCCCGGCCGAGTCCCGGGACATCGTTTCCAATATAGAACCCGAATCGTTCACCGCCCAGCCGGAATAGCTTAGAGCGCATCGACGGGCGCCTGCTTCGCGGCACTCGTCATCGGTGCTTCGTTACAAGCCGTGGCATGTCGGCTGCAACAGGTCAGCAGATGCATACGAACGTGATGATGAAGCTCCTGCTCGGCGGGTGCCCGGAGATGTGTACGCACCTGCGGGCCGCTCCGCTGGATGGTTGCGGCGATTCAGATCTCGAAAGCCAAGCCGAATGGTTCGAGGAATGCGAAGACGCGCTCGCCGATGGCATGACCAACGAGGTAGGTCTCGCATGCGGCATCAGCGCCAATACCTGCGAGGAGTACCAGCTGTGAGTGCCTTGAACGTGCGCGAGAAGCTCCGACCTGTCGCCGGGACAGCGTCTTCACCACAGCCGGCAGCTGCGACCGCACGCTTGTACGCTTCGCGAAGATCGAGCCAGACACCGTTCGCACACGCCAAAGCTCTCGTCCTGGTCGCAGTTGCTTGTTTCTCGCTCAGTGTGTCAGGAGACGGAATCGCTCAAGCCGATTGCTGGGCTCCAGGAGCACGAAAGGGCGCTTCGATCGACGTGTCCTTCTTCCTCGCCGGCTTGAATCACCTCTACAACCCAGATGGGAGCGAGGCGGGTCCAGGAATCGCAGTTGATGAGCCCATCAGGGGTCTTGCAAGTCGCATTGTGGCCGCCCAACCGAATGGGCAAAGACTCGTTGTTGCAGTCACTGGCAACAAACACACTACGAACTTTCCAGATAACACCAATCATCCCGCAGATCGACTTCAGAACCTGCTTGCGCAGCAGCTTCCTATCGGCGGAAGCACTGGAGACGATCAATTCAGACTGATCTACGGATCTGCCTGGGAGCTTTGGGATAAGGAGTGGCGCGAGTATCCCAGCGACGCCCGAAGGGATGGATTCAATGGCTTCCTCAAGGTTCATCTTCGACCACTGACCGGTCCGGGGGGCGGTTGGGACATCCGCACCCCTGATCTGGTGGTATTCATTTTCCGACCGCATGTTGACAACAGCAAAATACGGGCTCGGCAAGTTGAGTATCTCGTCGAGTCTGTTCGAACGGATCCGATTTTGAACTCGCGTGGCGGCTGGGTCTCGCGACCGTTGATCGTTGGCGACATGAACGAAAGATATCCATCCGATCCAAACCCGTACAAGGTAATGGACCTAGCCAAGAACTGGACGACTGGATTCGCCTGCGAAGACGGCGCTACTAAACTGTTTGGCGACGACAATACTGACAGCGACCTCATGCAGGTCTACGAGGTAAAGCCGCTGGATAGTGTCGCATTCAACTCGTACCTTCCAGCGGTAGTCAACTACGATCAGGACTCCGGAGGAAAGCCCGCATACTGGATCCAAGCGATAAAGGTTAGTCAACTGGGTCATAACGTTGTCGGCATTCAGTTCCAGCGCCAGTTCGACGTCCCGGGGAAGGACGAACCGGATGACCCGCCACCACCGACGTGTACTTCGGGTCAGAAACTGTGTTGCGGCCGTTGCTGGCCCAGGAACAAACCGTGTCCCGATGATTGCATCAAGTCTAGAACGACGGGTAACCGGACCGCACCGCGGGCATCTGCGTCAGAAGTTGCAACGTCGAAGGACTGGCGCATCTGGAGCGTTGTTGGAGTGGGGCTGTTCGTAGGCATCGTTGTCGTGATTTGGCGCAAGAGGGCGCGTGTGACGTAGGGCCACGGTGCACGACGCAGCCATCGGGCCCACTCCGTCGCAAGTGCACCGGCGCCGTATGGGGTGGAGCTCGCAGCGCCGCAACCATCTGGACCGCGCGCGAAGCTTACGTTCAAGTCGCAAGTCGAACGACCTACACTACTTCCCTCTCGCCAACTGCCCGGAGCCAATTCCGCGTCTTCGATCCGACAGGCAATTTGTGCAAGTAGTGTCCTCTGCGTTTCTTCTCACAACGCCGTCGAGGGCTGCGTTCGCCCAGACGGCATCGCGATCATCAGCCGACAGCTCGGACAGACGTGGACACGATCCGCGAGCCGCTTGGCGACGGGCTGTCCACGGGCAGTTCAGCGAGGCAGCAATACGCCGGACACGCGACGATCGGCGTCGACGGTGAGTGACCATCTTTCACCGACGCCGATCACGAGCGCGACCTGTTCTTTGCCGCTGTCGAGCATCGCGAATCCGCAAGTGCGCGGCGCGAGCCGCAAGGGACCGTCGGCGAGGGTTGCGACTGGAATCGCCGCGTCGAAGTCGGGCGTCGGCGTCCGTCTCGACTCCTTGCCCGAGGCCAACCGTACCTCGCCCTCCTCGACGCAGCGCCGGATCGCTTTCTCCGTGGAGCCGCAGAGCTCGTCGGTCACGGGACGCGGCGGCGCGGCGCGAACGAAGCCGGGCTTGCATGCTTTGCCCGCCGGCGCGCAGTACGCGCGCGATCGATCGACAAACCAGGCGTCGGTGTTGGGACCCGACAGCTCGTAGAAGAAGCACGGATTGTCGTTGAGCGAGATCTCGGCGCCGCTCGGGATCGAGATCAGATGCGGACGGTCGTCGATGACGATGCGCTGCAGCTCGGTCGCATGTGACCGGACAACGACGCTGCGCCGCTCGCCGCGCGGGACGAGCTGTTCGTCCTTGCCAACGACGACGCAGATCACCTTCGACTTCTCGCCGGTGCCTTCGCCTTGCCACTTGAACGTGAGCTTGGCGCGCGGTCCAGATGGCTCCGGCGCTGCGAGCTCCACCCGCATGGCGGCACCGGCGCACTCGTGCGATGGAGCGCCGGCTTTCGCGATGGGCTGCGTCGTGCGTGGCGGCGCCGCTGCGGCATCACGCTCTGAACACGAAGAGAGCAGGATCAGCGCTATCAGCCATCGCATGCATCGGTGCTAGCACATCGAGTCACCGCGGCCTGCCGGAACGAAAGATCAATGGAACAACGGGCTCGAGCGGGGAGTAGTTGGCCGATCTCGACATACCGCTTGGTCGGCTCCTACCGGCCTCGTACGGCCCGGGCGACCGACCACGCTCTTGCCTTGCGCGAGCGAGCAAGCCGCGCTCCACGGCGACACGGAAACTCGCTGGCTGCGGGTGCGGCAAGCTCGGCGTGCACCGGGTGCGCGCTGAATCGGCTCACGTGCGAACACGCCGGTTGGTCCCGGCGACGTCGACTTGCATCATGACATGGGCACAGCGCCTGTCATCGCAGGGCGGTCTCGAGCTGCTCGGCGAGCTCGACGCCACGCTCGATCGCGTGCTCGGTCTCCCTGCTCGGTCGTCCGTTGGCAAGCACGTTGGGGCTGCCGGGTTCGGGCGACCCGTGGTTCGAGAAATCGAACGCGCGCAGCTGTGGCAACGTCTCGGCGACGGCCCTCGCGTAGTCGGCCGCCGGCGGCAGTCCCGACGAGTAGTAGTCGATCGCGAGGTAGCGCAGCGCCTTCCAGTGCGGTGCAGCGTCGCGCAGACCAGCCGGCGTGAAGTTCTTGTCCGGCGTGCCACGACACGATAGCTGGAGGTGCCTGACGTCGGCGAGCGCCGGCGCGATCGCCCTCAGTTGTTTGTCGGACAGGCTCATCCCGCCGTGCGTGCCGGTGATCCAGCCGAAGTCGACGAACCAGATGTCACCGAGTGCGAGCTTCCCGAACGCGACGGCGTCCTTCAGCGTCTTGATCGACGTGATCGTCAGGACGAGCCGCGGGTTGAGCGTGCGCAACGCATCGAGGCTGGCGATGACCATGCCGGCCTCGGTGCGCGCGCGCGACACGAGCCCGAGTGGGCCGAAGTTGAACTCGCGCAGGTACTCGCCCCCGGGTCCGGCGAGCAGCTTCTTCTGCTTGGCTTGCATCGCCTGCTTGGCGGCGGTCTGTTCTGCGGTCGGTTGGTCGAGCAAGCAAAGGTTGATGAACGTGCCACGCGGGTGACCGGCCTCGGCGAGCGCGTCGGCGTAGACCCGAAGCAGCTCGCGGTCTGGCGTTTCACAATACTGCTCCCACAGCGCATCGGCGTTGCCGGGCTTGTTCGGTGTGCTCTTGGTCGGCTTCGTCGAGGTCTTCGCCATCGCAGGGATCCTACAATGCCCCGCGAGCGCGGAGATGCTGATGTCGTGGCACGCCGAGGCTCGGTGGACGACGCGATTGCAGCCATCGCGACCGCACCGGGCAAGCGCGCCCTCGTCGCCCTCGTCGCCCTCGTCGCCGAGCCGAGCCCGGGCGCCGCAATGTTCGGTCCCGAGCTACGCATACGCGCGCAGGAACGTGGTGCTGCGATCTGCCAGCAACACGCGATTCGGCTGCGGATGCGCCAGTACCACCGCGCACTCGACTGCCCACGTGAAATCCGCATTCGTCGCCTTCCTCAGTCCGAATCGATTGTTCTGCGGCGTCGTCCGGTGACGTACCGCCAACAGCTTCGTCGGGACGGCTCGTTCGCTGGGAGTCATGCGCGTCGCGCTTCGTCTCAGCGTCGCCGGTGGCGGAGCGCGAGCTCTTCCTGTTCGGTCGTGCGCTCCTCGGTGTCGAGGTGCCGCTTCGACTTCGCGCTGAGCCCCGCCCAGCGCAGCACGGTGGCGGTGGCGCTTGCTTCATCCTGACCGGCGAGCGTCGAGATCGACGATCCGTGGTTTCCGGCGGGCGCGGTGAACTTGAACGAGTCGGTGGCTGCGCCGAGGTCGACCGCACCGGCCGTCCACGGATCGTGCTCGCCGTAGATCAGCATGATGCGCTCGCCGCTCGACGTGATCCATGTCTGGATGTCCTGCATGGCTGCGCCGTCGTCGTAGGGAGGCGTCGGGATGCTGGATGGAACGTACGCACCCGCCGTGTCCTGGCCCGGATGGAGGAGGCCGACGAGGTAGCTCTCGTCGCTGATCGGATAGCCGAGCTGGGTCGCGCTCTGATGGTAGTAGGGCAAGAAGTCCGTCAGGTCCGCGTCGCCGTACGCCGCGACGCCGACGGTGTCGTCGAGAAACCCGAACACCGCGCTGTCGGTCGCGGTCGTGGGTGGAATCGCAGCGCACTGCGATTGATCTCCGTATTGCCAGAAGATGAACGGGAGCTCCTCGACGGCGAACTCGAGCGCGCGGTCCTCACCGAGGATTGCGGTGAACGTCGCCTCGCCTCGCATGCGGGTCTTCATCGCGTCGCGCCGCGCGAGCGCCGTGTTCTGGAAGTCCTTGAGTCTCTGGCGGCAGGCCGGATCGGTGCCGACGTTGTCGAGGAAGACCATGTAGCGATTGGTCGGCGACTGGACGGCGTCGGCGGGATAGTCGATCGGAGCGACGAACGCGACCGTGGCATCGACGTCGTCGGGGAAGAACCGACGATGAAACAGGGACGTCATCCCGCCCTTGCTCGCGCCCGTCGTGAGCCACTTGCTGTCGGGATAGATGCGCGCCTTGAGCGCCTGGGTGATCCGGTGCTGATCGTTCGCGGCCTGCTCGATCGTGAGCTTGCTCCAGTCCGTCGGGTCCGGGCGAGACGACGAGAAGAAGCGGTGCTCCATCGACAGCTGGTTCGCGTTCGTGAGCTGCGTGATCTGAGCTCGCCTGCCGCCCGTCGAGACGAAGTAGCCGCTGTTGTGCGCGACGACCGGCGCGGCGTGGTCGCGGTGCAGCAGCGTGAATCGCTGCTTGAACTGCGGTCCCGCGGGATCCTGATGATCGGCCGGCTGGTCGTACTCGATCACGAAGAAGCGATACCCCGCGAGCATGGTGGTCCGCTCCTCGACCGTCGTTCCCGGAATCGCGCGCAGCTCGTCGAGGATGTCGCCAAGCGGCGCCTCGGGCGCGTCGATCCCGGCATCGGGGGTGGACGGCGTTGGAGCCGAGCAGGCGACGAGGAGGCCGAGCCCGAGAATCAAGTTCCGCACGGTGGATGGGTATCACGGTTGCCCCGACGGGCCTCCACCCTGCCCCTCGCCGACCCTCGCCGGTCGCGACGCGGCCGCATCAGCGCGAGCGGCCGCTGCGCTGCCGTCGATGTACGCATGCCGAAGCTAGCCATGTGATGGATGTCGAGGCGACTCGATCCGCGCTACCGTACTCGGCTCGTGGGGCTCGCGATTCGCCGCGCCGTGCTGTTGCTCGTCGCACTGGCCACACCGGCGGCCGGTGAGCCCGAGCGGAGCGTATCGGTCCGGGTCTCGGGCGCGGTCGGTGCCCTGGAGGAGATCACGTGGGCTGCCCCCGAGATCGATCTCGTAGGGACCCTGGTTCGCGGGCGCGGCTTCCTGTCACTCGCTGCCGGCTACGCGTCCTTCGACAACCATACGTTCCTCTCCGATGGCCGCATGCTGCGCCTCGGCGTGGCGGGAGGCGCGAGCCTGGTCGCAGGTGTTCGCGCCGCCGCGACGTTCGCGATCGAGGACGTCGCCTTCCATGCGGACCCGGATGTCCTGACCCGTCACCCCGGTGTGGACCTACTGGCGCGCCGTGGCGGGCTGATGCCGAGCGCGGGCCTCGAGCTCTCGTATCCGATCGGTGCGTCGACCGTGATCGGCGTGTTCACGCGGCTCGGGCTCCGCGAGCTGACTCTCTTCGAGACGAGCTCCGGCGAACGCGGGCGTGCCCGCCTCGTGCTCGCCGGCGCCTTCATCGAGCTGCAGATCCGGTGAGCACGCGGCCGCATTGGCGGGCGACTCAACGCCGAGCCGCAGCTCGTCGCCCGCGCCGCAGGATCCACAGCAGCGAGATCGCGAACAGCGGCCACGTCGGGGCCCCGCGATCCGACAGCTCGCAACCACAGCCGCTCGACGGGCTCTCGTCGATGCCGTCGGACGGAGCTCCGGCATCGCCCACCGCGGCACCTCCATCACCCATGACATCCGCTCCGTCCACCATGATCGCGCAAGGATCGGCACTCGGGCTGCCATTCCAGGTGCCCGGCGTCGCGATCGCATGCAGGTTGTGGAGCAGCATGTAGTCGAGGCCGTGGTAGCGGATGCCCTGACATCCCGGCGGTCCGACGTACGCCTGGGACTTGCCGCGGATGAAACGATTGTGCGTCGTGAAGCCGTGCGCGGCAGGACCGCTCGGACCGGGGCACCCGGGCTCGCCGGCGGTGGGGAGCTCGTCGAGCATCACCCGCGCACGCGCGTTGACCGCGGGTGCCGTCGTGCAGAAGCCGGCGTTCGCGGGGTGTAGCGCGCGGTGAAGCAGCGGGTAGACCGGCCAGTCCTGCTGGTCGGCGAGCGTCGCGATCACCTGCGCCGTGTCCCCACCGTAGCCGTCGCCGACGGCCATGATGGCGAGCGCCATGTGGAGATTGTCCTCGTCGTTGTAGGTCGGGTTCGTCGGCTGTCGGAGCGTGTCCCAGATCGTCGACCAGAGCGGATCCGTGGTGGGCGAGAAGCTGCCCGCCGTGACGTACGTGGCCGCCAGCGTCTCGCCGTAGGAGAAGCCGATCGCGTTCTCGCCGCGATTCACCGCGCGATTGCTGCACGCCGGATTGCGGATCACCCAGTCGCCTTTGGCAAAGTGCTGCGTGATCCGGTGCGCCTGCTGGATCGCCCACGCGCGGAGTGGCTTGCCCTGCACGACGACGCTCTCCGGCACCAAGGCGACGACCAGCGCGAGGCCGTGCTGTACGTGATAGACCTGATCCTGACTCTCCTCCTTGTTCGTCAGCACCGGGTCGATGAAGTCGGACTCGATCGTCGTGATGCCGGCGAACCTGGTGTGGAAGTCCGCAGGCACGTCGTCGCGCAGGAAGAAGCCGTTGAGTGCAGCGGTGGTCGTGCACGGTGAGCCGAACGCCGCGTCCGCGTTGTTGTCGAGCCGTTCCAGCGCCAGCAGCGCGTGGTAGAGCTCGTTGCGGGTCCTGTCGAGCTGGGTCGCGTCACCGCCGTCGGCGCCGGGGAAGCTCGCCGGGTTCGTGAGCATGTGGTGTTCGGAGGCCAGGACGCCGAGGTAGAAGCCCAGCGCGATCGTCCCGTCTCCCCACTTCATCACGCCGGTGCTGTCCGTACGCTCGGGCGCCGGCTGGCTCTGTCCCTGGCCTGGTCCGACGCTGGCGAACTCGGTGACGAGGCGGTGCCGGAGCTGGCGGTACTTCGCGACGTTCTGTGTTGTCGAGTCGGCGTGACCCCGCCCGAAGCCGAACGCGACGACCAGCACCACCGCAGCAACCGCGACCGCGTGTTTGTTCGCTGACGCCATCGGCATCCCCAATGCCCCGGCCTTCATGCAAATGCAATGGCGGTCTGGCGCTGCCACGAGATGGTTACACGTCGAGCTCTCGCCGGTTCGCGTAACTCCACCCGGATCCTCGAAGTCGAGACTGGCTCACTTCGCACGCACTCCACGCGGTGAACGTCTGGGGATCTTGCGCTTGGCTCCCCGCGCGAACGGGTTGTCGTCCGCGCTGTACATGTACTCGAACGGGCGCGGGTCGCGACGTGGCCACAGGTTCGTGAACGTCGAACCCGCCGTCGAGCGATACGCGATCCTCATCTTCGCCTGCGTTGCGCGCGTCGAGACCCGCAGCAAGATCTTGTACGCGGCCACGGGATACGCCGTATAGATGAAGAAGTTCGTCGTGCCGGATCCGATGTCATGGCCGTCGAGCTCGCACGTCGCTGGCAAGTACGACCCGATCCGCTGCTCGAACGCGACGACCTCGTCGTGACTCGCGAAGAGCTCCTCCGGGAACTGAATCACGAGCTGGTACCTCGCACTGCGCGCCATGCGCGAACGATACCGGTTTCACGTGGCGCGCAGTTGTCACGACGACGCGCAGGTCCCGCGGTCGTGATCGTCCGTGTCACGTGCGTGTACGAGCTTGGCGGCGATCTGTAAGCCCACGGATCGCCGGGCTGGGATGGTCGCCGCCATGCGAATGCTCGTGTTGGTCCTACTCGCCGCCTGTGGCGATCGCAGTCCATCAACACCAGCCCCCGGTCCCGAACCCCGGCAAGCGACACCGCCGAAGCGAGCGGTGAGTGGCGACCGGTTCCGCGACATGCTCGCCGAGCTCGAGGCCGATCCTCGCATCGTCGTCGAGCGCGCGTTCATCGGACGGCCCGCGACACCCGCTGCGATCGAACAGGCACAGCGGGTCCTCGGAGCGCAGCTCGCGCCCGAGATCCTCGACTTCTATCGCAAGCACGACGGGATCTCGATCCGTTGGGTCTTCGCGGAGGACGCTCGGCCCGGGGACCGCAAGCGTGCGAACACGCCGTTCACCGAGATCGATAGCTCGAACACGGCAAGCGGGCTGATCCACTTCATGCCGATCGATGAGGTATTCGTTTCTGCGGACCGCTACGAGGGCGAGCTGTGGTCCGCTGCGCAGGCGAACCTCGACGAGCTGACGAAGGTCGGAACCAGGCGCTACAAGCACCTCGACTTCCGCAAGGGACTCCGACCGTTCGACTACTACTCCGACTTCAGCATGGCCGCCTTCTTCGTGGGTGGGCATGACGCGAACCCGCCGGTCCTGCTCGGCGATGATCACGGAGCAGACTGGACGACGAGCGGCGGCGGCGACTTCACCGCGTATGTCGACGGCGTGCTGGCGCTTCGCGGCTCGGTGCACGGACGCCGCACGTTCATGCTGAGCGTCCTCAGCGAGACGCTGGGGTGGCAGTTTGCGGTGGAGCATTGGCGCAAGGCACCACCCACCCTCGATCAAGTGCTGGCGTGGTCGAGGCGCGGGCGCGATGACGACGAGAGCTGGCTCGTCGACGTCGAGCCGCTCCTGGAAGCCTCGACCGACCCGAAGGCGAGGCGCTTGCTGCGCGAGCTCCGTGAGTAGCCTGACCTGGACCTGACTCCAGGTTCTTGCAGCCGGGTGAAATCCCTCGAGGTTCGAGGCCTGGCTCGAAACACCTTGCACCTGGAGCTCACTCCAGCTCTATGGTTCGAGCATGCCCACCGCTACCGAGCCAACGCTCAAGATCGGCGACGTCGCTCGCCTCGCCGAGCTCTCGATCGATGCGGTTCGCTTCTACGAGCGCGAAGGCCTCCTGGGTCGCGTGCGACGGTCCAGCTCGGGCCAACGCCAGTACGATGCCGAGGCGGTTCGTCGGCTCGCCTTCGTGCGGCGTGCCGCTGCCCTCGGCTTCTCGCTCGCCGAGGTGAAGGGGCTGCTGACCCTTCGCGTGTCGGCTCGCATGCCATGCGAGCGCGTTCGCGAGCGCGCGCTGTCGAAGCTGGCCGACATCGACCAGCGCATCGCCGAGCTCGAGGCCATGCGCGGCGCACTCGCGCGGCTCGCGACGAGTTGCGAGCGCGGTGCGGTGGCCGGGAGTTGCCCGTTCCTGAACGAGCTTGCTCGGCCACTGGTGTCCGAGGATTGCTGCGCGGAGCCGCGCGTATGAAGATCCAGCTCCTCTACTTCGCGGGATGCCCGAACGTCGAGGCCTCGCGCGTTGCGCTTCGCGAGGCGCTCGTGGCCGAGCACCTCGACGGTGCGATCGAAGAGATCGACGTCGAGGATCCCGCCGCGCCCGACTGGGTGCGCGGTTGGGGTTCGCCGACGATCCTGATCGATGGCAGAGACGTCGCCGGTCAGCGTCCCTCCACGTCCTGGGCGTGCCGGCTCTACGCAGACGGGGGCCCGAGTGGCGCGATGATTCGCGAGCGGCTCGTCGCCGCACGTTCCGAAGGCATCGCCTTGCCGACGGTGACCCCGACGATCGCCGAGGGCGAGGACATCGACCGAGCTGCAATCATGGGAGAGGTGCGCCGATGAACAGGAGCAATTGCGCGAACCAGGATCTGGTCGGGAGCAAGCTCGTGTGGCTCGTCTGGTGGTTCCCGACCGCGTTGATCGTCCTCGGTGCGTTCCTGCCGGTCGCGCGGGCTGCGATCTGGATCCCGTGCTTCGCGCTGATGGGCCTCGCTTGCCTCGTCAACGCTCGCCGCTGTGGCCGCCTGCACTGTCACATCACCGGCCCCCTGTTCCTGCTCGCCGGCGTTGCGACCGCGCTCGATGCGTTCGCGATCGCGAGCATCGATTGGAAGCTCGTGCTCGGCGTCGTCGCGCTCGGCACCGTGCTGGGCTACGGCCTGGAGTGGGCGCGGGGGAAGTACGCATCGATCCTATGAGGCGCGGGCCGACGAGCCGCGCCGCGCGGGATCGTTCAGCGAACCCGCGCGCGGCGTGATGCTGGGTGCGATCGATCAGCGACTGCGTCGACCATCGAGCAGGCCCGATGGAGGCGCGACGCCGGCCACGAAGGTCGAAGAGCCGGCCGAACCAGCTGCGAAGACGACCGCCGAACCGCCGCGCACACCCACCGTCCGACATCCGCCGGTGGTCATCCGTGTCACGAAGTCGGGCACCACGATCTTCGAAGGCAAGACGCTCGATGTGGTCGCGCTCGGCAAGTTGCTGGAGGCGACCTTTGCCGAGGATCCCGAGACCCAGATCCTGATCAAGTCCGATCGCAAGGTGCCCGTGGGCTCGGTGTCGGGCGTCATCGATCGCGCGAAGGCAGTCGGGTTGACCCGGTTCGCGCTGGGTTGGACGGATCGCTGACGAAGCGCCGGATTGCACACGGTTGTGTGCAGATGAGCGCCGTCTCGCGGGCCATCATTCGAACCGCCCTGGCCAGCTGGCTCGGTGTACGATCCGACCGTGCGGACCTTCCCGATGGTGCTCTTGCTGGGCGTGGCCGGGTGCAACCAGATCCTCGGCATCGAGGAGCTCGGCGGTCCCGCCGCCGACGCGACGAACGAGGCGCCGGTCCTCGACGGTCTGGGCCCCGCCGTGGACTGCAAGGCGCAGCGGATCGTTCACCTCGTCGGTGGCAATGGCGGCCTTGCGTGGTTCACGCTCGTCTGGCCGGCCCCCGCCGTGATCACCAGCTTCCAGCCGACGTTCGCCTACGACGACCCCAGCCTCGCGCGGGACGTCAGCAGCGACCCGGCACATCCGCTGTTCGCCCGGCGGATCGGCGCGCGCGCGATCTGGGAAGGCGTCGGCCGGGATCCGCATCCGAGCGTGTTCGTCGCGGGCTCGAACGAGACCCATACGGCGGCGCCACAGAGCATCGTGCGAAGCGGCAGCGCCGAGCTGGTCGCGGCAGGAGCCGTGATCCAGGCGTCACTGGAACCAGTACTCCCCGTGCTCGGCTTCGCAAACGCGCTACCGTACGGTCCGGCAGCCGGAGCGCCATCGCTCGCGAGCGTGACCGACGTCGAGGGTGCGATCGCCGCGTTGCGCCCGGGCATCACGCCGGCGATCGAACAGCAGCTACGCCCGAGTGCCGCACAGCTCGCGCGCTACGTTTCGCCGGGGGCACCGCAGGTGATGGTCACGCTCGGAACCCAGCTCGCCTTCACGGCGAACGCGTTTCGCTTCGGGCTGATCGGCTCCGTCCTCATGCCGGCGTTCAACGACGACCCGCACGGCGCGTTCGCCACGGCAGGAGTCGCGACACAGCGGGCCAACGAGCTCGTCACCGCGCTCGACGCGTTCTACAGCGATCTCCAGGCCAGCGCGGAGCTGACGTGCGGTCGCGGCGGCAACTTCCTGCCGCTCGCCGACAACGTGGTGCTGATCGTCACCGGCGACACGCCGAAGAACTCGTTCGTCAATGGTGGCTGGCCGGACGGGACACCCGGCAATTCCAACTTGATGTACGTCCGTTCGAACGGGTTCACGCGACCCGGGTGGTTCGGTCAGATCCAGCCCATGACGCGAACCAACTTCGATCCGAATACCGGCGCGCTCGATGCCGCGGCGAGTAACGTGAGCTCCACCGCGGCGACGTTTGCCGGCGCACTGTACGCGATCGCTCGTGGCGACCGTGCCGCCGTCGGCGCGTTCACGACCGCTCCCTTTGATGGGGTGATCCTGCCGTGACCGACCCGCCGGCTAGACGCGCATCGGCTGGCGTCGGCCATACGCGAGCGTGCGCCACAGCCACTCGAGCGGACCGAACCGGTAGTGACGCAGCCATACGTTCGCCATCGCGATCTGCACCGGGAACACCACGAGCGCGAGCCCGACGCAGCCGGCGAAGCTGACCTCGCCGACGAGCCCGAACCCGCGCCCGTAGAACACCGTCGTCATGATCACGCTCTGCATCACGTAGGTGGTCAACGGCATGCGTCCCGCCGGCGCGATCACGAGCAGCACGCGCCGCCAGCGTGCGCGCTGGAATACCAGCACGGTCGCCGCGATGTAGACCGCGACCATGCCGAGGACGCCGAGCTCGCCGACCGTCGTGAACATCAGGGCGCCCGCCGTGGTGAGCTCGTAGCCCGGAAGAACGAAGTGCGCGAGCAGTGTCCTCGTGACCCCCGCGCAGGCCAGGACGAGGCCGATCCCGAGCACGCCCTTCCACACACGCAGGTGCCCCGCGCCGTTCTCGTCGAACACGTGCCGCTTGCCTGCGACGAGGCCGATCAAGAAGCGACCGATCTCCCAGGGCATGTACGTCAGCGCGCCCGGCGTCGAGTGCACGAGCGCTTGCTTGAGATGCGCGACGATCACCGCGACGTAGGAGCCGTCGCGAATCGCGTCGACGTAGGCCGTGTTGCGCGCGGCGCGATCGGGAATCGCCGTCCAGAACCACATCCCGATCTCCGGAATCGCGACGACGAGCATCGGCACGAAGATCACGCATGCCGCCCAGACGAGCAGCCAACGATCCCTCAGCCGCACGAAGGCAAGCAGCAAGAATCCGTTGAGCGCGTACGTCCAGGTCACATCACCCCACCAGATGAATGCGACGTGGCACCAGCCGATCAGGAACAACACGGCGAGCCGTCGCGCGAACGGCCTGCGCACGTCCGTCCCACGCTGTTCGCCGCGCACGAGCTGGAGCGCGAACCCGAGGCCGAACATGAACGTCAAGAGCGTCATCGCCTTGCCATTGATGAACAGCTCGACAAACCAGACGGCGGGCAGATCGAGCGCGTGGTGCGTGTCGTCGGGCACGTACCATCGCGCGCTGTAGATCCAGACCGTGTTGCCGATCAGCACCCCCCACAGCGCGAGCCCTCGCAGCACGTCGAGGACAGCGATGCGATCCGGCTGCGATACCGGCCCCGCGTCAGCCATGGACGCACGATACCCCGGGTGATGGTTACCGTGCTCTCCACTTCGCGAGCAACGCCTGCTCGCGCTCGAGACTCGGGCCCGCCCGCAGTGTATTTGGATCCGGACGCGGCGGTGCGCCCTCGGCCTTGGCCGCCTCGGTCAGCTCGCGCGTGACGCGTACGCGACGCTCGAGCTCTCCGGGATACCAGGCGAGGATCGACTTCACGGTGTCGCCGATCGGACGAAACGTCAGGCCGGCGGTCTTCGCGCGCTCGTTGCTCCAGCGGTGAAAGCCGGCGAACTTTCCGACGGGCGCCGTCCAGATCGGAAAGGCGTCCTCGCCTCCCATCTCGTTCTGCTCGAGCCACGGCGTCTCGACCCACTCGAGCTTGGCCTTGCCGTCCGCGGCGGAGGCACAGGTCTCGAGGACGTCGCCCCAGCGTCCCGGGGTCGTGGGTCCGACGGCGTTGAACGTTCCGGTCGTCTCGTGCTCGACGAGCGTCACGAGCCAGTCGGCGAGATCGCGGACGTCGATCCATTGCAGGGGATCGTCGGGCGAGCCAGGGGCGAGGACGTCACCGCCACGTGCGATGCGGACCGGCCAGTACGTGAAGCGATCGGTGGGATCGCCCGGACCGACGATGTAGCCGGGACGGACGATCGCCGCGCGATCCCGGAACGCCGCCGCCGCGGCACGCTCGCAGAGCACCTTCAGCCCACCGTAGTTCTCGAACTCTTTTCCCATCGTCTCGACGGTCGGATCGGCAAGCGTGGAGAGCTTCGTGGTCTCGTCGCCGCCTTGCGCGGGATTCTCGGCGTAGGCCGAGACGCTCGAGATGAAGATGTAGCGCGAGGCCTGCTTCGCGAGCAGGCGCGCCGAGGCCTCGACCATCCGCGGGAAGTAGCCGGAGTTGTCGATCACGACGTCCCAGCTCCGGCCGACGAGCTGCTCGAGGCCCTTCGGGCCCGCGTCGGGGTGGACGAGCTTGCCCTCGGCGTCACGTTCGTCGTCAGCGGGTAGCTGTGGATCGCGGTTGCCGTAGAGGTGCTCGACCTTGATCTCGAGCGGCAAGAGCTTCTCGCGCTTGCCGCGATTGAAGATCGTGACCTCGTGACCGCGCGCCACGGCGGCGGCGATCGTCTTCGGTCCGAGGAAGCCCGTGCCGCCGAGGATCAAGATGCGCTTCTTCACCGCGACCGAACCGGGTGGTCGGGGCACGGTGGATCGCGTGCAGGCGGAATGAACGAGCCCGAACCCGGCGGCGAGCGCACCGCGGATGAGGTCTCGGCGAGTCGCGTCACGATGGAAGGTCGACATCGCAGCGACCGTATCGCGCGGCGATCATCGATGGAAAAGCCATCAGCGAACGTCGCAGCCGTCGCAGCCGTCTCACCCCAAAGGGTATGCCTCAGCCGCCGCAACACGCGAGCGGATGCTGCGTATCGCAGGTCGCATTGACATCGTTGAGCGGCGTCATGACGCGCGCGCTGCGGTTCGAGATCGCCGTCGTCCAGCTCGCGCACGTTCCGTCGGGGCTCGTGCTGCGACCGGACCGCGGCATCGCACCGCGATTGTCACTGCCGCTGTTGTACGAGGAGAAATCGATCCAGGCACCGCCGGTCGGCGGCGACACCGTCGGATGCGCGCGGTGATATTCGGCGGCGTGACACAGATGGCTGCCCGTGAACTGCAGCGCGCATCGTGCGTGCATCCCGGCGCGACCCCCGGCATTGCCGTTCGTCACCGCCGCCGTGAAGCCGCGGAAGGTCTCGCGGAACGGCGTGTTGCAGCACGCGACCGGCCGCGTCTCGGTACACGGTCCCGAGAGCTGCAGATTCGGGTGCAGCATGATCCCGGTCTGATTCACGAGCGCCGACGTCCAGCTCATGCAATTGCCGCTCGTCGCCTCGTTGGTCGCACGACCCGAGTCCGGGGATCCGGAGAACGAGCCGCAGCCCAGATTGCCACTCTCCACCGTGCCCCCCTCTTTCTTCTCGATGCACGAGAAGTCGATCCACGCACCGTTCGCAGGGACCGCGATCCCGCTCGCGGCGAGCTGGTACTCGGCGTAATGGCACATATGGCTGTCGGCAAACTCGGTGTCACACCGCTTGTGCATCGCCTCGCGACCACCAGCCGCACCGGTCGTCGTTGCGGACGTGAAGCCCGCGAACGCCGACGCCTCCTCGCCGAACAGCGTCCCCGCAGGACCGGGTGGACCCGACGGACCTGGATTGCCGGCAGGACCTGCAGGCCCCGACGCGCCCGTTGCTCCGACGGAACCCGCAGGACCTTGTGGACCGGCAGGGCCTGTCGCGCCCGGAGTGCCGGGGACACCTTGCGGTCCCGGCAGACCTTCCGGACCCGCTGCGCCTGGAGCACCGGTCGCACCCGGCGGGCCGATCGGGCCTTGCGCACCGGCGGGACCCGCGGGACCTGCGGGCCCACCGGACGGACCCGCCGGACCTGCGGGACCCGCGGGACCTTCAGGCCCGGGCTCGCCTTGCAGTCCGTCGGACTCCGAGCCGCAGGCGATCAACAACGTGCACACCAAGAGGAGACGCATCGCAGGTCCGGACGAGCCGCACCCGCCGGAGTCGCATGACTCGCGGCTGAATGTCAGGACCGGTCACGAATGGGCCGCGCTTCCTCCACGCGAACCTGTCGAAGCGCGACCATCAGCTTGTACAGGGCGCGCACCTGCTCGAGACGACCCGCGATCGCCGCCGAGGACATGTCGGTCGCGTCACGCCTGGTCGTCATCGTCGGTCCCCTCGAGCGCCGCGAGATCGGCGAGGTCCTGAGGGCGCCCGGCCAGTCGCTTCGTGGTGACAAGACCCGCACGCGACACGATCGACACCTCGCGCTCGAGCGCCCCGCGACCTCGATCGCGGATGCGAGCTGTTCGACTCGCACCAGCACGTCGATGTCCATCGTGGCACGTGGATGGCCGTACACCGCGACTGCAAGGCCGCCGCATAGTGCGTACTCGACGCCCTCACGAGCGAAGCGCTCGAGTAGCGCTTCGAGCTCGGCGATCAGATCGAGAGCCATTGCGCCGAGTGTACGCCACGCCACGCTCGCCAAGTTCTGAACGCGAAGGCGCGGAGCGCACCCTCCGCAGCGTTCTGCACCGTGATTCACGCAGAGCGTCGACGAGGCGCAAGCTTCGGGCCACTCACGAAGAACGCTCCCTCCTCATGTGATGTGCCGGGTGGTATAGCTGCAGACCGCTTGCGCGCGCCGAGCCGCAGTCTCGGGCAATGTAGTGCAACTCCCAGGTCTCGAACCTTCTCCACCTCGCAAGACCAGGCGCCCGGCGCCCAGGGGCATCGGCAGTGCACGGCCCGACGAGTCGCCGATGCGGGCCGAGCTGTTCAGCGTCAGCCAGCTCGAGCGTCATGCACGTACGATCGCCGGCTGGCACGAGCTGTCGTCGGCGCGGGGGCACGATCACGATGACTGGTTGCTCGAGCGGCTCGGCGAGAACGAAGCCGCGCTGCACGACGCGTACGTCCTGATCAGCGAGGCCGTGCAGCGCGGCCGGCAGATCACGCCGGCGGCCGAGTGGTTCATCGACAACTACCACCTGATCGAGGAGCAGATCCGGACGGCGCGGCGCCACCTGCCTCGCGCCTACAACCGCGAGCTGCCGCGGCTCGCGAATGCGCCCGCACCTGGAACGCCGCGCGTCTATCACATCGCGCTCGAGCTGATCTCGCACGCCCATGGTCGGGTCGACACCGAGGGCTTGCGCGCGTTCGTCGCGTCGTATCAGGAGATCCAGCCGTTGCGGCTCGGCGAGCTGTGGGCGATCCCGATCATGCTGCGGCTCGCGCTCCTCGAGAACCTGCGTCGCGTGGTGATGGCGGTGACGGCGGGGCGGCGCGAGCGCGAGGCCGCGGCGGACTGGGTCGCCAGGATGCCGACGGTCGGCGCCACGAATTCGACGGACGTGGTGCTCGTGCTCGCAGACTTGATCGACGCGAACCCGCCGCTGACCAACGCGTTCGTCGCCGAGCTCGCGAGCCGCATGCAGGCGCAGGGCTCCGCGCTGGTGTTTCCGATGTCGTGGCTCGAGCAGCGGCTCGCCGAGTCCGGCCAGACCGTCGAGCACGTGTTCGAGCTCGCGACCCAGAGCCAGGCGGCGGACCAGGTGTCGATCGGCAACAGCATCGGCAGCCTGCGGTTCCTCGGCGCGACCGACTGGCGCGACTTCGTCGAATCGATGAGCGTCGTCGAGCGGACGCTGCGCGGCAATCCGGGCTACGCGGCGATGGACTTCGCGACCCGCGATCGCTATCGCCATCTCGTCGAGGCGATCGCGCGGCGCAGCACGGTGTCCGAGGACGCGGTCGCGCGAGTCGCGGTCCGGCTCGCGAGTGAAGGCCAGGGCCGCACGGCGCACGTCGGCTACTTCCTCATCGACCAGGGTCGCCGCGTCGTCGAGCGCGCCGTGCACATGCGCCGATCGCTCGGGCAGCGCCTGCGCGGCGCCTGCGGCACGCTGCGCCTCCCGGTGTACGGCGGTGCGATCGCGGCCGTCACCACGATCACCACGATCGCGCTCGTCGCCCTCGCGCCGATCGAGGCCACGATCGCGTGGTGCACGCTGCTCGCGACGTGTGCGAGCGAGCTCGCGGTCGGGGTGGTCCACTGGGCGGCGACGTTGCTCGTGCAGCCGCAGATCCTGCCGCGGCTCGACTTCAAGGCAGGCATCCCCGCGGAGCACCGCACGCTGGTCGCGGTGCCGGCGATGTTGACCGATGCCGCCGAGATCGACGAGCTCGTCGAGGCGCTCGAGGTTCGCTTCCTCGCGAATCACGATCCGAACCTCGGGTTCGCGCTGGTCACCGACTTCCGCGACGCGGCGACCGAGACCACCGACGGTGACGACGCGCTGCTCGCCCGCGCCACGGCCGCGATCGAGGCCCTCGACGCGAAGTATCAGGCGCACGGCGGGTTCTTCTTGTTCCATCGCGCTCGCAAGTGGAACCTGCGCGAGCGGGCGTGGATGGGCTGGGAGCGCAAGCGCGGCAAGCTCGAGCAGCTCAACGACGCGCTGCGCGGAGAGCTGGAGCTGTTCACGGTCGTCGGGCCGGTCGCGCGGCTCGCCGACATCAAGTACGTGATCGCCCTCGATGCGGACACCGGCTTGCCACGCGACTCGGCGCGCGTGCTCGCGAGCACGCTGGCGCATCCGCTGAACCGGCCGCACTACGACGAGGCGCGCGGCCGGGTCACCGAGGGCTACGCGATCCTGCAGCCGCGGGTCGGCGTGAGCATGGCGAGCATCTCGCGGTCGCCGTTCGCGCGGCTGTTCGGTGGTCGGGCGGGCATCGATCCATACACACGCGCGGTCTCCGACGTCTATCAGGACGTCTTCGTCGAGGGCTCGTTCATCGGCAAGGGCATCTACGATGTCGACGCCGTGCGGCGTGCGATCGGCGGCCGGCTGCCCGACAATCGCGTGCTCAGCCACGACCTGCTCGAGGGCGCGTACGCGCGCTCGGCGCTCGTGAGCGACGTGTTGCTCGTCGAGGACTTCCCGTCGAGCCACGCCGCGGACGTCGCCCGTCGGCATCGCTGGATCCGCGGCGACTGGCAGATCACGGCGTGGCTGCTGCGACGGGTGCCCGGACGTGGCGCGCGGATCGCGAACCCGATCTCGGGGCTGTCGCAGTGGAAGATCCTCGACAACCTGCGGCGCAGCGTCATGCCGATCGCGCTCGTGACATTGCTCGTGCTCGGCTGGACGCTCGGTGCGGCGTGGTTTGCGACGATCGCCGTGCTCGCGATCGCGCTCGTGCCTAGCTCGGTCGCCGCGCTCGGATCGCTGTCCCGCAGGCCGGCGGATCAGCCGCGCGGCCACCACCTCCGCGAGGTGCTCGGCGGTGCCATGCTGCAGCTCGTGCGCGAAGCCTTCTGGCTCGCGTGCCTGCCGTTCGACGCGGTGCAGTCGATCGATGCGATCGCGCGATCGGGGCTGAGGGTGTTCGTCACGCGCCGCAAGCTCCTCGAGTGGCGCACCGCGAGCGACGCCCAGCGCTCCAAGGGCGTCGGTCTGTTCGGCTCGTTCGCGGAGATGTGGATCGGGCCGGCCCTCGCGGTGACCGCGGTCGCGTACCTCGAACCGGGCGCCTTGCTCGCGGCCTCACCGCTGCTCCTGCTGTGGACCCTCGCACCGGTGTGGTCGTGGTGGTCGAGCCAGCCGAACGATCTCGCGGGGCCGCAGCTCGCGACGGCGGATCGCGAGTTCTTGCGCACGATCGCGCGGCGGACCTGGCGATTCTTCGAGACGTACGTCGTGGCCGAGGACAACTTCCTGCCGCCCGACAACGTGCAGGAGGCTCCGCCTCGCGGGGCGGCGCATCGCACGTCGCCGACGAACATCGGGATGTCGCTCGTCGCGAACCTCGCGGCGTACGACTTCGGCTACGTGGCCGCCGGCGACCTGATCGCGCGGACGACGCGCACGTTCGCGACGCTCGACCGCATGCAGCGATATCGAGGTCACTTCTACAACTGGTACGACACGACGACGCTCGAGCCGCTACGCCCGATGTACGTGTCGACCGTCGACAGCGGCAACCTCGCCGGGCACCTGCTGACTCTCGCCGCCGGCCTCGACGAGCTCGCGGAACGCGCGACGCAACCCGCGCTGACCGGGCTCGGCGAGACGCTCGATGTCCTGGCCGAGCTCGCGGCGACCTGGCCCGAGGTCGTACGCGAAGTGGCGCACGTGCGCGCCGAGCTGACCGCTACGTCGCGAGCCACCGAGGACGTCCACGCGCTGCTCCAGCGGCTGGCCACGCTGGCGCACGAGCTGGTGCGCGTGGTCGCCGCGCGCCACGAACCCGAGCCGACGTGGTGGGCGCGGGCGTTCGAGGCTCACTGCAAGCAGCTGCTCGACGAGCTCGTGCTGCTCGCGCCGTGGGCCTTGCTGCCACGCGTTGCCGATCCGGCGATCCGCGCGATCCTCGACGGACCGCTCACGCTCGCCGCGACGGCGCGCCTCGATCTGACCGTCCCCGCCGTCGATGATCCTCCGCTGCGCGCGGCGGTGACGCTCGCCTCCGAGCGGGCCCTCGAACGCCTCGCCGAGCTGCGGGCGCTCTCGCTGCGTTGCCACGAGCTCGCCGATCTCGACTACGAGTTCCTCTACGATCGATCGCGGCACCTGCTCGCGATCGGCTACAGCGTCGCCGACCACCGGCTCGACGCGAGCTTCTACGATCTGCTGGCATCCGAGGCGCGGCTCGCGAGCTTCATCGCGATCGCGCAGGGCAAGCTGCCGCAGGAGCACTGGTTCAGCTTCGGTCGCCAGCTCACGACCTCGCACGGCAGGCCGGCGCTGCTGTCGTGGAGCGGCTCGATGTTCGAGTACCTGATGCCGCTCCTCGTGATGCCGACGTACGACGGGACGCTACTCGACGAGACGTGCCGCGCGATCGTCGAGCGCCAGATCGAGTACGGGCGCGAGCGCGGCGTGCCGTGGGGGGTGTCGGAGTCCGGCTACAACAAGACCGACGCGCAGCTCAACTATCAGTATCGCGCGTTCGGCGTTCCCGGCCTCGGGTTCAAGCGCGGCCTCGCCGACGATCTCGTCATCGCGCCGTACGCGACCGCGCTCGCGCTCATGGTCGCGCCCGAGGCGGCCTGCACGAATCTACGCAGGCTGGCGCGCGCCGACGTCTGCGGCCCGTATGGCTTCTACGAGGCGATCGACTACACGCCCTCGCGCGTGCCTCCGGACAAGGACCACGTCGTCGTGCGCTCGTACATGGCGCACCACCACGGCATGACGCTGCTCTCCATCGCGTACGCGTTGCTCGGCAGGCCGATGCAGCGCCGGTTCGCCACCGCACCCAGCTTTCGCGCGACCGAGCTATTGCTCCAGGAGCGGGTGCCGCGCGCCCACGCGATCTTCCCGCATCCGGCGGAGGTCTCGCCGAACGCCGCGACGGCGACCGACGTCGAGCACGATCTTCGCGTGTTCACGACGCCGAGCACGCCGGCGCCCGAGGTGCACCTGCTGTCGAACGGCCGCTACCACGTCGTGATCACGAACGCCGGTGGTGGCTACAGCCGGTGGCGCGATCTCGCGGTGACGCGCTGGCACGAGGACCCGACCCGCGATTGCTGGGGCACGTTCGGCTATCTGCGCGACGTGACCACCGGCACGTGCTGGTCGATCGCGCACCAGCCGACACTCGCGCGCGGCACCAGCTACGAGGCGATCTTCTCGCAGGGCCGAGCGGAGTTCCGGCGCGTCGATCACGACATCGACACCCACGTCGAGATCAGCATCTCGCCCGAGGACGACATCGAGCTGCGGCGGATCAGCCTGACCAATCGCGGGCGCACGGCGCGCACGATCGAGCTCACGAGCTTCGCCGAGGTCGTGATCACGCAGGCCGCGGCCGATGCCGCGCACCCGGCCTTCTCGAACCTGTTCGTGCAGACCGAGATCATCCGCGCGCACCAGGCGATCGTGTGCACGCGGCGACCGCGCTCCGGCGGCGAGCGACCGCCGTGGATGATCCACACGACCACCGTGCACGGCACCGCGGTCGGCGACACGTCGTACGAGACCTCACGGCCCGCGTTCATCGGGCGCGGGCGCTCGGTGCTCGATCCGATCGCGATGCATCGCGACGCGCTCACCGATAGCGAAGGCTCGGTGCTCGATCCGATCGTGGCGATTCGCAATCGGGTCGTGCTCGAGCCCGACGAGACCGCGCGGATCCACGTGGTCACCGGGATGTCGGAGACCCGCGCCGGCGCGCTCGGGCTCGTCGAGAAGTATCGCGATCGCCACGCCGCCGACCGCGTGTTCGAGCTGTCGTGGACGCACAGCCAGGTCGTGCAGCGGCGGCTCGAGGCGACGAACGCCGACACGCAGCTCTACGAGCGGCTCGCGAGCAACGTGCTCTACGCGAACCCGACGCTGCGCGCGCCGAACAGCCTGATCGCGCGCAACCGCGCCGGGCAGTCGGGGCTCTGGGCGTACGGCATCTCGGGCGACCTGCCGATCGTGCTGCTGCGGATCGCCGACGTCGCTCACATCGACCTCGTGCGCCAGCTCGTCAAGGCGCACGCGTACTGGCGTCTCAAGGGCCTCGCCGCGGATCTCGTCGTGTGGAACGAAGATCCCTCGGGCTATCGCCAGGTCTTGCACGACGAGATCATGTCGGTGATCGCGGCGGTGAGCGATGCGAACCTGCTCGACAAGCCGGGCGGCATCTTCGTCCGGCGCAGCGAGCAGATCGCCGAAGAAGACAAGGTGCTGATGCAGACCGTCGCGCGGCTGATCATCGCCGACACCGCCGGCACGCTCGCCGAGCAGATCGTGCGCAAGCCGCGCGCCGAGCTTCCGCCGCCGCTGCTCGCGAGCAAGCGCATGCCCCCGGCGCTCGGAGTCGCGGTCGCGCCGCCTCCCAGCACGACCGAGCGCCCCGATCTCGTCGACTTCAACGGCCTCGGTGGCTTCACGCACGACGGTCGCGAGTACGTCATCACGACGACGCGTGACAAGCGCACGCCGGCTCCGTGGGTCAACGTGCTCGCGAATCCGTGGTTCGGCACCATCGTGAGCGAGAGCGGCAGCTCGTACACGTGGTGCGAGAACGCGCACGGCTATCGGTTGACGCCCTGGCACAACGACGCCGTCGGTGACCCGAGCGGCGAGGCGTTCTATCTGCGCGACGAGGACGACGGCCACGTGTGGTCGCCGACTCCCCTGCCCGTCACCGCGGCGGCGCCGTACACGAGTCGTCATGGCTTTGGCTACAGCGTGTTCGAGGTCAGCGAGGGCGGCATCTCGAGCGAGCTGCGCACCTACGTCGCGACCGACGCACCGCTCAAGTTCATGGTCGTCAAGCTCCGCAATCGCTCGGGCAAGGCGCGGCGGCTGTCGATCACCGGGTTCTTCGAGCTCGTGCTCGGATCGAATCGCGCGGCCAACCTACCGCATGTCGTGACCGAGCTCGACACCAAGACGGGCGGCCTGTTCGCGCGCAACGCGTACAACGGCGAGTTCGCGACGCGCGTCGCGTTCCTCGATTGCAGCGAGGACCATCGCACGATCACCGGCGACCGCCTCGAGGTGCTCGGGCGCAACGGCACCACCGCACGGCCGGCCTGCATGGGGCGCGCGCGGCTCTCCGGACGCGTCGGCGCCGGTCTCGATCCGTGCCTCGCGATGCAGGTGGTGCTCGAGCTCGCGAATGGCGAGGAGCGCGAGATCGCGTTCACGTTCGGATCGGGTCGCGATCTCGCCGATGCGCGGCACCTGGTCACGCGGTTCCGCGGCACCGAGCCCGCGCGCGTCGCGCTCGAAGGCGTGTGGGCCTACTGGAACCGCACCCTCGGCGCGGTCAACGTGCAGACCCCAGATCCGTCGGTGAACTTCCTCGCGAACGGCTGGCTGCTCTATCAGGTGCTCGCGTGCCGGCTGTGGGCGCGCAGCGGCTTCTATCAGTCCGGCGGCGCGTACGGGTTTCGCGACCAGCTGCAGGACGCGATGGCCCTGGTCCACGCCGAGCCCGCGATCCTGCGCGATCAGATCGTGCGCGCGGCGGGGCGCCAGTTCCCGCAGGGTGATGTCCAGCACTGGTGGCATCCACCGCTCGGCCGCGGCGTGCGTACGCACATCTCCGATGACTATCTGTGGTTGCCGTACGCGACGTGTCGCTACGTGACCGCGCTCGGTGACACCGGCGTGCTCGACGAGAAGGTGCAGTTCCTCGACGGTCGCCCGGTCAAGGCCGACGAGGACAGCTACTACGATCTGCCCGCGCGCTCCGACGAGTCGGCAACGATCTACGACCACTGCGTGCGCGCGATCAAGCACGGCCTGAACTTCGGCTCGCACGGTCTGCCGCTGATGGGCAGCGGCGACTGGAACGACGGCATGAACCTCGTCGGCGAGCTCGGCAAAGGCGAGAGCGTCTGGCTCGCGTTCTTTCTGTACGACGTGCTCGTGAAGTTCAGCGCGCTCGCGCGACGGCGCGATGACCATGCGTTTGCCGACACGTGCACGACCGAGGCGGCGCGCCTGCGGACGAACATCGAGGAGCACGCGTGGGACGGCGAGTGGTATCGCCGCGCCTACTTCGACAACGGCGATCCGCTCGGCTCGTCGGCGAGCCCCGAGTGCCAGATCGATTCGCTGCCGCAGAGCTGGGCCATGCTGTCACACGCCGGAGATCCGGATCGAACCAGGCGCGCGCTCGCCGCGGTCGACCACCGGCTCGTGCGGCGCGACCTCGGCGTCATCCAGCTGTTCGATCCGCCGTTCGATACGTCGGAGCTCAAGCCCGGCTACATCAAGGGCTACGTGCCCGGCGTACGCGAGAACGGCGGCCAGTACACGCACGCCGCGGTGTGGACCGCGATGGCGTTCGCGGCGGCCGGCGACACCGAGCGTGCGTGGGAGCTGTTCGGCCTCGTCAACCCGCTGCATCACGGCAACAGCGAGGCGGCGATCGCGGTGTACAAGGTCGAGCCCTACGTCGTCGCGGCAGATGTCTACACCAACCCGCAACACGCGGGTCGTGGCGGCTGGACCTGGTACACGGGCTCGGCCGGCTGGATGTACCAGCTGCTCACCGAGTCGCTGCTCGGCATCCGGCTCGAGGTCGATCACCTACGGATCGAGCCGCGGATCCCGGCGAGCTGGCCGGGCCTCGAGGTGCACTACCGCCACCGCGAGACCGTCTACCACATCCGCGTCACCAACCTCGGCGGCACCGTCAGTCGCGTGCACTGCGATGGCATCGAGCAAAAGACCAAGCTGATCCCGCTGCGCGACGACCGGCAGGACCATCGAGTCGAGATCGAGCTCGGCGGTTCGTGATGGGTCAACACCGATCGAGCGCCCGCGCGCTCGTCGAATTAGTCGAACGGCCTCGGCGCCGGTTGCGAGTGGTGCGCTACCGCGAGATCGCCATGAAGATCGTGGCGCCTTCTCGATAGACGAGCAGCACGGCCTCCTTGTCGCTCGCCTTCGCGACCCCGTGGAAGGCTTCCACCGTCGGTGTCTCGGTCCGATTGATGATCAGGATGACGTCACCTGGGCGAAGGCCCATCAGCGCCGCCGCGCTCTGCGGGAGCAACGAGACCACGATGACGCCCGGGAGCTGGTCTGGAAGCTCGAGGTGTGATCGCAGCGGATCGTCGAGCTCGGCAACGGTGACCCCCGCGAAGACACCGGCACGTTCGGTGTGGAGCTCCGGGCTCGCCGCTGGAGCTTCCTCGGGCTGCTCGCCGAGGCGCACCGCGACCGTTCGCTCCTTGTCGCCCCGCCGGACCTCCACCTGCACCACCTTGCCCTTGGCGGTCATCGCGACCTGATTTCGTACCTGACCCGAGTCCGTCGACTTCACACCGTCGATCGCGGTGACGACGTCGCCTCGCTCGAGGCCGGCCTTCGCGGCCGGGCTCTCGCGTTCCACTTCGGAGATCACGACCCCAGTGCGCGCCTCGAGCTCGTCGGTCGGGTCCTCGACCGCGATTCCGAGCCAGCCTCGGATGACCTTGCCGTGGGTGAGCAGCGAGTCCTTGATCTGGATCGCCATCCGGCTCGGGATCGCGAAGCCGATGCCTTGATAGCCGCCGGTGCGCGAGATGATCGCCGTGTTGATCCCGACGAGCTGGCCCTCCATGTTGACGAGCGCGCCACCGGAGTTGCCCGGATTGATCGCGGCGTCGGTCTGGATGAAGTCGTCGTAATCGGTGATTCCCATGTTGGCGCGCCCCATCGCGCTGACGATGCCCATCGTGACGGTCTGGCCGATTCCGAACGGATTTCCGATCGCGAGCACGACATCGCCGACCCGCAGGATCGACGCATCGGCGGGAGCGATCGCGATCGCGGGCAGCCTCTCGGCGTCGATGCGAAGCACCGCCAGGTCGCTCTTCGGATCGATGCCCACGACCTTCGCTTCGAGCGTGCGTCCATCCTGCAGCGCGACCTTGATTGTCTTTGCGTGTGCGACGACGTGGCTGTTCGTGACGATCACGCCGTCCGACGCGACGATCACGCCAGAGCCGAGGTTGTACTCGCGGCGATCCGCACGACCGGACTCGTGCGGATAGAATGGATCGGCTGCCAGCGGCGCGACGTCGGCATACGTGGCCTTCTCCGAGAACACGCTCACCACGCTCGGGATCACTTGCTCGGCGACGTCGGCGATCGAGCGTTCGCCGGAGTGCCGCAGCAGCGCCTGCGTTCTGCTCGCCGGCGGTGTCGGGGGCTCGGGTTTCGACGAGGAGTCTCGTTGCTTGCATGACAGACATGCAGCGACCAGCAGGACCAGCATCGACGACGTTCGGGCCCTCATGTGCGCATTCCTCTCGCGGCGTGAACTGATGGCTGCACCGCGCCGTGCAACGCTGCTCGAGCGACCTGGCCTTCGATCAGGCACCGAGCTGAATCTCCGGGGATTTGTCATACGATCCGCTCGTGACCAGGCAGTGCAAGGGACGCGCCGTCCTCGTCGGTCGAGCGGATCCGAAACCGCCTTGCTTGATCGCCGCACCTCCGCGCGTAGCAAGATGTCCTTCCGACCGGACTCGCCTCGAAGCTCGTGATCGTCGAGCTCGTCGCTCACAAGCCAAGGCGAGTCACGCTGCGTCCGGTCTCATTCGTGGCGAGCACGAAGGGCACCCTGGGCAGCTCGGGATCGAAGTCGCGGTGTCGTCGCCACGCCGCCCGGCGGCTGCTTCGTGCCGCCGTCGGTTGTTGTAGGAAATTCCAGCCGGCCTGTTTCAGATCGTTACACTTGCTTCAAGCCCGACCACGCGTGCTAAGTGTTGTCGATGTCGGCAAATCGAGGGTCTACGGAGGGGCGTGTGGTCCTGCGACCCGGGGTTGCGTTCAACGGCGTGAAGATCTTCTCGGCGACGATGTTTGCCGATCGCGAACAGCTCGGTGAAAAGGTCACGGACTGGATCGCGCACAACTCGCAGCTCGAAGTGACGGAGATCGTGGTCACGCAATCGAGCGACGCGTCGTTTCACTGCATCGCGCTCACCGTGTTCTATCGCGAGCGTCGCTGATCGAACCTCGGGCCACTTCAGGCTCGCCGATCAGCCCCGTGCGGTTTCGCGCGTCGTGGCCGGCTCGCGCGGTCCAACCGATCGGTAGTTTGCGTAACGACCGCCTGCGAACGGCTCGCTAGGTCTTCGGCTTCGATTTCGCCGCCGGTGCGTGCGTGCCGAGCACGGAGGTCGAGCGAATCGACTCGGGGAGGTAGTCGTCGAGCTTGCCGACGTACCAGCTTCCGAGCACCACGATCACCACGACCAGGAAGACATAGCGCTTCCACGGCGTGCGCTTGTCGGCGAACGGATCGTCGAGCGTGCGCTGGCTTCCCTTCGGCAGCTTCGCGAGCTCGGTCATCGCCGCCCCGAACGCGACGTTGATCTTCGCCCGGCTTGCCGCTGCGGTCGGTGACAGGAGCGGAACACGCGATCACGTCGTCGATCGCGCGACGCAGCTCGGCGTCCTCGGTCGACGCCGGGATCACGACTCCGTCCCCGTTGAGCAGGGTCTCGGTGAACGCCTTCGTGATCGCGCTCGCATCCGCGACGCTGATCGAGGTCGCGTCGTGCTTGCCGAGGTCCGACAGCATGCGCCTGGCCGCGGCGACGATCTTTTCGTCCTCGAGCGCGACGAGCTTCACCGAGTCGCTGCTGCGCAGCAGATCGTCGAGGTTCGCGAACGTGGCGTCGGCCCAGCGGATCGCCTCGATCACATCCTTGACGCGGATCCGCCCGTCGGGACTGCGATCGAGGAACGCGAGCGTCTCGCGATCGAGATCGACGCCGCCGACCGGCATCGCGAGCGCGAGCCACAGCTTCTGATCCAGCTCGGCGAGCGCGCGGAGATCGTTGCCGTCGCGCAGGCTGACCTGATCGACCCCACCCGCTCGAAAGAAATGCCAGCGGTGGGTCATTCTCCACACATCGGCCCGAGGTGATCGATGGCCTCGTAGGATTCGGGGTGTGGGAGCAGCCACACCAGGTGCCGACCGACCGTGGCCTTGCCACCGCCGAGATCGTACGCGCTGTACTCGCCGGGCCCCTCGGCGACGAGCACCTTCGCCCCGGTCTTGTCGGCGAGCACCGCCGTCAGCGCGAGCGGGTGATCCTGCGCCTCCGTGATCCTGAGCGGCGTCCCACCGGGCCCCGCGACGAAGAAGCCGCTGAACGTCTCGGCCTTCCAGTCACACTGCGAGTCCGGGCTGGCACCGGGCGGAATCGCGAGCCAGTTGACCGCGCCCGCCCACGCGACCGGCGTGCCGCCGACGTCGACCTGCGCGATCGACCACAGCATCTCGCAATCCGGCGCCGTGCAGGCCTTCGTCGGGATCGCGCTCGCGATCGCCGGGGGAATCGGCGTCTCCTTCGCCGGGCGCTGCCAGTGGTTCTGCTTGTCCGTCTCGCCGAGCCGCTGCGCGACCGAGCGAGGTGCCACGATCTGGCACTCGGTCGGCGGGCTGTCGGAGACCACGACGATCGCCGACGCGTTCTGCGGATCGGGCGGTGCGGGACACCCCGCCAGCTCGATGCCGTAGGCCATGTTCGGCGTCGGTGAATCGATGGCCGCGGCGTAGTAGCCACCCGCGGTCGCGCGGCACGGCTGGGCCCCTACGAGCAGCCACAGGTGCTGCGGCGGGGCGGGCACGCCGGCAGCGCTGGCCGCGGCGGGATCGAGCGGCGCGTACTCCGGCAGGTTCGCGACCGTGTCGACCACCTTGTCGTGGAGCGGCAGCACCCAGCCGGTGTGGCCCTGGCCGCCCTCCTCGGGCGTGATGTACGAGGCCACGTAGACGTTGCTCGCCGTCGGGCAACCGACGCCGAGCTGCGCGGTCGGTCCGCCCCCTCCGCCTCGCTTCGGCGGACACGCGGCGACGAGTAGCAACAGGAGGCCCAGGAACATCCGCATGCGCGGACAGTCGCCGACCGTGAGGGGCCGATCAACCCTCCGCGACGCCGAGGTAGCGGGTGACGAGCGCACACGCCTCGTCGACGAGCCGGGGATCGCGCAGGCGCTCCGGCGCGAACAGCGCGGCGCGATGCACGATCGATTCGATCGACGCGACGACGATGAAGGCCGACAGCTCGGGATCGCGGATCGCGAGCTCGTGACGTCGCGCGGCCAGGATGCCGGCGACCATGCGATGGCAGATCGCGTCGAGCTCGCGGATCCGCGCCATCCGCCCGACGCGCGGCACCTGCTCGGTGAGCACCTGGTGCAGCTCGGCATCGACCTGGTGCGCCCGGATCGTGAGCTCGATGACCGCCCGCACCGCCTCGGCCATCGGCAGCTGCGCCACGCGCGTCAGCTCGAACAGCAGCGCCGCGTTCATGTCCTCGATGTGCTTCTCGATCAACGCCGCGACCAGCGCCTCCTTGTTCGGGAAGTACTGGTAGAGCGATCCGATCGACACGCCGGCCGTGTCGGCGACCTCGTTCGTCGTGAAGCCGTCGAACCCGCGCTTCACCAGAACCCGAGCACTCGAGGCAAGGATCGCGTCCACGGTGACCTTCGCGCGTGCCTGGCGCGGGCGTTTCCGAGGCGTGGTCTTGACTTGGCGATGCATGGACAACCGACAGGCAGTTTTGCACAACGCGAGTTGCGAATGTGAGCGTTTACTCGCATTTTACTCGAGATGGCATCATCGACCAGCCCACTCCTGTCCCCACCGGACGCCGTCTGGTCCGTGCCGGCGCTGCCCGGGCTCCCGGTGCTCGGCAACCTGTTGCAGTTTCGCCGGGACCGCCTGGCGCTCCAGGATCAGGCCGTGAAGATCGGGCCGATCGCGCGGCTCTCGCTCGTGCACCTGCCGCTCTACGTCATCACGTGCGCCGATCTCGCGCACCGCGTGCTCGTCGACGATGCGGCCTCGTACAAGAAATCCGCCGGGCTCCAGTTCTTGATGCCGCTGCTCGGCGAAGGCCTGCTGACGGCCGAGGGCGCCACGCACAAGCAGCACCGCAAGTTGCTCGCACCGGCGTTCGCGCCGAAGCGCCTCGCGGCGTACGGCGAGGTCATGGTCGCCGAGACCCGCGCGCAGATCGCGAGCTGGAAGGCCGGCGAGCAGATCGATCTGTCGACCGAGATGATGGAGATGACGCTCGCGATCGCGGGCAAGACGATGTTCGGGGCCGACATCCGCAAGGACGCCACGAACGTCGCCTACGGCCTCGAGCTCGCGATGCGCTCGATGGTCGCCAACATCACCTCGCCGGTGCGCCTCGGCTACAGCTGGCCCTTGCCGCGTCACGTCCGCATGCGGCGCGCGGTCAAGCTGCTCGACGAGGTGGTCTATCGCGTGATCGCCGAGGGCCGCCGGCTGGGCACCGATCGCGGCGACGTGCTCTCGATGCTGCTGCTCGCGCGCGACGAGGACGGCACGAGCCTCACCGACCAGCAGGTGCGCGACGAGGTGATGACGCTGCTCCTCGCCGGTCACGAGACGACCGCGAACGCGCTGACGTGGACCTGGTACGAGCTCGGCCGCAACCCCGGCGTGCTCGCGCAGCTCGAGGACGAGATCCGGCGGATCATCGGCGATCGTCCGGTGACGATCGACGATCTCGCGGCGATGCCGTGGAACCTCGCCGTCGTCGAAGAGGCGATGCGCCTGCATCCGCCCGCGTACATGACGGGCCGCGAGGCGCTCCGCGACGTCGAGCTCGGCGGCCATCAGCTGCCGGCGAGGTCACTGCTCGCGGTGTACATCCGCGCGATCCATCGCCGCGCCGACTACTTCCCTGCCCCGCTCGCGTTCCGCCCGGAGCGCATGTTGCCCGAGGCGAAGAAGGCGCGCCCCCGCCACTACTACCTGCCGTTCGGGGCCGGCCCGCGCGTCTGCATCGGCTCGCACTTCGCGCTGCTCGAGGCGCAGCTCGTGCTCGCGACGATGGTGCAGCACGCGAAGCTGCGGCCGCTCTCCACGCACGTGGTGCCCGAGCCGCTCGTGACGTTGCGCCCGCGCGGCGGCATGCCGACGCTGGTCGAGCGGTGTTAGGGCAGAAACCGCGCGCGATGTTCCGGCGCGGGCAGGTCGCAGGCATCGACGGTGCCGAAGATCCGGTAGCGCAGGCTCGCGACCAGGCGATACGGCAGATACAAGAGGAAGCCCGGGAGCCAGCGGAACGCGTACGCCCATCGCCACGGGCCGCGCAGGTGCTGCGCGAGGTGGAGGAACGCCTTGCCGCGCAGGTACACGCGGCCACCCTCGATGTAGACCACGGTCTCGAGCGCCTCGGGGATCCGGGGATAGCGAGCGCGCAGCGCGGCGGCGGTCGGACCTTGCAGCGGCGCGAACCGGAGCGGTCGATCGATCGCGTCGCGCTCGTGCCGCAGGATCCATCGCACCGATCTCGCGCACAGCCCGCAGATGCCGTCGTAGAGCATGATCGGCCCGGCTGCCAGCGCGAGGGCTGGGGCAGGTTCGGCGGTCGACGCGACGGTCATGTTGCGATCATGCCCGTTCCTCGCGGCAAGGCAATCGCTGCTATCGTCGGAGGTCCCCGTGATCGAAGTGCTGCTGCTCATCGGGCGGATCCTGCTGTCGGCGGCGGTCTCGGCGGGCATCCACTACTACGTGTGGCTGCGGTTCGTGCGGCGGGCTCGGCTGCCGAGGCGGTGGCACCTCGCGCTCACGGGTTCGATGATCGTGTTGTTCGTCTCGATTCCGGTCACGACGTGGACGCGCAACGTGGCGCCCGAGCTCTCGAACGCGCTCGTCTGGGCTTCGATGCCGTGGATGGCCCTGATGGGCCTGACGTTCGTCGCGCTCGTCCTCGTCGACCTCATCCAGCTGATCGTGTGGCTCGGGCGGCGGGTGGCCAGGCGCCCTGCCCCCGAGGTGTCGATCGGGCGGCGCACGTTCCTGGCCCGCGTCACCGGCGGTACGGCCCTCGCGGTGGGGAGCACTAGCATGGCGCGCGGGATGGTCGAAGCACGCGGCACGCACGAGATCGTCGACGTCGAGGTGACGCTCGCGAAGCTCCCGCGCGCGCTCGACGGCTTCACGATCGTGCAGCTCACCGATCTCCACGTCGGGATGACGATCGACCGCGAGTTCGTGCAACGCGTCGTCGATCGCACGAACAAGCTCGCCCCCGATCTGATCGCGCTGACCGGCGACTTCGTCGATGGCAAGGTCGAGGACCTGCGCGACGAGATCGCCCCGCTGCGCCACCTCCGCGCGAAGCACGGGATCTACGCGGTGACCGGCAATCACGAGTACTACTCCGGAGTCGATCCCTGGATCACCGAGATCTCGAGCTTGGGCGCACGCTACCTGCGGAACCAGCGCGTCACCATCGGCGAGGGCGAGGCCAGCTTCGAGCTCGCGGGCGTCGACGATCACGGCGCGCGCGGAGGCGATCACGGCGAGGATCTCGGCGCCGCGACCGCCGGCCGCGATCCAGACCGCGCCCTGGTCCTGCTCGCCCATCAGCCTCGCCAGGTGCGCCGTGCCGCACGCTACGGCGTCGATCTCCAGCTCTCCGGTCACACGCACGGCGGTCAGATCTGGCCGTGGCACTACATCGTCAGCATCCAGCAGGGCGGGTTGCTCGCCGGGCGCTACCAGCACGAAGGGACGCAGCTCTACGTGTCCCGCGGCTGCGGCTACTGGGGCCCTCCGGTGCGCTTGCTCGCGCCGCTCGAGATCACGCGGGTCATCCTGCGCAGCGCGTAGGACGCCAAGCCGCACGTCGCGTAGTACGGTTCGGACATGCGCTCGTTCCTCGCGCTGGCTCCGTTCCTCCTGACCGCGACGGCCGCTGCAGCACCGCCGAAGCTCAACCTCGATCAGGTGATCGCGAAGACGCTCGTCGGGCCGCGCGTGCAGATGGCGAACGGCGACTCCGCCGCGGCGGCAGCCCGCGTCGACGAGGCCGACGCCTCGCGGTTGCCGCGGATCAAGGCCACCGTGTTCGGGACGATCAGCCCGAAGGTCACCTGTGTCGATCCCCCGCAGTGCACGCAGACCGACCCGACGGACTTCGAGCTGAGGTTCTCGGGGCTGTACGGCAGCGCGCAGCTCGACGTCACGCAGCCGCTGTACACGTTCGGCAAGATCTCCCACGCACGGGGCGCGGCTCGCGCCGGGCTCGATGCGCAGCGCTCGCTGGCCGACGAGGCCGCCGGCGATCTCGCCGTCGACGCGGCACGCGCGTACTGGGGGATCAAGCTCGCGCGCGAGCTCGCGTACATGCTCGACGACGGCATCGACGAGATCACGAAGTCGAAGACCCGCATGGACCAGCGCACCGGCACGGACGCTCCGTCGTTCCAGGATCGGCAGCGCATCGCCGTGCTGCTCGCCGAGGCGAAGGTCCAGCGCGCCGACGCCGCCGCGCTCGAACGCCAGGCCCTCGCGGGGCTGCGCGCGCTCACCGGGTTGCCCGATGTCGACGTCGACGATCCGCCGCTCGCGGCCGTCACGCACGTGATCCCGCAGACCGCGTCCGGCGCGGGGCGCCCGCAGGCGCACGCCGCACGCTTCGGCGCGGTCGCCGCCGACGAGCTCGCCGCGATGGCCGCGAGCTACTACCTCCCGGACCTCGCGCTCGTCGGCAGCGCGACCTACGCACGCGCGCAAGGCGTCGACGATCCGCAGACCATCTTTGCCAACGACCCGTTCAATCGCAGCGTGGCGGGTGTGGTGCTCGCGCTGCAGTGGACCGTCGAGCCGTGGAACGTGAGGGCCCGCGTCGACCGCGCGCGCGCCGAGGCGACCAAGGCCCACGCGCTGAGCGACCTCGCGAAGCTCGGCGCCCACTACGATGCCGAGGCCGCGCTCGCCGAAGCCACCGGCGCGCGCGCCAAGCTCGATGCGGTCATCGAGGGCGAGAAGGCCTCGCGCGCGTGGGTCGCCTCGGTCCTCCAGGCCGATGCGATCGGCGCCGCCGAGGCCCAGGATTTCGCCGATGCGTACATCGCCTGGTTCACGATGCGTGCCCGGTGGGCTCAGGCGACCTTCCAGTGGAACGTCGCCGTGATACGCATGGGCCGTGCCGACGGTGAATTCCGAGCTAATACACGCCGTCCATGAGGAGCTCCATGTTGCGTCGCGTCGTCTTTGTTCTGATGTCGTCGGTCGCCTCGCTCGGGTTGCCGATCCTTGCCACGCCTGTCCATGCACAGCCGGAGAAGGCCGGTCCGGGGACGGCCGCGGTGAAGGAGGCGAATGACACGATCAGCGGCCTGCTCAAGCTGAAGGTCACGCCGGGCTCGAAGGAAGAGAAGGATCTCGCCGCGAAGGTCACGACCAGCGTGCGCGGCTTCCTCGACATCGATCAGCTCGGCAAGGCCGCCATGATCGATCAGTGGAGCAAGCTGACGAAGGTGGAGCAGGACGTGTTCCTCAAGGTCCTGCGCGAGCTGATCGAGGCCAGCTACATCAAGGGCCTGCGCTCGAACGTCGCGTACACCGTGGACTACGTCGGCGAATCGCCCGGCGCGGACGGGAACATCCTCGTCACCACGAAGGTCAACGCGCAGCGCAAGGGACGCCCGATCGCGATCGCGATCGACTACGTGCTCGTCAAGAGCGGCAAGGGCCTCCGCGCGTTCGACGTGAAGACCGAAGGCGTCGGGCTCGTCGAGAACTACCGCCCGATGTTCAACCGGCTGATCAAGGACAAGGGCTTCCCCGCGCTGATCGAGACCATGAAGAAGAAGGCCGCGGCGATCGGCACCGGGGCCACCGTGCCGGCCACCACGGCGAAGACTCCGTAGAGTCTCGATCCGGGACGCGGCCGGCATATAGTCGCCGGCGATGTCACTCCATCTGCCGCATCGCGAACGCGCCGCCGCCTGGCTCGAAGAGGATCCCGATCCGGTCACCGCCGAGGAGCTGCGGGCCCTGATCGCCGCTTGCGACAAAGGTGACGACGCGGCGCTGCGCGATCTGAACGAGCGCTTCGAGGGCTCGCTCGAGTTCGGCACCGCCGGGCTGCGCGGCATCCTCGGTGCCGGCCCGCAGCGGATGAACCGCGTGCTCGTGCGCAAGGTCGCCGCCGGCGTCGGGACGTACCTGCTCGCGAACGTGCCCGACGCGAAGCGGCACGGCGTCCTGATCGGCCACGACGCCCGCCACAACTCGCGCGTGTTCTCCGAGGACTCCGCGCGCGTCTTCGGCGGCATGGGCATCAAGGTCTACCTCGCCCATCGTCCGTGGCCGACGCCGACCACGGCGTGGGCCATCGTCGAGAAGCGCGCGTGCGCCGGCGTGATGGTCACCGCGAGCCACAACCCGCCCGCATACAACGGCTACAAGGTCTACTGGGGCAACGGCGCGCAGATCATCCCGCCGCACGACACCGGCATCGCCGCGGCGGTCGCGATGATCGGGCGCAGCGATCAGCTCGCGATGCCCGAGCTCGACGAGCTCCGCCGCAACGGGCTCGTGATCGATCTCGACGAGTCGCTGCACGACGACTACCTCGCGAAGGTCATCGCGCTGCGCGCGAACCCCGACCTCGACGGTAGCAAGCTCGTCATCGCCTACACGCCGCTCCACGGCGTGGGTGCGTTGTCGGTCGAGGGCGCGCTCCGCCTCGGCGGCTTCCCGCAGGTCCACACCGAGCGATCGCAGCGCGAGCCCGATCCCGACTTCCCGACGGTCGCCTTCCCGAATCCCGAGGAGAAGGGCGCGATGGATCGCGTCCTCGCGCTCGCCGCGGCCAAGACCGCCGATCTCGTGCTCGCGAACGATCCCGACGCCGACCGCCTCAGCGTCGCGCTCCCTTCGGGCGCCGGCTACGCACCGCTCACCGGCGATCAGGTCGGCGTCCTGCTCGCCGACTACCTCCTCGAGGTCGGCCCGAAGGACAAGCGCATGGTCGCGACGACGATCGTGTCCTCGCAGCTGCTCGGCTTCCTCGCGAAGCAAGCCGGCGCCGACTATCGCGAGACCCTCACCGGCTTCAAGTGGATCGGCAACGCCGCGATCGAGTACGAGCGCGAGCACCACGGACGCTTCGTGATGGGCTACGAGGAGGCGCTCGGCTACTCGATCGGCCCGCTCGTCCGTGACAAGGACGGCGTCTCCGCCGCGCTGATCTTCGCCGAGCTCACCGTGTGGAATCACCTGCGCGGCAAGACCGTCCTCGATCACCTCGACGACATCTATCGCAAGGTCGGCCTGTTCGTGACCGAGCAGGTCTCGCTCACCAAGCCCGGCGCCGAGGGCCTGGCCGAGATCCGCGCCGCGATGACGCGGTTCCGGGCCTCCCCTCCCCGCTCGCTCGCGGGCTCCACCGTCGAGCACGTCGTCGATCTCGCGCGGGGCGAGGGCGGCCTGCCACCGTCGGATGTCCTCGTGTTCAAGCTCGCCGGCGGCCGCCGCGTCATCATGCGCCCCTCGGGCACCGAGCCGAAGCTCAAGAGCTACTACGAGGTTCGCATCGAGGTCGCGGCCGACGAGCCGATCGCCGCGGCCCGCGAGCGCGGCCTCGCCGAGCTCGCCAAGCTGCGCGATGCCCACCAGGCGCTACTCGCGTAGTCGGCCCGGTCGACATTCACCTGAACAGGTCACTGTCGCACCTTGTCGTTCTCCGCTTTCATCCACGCAGATTCATCGGCGTCGGTCCACAGCGTGAGCTACGAGGCGAGGTTCGTGCGGGCTCGTTCGATCAGCGATGCCTTCTGGTGGTACTCGGCGATCGCGATCAGGAGCTCGCTCCCCTCGCCCGCCATGATCGCGTTGTACCAGGGCGTCTCGGACTCGGCGTTCCAGTCCTCGACGAGGTCCTCGCGGATCTCGGACACCATGTCGGCGGGCAACAGCTCGGGCGGCGCCCCGAGCCCGACGATCCGTCGCAGCAGCATCCGGCGCTTGCGCTCCGCGTGACCGAGCCTGCCGGCGCCGAACGTCAACCCTGCCGCGATCGCGGCCAGCACGAGGCCCGTGATCAGGAGCCCGCCTCGGAGCTCGTAGCTCGCGAGCCCCGCCACGCCGAACACGATGGCCCCGAACCACGCGGAGGTCCTCGAATAGCCGAGGATCACGCTGCGCGGCTGCAGCGCGATCGTCGTGTGGTGCGTTCCGCCGTCGCGGCAGGTCCAGACGTACGTCGACGAGCCGAACCACAGCGGGACGATGAAGCAGAAGAACCACGTCCCGATCGATTCGCCCTCGAGCCGATCGACGGTGCCGTACAGATCCCAGCCCTCGAGACCCGGTACGTCGTCGGCGAGGTTCTCGAGCACGCCCGGCATGGCTAATCGAGCATCGCGAAGAACTTTTCCATCTGGTCCCGCTGGCGCGGCGGCATGTACTCGAAGTTGCGGCCGCGGTCGATGATCTCCCAGAACTCCTTCGACTCGACCTTGCCGAGCTGCTCCTTGATCACCGCGAGGCGCTCGCGCTCTTCACCCGCCATGTCGGCGGCGATCTTGCGCGCGCGCTCGTCGGCACCGGCGGCGAGGTAGTAGCAGGCGAGCTTGATCTGCGCCTTGCGGATACCCTGGAGCCCCGCCTCCTGGCGACGCAGCCGGAGCGGCTGGTCGAGCTCGAGGAACATCGCCAGCATCTTGTCGTCGAGATCGCCGCCGCGCTTCTGTGCGTGCGCGAACTCGCACAGCGCCGAGACATCGTACGCGACGGTCTCGGTGACGAACCCGAGCTGCATGTCGTAGCTCGTGCGCCCGTAATAGATCATGTGGCGCACGCCGCCGACGGCGAGGTCATCGGCGCCGCCCTTGATCATGCTCTCGACGAGCAGCCGGTACTGATTGAGCACGTTGTACGCGGTGCGCACGGCACGCGCGTTGAGCGCCGCGCGCAGGTAGCTGTTCATGAACCGGAACGCGAGCTCGACGACGGCGCGTTCGTTGCGCGCGAGCGCGGCCTCGCCGACGTACCGCGTATCGATCGCGATCAGGTAGTTGATGTCCGGCATGTCGGCCTGCGCCTCGGCGTAGATGCCGAGGTACTGGCGGAGCGCCTTCCACTCGAGCCACGTTCGATCGGCCTCGAGCTCGCGCAACGACTCGGGATCCATCGCCACGAAGTCCGGGTTGCCGCGGATGCCCTCTCCGATCTGGAACCACTGCGGCTGCGCGCGATGCTTGACCTCGAGGTAGCGCACGACGAAGTCCTTCACCGCGTCGACCGCACGGCTCGCGATGATCTTGTCCTTGCCCGAGATCGAGTTCGACGTGATGTCGGTGAGCTCCTCGAGCGCGGCGATCGCCGGGGCCTGGCCCTCCAGGATCGCCTCGGGATCCTGCTCGGTCGCCGCCGCGAGGACATCGCTCGTCGCCTGGCGCTCGATCCGCGCGACGAGGTTCGTCGGGGCGAGGAACCGGAACACGTACGCGAAGTACGGCAGCATCATCAACAGGCCGAACGCCGTCGCGATCATCATCGCGAGCACGGTCGCGCGCGGCACGAACGCGTGCTGGAGCGACAGCGAGGTCGCGACCCCGACCACGCACGTCACGACGTAATAGACCATCACCGCCACGTTGGTGCGGTCGCGCAAGAACATCTGCGCGACGCCGGTGTAGCGCTCCGACGTCAGCTGCACGAGGAGCGAGACGACGGTCAGGACGATGCCGAGCACCGCCGCGGTCAGGCCCGCGAGCCCGCTCAGCGCGTCGCCGATCTGATCCGGATCGAACCGGACGTAGTCGCCGGCGCCTGGATTCGCGACGGGCGCCCCACCCGTCAGGCTGTGATCGAGCAGGTAGAACGCGGTGAAGACGGCGAGCGCGATCCCACCGAGCAGCACCACCGGCGTCAGCCAGAGCCGGAGCCCGCGCCGGTGCGAGCGGCGTCGTCGACGACGGCGGCGTGGCCCGGATTCGATCAACCCGCCGACCTTACCTCAACTGCCAGGACAGGATCATGGTCCGGATTCTCGCTCACCTCGCGAGACTCTGGTCAAAGCAGGCCGGCGGGGAGCACGCCCGGCGTCGGCACCGAGTACACGGTGTCCCACGTCGACGCGGTGTCCTCGGACGTCTCGTCGTCACCGACGATGCCGTTGCCGCTACCGGTCTGCGACTCGTGACCGGTCTCGAGCGCGACGCGCTTCGTGGACTTGCCCGAGGCCGGCGTGGTCGCCTGCGCCGCGATCGTGCGCGCATCCGGGCCGTACGCCGAGGTCGCCGAATCACTGTCGGGGCCGTCGAACGCCTGCGCGCTCTTGTCGACGAGGCCGTTGGTCGCGCTCGGCACCCCGACGAGCACGAGATCGACGTCGCGGACGAGGTCGGCCTGCCCGCTCCACTGGAACAGCACCGCGAGCTCGCCGGCGTTGGTCAGCGTGCCCACGCCATTGGCGGCGATGCTCGTCATCGTGGCGGATGCGATCGAGAACGTCGGCGCCGCGCCGTAGACGAGCTGGAAGTTTGCGGCCGTATCGAGCGCGACCGTGACCACGGCGCCGGGAGCGATCGTCGCGCCGGCCGGGAACCTCACGACGAAGTCGTTCACGTCGACCGCGGGCGGTCCGGCGGGCAGCCGGAAGTACCCGCCCGAGTCTGCGAGGTAGTACGTCGAGAGGTCGACGGTCTGGCTCGTCGGGTTCGCGATCTCGATGTACTCGCCGGTCGATGGAGCCAGCACGACCTCGGTGATCAGCAGCGCGGCGCCCGACGGAGCTATCGGCGCATCGCTGCCGACCGGGGCGTCATCCGCGGCGGGAGCGTCGATGCCGGCGGTCGATCCATCGGGCCTCGCGGCGTCGGGTGCCTCGTCGAGCCGCGCTCCCGTGGCACAGGCAGCGAGGACGAGAGCGACAGCCAGTACCCGCACGGAGCGCCTGGGTACCAAAGCCTGCCGCCGCACATCAAGCTCAATCGAGTGTCACGCCTGCAGCCCGCCGCGCGATCGCGGATCTCTGGCGTGTGGTACTCCCCACAACGCCGAGGTTTCGGTAGGTTCGCTGCATTACCCAAGGAGATCGCCGTGAGTGACACCTCTCTCGAAGAGCGCGGACGGGCGTTGGAGAACCAGTTCTTCGACAAGGAGAACAAGGAAAAGCTTGCGGCGATGAAGACCAAGCTCGACACCCAGAAGACGCGCGAGGAGCTCCGCAAGGCCTCCGGCATGTCGGACGATTCCGTGCTCGACCGGCTCGTCACGCTCGGGCTGAAGGCGAACACGATCGCCGCGCTGTCGCTCGTCCCGCTGATCGCGGTCGCCTGGGCCGACGGGCTGGTTCAGGACAACGAGCGCACCGCGATCCTGCAGGGCGCGCACGGCAAGGGGCTCGAGCAGGGCACCGATGGCTACGAGCTGTTGCAGACGTGGCTCGCGAAGGCCCCGAGCGACGAGCTGTTCATCGCGTGGGAGGCGTACATCAAGGCGCTTGCCGGGCAGCTCAACGACGAGCAGAACCGCCTGCTGAAGAACCAGATCGTCGGGTTCGCGAAGATGGTCGCCGCGGCGGCCGGCGGCATCCTCGGGTTCGGCAAGGTCTCGGGCGCCGAAGAGAAGATCCTCAACCGGATCGAAACCGCGTTCGCGCGCTGACCCGGTCGACCATGCTCAATTTCCTCGGCAGGACCGGGGTCAAGGTGTCCCGGGTCGCGCTCGGCGCGATGGCCTTCGGTGGTGACGCCGACGAGGTGACCTGCGCGCTGCTCTGGCGGGTCGCCCGCGATGCCGGCGTCAACATGATCGACACGGCCGACGTCTACAACGAAGGCCGGTCGGAGGAATTCATCGGGCGCCTGATGCGGGGCGAGCGCGACCAGCTCGTGATCGCGAGCAAGGCCTACTTCCCGATGGGGCCGGATCCGAATGCGCGCGGCTCGTCGCGCTATCACCTGGTCCGCGCGGTCGAGGCGAGCCTGCGACGGCTCGCGACGGATCGCATCGACCTCTACTACCTCCACCGGTTCGACGACGCCACCGACCTCGGCGACACGCTGCGCGCGATCGACGATCTCGTCCGCGCCGGCAAGATCCTCTACCCCGCGTGCTCGAACTTCGCGGCGTGGCAGATCGCGCATGCGCTCGGCATCTCGCGCGCCGCCGGATGGGCGCCGTTCGTCGCCGTGCAACCGATGTACAACCTCGTCAAGCGGCAGGCCGAGGTCGAGATCTTGCCGATGGCGCAGGCCCTCGGGCTCGGCGTGATCTCCTACAGCCCGACGGGCGGCGGCCTGTTCACCGGCAAGTACGGCACCGGGCGCGCTCCGCAGCGCGGGCGGTTGCTCGACACCAAGATGTACACCGTGCGCTACGCCGACCCCGCGTTCCTCGAGATCGCCGACCGGTTCAGTGCGATCGCCGCCGAGCTGGGCCACCACCCGGCGACGCTCGCGGTCGCGTGGGCCGCCTCGCATCCCGGCGTCACCAGCGTGCTCGTCGGGGGCCGCACCGTCGATCAGCTCGCGCCTTCGCTCGCGGCGATGCAGGTCGTGCTCGATGACGTGACACGCGCCAGGATCAGCGCGCTGTCACCCGAGCCGCAGCCTGCCACCGACCGCAACGAGGAGAAGTCGGCGCACAACTACGGCGCGCGCTAGCTGTTGAGCCCGACGACGGACGCGAACTTCATGATCCCGAGCGAGTACAGCAGGCCGATCACGCCGGTCCCCAGCGCGACCACGCCGACGATCGCCTGATACGGCGCGATCTTCTGCGACAGCTCCATCGCCTTCTGCTCGGCGGGTGAGTCCCCCGGGATCCACTTCGCGATCTGCGGCATGCCGAAGAACGCGCCGAGGATGATCGAGACCAGCACCGTCGCGAGCAGGACCATGCCGTAGAACGCGTTGGTCTTGATCATCGTGATCATCCAACCCGGCCCGATGGTCAGCAGGTACACCACGCCGAGCACGAGCAGGCCCACGCCGATGAAGGCCTGAAACGGCACGAGCTTGTCGATGATGTTCTTCGCGTTCGGGCTCTTGGCCACGATGATGCCCGAGAGCGCCAGCACGCCACCGACGATGAGCAGTAGCTGAATCACGTATCCCATGAGTGCCCCCTGTGCGACGAGATCCGCTCCCGACGCAGCGTGATCGTAGATGGGCTGGATCGTCGGATCAACACCTCCGGGCGATTGATGCGCCTTCGTCAGTACGCATCCACGACCATCAAGTTCGTGTAGATCGGCCCGCGGCGCCGCGCTCGTGCACGCAGCTCGTCGAGACCCTCGCCCGGCAGGCGCGACAGCTCGTCGAACCAGCGCTTCGCGAGCTCGGGATCGTGCCGATCCGCGGCGCGCGCCCCACACGACAGGAGCTGACCGCGACGGTACGGCTCGGTCTCGCCGGCGAGCCCGGCGTGGACGTGGATCACCGCGCGATCCGGAGCGCCGGTCTCGAGCGCGAGCCACGCCGCCGCGAGCCGGAGCGACGGATCCTCCGGATCGACGCCGACGGCACGCTCGATCGCCGCGCGCGCGGCCGGGATGTCGTGGTCGTGCTCGTAGGCGCGTATGCCGTCGCGGACGTGACGGGTCGCCGCGTCGTGCGGCTCGACGAAGCCGGCGACCGTCTGCGCGGTGAAGCCGGAGCCTGCCTCCGCGCCGAGCTCCCAGCCACCGGCGGGTCCGTCCCACTCCCACGTGAGCTCGGCGAACGTGCCTTCGCAGCACGGCGCCTCGTCGACGCCGACCCATGCCCGGTGCGCGGCCGCCGCGATCACGACGGCGTGCACGTTCGTCGGCTGCGAGAGGATCGATCCGAGGCGACGGCGCCCGCCGGCCGGTCCGCTACCCACCTCGACGCGATCCCCGAGGAAGCCCGCGAGGTCGCGCGGCGTCAGCGGTGCCGTGCGTCCCTCGACGAGCGCCCTCATCCGCTGCTCGCGGTGGTTCGAGTGATGCCCCCACGCCGCCGACGCCGCGAACTCGCCGGCCTGCAGCCGCTCGCTGCGATACCGATTCGCGCACTCGAGGTGCTCGGCACCGGGACGCGGACGGACCACCTCGACGTGCTGGCCCGCGAGCTCGAGCACGATCGCCGAACGTTCGCGGGTGCTGCCGATCGCGAGGCCCCAGCTCGACGACGCCGGCCGCGAGCGCGCGATCCGGATCGCGTCCTCGAGCGTCTCGGCGCGGCGCGCGATGTCGTGGACGAGGTCGACGATCATCGCGCCACCCCACGTGACCTCGCGATGCCACCGCGTGTGCGGCGCCATGACGAGGCCGGCCTCGTTCACGACCGAGATCGCCGGGACATCTGCCCCCTTCGTCGCGAAGAAGCCGTAGCGCTGGCCGCTGTCCGGCGCGCACACGACGAACGACGGGGCCGCGTCCCACACCCCGATCCCCGGGAAGTCGAAGTTGCGCGCGAACAGCAGCTCGCCATCCTCGGTGGCGCTGCCCCACGCGATCACCGTCGAGCACGCAGGCACGGCCGCCGCGCTCACCCGCTCTCCGAGCCTGCTCGCGAACGGGCCGAGCTGGGCGCGCGCCGCGAGCGCCACGCAGTTCTGCATCGAGTCCATCGTCGCGAAGGCCAGGCGCGCATCGCGAGGCCCCTGTCCCGGCACCTCGGCGAGCACGGCCTCGACGTACGCGCGGCTGCGTGCCGCGAGCTCGGGCGGCCGATCGCGCGCGAGCCGCGACTGCCACGCCTGGGCGATCTGCCGGACGACGAAGCGGCTCGTCGGGCCGAGGCCACCGGCGAGCGTGCGCTCCGGCATCGTTCGATAGAAG